>Ga0187894_10004683_pt1 | contig 14509 bp, 15 predicted proteins | sample GBC1701081metaG_FD_136650 | JGI IMG/M metagenome (GOLD analysis project Ga0187894, IMG submission 136650) | White microbial mat communities from a lava cave in the Kipuka Kanohina Cave System on the Island of Hawaii, USA - GBC170108-1 metaG ...
GTGCGCCACACCGCTTCGCGCGGCGCGGCGACGTGGGCGAGCGCGCGGCGCAGGTGCCGCAGGCGGAACGGCTGCCCGACGATGTACGCGTGCAGCGCGATCCCCATCACGAGCGGCCCCTCGGCCGACTGCTCGAGCATTTCATCGAACTGATCGACGATCATGTCGGCGAACTCGGCCGCGCCGACCCGGCGGCCGACGATCGCGCTCGAGTCGTTGAGCTCCTGCGGGTACGGGACCGCGAGGAGCCGGCCACCGCGCGTCGCGAGCCAGACCGGTTGGTCGTCGGCGCACCAGTCGAGCACATACTCGTAGCCCGCCTCCTGCAGGAGATCCGGCGTGACCGTCGACTCCGCGATCCAGGGCCCCAGCCAGCCGGCGGGCGGGCGGCCCTCGTGGCGCGCGATCGTCCCGGTCGCCTCCGCGATCAGCCCGCGCTCGCCCGACTCCCCGAGGTCGTTCTGGCGTTCCGAGTTGGTGCGGCCGTGCGCCGCGATCTCGTCGCCGCGCGCGCGAAACGCCGCGACCAGCGCCGGCGCGTGGGCGTACAGGTCGGCGTTCACGAGCACGGTGGCGGGCAGCGCGAGCCGTTCGAGCTCGCGCAGGATCCGCCACGCGCCGATGCGGTTGCCGTACTCGCGCCACGTGTAGTTGAGCACGTCGGGCTCGCCGCCGCCTTGGACGAGCTGCTCGACGAGGCCCTCGCCGAAGGCGTAGTGCTCGAGGTTGAGCGCCACGTAGAGCGCGAGCCGGCCGCCCTCCGGCCAGGCGAACTTCCGCCGTCCGACGATGGGGTCGTAGCCGAAGCGGCCGTGCGAGCGCAGCCGCCCGTCGGCCCGCGCGATCACGTCTTGCCCGCCGCGCCGAACGCGCGGGCGATCGCCGGGTCGACGTCCACCAGCTCGCGGAGGCCCGGCGACGCGTAGCTGCCGGCGCGCGGCTTGGGGAAGCGGAGCTGCGCGAGCACCTCGGCCTGGCGCACGCCGCACACGACGCAGTCGACCATCGGCACCGGGACGTCCTGCTGCAGCCGGGCCGGGACGCCGGCCATCACCGCGCCGGTGAGGAGCACCACCTCGGCGAAGTCGCGCTCGACGAGATCGTTCGCCGCGGCGACGATCTCGCGATCGAGCTCCGGATGCGCGCCGGCGCGGTACGCCGCCGTGCTCTCGAGCACGCGCCAGCCGGCGATGCGCGACGCGAGGCCGTAGCCGGCGACGAGCTCCTTGTAGAGCGGCAGCACCCGCCGGCCGAAGGTGACGACGCCGATCGAGCCGCCGAGCATGCAGGCGGTCAGGAGCCCCGCCTCGGTCATCCCCACGACCGGGATGTCCAGGAGCTCGCGCGCGCCGCGGAGGCCGGTGTCGTACGACACGCCGATGACGACCGCGTCGCAGCCCGGCGCGTGGCGCGCGACCAGCGCGATCGTGGAGTGCTCGCCGACCGCGTGCTCGGCGCGCGTCCCGATCACCCGCCCGCCGAAGGTACCGGTGACCGCGACGATGTCGGTGCCGGGCGAGGCGGCCGCGCGCGCGGCCGCGGCGACCTTGCCGGTCACGACGTCGGAGGTGTTCGAGTTCAGCACGAGGATGCGCATCCGGATTCCTAGGAGAAGGCCGCCTCGAGGTCGGCCGGCGCATCGGGCGGCGGCGACAGGTCGAGCGCGGCCTCGACGTGGTCGAGGTGCTCCAGCATCAGCTTCGCCGCGCGCTCGGCGCCGCCCGCCTCGATCGCGTCGGCGAGCAGCGCGTGCTCGTTCTCCGGGCAGGCGAGCGCCTCCGGCGCCTCGTAGTGCACGATCGCGAGCGCGGTGAGCGGCTCGACCTCGCGCATCGCGCGCAGGAGCACCCGGTTGCCGGCCGTCTCGGCGAGCAGCAGGTGGAATTCGCCGGTGAGGCGCACGAGCGCACGGTGGTCGGCGCTCTTCCGCGCGGCGTTCTCCTGCCGCACGTGCTCGCGCAAGCGCCGCACGAGCGCCGGCGTCGCCTTGGCCGCGAGCCGCCGCATCAGCGCCGGCTCGATCAGCCGGCGCGCCTCGAAGAGCTCGTGCACCTCCTCCCGGCTCGGGCTGGTCACGAACGCGCCGCGGTTCGGAAAGACGGTGACGATGCCGTCGTGCGCCAATCTGGCGAGCGCGTGCCTTATCTTGGTGCGGCTGACCCCGAACACCGCCGCCAGCCGCTCCTCGACGAGCTGGGTGCCCGGCCGCAGCCGGTGCTCGAGGATCGCGTTCAGCACCCGCTCGTAGATCCCCTCGACCGACGGCTTGGCCGCACGCGCGCTACCGCGCGCGTCGCGTGCGCGCTTGCGGCTGGCGGCGTCCACGGCATTCGGCATGGCATTCAGGATACAACCTGTTCGCGATTTTGTACACGATATGTCGACCGCACCGCGATCGTGCACCCCTCGGCGCAATGCACCGCCGCGGCGCCCCCGCCGTTCCGCATAGCGGAAACGCCATGCGATGCTTGACAAATTGGATACAATCGCTTCAAATGACTGGCCACAATTCGTGGCCGCAGGTTTGACCGCCGGAACGCTTCTTGCTGCGGCCCGATCCGGACCCGGACAACAAGGAGGCTCGCGCATGACCCGCATCGCCCGTTCCGCCCTCGCCGTTCTCGTGCTCGCCGCGGGCGCCGCCGCCGCGCAGGAGAAGCTGCGCATCGCCGGCAACTTCGTGCCCGAGCATTCCTCGAGCGTCGCCATCCAGCAGTTCAAGAAGGAGGTCGAGCAGGCGACCGGCGGCAAGGTGATCATCGAGGTGTTCGACAACATGCAGCTCGGCGGCGCGCAGGAGAACGTCACCCAGACGCGCGCCGGCACGATCGCGATGACCTGGGTCGGCATGGCGTTCCTGTCCCGCACCGTCCCCGAGCTCGAGGCGGTCAGCCTGCCGTTCCTATTCCCGAACCGCGAGGTGGCCTACAAGGTCATGGACGGCCCGGTGGGCGACCTCATCGAGAAGCGCATGAACGACAAGGGCTTCGTCTCGCTCGGCTTCATGGAGCTCGGGCCGCGCCAGGTCACCAACAGCCAGCGCCCGATCAAGACCATGGCGGACCTGAAGGGCCTGAAGATCCGCCTGCAGCCGAACGAGACCCACCTCGCCACCTTCCGCGCGCTCGGCGCGAACCCGGTGGCGATGGACATCCGCGAGGTGTACTCCGCGCTCGAGCAGAAGGTCATCGACGGCGAGGAGAACCCCTACAACCTGATCCTCGCCAGCCGCTTCTTCGAGGTGCAGAAGCAGCTGTCCAACACCGCGCACTTCTTCGACTTCATCGCGGTGGTCGCCAACAAGAAGAAGTTCGACTCGCTGCCGCCGGACATGCAGAAGGCGATCCGCACCGCGATGACGAAGGCGATCGCCTCGCAGCGCGCCGCGGCGGCGAAGAACGACGTCGAGGCGCTCGCCGAGCTGCAGAAGCGCGGCATGACCTACACCGAGCTGCCGCCGGCGGAGCGCGAGGCGATGCGCAAGGCCACCGCCGGGGTCGTCGACGACATCAAGAAGCGGGTCGGGGCGCCGCTGGTGGACCAGGTGCTCGCCGAGGTCAAGAAGGCCGGCGGCTGACCGGCGGGCGCGGATCGCGCGCACCGCGAAGAAAAGGGAGGCGGCATGTCGATCGAGTTCGCGCTCAAGCCCGTCGCCGCGACCGGGTGGCGCCGCGGCTGGCTGGTCGGGCTCGCGGCCCTCGACGTTGCGGCGGCGTGGACGATCGTCGGCCTGGTCGCGGTGATGGTCGCAGTGGTGTCCGCGCAGGTGTTCATGCGCTACGCGCTCAACAGCTCGATCGGCTGGGCAGACGAGGTGTCGCGCCTGATGTTCGTCTGGTCGATCTTTCTCGCCATCCCGCTCGGCATCAAACTCGGCGCGCACATCGGCATCGAGATGCTCACGGCGCGGCTGCCGGCGGCGGCGCAGGACGCGCTCGCCCGCGCCGTGGCGCTCGTCGCCGCGGCGCTCATGGCGCTCATCGCCTACGAGGCCGCGGTCATCACCTGGGACCAGTGGGACGAGCAGATGGCGTCGGTGAGCGCGAGCGCGGCGCTCTTCATTCTCGCGCTCGCGATCGGCTGCGGCCACTCGGCGCTCCATCTCCTGTGGATCGTCCTCGCCGGCAAGCCGAAGGCGGACGAGGAAATCGCGAAAGAGCTCGCGTGAGGCGGACCGGCGCATGAGCCTCCTCATCATCCTCGTCTTCCTCGGCATCGCGCTCCTCGGCATGCCGCTCGCGTTCGCGCTCGGCACCGCGGCGCTCGCCGGCCTCGTCGCGAGCGACGTCGACTTCAACCTCCTGCCCACGCGGATGATGAACGCGGTGAACGCGTTCCCGCTGATGTCGATCCCGTTCTTCATCCTCGCCGGCGAGCTGATGCTCAAGGCCGGCATGATGGAGCGCATCATCGACCTCGCCAACGCGGTGGTCGGTCGCGTGCGCGGCGGGCTCGCGCACGTGACCATGCTCTCGGGCCTCGGGCTCTCGACCGTCTCCGGCGCGGCGGTGGCCGACGCGAGCGCGCTCGGGAGCACGCTGATCCCGTCGCTGCGCAAGGTCTACGGTGTCGGCTTCTCCTCGGCGGTGGTCGCGGCCGCCGCCAACCTCGGGCCGATCATCCCGCCCTCGGGCGCGATGATTGTGTACGCCTTCATGGCCGGCCCGACCGTCTCGGTCGGCGGCATGTTCATGGCCGGCGTAGTGCCCGGCCTGATCCTCGTCACCGCGATGATGATCGCCTGCTCGGTGATCGCCATCCGGCGCAACTACCCGCTGACCGGCGACAGCTTCTCGCTCGGGCGGATCTTCCACGAGCTGAAGCGTTCGTTCATCATTTTCCTGATGCCGGTGGTGGTGATCGGCGGCATCGTCGGCGGCGCCTTCACCGCGACCGAGGGATCGGCCATCGCGGTGGTCTACGCGCTCGCGGTCGGTTTCTTCGTCACGCGGAAGCTGAAGCTGAGCGACCTGCCGCGGGCGGCGGTCCATACCGCGATCGTCTCGGCGGTGGTCGGCGCGATGATCGCGTTCGCATCGGTCGTCACCTACATGCTGACGCTCGATCTCCTGCCGCAGAAGCTCTCGACCCTGATCCAGGCGATGACGTCGAGCCCGATCGTCTACCTGCTGCTGGTCGCGGCGGTGCTCTTCGTCGTCGGCATGTTCCTCGAGTCCAACGCCGCCTACATCATGCTGGTGCCGCTGCTGCACCCGATCGCGCTCAAGTACGGCATCGATCCGCTGCACTTCGGCTTCCTGTTCGTGTTCAACCTGGTGATCGGGATGCTCACCCCGCCGGTGGGCGTGGTGCTGTTCGTGCTGTGCGGTCTCACCGGCCTCAAGCTCGGCGAGCTGACGAAGCACGTCTGGCCGTTCATTGCGATCATGTACGGACTGCTGTTCGTGTGCATGTTCTTCCCGCCGCTCGTGCTGACCGTGCCGAAGCTCCTCGGCTACTGACCGTGGGCGAGCCGACTTCCATCCCCGGCGAGGTCTCCGGCGCGCTCGCGGGGAGCCGCGTGTTCATCGGCACGATCACGCCGTCGGGCAACACGGTGGTCGAGCGCGTGACGCTCGCCGTGCTGCGCGACTTCCCCGAGGTCTCGCCGCACTTTTCGCGCACGCCGGTGCACGGCGAGCGCGATCCGTTCCCGGCCGGCTACGACCTCGACGGCATGCTCGGCGCCGCGCGGCTCCTCGCGCACGCCCGGCCCGACGTCATCGTCTGGAACGGCAGCAAGGGCGGCAGCATCGACTTCGGCGTCGACCACGATCTCTGCCGGCGCATCGTCGCCGAGACCGGGCTCCGCGCGACGACCTCCACGCTCGCGCTCGACGAGGCGTTCAAGGCGACCGGCGTGAAGCGCTACGCCCTCGTCTCGCCCTACGATACGGCGTACCAGCAGAAGACCATCGCTTCCTTCGGGCGCGCGGGCTACGACTGCACGGGGGAGGCGCACAGCGGACTCAAGGACAACCTCTCGTTCGCCTCGATCCCGGCCGACGCGATCGCCGCCATGGTGCGCGAGGTCGCGCGCTCGAAGCCGGACGCGATCGTCGCCTGGTGCACGAACTTCCCCGCCGCGCCGGTGGTCCCGGCGCTCGAGCGCGAGCTCGGAATCCCGATCTACGACTCGACGGTGCTGCCGATCTGGAAGGCGCTCCGGCTCTGCGACGCGGACACGCGTCGCGGCCGCCGCTGGGGTCGCCTCTTCGAGCTCCGATGACGACTTCGCTCCTCGTCCGCAACGCGCACGTCCTCACGCTCGACGACGCCGACCGCGAGTGGCCGCGCGCGGACGTCGTCGTCGAGAATGGCGCGATCGCCGCGATCGGACCGAACGCCGGGACCGGCTGGCCGCGTCGCTTCGACCGCGTGCTCGAGGCCGAGGGGCTGCTCGCCATGCCCGGCCTGATCAACGCCCACTTCCATTCCCCCGGCAACCTGATGAAGGGCGCGCTCCCCGGCCTGCCGCTCGAGCTCTTCATGCTGCACGAGGTGCCGCCGCTCGCGCCGGAAGGCGACACCGAGCGGCTCGCCTACGTCCGCACGATGCTCGGGGCGCTCGAGATGCTCCGCCGCGGCATCACCGCGGTGCACGACGACGCCTACCACGTGCCGGTCGCTACGCGGGCGTCGATCGACGCGATCATGCGCGCCTACGCGGACGCCGGCATCCGCGCCACGGTCGCGATCGACCAGCCGAACGTCGTCGAGTACGAGAAGTACCCGTTTCTGGCCGACCTCCTCCCGGAGCCCGAGCGCCGCGCGATGGACCGCGCGCCGCGCCAGTCGGCCGCCGAGCTGCTCGAGCTCTACGGCTACCTCGTCGACCGCTGGCACGGCGCCGCGGACGGCCGGCTCGCCGCGGCGGTGTCCTGCTCCGCCCCGCAGCGCGTCACGCCCGACTACTTCGCCGCGCTCTCCGCGCTGTCGAAGCGCCACGACCTGCCGTTCAACGTTCACGTCCTCGAGACCAAGCTGCAGCGCGTCCTCGGCGAGGAGAGGTACGGCAAGTCGCTCGTCCGCTACGTCCACGACCTCGGCCTCCTCGACGAGCGGATGATGGTGATCCACGCGATCTGGATCGACGCGGCCGACGTCGAGCTCCTCGCCGCGAGCGGCTGCACCGTCGCCCACAACCCGGTGTGCAACCTGCGGCTCGGCAGCGGCGTCATGCCGTACTACGCGCTGCGCGCCGCCGGCGTCCCGATCTGCCTCGGCTCGGACGAGATGAACACCGACGACACGGCGAACATGTGGTACGTCGCCAAGACCGCGGCGCTGCTGCAGACGCTCGGCTCGGCGGAGTATCGCGTCTGGCCGGCCGGCCCGGAGATGCTCGCCGCGCTCACGCGCGGCGGCGCCCGGGCGATGCGCCGCGCCGACCGTCTCGGCCGGCTCGCCCCCGGCTTCGCCGCCGACCTCGCCCTCCTCGACCTCGACACGGCCGCGTTCACGCCGCTCAACGACCTGCGCCGCCAGCTCGTCTTCTGCGAGGACGGGAGCTCGGTCCGGTTCACGATCGTGGCCGGCCGCGTCGTTTACGAAGGCGGCCGCGTCACCACCATCGACGAGAAGGCGCTCCGCGCCGAGGCGCGCGCGCTGATGGACGGCTACCGCGCCACGCTCGCGCGCGCGGGCCGCGAGGCCGACCGCCTCGCGCCCTACTACCGCCAGATGTACCTGCAGGCCGCGGGCCGTGACGTCGGCCTGCAGCGCCGGCTCCACTGAATCCGTCACCCCGCCGAGGAGATCCCATGAAGCGACTCACCGCCACCGCCGCCGCGCTCGCGCTCGCCGCCCCGCTCGGCCTCGCCCACGCGCAGGCCCCGACGACCATGCGCGTCGCCGGCAACTTCTCGTCCAACACCAAGCACGTCGATGCGATCGAGAAGCCGTTCTTCATCGCGCTGCCGAAGCTCACCGACATCCCCTTCAACGTGAACTACAACCCGATGGACGTGGTGAACGTGCAGGCGGCCGACGCATTGCGGCTGCTGCGCTCGGGCACCTTCGACGTGATGAGCGTGCAGATCGGCATGGCCTCGCGCGACGACCCGTTCTTCGAAGGCATCGACCTGATCGGCGTCTCGACCAACATGAAGGACCTGCGCAAGGCGGTCGACGCCTACCGGCAGGTGTTCGACCAGCGGCTGCAGAGCCGCTTCAACGCCAAGGTGCTGACGCTCTGGCCGTTCGGTCCGCAGGTCTTCTACTGCAACAAGCCGATCAGGACGGTGAACGACATCAAGGGCCTCAAGGTGCGCAGCTTCACGCCGTCGATGGCGGCGCTGATCCAGCACCTCGGCGGCACGCCGATCACCCTGCAGTTCTCCGAGGTCTACACGTCGCTGCAGCGGGGCGTCGCCGACTGCGGCGTGACCTCGCCGACCTCGGGCAACACCGGGAAGTGGCCGGAGGTCACCACGCACTTCCTGCCGCTCTCGGTCTCGGGCTCGGTGCAGGGCCACTTCATGAACCTCAACTACTGGAAGAAGTTCTCGCCCGAGCAGCAGCAGAAGATCACCGCCGCCTTCAAGCAGATGGAGGACCAGATGTGGGACCTCGCCGAGCGCGTCAACGACGATGCGGTCAACTGCAACGTCGGCAAGGAGCCGTGCAAGGAGGGCGTGAAGTTCAAGATGACGCTCGTCGAGGTGACGCCGGAGGACTCGAACAAGATCAAATCGGCGGTCACCGCGGCGGTGCTGCCGCTGTGGAAGCAGACCTGCAACAAGGTCGATCCGAAGTGCACCGAGGTCTGGAACGGGACGGTCGGCAAGACCCGGGGCTACAAGATCGACTGAGGCCGCCCGCGGGCGCCGCCCGGCGCGGCGCCCGCACCGACGACGGGAGACTTCGCATGGACAACCCGATCAGCAGGGTCGTCGAGCCGGTCGCACGCTGGGCCGCCATCCTGTGCGGCTGGGGCGTGCTCGTGCTCTCGGTCGCGATCACCATCGAGATCCTCGGTCGCAAGCTGTTCGCGTTCTCCTTCCACGGCATCGACGACATCGGCGGCTACACGCTCGCGATCACCGCAACGATCGGCGCGTCGTACACGATGGCGATGCGTGGCCACACCCGTGTCGACGTGTTCCTGGTGCGGATGCCCGACGGGCTGCAGCGGGTGCTGAACGTGCTGGCGATGCTCTCGATGGCGGTGTTCGCCGTGTTCGCCGCCTGGCGCGGGAGCGTCGTGCTGATGGAGTCGATCGAGTTCCAGAGCGTGGCCACCAATCCCCTGCAGACGCCGCTGTGGCAGCCGCAGAGCCTGTGGCTCGCCGGCATCGGTCTCTTCGCGGCGATCGCGGTCGCGTACGCGGCACACGCGGTGTCGCTCTTCGTCCGCGGCTCGCCGGCTCTCAACCGGTTCTACGGCCCGATGACCGCCCAGGACGAGCTGGAGGCCGAAATGACCGCCCGCCTCGAGCGGGAAGCGCAGGCGGCGTCGCACCCCGCTCCGGGCGGCCCGCGATGATCGACATCACCATCGCCGGCATCGGCTTCGTCCTCCTGCTCGCCTTCATGGCGATCGGGCTGCACGTCGCCTTCGTCATGTTCGCGCTCAGCATGCTCGGCGCGATGCTCTACCTCGGCTGGCCGGCGACGCTCGAGTTCGGTACCCAGTACTGGGGCGCGACCAACAACTTCGTGCTGGTGGCGATCCCGCTCTTCGTGCTGCTCGGCGAGCTGCTCGTCCGCGGCGGGTTCACCGACCGGATGTACCGCTCGCTCGCCGACTGGCTGAACCCGCTGCCGGGCGGGCTGCTGCACACGAACATCGGCGCCTCCGCGATGTTCGCCGCGGTCTCCGGGTCTTCGGTCGCGACCGCGGCGACGATCGGCACGGTGGCGATCCCGGCGTTCAAGGGACGCGGCTACGACCCGCGCCTCGTGCTCGGCACCATCGCCGCCGGCGCGACGCTCGGCATCCTCATCCCGCCGTCGATCAACATGATCATCTACGGCGCGATGACGAACACGTCGGTCGGGCGCCTCTACGCGGCGGGCGTGATCCCCGGCCTGCTGCTCACCGCGCTCTTCATGCTCATCATCGTCGTCGCCTGCTGGTGGAAGCCGCAGTTCGCGGGGGCGGTCGAGGCGCCGGCGCCGGTCGCGGTGCGGCTGCGGCGGCTCGTCGACCTCGTCCCGCCGATCGTCATCTTCGTGGTGGTGATGGGCAGCATCTATCTCGGCTGGGCGACGCCGACCGAGTCGGCCGCGCTCGGGGTGGTGATGTCGCTCGTGATCTGCGCGGCGTACCGCACGCTGTCGGTGAGGATGCTCCACGAGTGCTTCGTGACGACGGTGTCGGTCACCGCGATGATCATGCTGATCGCGGCTTCGGCGTTCTTCCTCAACTTCGTGCTCGGTCTGATGGGCGTGCCCCAGGCGCTCTCCGAGTTCGTGTCGAAGCTCGGCACCTCGCAGGGCGAGATCATCATCGTGCTCACCGTCTTCTACCTGATCCTCGGCTGCTTCCTCGACGCGCTCGCGATGATGATCGGCACCATCCCGATCGTGGTGCCGCTCGTGATCGCGCTGAAGATCGACCCGGTCTGGTTCGGCATCTACCTGGTCGTCATGGCGGAACTCGCGCTGATCACCCCGCCCGTCGGCATGAACCTCTACGTCGTGCAGGGCATCCGCAAGGAGGGTCTGATCACCGACGTCATCGTCGGCACGCTGCCGTTCCTCTTCATGATGCTGCTGCTCGTGCTGCTGCTCTACCTCTGGCCCGATCTCGCGCTTTGGCTGCCGCGCGTGTCGTTCGACTGAGCGGGACCCGGCCGCCGCATCGTCCTTCAACCCTCACGCTGGGAGATCGTCATGACCGCCGAAACAGACCGCAGGGAATTCCTCCAGGCCGGACTCGCCCTCGGCGCGCTCGCCGCCGCCGGCGCGGCGACCGCGCAGGCGCCAGCGCAGAAGCTGCCGCCGAAGCTGTCCACGCACGCGCTCGACACCTACACCGGCAAGCAGGCGGGCGGGATCCGCATCGACCTCTACCTCGTTGAGGGCGACACCCGCAAGCTCCTGAAGTCGGTCCGCGCGAACGACGAGGGGCGGGTCACCGAGAACCTGCTCAACGAGGGCGACATGAAGGTCGGCCGCTACGAGATCGTGTTCCATGTGGCCGAGTACTACAAGCGCGCCGGGATCGCGCAGACCACGCCCGAGTTCCTCGACGTCGTGCCGATCCGAGTCGCGATCTACGACGCGACCTCGCGCTACCACGTGCCGCTCTACTTCTCGCCGTGGAGCTACATGACCTACCGCGGCAGCTAGGCCGACCGGAGAGGACACCATGACCACCGAATCGCACGATCGCAGGGACTTTCTCGTCGCCGGCGCCGCGCTCGCCGCCGCGGCGCTCGCCGCCGCGCCGAAGCCGGCGGCCGCCCAGGCCACCGGCGGGCGCGTCACCGCGCACATCCTCGACCTCTACTCCGGCACGCCCGCCAACGGCATCCGCATCGATTTCATCGCGCTCGACGGCGGCGCGCCCAAGGTGCTGAAGTCGGTCGTCTCGAACGCCGACGGCCGGCCACCCGATGGCCCGCTCATGACGCCGGAGACGATCCAGCCCGGCCGCTACCAGGTGGTTGCGTACACCGGCGAGTACTTCAAGAAGATCGGCGCCAAGGTGCCCGGCGGCTACCACACCAAGCTGATCCTCGAGTTCGACATCTACGACGCGAAGCAGCCGCACCACCTGCCGTTCCAGATCACGCCCTGGACGCAGTCGGCGTCGGTGCTGCCCGGGTGAGGCAGCGGCCGCGATGAGTGCGGGCGCGCGGCCGCCGCGGCGGCTCCGGATGATCCTGAACACCTTCGTCTCGGGCCCGCAGGCGTGGTTCTTCCTCGCCGACGAGCGCGGCTACCTGCGCGAGGAAGGCATCGAGCTCGCCTTCACGCCGGGCGACACCGCGGCGAACGCGGTGCCGAAGGTGGCCGCGGGCGACTTCGACGTCGGCTACGGCGACATGAACGCGCTGATCGAGCTCGCGGCGCGCGGCGGCCGCGCGAACGCGGTGGGGGTGTTCGCGACCTTCACCAGCTCGCCGTACACGATCGCGGTCCCCGCCGCCGGCCCGATCCGCGCCCCCCGCGAGCTCGAGGGGAGGAAGCTCGCGTCGCATCCGAACGACGCCGCGATGAAGATGCTGCCGGAGTTCGCGCGGGCGACCGGTCTCGATCCGGCGCGGATCGCGATCGAGATCTCGAGCGAGCATCACCGCGACATGCTGCCGCGCCTCCTCGCTGGCCGATGGGACGGCATGTTCGGCTTCGTCAACACGCTGCGCTCGGCGGCGATCGAGGCCGGCATCGACCCGCAAGCGAGCCTGCGGTTCTTCGAGTACCGCGTGCACGTGCCGGACCTCTACGGCATGACCCTGCTCGCCACGCGGCACCTCGCGGAAACCGAGCCCGACGTCGTCGCGGGTTTCGTCCGCGCCGTGAACCGCGGCCTCGCCGACACGATCGCCGACGTCGACGCGGCGGTCGAGGCGGTCGCGCGCCGCGACCCGAAGATCGACCGCGCCGCGAATCAGGCGCGGCTCGCCGGCACGCTCGCGCTCGAGATGGCCGGCATGGAGGGCGCACGGCTCGGCATCGGCGAGGTCGACGACGCGCGGCTCGGCCGGGCGATCGACCTCATCGGGACCGCGAAGGGCTACCCGCGCCGTCCTGCCCCGGACGAGATCTTCGACCGCCGGTTCCTGCCGCCGCCCGCGGCGCGGATCCGGTCGCTCGCCCGGCCGGAAATCGGATAATTCAGTCCACCGTCCCACTCGACAGGGAGAAAGCGCCATGCGGTTCCGTCAGCTCGCCCCCACCCTCGCCTGCCTCGCACTCGTCCTCGCCGCCGCCCAGGCGGCCGCGCAGGACTGGCCCAGCCGGCGCCTCACGCTGGTCGTGCCGTTCCCGCCGGGCGGCGCGAGCGACATCGTCGCGCGCCTGGTCGCGCAGCCGCTTTCCGAGCAGCTCAAGCAGCCGGTGATCGTCGAGAACAAGCCGGGCGGCGGCACGACGATCGGCGCGAAGACGGTGCTCACCGCGAAGGACGGCTACCACACGCTCTTCGTCTCGAACAGCGCGCCGATCTCGATCGCGCCGTTCCTCTTCGACTCACCGCCCTACGACCCGATCAAGGACTTCTCGCACGTGCTCTACATCGGCTCGGTGCCGAACGCGTTCTTCGTCGCCTCGTCGGTGCCGGCGAACGACTGGAACGGCCTCATCGCCTGGATCAAGGCCCAGGGCAAGCCGGTGCCCTTCGGCTCCGGCGGCGGCGGGTCGATCGGCCACATCGTGGGCGAGATGTTCAAGGCCCAGCTCGGCCTGCAGATGGAGCACATCGCATACAAGGGCTCGGCGCCGATGTTCCAGGACATGCTCGGCGGGCAGCTCAGCATCGGCGTGAACACGCTCACCGAGGTCTGGGAGTTCCAGAAGCAGGGCAAGCTGCGCGTGCTCGCCATCACCTCGACCGAGCGGCCGAAGATCGTGCCCGCGAGCATCCCGCTCGTGACCGAGCTCGGCCATCCCAAACTGGTGGCGGTGAACTTCATCGGCCTGTCCGCGCCGGCGGGCATGCCGGCGCCGGCGGTGGCGAAGCTGAACGCGGCCGGCGCGGTGGTGCTCAGCGACCCGAAGGTCCTCGCGCGCCTGGAGGAGTTCGGCTTCGTGACCGACAAGCTCACGCCCGCGCAGTTCACCGCCCTCGTGACGAAGCAGATCGCCGATTTCCAGCCGGCGGTGAAGGCCTCGGGCGCGAAGCTGAACTAGCCCCGGCCGTGCGGCCCGACGACGCCGTCCATCTCCGCGCCGCGATCGCGCTCTCGCGCGCGGCGCGTGCGAAGGGCAACGAGCCGTACGGTGCGCTGCTCGTCGCCGCCGGCGGCACGCCGCTCGCCGGCGCTGAGAACACGCAGGTGACCGAGCGCGACTGCACCGGGCACGCCGAGCTCAACCTGATGCGCGACGCGTCGCGGCGCTTCGACCGCGCGACGCTCGCCGGCTGCACGGTGTACGCGAGCGGCGAACCGTGCCCGATGTGCGCCGGCGCGATCTACTGGGGCGGGATCGCGCGCGTCGTCTACGCGCTCAGCGTCGAGAGCATGATCGCCCTCTCCGGCCCGGGCGTCGACGAGATCCGCCTCGGCTGCCGCGACGTGCTCGGCCGGGGGATGCGCCCGGTCGAGGTCGTCGGCCCGGCGCTGGAGGACGAGGCACGGCGGGTGTTCGAGGCATAGCCGCCGGGGCGCCCCGGCTATCGAGGCGGCGGCTCGACCCAGCGGCTCCAGCGCCGGCGCATCGCCTCGCAGTCGGCCACGCGCACCCCGGTCACCAGGTCGAGCGTCGCACTGGTGAGGGCGAGCAGCTTCTCCATGGAGTAGGCGCCGTAGTCGATGCGCCGCATGCCCGCGTGGCGGGCGCCGAGCACGACGCGCGCGATGCGCGCCTCCTTGATCGCCCAGCAGCACATCGGGCA
>Ga0187894_10004684_pt1 | contig 14499 bp, 11 predicted proteins | sample GBC1701081metaG_FD_136650 | JGI IMG/M metagenome (GOLD analysis project Ga0187894, IMG submission 136650) | White microbial mat communities from a lava cave in the Kipuka Kanohina Cave System on the Island of Hawaii, USA - GBC170108-1 metaG ...
GACCGTCTCTGCCAGCAGGCGTCGGGCGAGGGACGGCAGGTGATGGGGCCGTTCGATTCGGGTTATCCGGTAGGCTACTGGGCCTACATCGTCGACCCGGACGGCCACAACCTCGAGATCTCGCACGGCCAGGAGGTTGGATTCACCGTCGAGAAGGCAAGCTAGGCAACGTGGAGCGCCGGCAGCGTCTCGGCGAGCGCCTTGCGGAAGGGCGTCGGGTTCCAACCGAGCTCGCGGCGGGCACGGTCGGCGACGGGCACGGCATGCGAGGCGAGGAAGTGGAGCTGCCCGCGCGGAATGAGCGGCGGCTTGCGAGTGAGGCGCGACGACGCTTCGCCGGCGGTGGCAACCAGGCCGGCGACCCAGAGCGGCATGATGCGCGGCACCTTGGTCGCCGGCCGCTCGTCGCGCACCGCGCGCGCGATGCCGGCGAGCGTCCAGTACGACTCGCTGAGAATGTAGCGCGCGCCGACGGCAGCGCGCTGCTCAGCGAGGATGTGGCCGCGCGCGACGTCGCGACCGAACACGAGCGGCATCCCGCCCGGAAGCAGCATCGGGATCGCGCCGCGGAGAAGATCGCGCAGAAAGTCGTTGAGCCCGGGCGAGCCGGCAGGTCCGGGTCCGTAAATCGCCGACGGATGGAGGAACACCGCCGGCAAGCCGCGCTCGAGCGCAACGGCGACGAGGCGATCGGCGTCCTGCTTCGAACGCTCGTACGCCGTGCCCTTCGGTTGCGCATCGATCACCGACTCGTCGAAGGGCTCGCCCGGGCGCCAGGCGAAGACGTCGATGGTGCTGGCGTAGACGAAGCGCTTCACACCGTGCGCGAGCGAGGCCTCGATGAGGTTTTCAGTACCTTCGACGTTGACGCGCTGGAACTGCTGCGCGTCGCGCAACCATTGCTCCGGCAGACCGGCAGCGTGGTAGACGGCCGAGCAGCCCAGGAGGCCGCGGCGGATGGAGTCGCGGTCGAGGACATCGCCGGCGACGACCTCGCAAGCCTCCGGGAGCAGCGGCCGGGCCCGTTCGACGGAGCGCACCAGCGCGCGGACGGGCCGGCCGTCGGCGATCAGCTCGCGCGCCAAGTTGTTCCCCAGCATCCCCGTGGCCCCGGTCAGCAAGACCCTGTCCATCGGGGGAGCTAGTGCCGGGTCGACGTCTCGGCCGCAAGCCCTGGTCACCGGAAAATGGGGCCACTCATAAACCCCATAATTCCCCTTCACCTCCGGCGCTGACAAGGCTAATCTATGGGGGCCTCAGGGGTGGAAAGGAGTGTCGCAGATGCGCAGAGGAACAGGGTGGGGAATTCGCGCCGGCATCGGCGCATTCTTCTTACTGGCCGGTTTGGCGGGAACGGCGCGCGCCGACGTCACGGTCGACGAGGGCGGCACGATCATCATCTGGCCGAAGGTGCTCAACACGCAGACCCGCGACACGCTGATCCAGCTCACCAACTCCGGCAACACCCTCATCCACGCCCACTGTTTCTACACCGATGCGCGGCCGCAGAATCCGAATCAGCCGCCCGGCCCGTTCAACCCGCTGCTCTGGCAGGAGACCGATTTCTTTCTCTGGCTGACGCGGCAGCAGCCGACGGCCTGGTCGGTGCGGGAAGGTCGCTCGCTCAACCCCATCGATCACTCACTCGGCTTCGACCCCGGTGCCGTGCCCGGTGTGGTGCCGGGCTTCACTGGCGAGCTGGTGTGCATCGAGATCGACAGCGGCGGCATGCCCATCGGCGCGAACAAGCTGCGCGGTGAGGCGACCCTCGTCAGCAGCACGGGTGACGTCAGCAAGTACTCTGCGGTGGCGATCCAGGCCGGTCCGAGTGCGGGCCAGAACGGCCGCACCCTCGAGCTCGACAACGATCACTACAACTCGTGCCCTGCAACCCTGATCGTCAATCACTTCGCTTCCGGTGCCCCGGATCCCGTCGTCGGCGAGCCCGACAACTTCGGACCGTGCATGAGCGGCTGTGGCATCACCACGGAAGTGACCCTGGTTCCCTGCAGTCACGACTACGAGAACCAGCAGCCCGGCCACTCGCAGGTAAGCGTCGCGATCACGAACGAGTTCGAAGAGCGCTTCTCCGGCAGCGTCGCGGTCGACTGCTGGCTCAACGCCTCGGTCAGCCGCCTCTCCAGCGCCACGTCGTACAACGTGCTCGGCACGCTGACGGCGCAGACGCGCCTCACACCCGTGAGCACGAGCGGTGGCGTCGTCGGCATCGCCGAGGAAACTCACACCAACGACACGGGGACGCAATCGCGCGCCGCTTGGAATCTCCAGACCGAAGGCAGCTTCTTCGAACCGGGAGCCGGGCGCAACGTCGTCGACACGATCGTCATGACGGGGGAATGAGATGAGCCGCTGCGATCGTAGGAGAACCCGGATGACGACGAAGGGTGTGTGGAGTGGTGCTCTCGTTCTCGGGCTGGTGCTCGCGTGGAGCGGAGCGGCCTCGGCGCAGACCGGATTCTGCGGCGACGTCGACACGTGCAAGGTGGCGACCGATCGCCCGGCCGCGGTGTTGATCTACCCCAAGATCGAGGTCGATCCCGATGCCGGTGTCGATACGGTGGTTCAGTTGACCACCGTGAGTGAAGCTCCAGTCAGTGTGCGCTGCAGCTACCTCAACGCCAACGGCCACTGCAGCAACGACGACTCGATCTGCTTCGCCGACATCCAATGCTCCGGCTTTGCCCGCTGCGAGCAGTCGTGGAGCGAGACTGACTTCCGCATTACCCTGACGCGGCTACAGCCGCTGTCGTGGAATGCGAGTCAGGGCTTGACGGTGCTGCCCTGCGACTTCTTCACCGGCGGCGGGGTCGGTTGCCTGCAGCGCAACGACGGCCGCATTCCGCCGGTGCCCGAGGATACCTTCATCGGCGAGCTCAAGTGCATCGAGGTCGACGACTCGGACGCGCCACTCGACTTCAACGATCTGATTGGCGAGGCGACGACCGTCCGCTCCGACGGCTTCGCCCTCGACGCGTCGAAGTACAACGCGATTGGTGTGCAGGCGATTCCCGGCGCCAACGACCACGACAATCGCCTCTGCCTCGGCGGCGTCATCGAGACCGACAAGTGCCCGAACGCAGCCGAATACGCTGGTTGCCCCCAGACCCTGCTGATGGACCACTTCTTCGACGGCGCTTCCGTCGGCAGCGCCGGGCCCATCACCAGCGCCCTGACTCTGGTCCCGTGCTCCGAGGATCTGCTCAACGCGACGCCGGCGCCGGCGATCACGGTGCAGTTTCTCATCTTCAACGAGTTCGAGCAGCGCACCTCGACTTCGTTCCGGTTGCGCTGCTTCGGCCACCGCAATCTCTCCGACATCGACACCGTCGTCGGCTCGCCCGGAGACGACGCCAGCTCGATCTTCAGCGTGAACACGCAAGGGACGATTGCCGGTCAGACCAGAATCACCGGAGTGGGCAGCTCCGGCTCGGCCAACGGCCTCGTCGGCTTCCTCGAGGAGTTCTACCCGTGCGACAACGGCCCCGGTGGCTTCTGCACCGCCGCCGTCAATCTGCACGAGCAGGGACGGCGCGCGCTCAGCGACGTGATTCAGGTACCCTAGAGACAGGGATCGGGGGTCAGGGGCTGGGTTTCAGGGCGCCCCGCCGTAGGCGTCGTTCATCCCGTACTTCTCGAACGCGCCCCAGAAGCCGTGCTCGTGCAGGCCATAGCCGACGGAGCCTTGGCTCGAGTCGAAGCGGGCGACGTGATCGACGACGCCGTACTGGCCGAAGCTGGCGATCTCGTCGACGTCCTTCACCAGCCCCTGCACGACCAGATCGCCCTGGTACATCCCGTGCCGCCAGTCCTGCTCCATGCCGTAGCCGGTGCCGATGGCGATGAAAGCGGTGAGCAACGGGGTGGCGCGGACGCTGAACCCGCCGCCCGGCGCGTGCGGAAAGTGGAGCACCGACTCCTTCACCATGCGCGTGCCCGACTCGAGCTTGTGCTCGTACTCGGGGCGGCCGAGCCACTCGCTCGGGCGCGCCGGATCGTTCCAGATGCGCACCGCCTCTTCGATCGGTCGCTCGCCGGCGTTGGTCTCGTTCAGGATGTAGAGCAGCGAGTACTCGGGGAACTGCATCGGTGAGTAGTTCCACATCCCGGTGAGCTGTCCTTCTCCCTGCCGGATGCCGGGGTGCTCGGCCTCGCCGACGGGGCGCACGCCCCAGGAGCGATCGCGCGTGCCCCACCAGCGATCCGGAGTGGCGCGGAAGGTCTCATCGCCGACCTGCACGGTGCCGCTCCACATGCCGGTCTGCGCGAAGCGCATGGTGTCGAAGAGCACGCGCCCGTGCTTGCGGATGTACTGGCGCGGCTCGAGGAACGCGGGAATCGCGCCTTCCCAGGTGAGGTCGCAGGCGAGGCTGTGCTCCGTCGGTTCGAGGATGAAGCGCACCCGTTTGAGGCCCTCGAGGACCTCGACGCGGAAGGGGCCGACGCGCGTGTCGATGCGATCGGCGAGCACGCGCGAGGCACGTACGACGTGGTGCTTGCCCCTGCGCGTGACCGAGGCGAAGGCGTCCTGCACCGCGAGGTTGGGGTACTGCCCCATCCCCATCACCATGAAGAGCGTGTCGTCGCAGGCGTGCAGGTTGAAATAGTAGCGATCGTAGAAGTTGCGGTCGCTCGTGCCGGCGTGCCGGATCACGTCGGCGATCTGGTGCAGCGGATAGTCGTCCATCGACGAGAGCATGGGGTCCTCCGAAGAGCTGTCGATCGAGTGACTTTCCCCAAGGTCGGGCGTCAGGCAAATCGGGGAATCACTTCCCGGCCGAAGAGCTCGATCGAACGCATCACCTTCTCGTGCGGGATGCGGTCGGCCTGCATGAGACAGATGAGATGGTCGACGCCTGCGCGGCGGTAGCGCTCGAGCTTGCGGATGCAGTCGTCGACGCCGCCGACGATGACCATGTCCTCCGCGTCGATGTCGTCGAAGGTGCACTCGTCCTTCATCATCTTGAGGATGATCGGGTATTCCTTGGCGATCAGGTCGCGATAGGGCGTGCTCTTGATCTCGTCTGCGGCGCGTTCGCGTTTCATCGCCGTCTTGCTCGGGTCGGCGCCGCCGCCGAGCACGCGGAAGGCGTAGAGCAGATAGTTGATCGCGGCTTCGGCGCCGCCGTTGGCAATCGCCTGGTCGCGCGACTCGGCCGCGTGCACGATGGTGAAGGCGCCCACGCGATCGTTGACGAACTTGCCGACCGGTTTGGTCTCGCGCAGGGCCGTCTTGTAGGCGCGGATGCGTTCCTCGAGCTGCGGCAGGCTGACGAAGATCGTGAGGCCGAGGATGCCGATGCCGTTGCGGCCGGCGATCTCCCACGAGGGCGGGCTGGTCGCGGCCATCCAGATCGGTGGATGCGGCTGCTGCAGCGGCCGCGGGATGACGCTTCGCTTGGGGATCTTGACGAAGCGGCCGTCGTGCTCGAAGGGATCCTCCGTCCACATGCGGGGGATGATCTCGAGCGCCTCCTGCCACATCTCGCGCGACAGGTTGGTGTCGATCTCGAAGCCCTCCTGCTCGTACTGGCTCGAGCGGCCGGTGCCGAACTCGACGCGGCCGTCGGACACGAGATCGAGCGCGGCGACGCGCTCGGCGACGCGCACGGGATGATTGAACTTGTGCGGCAGCAGGACCACGCCGTGGCCGATGCGGATGCGCTTCGTGCGCGCTGCCGCCGCGGCGAGGAAGATCTCCGGCGCGGAAGAGTAGGCGAACTCGACGAGGAAGTGATGCTCCACCGCCCACACGGTGTGAAAGCCGACGCGGTCGGCCAGCTCCACCTGCTCCAGCGCTTCTTTGAAGCAGCGGTGCACGGTGCCCTCATCGTGCGGCTTGGGCGCCTGCAGTTCGTAGAGCAGGTCGAACTTCATAGGACTGTTGAATGTTGAATCTTGAATGTTGAATTGCGGTCGAAGAGCCTTCTGAAATTCACGGTTCAAAATTCATCATTCAAAATTCGGCCTTGGGTAGTGGATGTACTCGTCGATGAGCAGCTCGGCGAGCTCGGCGCCGGCGGGCGTGGCGCTGCCGAGGCGGCCGCGCTGGCGGAGGTCGGCGAGCATGCGGTCGACGATGAAGTCGACGGTGAGATCGTCGGCGTGCTCGCGCCAGATCTGCTTCGCCTCTTCGTCGGCGAAGCAGTACGCTTTCCACGAGACCGAGAAGCGCAGCTCCTTCCAGTCGTAGTGCGAGATTGTCTGCTCGCCCTGCAGCAAACGCCAGCGGCCGCCGCCTTCGGCGATGAGCTTCATCCCGGGGCGCAGCGCATCCACCGGCGCGGCGCTCTCTTTCACGCGGTCGACGCCGTGGAAGACGCTGTCCGTGTCGAGCAGGATGGCGGTATTGTAGCGCACGCGCAGTGCCACCGGCGCGCCTTCGGGGCCGTCGGGGTAGAAGGCGAACTCGCCGCCCTCGCAATCGTGGAACCAGGAGACGCCGGTGGCGATGGGCATGCGCCACTCGTCGAAGAGACGCGAGTGGTGCATCGCGACGCACAGCCACTGCGGGTGCGTCTTGCGGCTCACGCCGCGGAACTCGGGCACGTCGGTGTGGACTGCGAGCTCCTGTCCGGGCACGAGCAGGTTGGCGAAGACGATCGCCGGCTCGATCACCGGACGGCCGAAGAGTTGGCGCGCCGCTTCGATGAACCCCTCGTGATGCAGAAAGGGCTCGATACCGGCGAGACGCACTTCGCGGCCGTACGCGTAGGTCTCGCGGAAGTAGTTGGTGCGCGCCGCGAGCTTGTGGATCGGCTCGGAGCGGGCGAAGCGGCCGCCGGTCTTGATGAAGTTGCGCACCGCGTCGTAGCGCGCCGGCAACCCTTCGCCGATGCCGGCGAACGTCGGTTCCTCGGCGTAGGTGCCGTAGCTCCCGTAGCGCTCGCACAGCGCCACCATCCCCGCCGCCTGCGCCGCAGAGAAGAGCGGGTCGAACGTGGTGTACCGATGCTGCGTCATTTGTTGGCTGGCTAGCATAGGTAGGAATTCTCACGCAAAGCCGCACAGCCGCAAAGGCCTTGAGCTAATCCGGCAGGCCCGTTGACGACTCGCGAGACTCCATCCCGAAATCGTCTCCGCCCCGAAGTTGATGAGCAGGCCTAGTCGCAACTCTTGCGCTTGCGCGCCCGTCTGTCACTCATGGAAAGGCGTTCCTCATGAGATTGTCGTCCGTGCCGCGGCTCGCGGCCCTCCTCATCGCCCTGCTCGCCGCGGCGCCGCCGGCGGACGCGCAGCCGTCGCCGCGCATCGTGCACGGCACGCTCACCTCCGACCACCCGACCAGCGGGGCTCTCCTCGCCGTCGATCCGACCGATCCGACAGATCTCGAGGGGCTGTGCTCAGGCACCCTGATCGGCTGCCGTACGTTCCTCACCGCGGCGCACTGCGTGTGCCCCGAAGACGTCGAAAACGCCGCCGGCTGTCTCGCCGAAGGCACCACCGACCCGAGCGCGCTGCGTGTCTTCCTGCCGAACGGCGGAATTCAGGCGGTCGAGTCCGTGGCGATCGACCCGGACTACTCCTTCGCCGAGCACGGCGACGCCGCGGTGGTGCGGCTGGCGACGATCGGCGGCGGCATCACGCCATCGGCGATCAACACCGTCGGCCGACTGGCGGACGGTTCGCGCGGTACCATCGTGGGATTCGGTAGCACAGGGGGGCCGCCGTTTCTCGCTTCCGACTACGGCGTCAAACGCGACGGCAAGGTGACGACCGGCCCCTGCGCCGATGACGTCAACGCGTCGGCGCACGTGTGCTGGAACTACGACGGCGCCGACGCCAGCACCTGCTCCGGCGATTCCGGCGGCCCGCTATTCGCCGACTTCGGCGCCGGCCCCGTCGTTGCCGGCATCACCTCGGGCGGCGAGAGCTTCGATTGCGAGCCGCCGGATCAGGTCTTCGACACCGACGTCTACGTCGTGCGCGATTGGATCCAGTTGCAGCTTGCGAACGACTCCACCGGCCCTTGCGGCTCGCTCGCCCCGATCGGGCACGAGGGCGCCGCGATGAAGAGCGGCAGCGCCACTCTGACCCCGGCAGAGCCGAACCTCGTCGTCGACTTCGACGTTCCCGCCGGCACGCGGCTGCTGCGCGTCGTGCTCAACGGCCAGGAGTTCGGCGGCAGCGGCTTCCAACGCCAGGCCAACGACATCGATCTCTCCGTCAAGCCCGTCGTCGCGAGCAGCGCCGCGTGCGAAGATCTAGGCACCAGTGTTTACGGCGATTGCGAGATCTCGCTGCCGAGCGCCGGAGCCTGGCAGGCCGTGGCGACACTCGTCGACGGCGTGACCGCCACGACGCAGCTCACCGTCTCGACCTTCGCCGCCTCACTCGCGGGCGACGCCAACTGCGACGATCGCCTCAGCGCCCCGGATCTCATCGCGCTCGCGACTCTCATCGGCCACGCCGATCCGCCGCCGTGCCCCAACGCCGATGCCGACGGCGACGGCATGATGGACGCCGCCGATCAACCGCTGATCGTGCAGAATCTCTTCGCCCAGTAGCGGCTAGGGACGAATGCCTCGGCGCCGCGGCGGGCGCGGTGATCCGCGGCGAGCGCCCGAGAGGCGCAGAGCGCGGAGGAGAGCATTGCGCAGATCGCGGGGATCGATGACCTCGTCGTAGCTCATCGTATCCGCGGCCGACCAAGGGCCGCCATGCTCGACCGCGGCGAGGCGCTCGCGCACTTCCTCGCTCGCTCGCGCCGCCTCGCCGCCACCGGCGGCCGGCATCGCGCCGAGATGCGCAACCGGAAAGGCGAGTGTCGCCGTCTGCCGATCGAACGGGTTCATTCCCATCACCGAGCTGCCGAAGCCGTAGGCCTTGCGCAGGGTGACGTGGATCTTGGGCGAGCGCAGCTTCGCCTGCGCGAAGAACATGCGCGCGGCACTGCGCAGCGCACCGGCGCGCTCCGCGGCGCGCCCCGGCATCACGCCCGGGTTGTCGGCGAGCAGGATCACGGGAAGGTGAAAGGCGCCGGCGACCTCGAGGAAGTGGGCCGCCTTGTCGGCGGCCTCGCGGTCGATGGCGCCGGCGCGCACCGCCGGCTGATTGGCGACGATCGCGACCGAGCGCCCGCCGAGACACGCCAGCACCGTGAGCAGCGAGGCGCCGTACTCCGGCTGGATCTCGAGCACGCTGCCCGCATCGGCGAGCGCGTCGAGCACGCGCCGCACGTCGTACGGCCGCGCCGGATTCGCCGGCACCAGATCGGGCATCTCGTCGAGGCGGCGCTCGCCGACGTCTCCGGTCCCCGCCGGTGCCTCCGACCACGCATTCGAGGGGAAGTAGCCGAGGTAGCGGCGCACCAGCGCCAGCGCCTCGGCGTCGCTGGCGGCGCGGTTGTGCGCGACGCCGCTGGCGGCGACGTGTACCGCACAACCGCCGAGCTCTTCCTTCGTCGCCTTCTCGCCGGTCGCGGCTTCGACCAACGGCGGGCCGGCGGAGAAGAGGGCGCCGCCCTCGACCATCACCACCAGATCCATCAGCGGCGCGGTGAGCGCGCCGTGCCCCGCGGACGGCCCCATCACCACCGCGACCGTCGGCACCAGACCCGAAAGTGCGGCGAGCGCCTGGAGGTCGTTCGGCGCGTACGGGTAACGTTCGAGCGCCTTGGTGGCGCGCTCGCCGGCGCCGTCGAGCAGCATCACCAGCGGCACGCGCTCCTGCGCGGCAAGGCGCACCAGGCGCACGCGCTTGGCGTGTGCGCCGAGACCGATCGAACCGCCGAGCACGGTGAAGTCCTCGGCGCCGGCGAGTACGGGCCGTGCGTCGATGGTGCCGTGGCCGGCAATCAGTGCATCCGCCGGCGCTGCCGCGAGACCGCCGCGACCCACACCGCCGACCAGGGTGCCGAGCTCCTCGAAGCTCCCGGCGTCGAACAAGGCCACCAAGCGCGCCCGCGCATCGAGGCGTCCGCCCTGGCGCTGGCGCACCAACTTGGCCTCGCCGCCCATGGCGCGTGCGCCGCCGCGCCGTCGCTCGAGATCGTCGAGGACTGGCTTCCAGGCATTTCGCTTCGAATCGTCGGACATGACTCGCCGGCTCGAGTCATGGGTCATGCGAGATGGGTCATGAGGATCGAAACTGCACGCGCTCTACCCTCATGACTCACTTCTCATGACTCATGACTTGTTCACTGTTTGCGATCAGCTTCGCACACTGCGGTCCTCGATGCGGAACACGCGAATCCACTGGTCGGCCTCGCGCGACGCGGCCTTCTTCACGTTGAGGCGACCTTCGGACCAGTTGCCGGGCGTGTCGGTGTTGCCGAGATCGACGGCGGCATAGAGCGTGGGACCGCGCTCGAGCGCGGCCTTGAAGCTCTCGGTGACCCAGATCTCGTTCGGTGTGACGTGTGGCTCGAGGCGCGCCGCGACGCGGAACGGGCTGCCGCTCATGAGACTGCCGGGTGTTGGGCCCGGCCCGAGCGCGACCGGTCCGTGGTCGATGGCGACGCGCAACACCGGATTGCCGAGCGCGTCGAACAGATCCTCCATGATGCGGCGCGCGATCTTGATCACCGCGTTGGGATCGTGGTGCACGAGGGTGACCGAGTCGCCGCCGCTGATCTCGAAGTGGCGGCATACGGCGGCGTGCGTCTGCACCACCTCGCGGAGGCGCCGGCGGACGTCGTGCTCGACGTCTGAACGTTCCATCAGCCCGCTGAAGTCGCGGATGTCCGCCTGTAGCACGCAGAGGTCTTCCTCGCCGCCCGCCTCGTGCCAAGGGCGGCCGTCGCCGACGACGTTCAGTCGATCGCCGCGCTCCGCGTACTCGTCGTTCGCGCGCAGGATCAGCTCGGCGAGGACGGGGTGGACGAGATAGTGCGTCGACTCGGGCAGGATCCCGTCGGGATCGAAGGTGCGCTCGCCCGGTCGCAGAAAACGCTGCACCCGCTGTGCGCTCACGAGGTCGGTGGTGACGTGCCCGAGCAGCCCGGCTTTGAAGAGCATGCAGAAGACGTGCGCGTCGCGCCCGTCGGAGAGTAGGCCGCGCGCGCGCAGATTGCCGTTGTGTTCCTCGAAGATCATCTCCAGATCGGCGCGCGACAGGACGTTGCTGCGGATCAGGGCGAAGACCGAATCGAGCCCGACGTCGATGTAGGGCGAGATCTCGTTGAGGTACTCGTGTGCGATCTCGGTCGCGGCCTGATTCACCGCGCGCTTGACGGCGTGCTCGTTGCGCTCGGCGGGGGCGATGTCGGAGAGCTTCTGGCCGATCGTCATCAGATCGCGCGGGCGCTGCAGCGTGTGGCGGTGAACGTACTCGAAGATCTCCTCGCGCTGACCGGTGGCGCTGTGGGTCACGTGGTTGACACCGAGGAAGGCGGCGATCGGGTCGGTGCGCAGGGCCGCGGGCCGCACCAGGTTGCGCTCCTTCTCCTTGCGAATGTTGTTGAGGAAGATCTCGCGCAGGCTGGCGGCGGAGTAGGTGATGTCGACGGTGCTGCCGCGGTACTGCTGCACCATCGGCGTGGCTTCGTTTAGCTTTCCGAAGGCCTCCTTGCGGATGGCGGCGAAGACCTTGATGTGGTGGTTGACGCGGCGGATCTGGTACGAGGTCTCGACCAGCGCGATCTGCGAGAGATGCCAGATGTCGGGTGAGAGCTCGCCCGCATCGCTGGCGCGGCCGCCGGCGAGGATGTGCTTGTTGAAGTACTCGTCGATGCTGTCGACGAAGATCGCCATCGGTGTGTTGACGGCGCGCAGGCGCGGTACGAGGTGGCTGTCGGTGTCGGCCCCCGAACGGAAGAGCTCGCTGCGCGGGAAGTCGAGCACATTGACGAAGTGGTCGATGACGCTGCGCAGGTTGTGTTCGGCGAGCAGCGCGGCGAGGCGCGGGTTGACGTTGAGCCCGTCGTTGAGACCGAGGCGCTTCAGCACCGCGGCGGCGATCGAGATGAGCCACACCTTTCTCCAGTTGTCGCTGGTATTGGCGTAGAGATCGACCATCTCGGCGCTGAAGACCTTGTCGCCGATCGGTTTGTCGAGCAGGCTGTTCTCCGGCAGGCAGACGGTGCTCTTGCTCTGCTGGTAGACGACGCGCTTGGCCTTGAGCAGCAGCGTCTTGCCGAATCCCTTGGTGGCGGTGACGATGAACCTCTCGTCACGGCCGTGCGCGAGGAAATCGTCGATCCAGTTGGTGCGGTGCAGCAAGCTGGCGTCGAAGTCTTCCGCCACCTGGATGTCGTCGGCGTCGATCGTCCACGGTCTCATGGCAAACGTTCCGCGTTGGCTCGTGACCGGCGAGCCTACCGCAGGCGCCGGGCCGGCGCTACTTCACCGGCGCCGTCGCGTCCGCCGGCGGCATCCAGCCAGGCGCGGCGGATCGCTGATGACGCGGCGTCATGTCGACTCACTCGAAGAACGGCGGGGCGCATCACCCTCGATCCGATGGCCCTCGATGTTTGCGATGTAGTCCGCCGGCAGGCCGTGCTCGCGCGCGCCGCCGGCGACGTAGGCGCGGTACTTCGCCGAGGGCAAGAGGTTCGCGTCGATCCAGTCGGGCAGGGCGCGGTAGGTTGCGGCGCGCTCGAGCTCGCCGCCGCACTCGACCTCGACGTCGTCGCGGCGATAGCCGCGCTCGGCGCGGTCGAGGGCAGCCCAATCCGCCTCGTCCGAGATGTCGAACAGCACGCCGAGGACGACGTCCTCGCGTCCGTCGGTGCCGAACGCGTCGCACTTCGCCGTGCCGTCCTTGCCGCGCTTGTGGAAGCGGAGCACGTAGCCGCGCAAGGTGGCGGTGCCGCGCAGGCGTGCCGACGGCGCGCGGGCCACGAGACGCGCGGTCGACATATTCGACCCGTAGGCGAAGTACAGCATAGACGTGCCGGCTAGGAGAGCTCGTCGCCGCGAAGTCCCCAGGCGCGCAGGATCTCCCCCTCCTGTTCGCGCGTCATCGCCTTCTTGAAACGCGCGCCCGCTTGTCCCTTCACGCGGCGCTCGCACTCGGCCCACGTCGCATGGCGCATCGGCACCCCACCGAGCAGGCTCAAGTAGGAGTACGGCTTCGCCGCCGCTGGTCCGAAACTGCGGCGCGGAACCACGTCGCTCTTCTCGATCGGGCGTCCGCCGTCCGCCGTCCGCTGTTCAATTCCCTGTAGAATCGGCACGTCGTAGAGCTCGAGCGGACCGCGATAGAGATCGACGCCGCCTCCGTTCGAGTAGGCGACGGCGATCTCGTCGGCGCGCTCGTTGCCGGGAATGCCGGCGTGGCCGCGCACGTGGTGCCAGCTCGCTCGGTTTTCGCCGCCGCGCTCTGCGACCAACGCGGCGAGCTCTTCCCAGAGCTCGCGATTCAGAACGTCACCGCCCGAGGCCGTTTTCCACCCCTTGCGGCGCCAGCCGTGGATCCACTGCGTGATGCCCTGAATGAGGTAAGTGGAGTCGGTGTAGATCTCGACGCGCCCCGGGGTGCGCCGCAAGCGCTCGAGAGCGCGGATGGCGCCTGCCAACTCCATCTTGTTGTTGGTCGTGTGGCCGGCGCCGCCGCCGAGCTCGGTGACGTCGCCCGCGGGGGTTACGAGGATCGCCGCCCAACCTCCCGGCCCCGGGTTTCCCTTCGCCGCACCGTCGGTGAAGACGACGATCGCCTCGCGTTCCGCCACGACCGTGGTTCAGCACGCGGCGCAGGTGGAGGCAAGGACTCAGGCCATCGCGCCTACGACGGCCGTCGACGGAACCCATTGCGAGAGTGAGGGCGCCATCGTTGGTCGCACCGACCCACTCTGTCCGCCGAACGCCGTCGGCCGTCCGCCGATCCATCTTGCTTCCCCGTAAGCGGCGACATAGACGGCGCCGCATGATGCCGTCGCTGCGCGCGCTGGTCGCCGCGCTTTTTCTGGTCCTGCCGGCGCGCGCGCTCGGCGCCAGTACGCAGGTGGCGGAGTTCGTCCCGCGCGGCACGGTGAAGGACGTTCGCCAAGTCACGGCGCGATTCTCGGCGCCGATGGTGCCCATCGGCGATCCGCGCGGTGCCGTCTGGCCGTTCACCATCGGCTGCTCGGAGCGCGGGAAAGGCCGCTGGGTCGACAGCCGCACTTGGGTCTACGACTTCGAACGCGATCTGCCGGCCGGCGTGCGTTGCTCGTTCACGCTCGTCGCCGGCCTGAAGTCCCTGGGCGGTGCCGCTCTGGGCGGCGAGTCGAGTTTCAGCTTCGATACCGGCGGACCTTCGATTCGCTCGTCGATTCCCTATGCCGGCAATGAGACCGTGGAAGAGGAGCAGGCTTTCGTCCTCGTCCTCGACGCCGAGCCGGCGGAAGACTCGGTGCTGCAACACGTCTGGTTCACCGTCGAGGGCCTGCCGGAGAAGATCGGTGTGCGCCTGATTACCGGCAGCGAGCGCGCCGCGATTCTCGCCACCCTACAGGAGTGGGAGGTGAACGGTCCGACGGTGATCGTGCAGGCGCGCCAGCGCTTCCCGAGCGATGCGCCGGTCAAGCTCATCTGGGGCGGCGGCGTCGCCGCCGCGAAC
>Ga0187894_10004685_pt1 | contig 14499 bp, 11 predicted proteins | sample GBC1701081metaG_FD_136650 | JGI IMG/M metagenome (GOLD analysis project Ga0187894, IMG submission 136650) | White microbial mat communities from a lava cave in the Kipuka Kanohina Cave System on the Island of Hawaii, USA - GBC170108-1 metaG ...
CCGCCGAGGCGGGTGACGCAGCGGCGGTGAAGCGCCTGCTCGGGCAGGGCGCCGACGTGCGTGCGCGCGACGCGCAAGGGCGCACGGCGCTCGTCGCCGCCACGTACGGCAACCGCGTCGAAGCCGCGCGGCTCCTGATCGCTGCCGGTGCTGACGTCAACGCCCAGGACGACTTGCGCAACAGCGCATTCCTGCTCGCCGGCGCACGCGGCTACCTCGAAATCGTCCGGATGACGCTTGCCGCCGGCGCGGACCTGAAGAGCACCAACCGCTACGGCGGCACCGCGCTTATTCCCGCCTGCCACTATGGGCATGTGGAGACGGTGCGCGAGCTTCTCAAGACGAGGATCGATGTCGACCACGTGAACAACCTCGGCTGGACGGCGCTCCTCGAGGCGGTGATCCTGGGCGACGGCGGGCCGGCGCACACCGAGATCGTCCGTCTCCTCGTCGCCGCCGGCGCCAACGCGAAGATCGCCGACCGCCAAGGCGTCACCCCACTCGACCACGCGCGGCAGCGCAACTACCGGGCGATCGTGGAGATCCTTTCCCGCCGGCCGTCCTAGCCGACGCCGGGTATTTCACGATAGCAAGTGAGATGCGATAGGATGGCAAGTCCCGCCGCCCTCTCGCCGCAGTGACCGCCGACCGCTCAGCCGCCGACCGCTCCGACGCCGAGTTCGACCTCGTGGTCCTCGGCTCGGGCGCGTCCGGCATGACTGCTGCGCTCGTGGCCGCCGTCGAAGGCGCGAGCGCGCTCGTACTCGAGAGCACCCGGTACGTCGGCGGCACCAGCGCGCGCTCGTCGGGAACGCTCTGGATCCCGCCCGCCGGCGACGCCGCGGCCGCGACCTACCTCGACGCGCTCGTCGGCGAGAAGGCGGACCGGGCGCTCCGCGAGGCGTTCCTCGCCGCCGGTCCCGCGATGATCGCGTGCCTGGCGCAGCACGCCGGCTTCGCGTTCCGGCCGTACCCGGCGCATCCCGACTACCGCCAGGACCTCCCCGGCGCCGCGATGGGGCAGCGGCCGCTCGAGCCGCCGGATTTCGACGGCCGCCTGCTCGGCGACGAGTTCGCGCGCGTCGGCTGGCCGATCCGCGAGCTGATGCTGCTCGGCGGGATGATGGTGACGCGCGGCGAGGCGGTGCGGCTGCTGCGCGCCGGACGATCGCTCGACGGCACGCTGCTCAGTGCGCGCCTCGTGCTGCGCTACCTCGCCGACCGGCTGCGTTACCCGCGCGGCACGCGCCTCGTGCTCGGCAACGCGCTGGTGGCGCGCCTGTACCGGAGCCTCCTCGACCGCGAGGTGCCCGTGTGGTGCGAGGCGAGGACGGAGCGTCTCATCATCGACGGCGGGGTCCGCGGCGTGGTCGTGCGCCGCGGCGGGAAGGATCTGCGGGTCCGCGCCCGCCGCGGCGTCGTGCTCGCCGGCGGCGGGTTTCCGGCGAGCGCTGCGCTCCGCGAGCAGCACTTCCGGCCGCCGGTTGCGCGCCACACGCCCGCGTACGAAGGCTGCGTCGGCGACACGCTCCGGCTCGGCCAGGCGGCCGGCGGCGCGCTCGGCCCCGCCGGCGAGGACAACGCGCTGTGGTTCCCCGGGTCGGTGGCGACGCGGGCCGACGGCACGACCGCGGTCTACCCGCACATCGTGCTCGACCGCGCGAAGCCCGGGCTCGTCGCCGTCGGGCGCTCGGGGCGGCGCTTCACCGACGAAGCGGTGTCGTACCACGAGTTCACGCGCGCCATGTACCGGACCGGCAACGTCCCGGCGTGGCTCGTCTGCGACCGGCGCTTCGTCTGGAAATACGGCCTCGGCATGGTCCTGCCGATGACGCTGCGCGTTGCACCCTACGTCGCCTCCGGATACCTGCAGGCGGCGGATACCATCGAGGGCCTCGCGGCCGCCATCGGCGTCGCGCCCGAGGGGCTCGCGGAGACCGTGCGCCGCCACGACGATTTCGCACGGACCGGGATCGACGCCGATTTCGGCAAGGGCGGGAACGCGTACGACCGCAACAACGGCGACCCGGCGCACCGGCCCAACCCGTGCCTCGGTCCGATCGGGCGCCCGCCCTTCTATGCGGTCCGCGTCGAGCCGGTGCCGCTCGGGACGAGCCTCGGGCTGCGTACCGACACGCACGCGCAGGTCTGCGATGCCGCCGGCAAGCCGGTCGGCGGCCTGTACGCGGTGGGCAACGACATGCAATCGGTGATGGGCGGGGAATATCCCGGCGCGGGCGCGATGCTCGGTCCCGGCATGACCTTCGCCTACCTGGCGGCGCTGCACGCCGTCCGGCCCCACGCGGTCCGCCCCTCGGGGGCGACGGCGCAGGCATTGGCAACGTAGAGGAACGCGCGATGAACAAACCCACGGAAAAAGGCCTTGCGGGCGCGGCGGACACCGGCCGCAAGACGGTGACGAGGAAGGGCGGCGATCTCATTGCCGAGTTCCTCGTCAAGGAGAAGATTCCGTACGTCTTCGGCATCTGCGGCCACGGCAACGTCGGGCTGCTCGACCCGCTGTACCAGGTGCGCGACAAGGTGAAGCTCGTCTCGCCGCGCCACGAGCAGACCGCTGCGCACATGGCCGACGGCTACTTCCGTGTGAAGCATCAGCCGGTGGCGACGCTCACCTCTACCGGACCGGGCTCGGCGAACATCGTCATGGCGCTCGCCGTGGCGCAGACCGATTCGTCCGCGCTGCTCGCGATCACCGCGAACGTGCCGACCTCGCAGTTCAACCGCGGGCCGTTCCAGGAGCTCAACCGGCACAACCAGGCGGACTTCCCGAACGTCATCCGCCCGGTCGTGAAGCGCAGCTTCCAGCCGACGCGCGTCGACATGCTGCCGCTCGCGCTGCGCCAGGCGGTGACCACCATGACGAGCGGGCGGCCGGGGCCGGTGAACGTCGACATCCCGTTCAACCTGTTCCAGGAAGAGGCCGAGGTGCCGCTCGAGCCGGCATGGGACGGCTTCGACAAGCGCCGCAGCGGGGCGTCGCCCGACGACGTGCGGGCGGTACTCGACATGCTTCGGGCCGCGCGCCGGCCGGTCCTCTTCATCGGCCACGGCGTGACGCTGTCCGAGGCGGGGAAGGCGCTCACCGAGTTCGCGACCCGGTATCGCGTCCCGGTCATCAGCTCGCCGAACGGCATGGGCTGCCTCGACATGCGCGACCCGCTGTCGCTCGGCTTCATCGGCCGCAACGGCGCCTACCCGGCGAACCAGGCGGGACGCAACACCGACCTCATCATCGCGATCGGCGCGCGCTTCGACGACCGCTCGTCGTCGTCGTGGATGCCGGGCTACTCGTGGAACATCCCGGCGTCGAAGCTGGTGCACGTCGACGTGGACCATGCGGAGATCGGCCGGAACTATGCGCCGGATCTCGGCATCCTCGCCGACGCGCGTACCTTCCTGCGACAGCTCCTTGCCGAGGCCGCGAATCGCAGGATCGACGGCGCGGCGCAGTTCGCGGCCTGGCACGCCGAGATCGCCGGCTGGCGGGCGGAGTGGGAGAAGTACGTCGCGCCGAACTTCGCGCTGCACACCACGCCGATCCGGCCGGAACGCATCGTGGCCGACTGCCGCGCAGTGCTGCCGGACGACGCGATCATCTCGCTCGACTCGGGCATCCACCACAACTGGTTCATGCAGTTCTGGGAGGCGCGCCGCCCGCAGACCATGCTGAACACCTGGGGCTACTCGGGGATGGGCTTCGGCCCGAGCTCGATCCTCGGCGCGAAGCTCGCGGCGCCGGACAAGCCGTGCGTGTCGATCTGCGGCGACGGCGGCTTCACCATGGTGTCGCACGTGCTCTGCACGGCGGTCGAGTACGACATCCCCGCGGTGTGGGTCGTGTGGAACAACTTCGCCTGGGCCGCCATTCGCGACCTCCAGTACGCGTACTTCGACGGCCGCGAACACGGCACGGCTTTCTACAGCGGGCCCGAGCGCAAGCCGTACAACCCGGACTTCGCGGCGTGGGCGAGAGCGGCGGGCGTCGAAGGGCTCACGGTCACGAAGTCGCAGGACTTCAAGGGCGCGCTCGAGCACGCGGTGAAGCTCGGGAAACCGTGCCTCGTCGACGTGCACGTCGACGCGGACGTGCGGCCGCCGGGCACCGGCGCCTGGGCGCTGCCGCCGATCCCGCACAAGGAACCGATCTTCGGAAGCAAGCACGTGAGATGAAGACGATGAAGAAGAAGCAGGGCAGGGCCGTGGCGGTGATCCGCAACGTCGTCGAGACGCCCTGGAAGCAGTACCCCGGGCACTTCGGCGGCGCGCTTTCCAAGCCGCTCGTGCGGCCGGAGACGGCCGGCTCGCGCCTGGTCGACTATCGCATCTCGACCTACCAGCCGATGGCGTACGTGGAGACGCACAAGCACAAGGTGCAGGAGCAGATCTACCACGTGCTCGAGGGCGAGGGCTCGATGGAGATCGCCGGGCGGCGGAGAATCGTGCGCCGGCACGACGTGATCTTCATCCCGCCCGGCGTGTCGCACTCGATCCGCAACGACGGGATCACCGACCTGACGTTCATCGTCGTCACCACGCCGGCCGAGGACGAGTAGGGCGCGCGGATGGCGACGAGAAAGAAAGTGGTGCCCGTCGCGGTGCCCGCCGAGCCGGCGAAGGAGCGCGGCGGCATCCAGTCCCTCGAGCGCGCGTTCGCGATCCTCGAGGAGGTCGCGCGCAACCGCGAGGGCATCAACCTCGCCGAGCTCAGCAAGACGGTCGGGCTGCACAACAGCACCACCTTCCACCTCGCGAAGACGATGGTGCAGCTCGGTTACCTCGCCCAGGTGTCCGATTCGAAGCGCTACCGGGTCGGCACCGGCCTCTTCACGCTGGCCGCCGGCGCGCTCGAGGAGAACACGCTGCTCGCGGTCGCGACGCCGGTGCTGGAGAGGCTCACGCGCGAGACCGGCGAGGCGGGGCATTTCGCTATCCGTTCCGGCAACGACATCGTGGTCATCGCGCGCACGGCAGGGTCGGGGCTGCTGCAGATGGTGGACCGCGCCGGTGCGCAGCGACCGTCGCACGCGACCGCGCTCGGCAAGGTCCTGCTCGCCGCGCTCGACGACCAGCAGATCCGGCAGTTCCTCGGCCCGGAGCCGCTGCGCCGCTACACCGCGAAGACGATCGTCGACCGGGACGCGCTCCTGCGCGAGATCGACGAGGTGCGCCGCAGGGGCATCGCCTACGACGACGGCGAGTTCGACGCCGAGATCCGCTGCGCCGCGGTGCCGGCGCACGATTTCGCGGGGCGGGTGGCCGGCGCGGTCGGCATTTCCGGCCCGGTGTGGCGCCTCTCGCTGCAGGCGCTCCAGGACAAGGCCCGGCAGGTCCGCGCCGCCGCCGGCCGCATCTCCGCGCAGCTCGGCTACGGGAAGCGGGCGACCCGGGTCGCCTGACGGCGGCGATGCCGCGGCCCCGGCGCCGGCGTCTCATTTGACAATATGAATCGGGTTGCGGCATTGTGCAATTTGCGCAGGTCCACCGAGAGGAGGGGGAAATGATCCGCGACAAGAAGGAGCAGGGGATCGTCACGGCCGCGGCCGGCCGGCGCAGGGTGCTGCAGGCGGGCGCGGCCGGCGCGGTCGCGCTCGGCTTCCCGGCGATCGTGAGAAGCCAGTCGGACAAGATCAAGATCGGCCATCTCACGCCGATGACCGGCTTCCTCGGCGCGCTCGGCGAGTACGCCGTGCTCGGCATCAAGATGGCGGAGGAGGAGATCAACAAGTCGGGCGGCGTGATGGGACGTCAGCTCGACGTGACGTCGGAGGATTCGGTCAACCCCGCCACTGCGTCGACCAAGGCGCAGCGCATGCTCGAGCGGGACGGCGCGCTCGTGCTGATGGGCGAGATCAACTCCGCGTCCGCGCTGACCATCATGCAGGTGGCGGCCCGCAACAAGCGGCTCTTCATGCAGATCGGCGCGCGCTCCGACGTCCTGCGCGGCAAGAACTGCAACCGGTACACGTTCCACGTCGACATCCCGGTCACCGTGATGGTGAACGCGGTCGGCCAGGCCCTGGTGCGGGACAACAAGGTGAAGGGCAAGAGCTTCTACATGCTCTCGGCCGACTATCTCTTCGGGCACGACCTGCTGAAGGCGGCGAAGTCGTTCATCCTCGCCAACGGCGGCAAGGTGATCGGCGACGACCTGGTCGCGACCGATGTGACCGATTTCAGCGGCTACATGCTCAAGATCCGGCGGGCGAAGCCCGACGTGGTGTGCTCCAACCTCGCCGGCAACCAGGTCACCAACCTCGTCAAGCAGTACGCCGAGTTCAGCCTTCCCTTCCCGATGGTGGGTTTCAACCTGAACACCGCGGACGCCTGGGCGGCGGGCGAGGGCAACCTGAGCGGGACCTGGCCCACCGTCTGGATGCACGACCTCAACACGCCCGCCTCGCAGGCGTTCAACGCCGCGTTCACGAAGAAGCACGGCAAGCCGCCGGAGAACCACGCGTGGATCGAGTACGTCTCGCTGAAGATGATGGCGCAGGCGATGAACGAGACCAAATCCACCGACACCGAGCGGCTGATCGCCTACTTCGAGAAGCAGCCGGAGTTCGACATCCTCAAGGCGCGCAGGGCGTACTTCCGCTCGTGGGACCACCAGCTCATGCAGGAGGCCTATCCCTTCACCGTCAAGCCCAAGGGCAAGGCGAAAGACAAATGGGATTTCCTCGTGCTGGGTGCGGCGGTCCCCGGGCCGAACCAGCCGCTCGAGCTGCTCGCGCCGGCCAAGGACCAGAACACCTGCGTCTTCTAGGCGTGCGAGCGGCGGCGCCGATGGCGCCGCTGCCGGCTGCCGCATCCCCGGGCTGAACATGGAGCTCCTGTTCCTGCTCGAACAGGTGGTGAACGGGCTCGTGCTCGGGGGCTACTACCTCCTGATCGCGCTCGGCCTGTCGCTCATCTTCAGCGTCGGCGGCGTGGTGAATCTCGCGCACGGCGCGTTCTACGCCCTCGGCGCCTATGCGTCGCTCGAGATCGCGAAGCACCTCGGCTTCGGCGCGGGCGTCGTGCTCTCGCCGGTCGCCGTCGGGCTGCTCGGGATCCTGTTCGAGCGCTTCCTGCTGCGCCGCTTCTACACCGCCGACCCGATCCTCAGCCTGCTCCTCACCTTCGGGCTCGCGATGGTGGCCGAGCAGGCGATCCGGATGGTGTGGGGCGCGGCGCCGCTGCCGGCGTCGATGCCCGCCGGGCTGAAGGGCCAGGTGATGCTGGGCGACTTCATGTTCTCCCGCTATCGCCTGCTGCTGCTCGCCATCGTGGCCGCGGTGCTCGCCGGCATCTGGCTGCTGCTGCACCGCACGTCCTTCGGCCGCGTCGTGCGCGCCGGCATCCAGCGGCCCGACATGGTCGCCGCCCTCGGCATCCGGCTGCAGCCGTACATGGCGACGATCGTGATGCTCGGCGTCGGCATGGCCGCGCTCGGCGGCGCGCTCTTCGCGCCGATCACGGTGGTGCATCCGGCGATGGGCGCGGAGATCATCACCGTCGCGTTCGTCGTGGTCGTCATCGGCGGGCTCGGCAGCTTCTGGGGGGTCGTCCTCGCCGCGCTCCTCGTCGGCGTCGTCCGCGGCGTGACGATCCACTTCGTCCCGGCGGCGGGCGAAGCGTCGATGTACGTGCTGATGTTCCTCGTGCTGCTGTTCCGGCCGCGCGGCCTGCTCGGCGAGCGGATCGAGAAGTTCGAGTGACGACCGGCCGGCTGCGCGCGAAGCATCGCCCGCTCGTGATCGGCGCGATCGCGCTCGTCGCGCTCCCGTTCGTCATGCAGCTCGCCGGGCTGACCGTGAACACCGCCTCGGTGGTGGTGTGCCTCGCGATCGCGACGATGGGCCTCAACCTGCTCGTGGGGTTCACCGGACTCACGTCCTTCGGCCACAGCGCGTGGTTCGGGATCGGCGCGTACGCCGCCGCGCTCGCGCAGAAGCACTGGTTCGCGGGCCAGATCGCGGTGCCGATCCTGCTATCGATGGTGCTCGTCGCGGTGCTCTCGACCGCCGTTGGCATCCTCATCCTGCGGCGGCGCGGCGTGTACTTCTCGCTGCTGACGCTCGCGCTCGCGGCGCTGACCTATACCGTCGCGTTCCGCTGGACCGAGGTCACCGGCGGCGAGGACGGCCTGGGCGGCCTCAAGCGCGGCGCGATCGGGCCGATCCCGCTCGATGACGCGCACGCCTATTACGCCGTGGTCGCGCTCGTCGGGTTCGGCGTGCTCTACGGCCTGCTGCGCGTCGTCCGCTCGCCGTTCGGGCGCGTGCTCGTGGCGATCCGCGAGAACCAGCAGCGCGCGTCGTTCCAGGGCTACCCGGTCGAGTCGTACAAGCTCGCGGCGTTCGTCCTCTCGGCGGTGGTGACCGGGCTCGGCGGCGCGCTGCTCGGCTTCCAGCACTACCTCGTCTCGGCGGACGCGGTCTCGGTGCCGTTCTCCGGCGAGCTGCTGGCGATGGTGGTCATCGGCGGCATGCACCACCTGCTCGGCCCGGCGCTCGGCGCGCTCTTCTACATCCTGTTCCGCGAGCTCTTCTCCATGTGGACGGGCAACTGGCTGCTCTGGTTCGGGCTCGTCTTCGTCGGCTTCGTGCTGTACTCGCCCGCGGGGCTCGCCGGCATCTGGGCGAAGCTCGCGCGGCGCTTGCGCCCGCCGCCGGAAGAAGCCGCGGCGATGAGCGGACGCCGCATCCACGCGGGCCTGCCGCTCCCCGAGTTCCTCCGTCCCGCGGCGCGCGCGGGAACCGTGCTCGAGGTCGACGCGGTCTCGAAGCACTTCGGCGGCATCCGTGCGGTCGCCGGCGCGAGCATCGCGATCGGCGCCGGCGAGGTCCACGCACTGATCGGGCCGAACGGCGCCGGCAAGACGACGCTGTTCCACCTGGTGTCGGGCATGTTCGCGCCGGACGCCGGCAGGATCTCCCTGCACGGCCGGGGGATCGCGGGCCTCGCACCGGACGAGATCTGCGCGCAGGGGCTCGCGCGCTCGTTCCAGATCACCAACCTCTTTCGCGGCCTGTCGATCCGCGAGAACCTGCGCCTGTCGCTGCAGGCGAAGCACGCGGGGCGGTTCAACGCCTGGCGCGATGCGGAGAGCTACGGCGAGGTCCTCGAGGAGACGGCGGCGCTCGTGCGTTTCCTCGGCCTCGAGGGCATCGAGGAGATCCAGGGCGGCGAGCTCTCCTACGGCGGGCAGCGCCTCCTCGACGTCGGCATCGCGCTCGCCTCCAAGCCGCAGGTGCTCCTGCTCGACGAGCCGCTCGCCGGGCTCGCCGCCGCCGAGCGCGAACGCGTGTCGAACCTCGTGAAGGCGGTCGCCGCCAGCCTTCCGGTGCTGATCGTGGAGCACGACGTCGATCGGGTGCTCGGCTTCTCGCACCGCGTGACCGTCATGAACCAGGGCGAAGTGCTGATGACCGGCACCCCGGACGAGATCCGCCGCGACCGGCGCGTGCAGGAGGTGTACACCGGCACCGGCACGCCGCCCGTCACCGGCCGGGTAGCGGGCGAGGCGCGCGAGCGCACGCAGCTGCTCCGCTTCACCGGCGTCAACGCCTACTACGGCAAGAGCCACATCCTCAACGACGCGACGCTCGACGTGCGCGACGGCGAGATCGTCGCGCTGCTCGGCCGGAACGGCGCAGGCAAGTCCACGTTGCTGAAGACGCTGGCGGGGCTGGTGCCCCCGGCCTCCGGGGCGATCGAGTACGAGGGACGTCCCATCGCCGGCATGCCGGCTCCCGACATCGCGCGCCTCGGCATCGGCTACGTCCCGCAAGGGCGGGGTCTGTTCGCCGGCATGACGGTGGCCGACAACCTCGCCCTCGGGCGCCTCGCGCGCGCGACCGACGGCAGCCACGGGGTCGCCTGGAGCGAGCGCGAGATCTTCGAGCACTTCCCGCGTCTGCGGGAGCGCATGAACGTCGCCGCGGACTACCTGTCCGGCGGCGAGCAGCAGATGGTCGCCGTGGCGCGCGCGCTTGCCGGCAACGTCAAGCTGCTCCTGCTCGACGAGCCGTTCGAGGGCCTCGCCCCGACGATCGTGCAGGAGCTGTTCGCCGTCTTCGATCGCCTGCGCAGCCGGACGTCGATCGTGATCGTGGAGCACAACCTCGACCTGGTGCTCGCGCTCGCCGACCGCGTGTTCGCGCTCGAGCGGGGCGCGGTCTTCCACGCCGGCCCGGCCGCGCCGCTGCTGAACGACCTCGAGTACCGGAAGCGGATCCTCTGGCTATGATGAGCGCGCCATGAGGATTGCGGTCTTCACGAAGAACCGCACCAACCCGGCGTACGCCGCCGCGCGGCTCGGCGCCGATCGCGCGGCCGAACGGCTGGGCGCGCAGACGCAGCACTTCGTGCCGGAGCATGGCGACGACCCGGACGAGCAAAGCGCGCTGATCGACGACGCGCTCGCCCTGCGGGTGGACGCGTTCGTGGTCGCGCCGGTGCACCCGACGCGGGTGAACGCGGCCATCGCGCGGATCGATGCCGCGGGCGTTCCGCTGTTCGCGTTCATCAACCCGATCCCCGCGGGCCGCTGCGTTTCGTCCGTGGGCGCGGACGACTACGCGCTCGGGCTCGCGATCGCGCACCACCTGTTCGCGCATCTCGAAGGGCACGGACGGACGCTCGTGGTGTCGGGACCGGTCGAGTCGGTCAGCAGCATCGCGCGGGTGCGCGCCTTCCACGCCGCCGCCGGGGCGCATCCGGCGATCGCGGTGATCGGCACCTGCGTGGGAGACTACGTGCGGGAGAAGGCGCGCGACGCCGTCGCGCTGTCGCTCGCGGCCGGCGAGCGCGTCGACGCCTGCCTCGCGGCGAACGACGTCATGGCCCTCGGGGCGATCGACGCGCTGCGCGCCGCGGGGCGCAAGGCGACGGTGGCGGGGGTCAACGCCATCCCGGAAGCCGTCGCGGCGATCAAGCAGGGCGAGATGCTCGCAACGGTGGACTTCAGCGCCATGAACATGGCGGCACTCGCCACCGAGTGCGCGGTGCGCCACCTTCGCGGCGAACCGGTGCCGGCCGAGATCGTGCTGCGCGCGGATATCGTGGACCGCCGCAACTGCGACCTCTGGGACCTGCCGTTCGAGCAGCGCCCCATCCCCACGCTCGCGGAGACGCTGGTGAGAGCAGTGCAGCCGTAGCCACGTCCCTGCGCGCTAGCATGCGGCCCTCGAACCCGAACGCCACACCCGAAGAGGAGGAAAGTGCATGAGACGCATCACCCTCGCCGCGGCCCTGTTCGCGCTGCCGCTCGTCGCGGCCGCGCAGAACGAGACCTACGCGCTCGACCCGTACCACACGATCCCGCATTTCGCGATCGAGTACCACGGCTACGGCACGATCATGGGACGCTTCGACAAGGCGTCGGGGAAGTTCACGATCGACCGGGCGGCGAAGAAGGGTGGCCTCGACTTCATCATCGAGACTGCCTCGGTGAACACCGGCGACGCGGACAGGGGCCCACGACCGCGCTCGCGCGACGAGCACCTGCGCAGCCCGGACTTCTTCAACGTCGTCGAGTTCCCGCGCATCACGTTCAAGTCCACGAACGTCAAGTTCGCGGGTGACAACCCGGCGGAGGTGGAGGGGCAGCTGACGCTGCTCGGGACGACCAAGCCGGTGACCTTCAGGATCGAGCGCTGGGTCTGCAAGGAGCATCCGGTGTACAAGAAAGCGAGTTGCGGCGGCAACGCGAGTGCGGTGTTCAAGCGGTCCGACTTCGGCATGAAGTACGGCATCCCGAGCATGAGCGACGAGGTGCGGCTGACGACGCTGTTCCTCGCCTTCCGGGAGTGACGCAGGCGCAAGCCTCGCGCGCGACGAGCCGCTGACCGGCGGCCGGGCGCTCCGCGGCGCCCGGGCCGCCCGGCTCCACGAAACCCGCAAAGCGGGTTTCTCTCTAGAATCGGCGTCGTCCCGCAACCCGACGTACGAGGCATTCCATGGCCGAAGTCCTCGCTTTCCCCGCGGGCGGCTACAGCTTCATCAAGGGGCCGTTCCAGTACTCCGCCGGCGTCGTCGCCGAGCTCGGCTTCGAGATCGAGCGCGCGCGCTTCCGGCGCCCGGTGCCGGTCGAGGAGGGGTTTCGCGCGATCGAGGCGTACCTCGCCGCGCGCGGCCGGGCGCCGACCGCGTTCTGCGCCTGCGAGCTCCGCTCGCCCGAGCCGTTCACCGAGGAGGGCTTCAAGGCGTTCAACCGCGTCTACGTCGGCACGCTGGAACGATGGGGCCTGTTCAAGAACGAAGTGAACCCGGTTGCGCGCTCGAACGTATGCCCCGAGCTCGACAAGCCGCCCGCGCCGGGCTTCCACGCGTTCTCCTACACCGTTCCCGCCGCTGCGGGCATGCGACCGAGCTTCATCACGGCGGGCAGCGGCGAAGCGGCCGAGGGACCGGGCAGCTACCGTGAACGTATCATCCGCTACGGCGACGCTTCGCCGGAGGGCATGCGCGAGAAGGCGCGGTGGGTGCTCGCCGAGCAGGAGCGGCGGATGGAGGCGCTCGGCGCCGGCTGGGCGGCGGCGACCGCGACGCAGGTCTACACGGTCCACGACATCCACCCGTTCCTCGCCGCTGAGATCGTCGCGCGCGGCGCGATGCACGCCGGGCTGACGTGGCACTACGCGCGGCCGCCGGTGCAGGGCCTCGACTACGAGATGGACGTGCGCGGGGTCGCCCGCGAGCTCGTGATGCCGTGAACCTGGCGCCGGCACCCCCGGGATTCGCAATCGAAGGAGCAGACGGAAATGGCGATTGACACGATCGGCGTCCTGGGCGCCGGCACCATGGGCAACGGCATCGCGCAGGCGTTCGCCGTCGCGGGCCACGCGGTGACGATGACCGACATCGGCCAGCCCCAGGTCGACCGCGGGCTGAGGGCGATCGACGGCAGCCTCGAGCGGCAGGTGAAGAAGGAGAAGATGAGCGCCGGCGACAAGGCCGCGGCGCTCGGGCGCATCAGGACCTCGACCGACGTCGCCGCGCTGAAGGACTGCGACCTCCTGATCGAGGCGGCGACCGAGAACCTCGAGCTCAAGCTCAAGATCTTCGCCCAGCTCGACGCGCTGGCGAAGCCGGACGCGATCCTCGCGTCGAACACCTCCTCGATCTCGCTGACGCGGATCGCCGCGGCGACGAAGCGCCCGGACCGGGTGATCGGGATGCACTTCTTCAACCCGGTGCCGGTGATGCAGCTCGTCGAGCTGATCCGCGGCCTCGCGACCTCGGATGCGACGTACGCTGCGGTCGAGGCGATCACGAAGAAGATCGGCAAGGCCCCGGTGAAGGTCCGGAACTCGCCCGGGTTCGTCGTCAACCGCCTGCTCTGCCCGATGATCAACGAGGCGATCTTCGCGCTCGGCGAAGGGCTCGCCACCGCGGCCGAGATCGACGAGGCGATGAAGCTCGGCTGCAACCACCCGATCGGCCCGCTCGCGCTCTGCGACCTCATCGGGCTCGACGTCGAGCTCGCCGTGCTGAACGTGCTGTTCGACGGGTTCAAGGACCCGAAGTACCGCCCGGCGCCGCTCCTCGTGGAGATGGTCGAGGCGGGCTACCTGGGCAGGAAGACCGGCCGCGGGTTCTTCACCTACGGCTAGTGCCCCGCCCGAGCCGGCGGGGCGTGGGTTACAATCCGCCGCTCGCGCGACCGGGGGGACGACAACCGCGGCGTGCGCTTCTTGCACGGGTTTGTGAGCCTCGAGGAGGGTGACATGGCGGAGCGGCTCGACACTTTCCCGCGCCTGCTGCTGCATCACGCGAAGATTCGCGGCGACCATCCCGCGATCCGCGAGAAGGATCTCGGCATCTGGCAGGCGTGGACCTGGTCCGAGGTCGCGGCCGAGGTCAAGGCGCTCGCCTGCGGCCTCGCCGCCCAGGGCTTCAAGCGGGGCATGAGCTTCGCGATCGTCGGCGAGAACCGCCCGCGCCTCTACTGGGCGGTGGCCGCGGTGCAGAGCCTCGGCGGCATCCCGATCCCCCTCTATTCGGACGCGGCGGCGCAGGAGATGGTGTTCGTGTTCCAGAACGCGGAGATCGCGTTCGCGCTCGCCGAGGACCAGGAGCAGGTCGACAAGCTGCTCGAGGTCCGGTCGCAGTGCCCGAAGCTCGCGCACATCTACTTCGACGACGCACGCGGCCTGCGGAACTACGCGCAGCCCGGCCTTGCGAGCTTCGAGAGCCTCCAGGCGGCCGGCCGCGAGTTCGACGCGCGCAACCCCGGCTTCTTCCTCGCCGAGCTCGAGAAGGGCCAGCCGTCCGACACCGCGGCGATGTTCTTCACCTCCGGCACCACCGGTCAGCCGAAGGGCGTGGTCCTCACCCACGCGAACCTCATCACCGCCGCCCGCGTGGGCGCCGAGATGGAGGGCCTCACGCCCGACGAGGAGGTGCTCGCGTACATGCCGCCCGCCTGGATCGGGCAGAACATCTTCTCCTATGCCCAGCCCTACGTCGTCGGCTTCTGCGTGTCCTGCCCGG
>Ga0187894_10004686_pt1 | contig 14497 bp, 13 predicted proteins | sample GBC1701081metaG_FD_136650 | JGI IMG/M metagenome (GOLD analysis project Ga0187894, IMG submission 136650) | White microbial mat communities from a lava cave in the Kipuka Kanohina Cave System on the Island of Hawaii, USA - GBC170108-1 metaG ...
GAGCCGTGCTGGCCGATGAACATGCCGGTCGCGAACCGCTCGGGCAAGCGCAGCCCTTCAGAGGTCGTGAGGCCGAGCGAGGCGGTGTGCGGGCCGAGCGCGTAGTCCGGCTTGATCGCGCGTGCGACGAGGTCAGGCCGCGGCGGCGTCACGCGCGAGTCGACGATCGCGCCGTAGTAGCTGTACGGCCAGCCGTAGAATCCTCCGTCGCGCACCGAAGTCAGGTAGTCGGGCACGAGGTCGCTGCCAAGCTCGTCGCGCTCGTTGACGACGGTCCATAACACGCCGGTCTCGGGCTCCCAGGCGAGGCCATTCGGGTTGCGCAGGCCCGAGGCGAAGACGCGGCGCGAGCCGGTGCGCGGGTCGATCTCGAGGATCGCGGCCCGCTCGACCTCCTGGTCCATGCCGTTCTCGGCCACATTGCTGTTCGAGCCGACCGTCACGTACAGCATCGAGCCATCCGGGCTCGCGATCACGTTCTTCGTCCAGTGATGATTCAGGGATCCGCCAGGCAGCTCGGCAACCTTGACGCCGGCAGAGCCGATCGAGGTGTCGCCTTCCCGGTAGGCGAAGCGCAGGAGCGCATCGGTATTGGCGACGTAGAGATCCTGGCCAACCAGCGCCATGCCAAAGGGCGAGTTCAGGTTCGTGAGCAGCGGCGTGCGCAAGTCCACTGCGCCGTCGCGATCGCTATCGCGCAGCAGGGTGATGCGGTTCGCGCTCGGGACCGCGGACCCGGCGCGCTGCATCGCCTTTTTCATGAAAAATCCCCTGATGCCCTTGCCATCTTCCGGGCGCTCCGGGGCCGCGGATTCCGCGACCAGAACGTCGCCGTTGGGCAGGACGAAAAGCCAGCGCGGATGATCGAGCCCGCCGGCGAATACCGTGGCCTCCGTACCCTCGGCCGCGACCGGGTGGCCGCCGTCCGGCCAACCAACAGCGGGCGCAATGTTGATGGTCGGGATCAGCGACTTCTCGGGGCGTGGCAGCTCCGGGTCGGGTCCCATGCCGCGCTCGACCTGCAGCTTTGCGTCGCTGCCGCAGGCGGAAAGGGTGAGGGCAGCGAGCAGCGCCAGCGACGTCCTAGGGTTCCTGCGCATGGCTCGCGACACTCTCACTGCCGCCGCCGCGCTCCGTCTGTCAGCGGATGCCGCGTCCTCAGGCTTTCGCCTGCGGAAATTCCTTGTCGAGGATGCGCACCAGCTCCTCGTCGATGCGGTCGCGAAACATCCCGGCCAGGAAACCGAGCCTGGCCTCGACCACCACGTCGTTCTTGCCGACGGTCACCTTGCCGTTGACGCTCGGGTGGTTGACGGACAGCACGTCGCCCTTCCAGAGGCACTCGGCATCAAACCTCTTTGCGAGCACCTCGGCGACGCGCTCGACTTTCTTGCGGGCGGCCTTTGGCGCCAGGTCGTGCTCGCGGCGCAGGTGGATCTTGCTCATAGCGCCCGCCAGCCTATATCGCGGCGGCATTGCATGCCATTCCAGCGGATGCAGTCCACCAACTCGTAGGCCGCGCGCTGCGCCGCCGCGACGCCGTTGCCGAGGCCGACCGCGCACAGCACGCGCCCGCCGGCGGTGACCACGCGTCCGTCGATGGACTTCGTCGCCGCGTGAAAGACCTTGCCCGGGCGGCGCGCAGCGTCGCCGAGCCCATCGATCGCATCGCCGGCGCGCGGCTCGTCCGGGTAGCCCGTGGTCGCGAGCACGACGCCGAGCGCGGCGCGCGGATCCCAGTCGGCGCGGGCGGCGTCGAGCCGGCCCGCAAGCGCGGCCTCGATGAGCGTCACGAGGTCACTGGTCAGCCGCGAGAGCACGGGCTGCGTCTCCGGGTCGCCGAAGCGGCAGTTGAACTCGAGCACGTTCGGGGTACCGTCCTTCGCGATCATGAGGCCGGCGTACAGGAAGCCGGTGTAGGGCATGCCCTCCGCGGCGAGGCCGGCAATCGTCGGCCGGATCACTTCGCGCATGATCCGTTCGTGCAGCGCCGGCGTGACCACCGGCGCGGGCGAGTAGGCGCCCATGCCGCCGGTATTCGGGCCCTGGTCGCCGTCGCGAAGCCGCTTGTGGTCCTGCGAGGTCGCGAGCGGGAGCACGTGCCCGCCGCCTGCCATGACGATGAAGCTCGCTTCCTCGCCCTCGAGGAACTCCTCGACGACGACCACGCGGCCCGCCTCGCCGAAGGCGCCGGCGAACATGCCCTCGGCCGCGCGGATCGCCTCTTCGGCGCTCGCGGCGATGATCACGCCCTTGCCGGCCGCAAGCCCGTCGGCCTTGACGACGATCGGCGGGCGCTGTGCGCGGATCGCAGCCGGATCGAAGGTCTCGCGCGTGAACGAGGCGTAACCAGCAGTCGGGATTCGGTGACGAACGAGGAATTCCTTGCTGAACTGCTTGCTGCCCTCGAGCCGCGCGGCGAGCTTGCCGGGGCCAAAGCAGGCGAGCCCCGCGGCGGCAAACGCGTCCACCACGCCCTCGACCAGCGGGCCCTCGGGACCCACGACCGTGAGGCCGACGCCTTCGGCTCGGGCGAGCGCGACGAGCCCCGCGATGTCGGCGGCCGGCACCGCCACGTTGCGGCACTTTGTCTCGAGCGCCGTGCCGGCGTTGCCGGGCGCAACGAGGACTTCCGACACGCGCGGGGAATGCGCAAGCTTCCAGGCCAGCGCGTGCTCGCGGCCGCCGCCGCCGATGACGAGGACCTTCATCCCCTCAGTGCCTGAAGTGGCGCATGCCCGTGAAGACCATCGCGATGCCGCGCTGGTCCGCGGCGGCAATGACCTCGTCGTCGCGCAACGAGCCGCCGGGCTGGATCACGGCGCGGATGCCGAGTTCGGCCGCGGCGTCGAGGCCGTCGCGGAACGGGAAGAAAGCGTCCGACGCCATGACGCAGCCCGCGACTTCGAGCTTCGCGTCGGTTGCCTTCATTGCGGCGATCCGGGTCGAGATTACGCGGCTCGTCTGGCCGGCCCCGACGCCGACCGTGCGGCCGTCCCTCGCGAACACGATCGCGTTCGACTTCACGAACTTGCAGACCCGCCAGGCGAAGAGCAGGTCCGCGAGTTCGGCGGCCGCGGGTGCCCGGCGCGTGACGGTCCTGAGTTCGCCGGCTTCGACCTGGCCGTCGTCCTGCGTTTGCACCAACAAGCCGCCCGCGACCGACTTGAGCTCGAGCGCCTGCGCACGCCGTTGGCCGAGCGCGCCTGTCTCCAGCACGCGGACGTTCTGCTTGCCGGCGAGGACCTCGAGCGCGCCGGGCTCGCAGGCGGGCGCCGCGATCAACTCGACGAACTGGCGCTCAACGATGGCAGCCGCGGTCGCGGCGTCGAGCGGTCGGTTGAAGGCGATGATGCCGCCAAAGGCCGAGGTCGGGTCGGGCTCGTAGGCGCGCTCGTAGGCCGTGCCGGGATCATCGGCGACGGCGACGCCGCAGGGATTCGCGTGCTTCACGATCACGCAGGCAGGCGCGTCGAACTGGCGCACGCACTCGATCGCCGTGTCCGCGTCCGCGATGTTGTTGTACGAGAGTTCCTTGCCCTGCAGCTGCCGCGCCGCGGTGACCGTGCTGGCCGCGGCCAGCGGGTCGGCGTAGAACGCTGCGGCCTGGTGCGGATTCTCGCCGTAGCGCAGGTCCTGCTTCTTGCGGAAACCCGCGACGAAACTGTCCGGAAACCCGGAGTCAGCCTGCTGCCGCCGCAGCCAGGCGGAAACGAGCGCGTCGTACCCGGCCGTGTGGCCGAAGGCCTTGGCCGCGAGCCGGCGCCGCGTCGCCTCGCAGGTGCCGCCGGCGCGGAGCTCCTCGACCGTGGCGGCGTAATCCGCGGGATCCACCAGCACGGTGACGCGTGCGTGGTTCTTCGCGGCGGCGCGCAGCATCGCGGGCCCGCCGACGTCGATGTTCTCGATCGCCTCGTCGTAGCTGCAGCCCGGCTGGGCGATGGTGGCCGCGAAGGGATAGAGGTTGATCACGAGGACGTCGATCGGCGCGATGCCGTGCTCGCGCATGACGGCGTCGTCGGTCCCTGCGCGGCCGAGCAGGGCGCCGTGCACCTTCGGGTGCAGCGTCTTCACGCGCCCGTCCATGATTTCGGGGAAGCCGGTCAGCGACGCGACCTCGGTGACCGCGAGACCGTCGGCCGCGAGCGCGCGCGCCGTCCCGCCGGTCGAGATCAGGGTGAAGCCGAGTCCCGCCAGCTCGCGCGCGAGCTCGACCACGCCGGTCTTGTCGGAAACGGAAAGCAGCGCCCGCCGGGCGTCCGGCCTCGCCATCTCGTCAGGAAGCCAGCCCGTATTCGCGCAATTTCTTGCGCAAGGTGCCCCGATTGATGCCGAGGATGGTCGCGGCCTGGCTCTGGTTGCCCTCCGCGTAGTCCATGACGGCCTGGAACAGGGGCAGCTCCACCTCGCGCATCACGAGGTCGTAGAGCCGGCCGGGACGGTGGCCGTTCAGGCTGTCGAAGTAGCTGTTGAGCGCGCGCTCGGTGTGGTCGCGCAGCGGGATGTCGCGTGAATGCCCATTGACGGGACGGGCCCGGTGCCTTGCTGTCATGCGCAAAAAGTCCCCGCTGTCCGTCCCGTTTTCGGTCAGGCTGCGTCGGCCATGCGGCCGATCAGTCCCGACAGGAAGTCGCTCGTGAGCCGGTGCTGCTCCTTCGCGCATTCCGTCGTCAACAGCCCGGCTGGCAAGTGTCCGACCTCCGGATGGAGACGGCAATACCAACCGAGATGCTTGCGCGCCACGCGGACACCTTTCGCTTCGCCGTAGAACGAGTAAAGGGCCTCGAGGTGCGCGAGCATGATAGCACGGACCTCTTCGAGCGCAGGCGGCTCGGCAGCGATTCCTGCGAGTCCCGCGGCGATTTCCCGGAAGATCCAGGGCCTGCCCTGCGCGGCGCGCCCGATCATCACGCCGTCGGCGCCGCTTTGTTCCAGTGCCTTCAAGGCCTTGGCTGCACAATCGATGTCGCCGTTCACGAACACGGGCAGGCGCACCGCGTGCTTGACGGCGGCAACCGTCTCGTACTCGGCCTCGCCGCTGAAAAAATCGGCGCGCGTGCGGCCGTGCACGGCGAGGCCGGCGACGCCCTCCTGCTCCGCGATGCGTGCAATCGAGACGGCGTTCCGGTTCGTGCGGTCCCAGCCCGTGCGCATCTTGAGCGTCACCGAGACGTTGGCGGCGGCGACGACCGCGGCGAGGATGCGGCCAATCAGCGGCTCGTCGCGCATCAGCGCCGAACCCGAAGCCCGGTTGCAGACCTTCTTCGCCGGGCAGCCGAAGTTGATGTCGATGACCTGGGCGCCGAGCTCGACGTTCATGCGGGCCGCCTCGGCCATCATCGCGGGTTCATGACCCGCGATCTGCACGACGCGCGGCTCCGGCTCGCCGCGGTGGTCGAGCCGATGACGGGACTTGGCGGAATTCCACAACCGCACGTCCGAGGTGACCATCTCGGACGCGGCAATCCCCGCGCCCATGCGGCGGCAGAGCTGCCGGAACGGCAGGTCGGTCACGCCCGCCATTGGCGCCAGCGCGAGCCGCGCTGCGAGTTCGTAGGGCCCGATCTTCATTGGCGCGCGGTCTTGATCTGGTTTGCGCAGCGGACCCCGCCATCGGCAGGCAGGCAAATGTCGAGCTCGAAGCCGACCGCCTCGGAACCGGGATCGACGATACGGATCAGGGCGTCGGCCCGCTGGCCGGGCTCCAGCAGCGTCTGGGTCCCGCTGCCCGGCAGGTAGTCGGACGGGCCCACATCGCGCTGGCCAATCGTGCCGCCGAACCGGTCCTGGAGCGTCAGGCGCAGGAGCGGGAGGGGTTGGGAGTAACCCGCCCGATTGAAGATGCTCGCGCGCAGCATCAGCTGGTCGGTCTCGCGCGGGTCGCTCGCGGCACCCCACTGGCGCAATTCGTAGGCAGAAAGGTCCGTGGGGGCGAGCACCGACAGCCCGAGGAAATCGTAGGCGCTCGCGAGCGCCGGGCCAAGGGACGCGTTGCGCACGAGTTCGTTGCGCATGGCGTGGACCACTTGTACTCCCAGGAGCAAGGCGAGGGCCGCAACGCCCGCGACCCAGAGCCAGCGCCGTTCCCCGGTATCGCTCGAATCCGTCTCGTCGGGTTCGAAGAGCCGCGCGGCGGCTTCGCGCGCCGCCGCTTCCTCGGCCAGCCGCTTGCGCATTTCGTCCGGGATCAGGATGCGCGGCGCGGTGAGGCCGGACGGCGCGGGAGCAATTGCGGGCGTGGGCTCAGGAGTGACGGCCGCTGCCGGTGTCGGCTCCGGTTGCGGCGTTTCGAGCACGATCGACTCGCCCGGGGCCGGGTCGTCGTTCTCCTCGAGGACGAGGATCGGATGCTCGTCGGTGCTGTCGAGGTCGATGGGCGGCTCGGCCGCCGCGAAATTGGCGGCGGCCGCAGTCGGTTCGAAATTCGCGAGCGCGGGATTCTCGACCACGAACAGGCGGTCGAGGTCGGCGGCATCGCCGTGAAACTCCAGGTCGGATGCCTCATCATCGGCCGTGGGTGCCGGCGCTGCCTGCGGCGCATCCGGCACGGCGGCAAGCTCGAAAGGTGCGGAGAGCTCGATGTTCTCGCTGCCCGGCAATTCCTCGACCGTCATCGAGTCGTCCGGCGACGGCGTCTCGTCGCCGGTCGCCGCCTTGAACGCCAGCTCGCTCAGGTTCTCGAGCGCGTTGAAGGACGTCGAGCAGACCCCGCAGCGGACGTCGCCCTGCGCGGCACGCAGGGCCTCCGCGGTGATGCGAAAGACCGTCGCACAATCAGGGCACTGCGTGTACACGCCTACTCCGGGCGGCGGCGGCCCGCGAGCAGGACCCAGCCCTCGCGTTCCGCCATCGGGCCGATATCAAACCACGGCCGGTAGGCCTGCGCTACCTCGCAGGCTTGCGCCGAGAGCAGGCCCGCAAGCACGAGCGCGCCGCCCCCGTCGGCCCGGGACGCGAGGCCCGGCGCGAGCGCGATCAGCGGCCCGGACAGGATGTTGGCGAGGATGACGTCGAAACGGCCAGCGATGCCCGCAGCGCGCCCGGCGATGTCGATTCGCTGCTCGAGGCCGTTCTTCGCGGCGTTATCCCGGGTCGCGCGGAGCGCCTGCGGATCGATGTCGAAAGCGCAAGCGCGGCCCGCGCCCAGCTTGAGGGCAGCGAGCGCGAGGATGCCCGATCCACAGCCGTAGTCGAGCACCCGTTCGCCGCCCTGGATTGCACCATCGAGCCACTCGAGGCACAGGGCCGTCGTGGGATGCGTGCCGGTGCCGAAGGCGAGCCCGGGGTCGAGCTCGAGCACGACCGCGGCCGGCTTTTCAGGCCGCTGGCCAGCCGGGCAAACCCAGAGGCGCCGACCGAAACCCATGGGACGAAAGTCCTTGAGCCACTCGCGCTCCCAGGCGCGGTCCTCGACATGCTCGACGGTCACCGACTCCGCCCCGAGGCCGAGGACCGCCGCGAGTGTCGCTGCGAGCATGGCCGGGTCCTTCCCCTGGTCGAACAGGGCACGCAGCCGCACCGCCTGCCAGAGCGGCGTCTCGCCGGGCGCCGGCTCGAGCAGCGGCTCGTCGGCCGCATCCGCGAGCGAGACCGACATGGCGCCGAGCCGCCGGCAGGCTTCCTCAGCCAGCGCGAGCTCATGGCCCGGGAGCTCGACGACGAGCTGGTGAAACGGCATCGCCCGCAGCCGGGCCTATTTCAGGCCGAGCCGGCGCTCGAGGTAGTGGATGTCGAGGCTGCCCTGGCGGAATGCGGAGTGGTTGAAAATCTCGAGGTGCAGCGGCGCATTGGTCTTGATGCCCTCGACGACCATTTCCGACAGCGCGTTGCGCATGCGCGCGATCGCCGTGTCACGCGTCTCGCCGTAGGAGATCAGCTTTGCGATCAGCGAGTCGTAGAAGGGCGGCACGTTGTAGCCGGAGTACAGGTGGCTGTCCACGCGCACGCCCGGCCCGCCCGGCGCGTGCCAGAGCCGTACCGGCCCCGGCGACGGCGCGAAGGACTTGGGATCCTCGGCGTTGATGCGGCACTCCATCGCCCAGCCGCGCAGCACGATGTCCTCCTGCTTGAAGGGCAGGGGCTCCCCGGCGGCGATCCGCAGCTGCATCTTGACGATGTCGATGCCGGTCACGAGCTCCGTCACCGGGTGCTCGACCTGAACGCGCGTGTTCATCTCGATGAAATAGAAGTTGCCGTCCTCGTACAGGAACTCCAGCGTGCCGGCGCTGCGGTAGCCGACCGCGACGCAGGCGGCGACCAGGCGCTCGGTCATGTCGGCGCGCTGCTTCGCGGTGATTCCGGGTGCCGGCGATTCCTCGATGATCTTCTGGCGCCGGCGCTGCAGCGAGCAGTCGCGCTCACCGAGGCAGACCACGCTGCCGTAATTGTCGCCCAGCACCTGGAATTCGATGTGCCGCGGCTTCTCCAGGAATTTCTCCATGTAGACCATGTCGTTGCCGAAAGCGGCGAGCGCCTCCGTCTTCGCGACGTTGATCGCGTTGACGAGCGTCGCGTCGCTGTGCACGACCCGCATGCCGCGCCCGCCGCCGCCGCCGGAGGCCTTGATGATCACCGGGTAGCCGATGGACCGGGCCATCTTGAAGCACTCGTCCTGGTCCTCGGGCAGGGGCCCGTCGGAGCCCGGCACGCAGGGCACGCCGTGCTCCTTCATCGCGCGGATCGCCGAGACCTTGTCGCCCATCTGGCGGATGGTCTCGCTCTTCGGCCCGACGAACACGAAGCCGCTGTTCTCGACGCGCTCGGCGAAGTCCGCATTCTCGGACAGGAAGCCATAGCCCGGGTGGATGCCGACCGCGTCGGTCACCTCGGCCGCGCTGATGATCGCCGGCATGTTGAGGTAGCTTTCGCGCGACGAAGGCGGGCCGATGCAGACCGTCTCGTCGGCGAGCAGCACGTGCTTGAGGTTCTGGTCGGCCGTGGAATGAACGGCCACGGTCTTGATGCCGAGCTCGCGGCAGGCGCGCAGGATACGGAGCGCGATCTCGCCGCGGTTGGCGATGACGACCTTGTCGAGCATCGGGCCTTACTCGATGGCGAACAGGGGCTGGCCGAACTCGACCGGCTCGCCGTTCTTGGCGAGCACGGCGACGACCCTGCCGGCGCGCTCGCTCTCGATCTGGTTCATCATCTTCATGGCTTCGATGATGCAGAGCACCTGGCCGACGCGGACTTCCTGGCCCACCTCGACGAAGGACTTCGCACCGGGCGCGGGCGAGGCGAAGAAGGTGCCGACCATCGGCGCCGTCACGAGTTTCTCGTCGCGGGCCGGGGCGGGGGCTGCGGCAGCGGCCGGTGCGGCCGCGACGGGTGCGGGCGCCGCGGCGGCCGCCGGCAATGGCGCGGCGGCGTATTGGGTGACGACCGGCAGGCCCGGCGTCGCGCGTGCAATCCGCACGGACTCCTCGCCCTCGGTAATCTCGATCTCGGCCAGCCCCGATTCCTCGAGCAGCTCAATGAGCTTCTTGATCTTGCGGATGTCCATCAAGCTCCCCCGGATTGCCCTTCGAGGCGGTCGAGCGCCGCCTTGAGCGCGAGTTCGTAGCCCTGTGCGCCGAGGCCGACGATGCAGCCCGACGCAATGTCCGAAAAATAGGAGTGCTGCCGGAAGGGCTCGCGGGCGTGCACGTTCGAGAGGTGGACCTCGATGAACGGCACCGCGACCGCGAGCAGGGCATCCCGGAGCGCAATGCTGGTATGGGTGAAAGCGCCCGGATTCACGATCGCGAAGTCCGCGGGCGCCGTCGCGAGCGCCTGCACGCGGCCCACCAACTCGTGTTCGGCATTGCTCTGGAAGCTCTCGAGGGTGGAGCCTCGCTGCCTGGCCAGGTCCCTCAGGCGCTCCTCGATGGCGGCCAGGGTGACGTCGCCGTACCAGCCGGGTTCCCGGTGGCCGAGCAGGTTCAGGTTCGGGCCATTGATGAGCAGGATCCGGCGCATGCGCGGATCGAGTCTACATCATGCGGCTAAAAGCGTCGATCTTGCGCCAAATCAACCAATCTTGGGCATTTGGGTCCGAATTTGCTCCCGGGCGGCAGGTAAGTCGATTCGGCCAGCATCCAGGGCCCGGACGGCCGACAGGATGACGTCCGCCTGCACCTGGTGCAACTCGCCGACATGCAGGGTCACGATCCGCCCGGCCCGGTCCACGAAGGCCGTGAACGGCAGGCCGAGCGATTCGACGCCGAAAGCGCGCGCGGCATCGAGGCCATCCTGCTCGCCGATCAGCACCGTGTACTCGACCGGCGTCTGGGCGAGGAATGCCACCACATCCTCACGGAAGTCGATGGCGATGCCGATCAGCGCGAACTCGGCGAGTGCGGGGTCACGCGCGAGTCCGTTCAGCATCGGGATTTCGCGGCGGCAGGGCGCGCACCAGGTGGCCCAGAAATTGATGATCTGCGGGCGGCCGTCCCATTCGGACAGCATGCGGAGCTTTCCATCCCGATCGTCGAGCGCGACGTCGGGGCGACGCTCCGGGATCACGGGCTGCGCGGCCGCTGCGGGGGCGGCCATGGAACCGACGGCAGCGACCGGCTCCGACGCCAGCCAGGCGTGGCTGGCGAGGTATGCCCCGCCGCCTGCGGCGAGTGCCAGCAGCAGGGCAAGGAACCAGCGGGCGGGTGGCGCCATGCTCAGCACTCGCGCGCAAGGCGCGCGAGGTGCGAGCGGAACTCTGCCGCGGCGACGAATCCCACCAGCCGGAACGGCCGGCACTCCCGGCCTTCGGCGTTGAAGAAGGCCGTGGTGGGTGGCCCGTAGACGCCGAATCTCCGGAACAGTGCCTGGTCGGCCTCGCTGTTGGCGGTCACGTCCGCCTTCAGGAGCACGAAGCCGGCGAGATCCGACTGCACCTCGGGCACGGAGAACGTGTACTTCTCCATTTCCTTGCAGGACACGCACCAGTCGGCGTAGAAATCGAGCATTGCGGGCATGTTCGCGGCCTGCGCGGCGGCCAGTTCGCGATCCAGGTCCTCGATTGAAGCCACCTTCCGGAACGCAAGGGAATCAGTCGCCGAGGCCACGGCCTGGCCGCCGAAACCGGGCAGTGTCGCGCCGCGCAGCGGCTGCAGGGGGTCGTGGCCACCGGACGCAGCCCCGATCATCATGATGACGCCCCAGACGATCGCTGCGAGGCCGAGGCCCTTTGCGACCATCCGCCCGGCTTCGCTTCCCGCGCCCGCGCGGCCGAAACCGCCGAAGTAGTAGCCGGCGACGATCACGAGCAGCGCCCAGAGGGCAAGCGTCAGCGAACCGGGCAGCACGCGCTCCAGCATCCACACCGCAACGGCGAGGAAAAGCACGCCGAACAGGGCCTTGACCGTCGTCATCCACGCGCCGGCGTGCGGCAGGAACCGACCGCCCGCGACACCGACGAGGAGCAGCGGCGCACCCATGCCCATGCCCATGGCGAAGAGCGCCAGCGAGCCGCGCAGGATGTCGCCGGTCTGGCCAATCACGGCGAGGGCGGCGACCATCGGCGGCGCCACGCAGGCGGTCACGACGAGCGCGGACAGTGCGCCCATGATTGCCGTGCCCACGAAGCTGCCGGACTGCTGGCGCCCGGAAGCGGCCGCGAGCCGCGATTCGAGGACGGCGGGGATCTTGAGGTCGAACAGCCCGAACATCGCGAGCGCGAGCACGACGAAGAGTGCCGCAAAGGAAATGATGATCCAGGGCTGCTGGAAGAAGGCCTGCGCCTGCTGGCCCGCAGCGGCGAACGCAGCGCCCGCCGCCGTGTAGGTCAGCGCCATGCCGAGCACGTAGGTGAGGGACAGCAGGAACGAGCGCCGCGGCGTCGCCGCCGCGCCCTGGCCTGCAATGATGCCGGACAGGATCGGGATCATCGGCAGCACGCAGGGCGTGAATGCGAGCAGGAGCCCGAAGCCGAAGAAACTCGCCATCACGACGAAGAGGCTGCCGCCCGCCACCAGGCTCGACAGGCGGTCCTGTTCCGAGACCATCGGTGCCGCGGCGTCGCGTACCGAGGCCGTTCCGGGTGGCGGCAGGTCGATCTGGACTGTCCTGGTCACCGGCGGGTAGCACAGGCCCGCGTCCGCGCAGCCCTGGTAACCCACGATCAGCTCGAAGCTCGAGGCGCCCTCGGGCCGCGCGACCGGCGCGGTCGCGGTAAGGGCGTCGTAGTAGACCTCGACGTCGCCGAAGAACTCGTCCGTCTTCTTCTTGCCGTCCGGCAGCGCGAGTTCACCGAGCGTGAATCCGGACGTCGGAGCCTTGAGCGTCACGCGGTGCCGGTACAGGTAGTAGCCGGGCGCGATTTGCCAGTCGAGCAGCACGCGATCGGCCCCGTCGGGCACGGCAGAAAAGGTGAAGGCCTGGTCCACGGGCAGGAACTGATCTTCATTGGAGGTTGGGCCGAGCAGGCCCTGGGCCGAAGCGGAGGCGGCGAGGACGAGGCCGAATAGGCTGCCGAGGAGTCGGAAAATCTTCATCGCGGGCGAGAGGTTAGCCGGCTGATCGCCGCTTGTCGCGACAGGCTGCTTGTTTTGTGAACAGGACGCCATTAATCAAGGGGTTACGCAGCTTTATCACTCGAGGACCGAGAGTGCTTGAATTTGCCCGGCCAATCCCTATCATTAGCACCCGATCCGGCTGAGTGCTAACGAATTCCCAAGGAGTGTTGAACCATGAAGATCCGTCCGCTTCATGATCGTGTGATCGTCAAGCGCGAAGAAGAAGAGCGCAAGTCCCCCGGCGGCATCGTGATTCCCGATACCGCGGCCGAAAAACCGATCCGCGGCAAGGTGGTCGCAGTCGGCAAGGGCAAGATCCTGGAAGACGGCAAGGTCCGTCCGCTCGACGTGAAAGTCGGCGACAGGATCCTGTTCGGCAAGTACGGCGGCAACGAAGTGAAGGTCGACGGCGAAGAGCTCCTCGTGCTCCGCGAGGAAGACATCATGGCCATCATCGAAAAGTAATCCAGAGGACCACGAATCATGGCAGCCAAGGAAGTCCGTTTTTCTGACGACGCGCGCACCCGCATGGTCCGCGGCGTCAACCTGCTCGCGAACGCCGTCAAGGCGACGCTCGGCCCGAAGGGCCGCAACGCCGTGCTCGAGAAGAGCTTCGGCGCCCCGACCGTCACCAAGGACGGCGTCTCCGTCGCCAAGGAAATCGAGCTGAAGGACAGGTTCGAGAACATGGGCGCGCAGATGGTCAAGGAAGTCGCGTCCTCGACCTCGGACGAGGCCGGTGACGGCACCACGACCGCGACGGTGCTCGCCCAGGCGATCATCCGCGAGGGCATGAAGGCCGTCGCTTCGGGCATCAACCCGATGGACGTCAAGCGCGGCGTGGATCTCGCCGTCGTTGCGGCGGTGGAAGAGCTGAAGAAGCTCTCGAAGCCCTGCAAGGACTCGAAGGCGATCGCGCAGGTCGGCACGATCTCGGCGAACAGCGACGAGGCGATCGGCAAGAAGATCGCCGACGCGATGGAAAAGGTCGGCAAGGAAGGCGTGATCACGGTCGAAGAGGGCTCGGGCCTCGACAACGAGCTCGAGGTGGTCGAGGGCATGCAGTTCGACCGCGGCTACCTGTCGCCGTACTTCATCAACAACGCCCAGAACCAGACCAGCGAGCTCGAGGGCCCGTACGTCCTCCTGTACGACAAGAAGATCTCGAACATCCGCGAGATGCTGCCGCTGCTCGAGGGCATCGCGAAGGCGGGCAAGCCGCTGCTGGTCGTCGCCGAGGACGTCGAGGGCGAGGCGCTCGCGACCCTGGTCGTGAACACCATCCGCGGCATCGTGAAGGTCTGCGCCGTCAAGGCGCCGGGGTTCGGCGACCGCCGCAAGGAAATGCTGAAGGACATCGCGATCCTCACGGGCGGCACCGTGATCGCGGAGGAAGTGGGCCTGTCGCTCGAGAAGGCGACGCTCAACGACCTCGGCAAGGCCAAGAAGATCGTCGCCGAGAAGGAAAACACGACGATCATCGACGGCGCCGGCAAGACCTCCGACATCAAGGCGCGGGTCGACAACATCCGCCAGCAGATCGAGGACGCCACCTCCGACTACGACAAGGAAAAGCTGCAGGAGCGCGTTGCCAAGCTCTCCGGCGGCGTTGCCGTGATCAAGGTCGGCGCGGCCACCGAGGTCGAGATGAAGGAGAAGAAGGCCCGTCTCGAGGACGCGCTGCATGCCACGCGCGCGGCGGTCGAGGAGGGCGTGGTCCCGGGCGGCGGCGTCGCGCTGGTCCGCGCGCAGAAGGCGCTGGACAAGCTCTCCGGCATCAACGAGGACCAGAACGTCGGAATCCGCATCCTGTCGCGCACGCTCGAGGAGCCGCTGCGCCAGATCGTGCAGAATGCCGGTGAAGACGGCTCCGTCGTGCTGGCCAAGGTGCGTGAAGCCAAGGGCGCCCACGGCTACAACGCCGCGACCGGCGAGTACGGCGACATGATCGACATGGGCATCCTGGACCCGACCAAGGTCACGCGCCTGGCGCTGCAGAACGCGGC
>Ga0187894_10004687_pt1 | contig 14496 bp, 14 predicted proteins | sample GBC1701081metaG_FD_136650 | JGI IMG/M metagenome (GOLD analysis project Ga0187894, IMG submission 136650) | White microbial mat communities from a lava cave in the Kipuka Kanohina Cave System on the Island of Hawaii, USA - GBC170108-1 metaG ...
ACCGGTCGCACGCGGCGCAGGCGGAGATGCGAAACTCCCCCGCCTCCAGCGCTTGCCAATAGGCCTCGTCGGCGCCGATCCCGCCTCGGATTCCTGGCGTCGCTGCCACGCGCCTCGCGCCTCCGATCGCCCCCGCGCCCATTACTTCCATCGGAGGCGCTTCAAGTCAACGTATGGAGAATTATGTTCTCTATGCAGAATTTCGATATAGGATGGGCAGTCGACGAACCTGAACGGCAACGGGAACATGGTGGCGACCCGCGACATGGCCAACACGAAACCGAAGGCTGACCGCCTTCAGGCGGACAAGGGCAAACCAAAGCTGGTCGGCGCCGTGGTGCAGACATTCCGGATCCTGCGGGCGCTGGAGCAGAGCGAGCGCGCCCTTGGCGTAAGCGCCATTGCGCGCGCCGCCGGCGTGAACCCGTCCACGGCGTTCAATATCCTGCGCACGCTCACGGTCGAGGAGGCGGTCGTCTTCGACCGTTCGACCAAGACCTACGCGCTGGGACCCGGGCTCATGAAGCTGTCCAAGGGACTCTTCGGGCAGTCGGTCGTCTCGGCGATCAAGCCCGAACTCCAGCGGTTTGCCACGGAAACGGGCTGTCTGACCGGAATTTGGCAGGTTTCCGGCGACCGGCTGATTCTGCTCGACCGCGCTGTGGCGGAGCGGCCTATCCGCCTTGAACTGGAATCGAAGCAGCGCATGCCCATGCTTCTGGGCGCCGTCGGCCGCGCGGTGGCCGCGCGCATGAAGCTCACCGACGGCCAGGTGCGGGCGCAGTTTCGCGCCCTGCGCTGGGACGCGCCGATGGGCGTTGCCGCCTACGTGCAACAGGTGCGGGACGCCGAGCGCCTGGGCTACGCCGTGGATCGCGAAACGCTCTACCGCGGCATCGTCTCCATCGGTACGGCGATCACCGGGCGCGACGGTCGGCCGATCTACGGCCTCTCGGCCAGCGACCTGGCCGGCAATCTGGGCGAGAGCCGCACCGCCGAGATCGGCAAGCGCATCGTAAGACTGGGGAAGACCTATTCCGGCGAAGAGGACTGAGCGGCGCCAAGGGCTCGTGATTCTCTAACGCGAATATTGTTCTGCCCGTTGACCGCGGTGCGGATGGCGACGACACTGACAATTCAGGTTGCACGGACGGAGGCCCGACGTGAGCACGCCAGAGACTTCCCACACAGTGCCGCCGCACGTGCCGAGCGACCGCATCCACGCGTTCGACATCTATCACGATCCCCGGCTGATGGAGGATCTGCATCTCGGCTACCTCGCGCTGCAGCAAGCGGCGCCGGAGCTTTTTTTCACGCCCCTCAACGGCGGCCACTGGGTGGCGACGCGCTACGAGCTCATCCAGGCCGTGATCCGCGATCACGAGCGTTTCTCCAACCGCGAACTCGAAATCCCGAAAACGTCGAGCCCGTTTCGCGCCATCCCGATCAACCTCGACCCGCCCGAGCACACGCCCTACCGGATCATGCTCATGCGCCACTTCACGCCGGCGGCGATCGCAGGCCTGGAAGGCTCGATGCGTCGGTGGGCCGACGTGCTGATCGATCGCGTTCAGAACGACGGCCAGTGCGACTTTGCCGAGACTCTCGGCGCCGGATTTCCCGTCACCGTCTTCATGGAGATGGCCGGCATGCCGCTCGAGCGCTTCGACGAGTTCCGCGACATCGTCACCGAATTCTTCAGCCACGTCCCGCGTGAGCGGCGCATCGAGCTGCAGCAGCAGATATTCCGGGAGATGGAGGCGCTTGTCCGCGCGCGCATGGACAGGCGCGAGGACGATCTCATCAGCCGCCTCATCGACGATCGGGTCGAAGGGCGCGCGTTGACCATGGATGAGCTGCTTTCGATCATGTTTCTGCTGTTCGTGGCCGGCCTCGACACTGTCGCCAACGCGCTGACCATGGCGTTCCATTTTCTCGCCGGAAATCCGGACATGCAGGACCGGTTGCGCAACAATACCGCCGACATCCCGAACTTCATCGAGGAAAGCATGCGCCGCTTTCCCATCACCAATGGCGTGCGGGTCGTGCGCAAGGACATGGAGTTCGCGGGCGCGCAGCTGAAGGCCGGCGACATGATCGTCGCGCCGATGACCCTTGCGGGACTGGACGACCGGCGCAATCCCGATCCCGTCCGCTTCGACATCGACCGCCGGAAGCGCGAGCACATCAGCTTCTCGACGGGGCCGCACCTCTGCCTCGGCCACGTCCTCGCGCGCGCGGAAATGCGCATCTTCATCGAGGTTTTTCTCGCCCGCATTCCGCGCTTCCGCCTGCAGGAGGGTTTCAAGCCTCCGTTTCGGGCAGGCATCGTGATGGCGCTGGAAAGCCTGCCCATTGCATGGACGGCGCCGGCGAAGGCATGACCGCGCCGGACTACGACTACATCGTCGTCGGCGCCGGCGCCGCCGGCTGCGTGCTGGCGAACCGGCTGTCCGAACGTCCCGAAAAGCGCGTGCTGCTGCTGGAAGCCGGCCCGCGCGACGATCACCCGTTCATCCGCATGCCGAAAGGCGTGGCGAAGATTTTGTCCAGCCCGCGCCATGTCTGGCCGTTTCCCGTCCACACCGCGCCCGGCGCCAACACGGCGCCGGCGATCTGGGCGCGCGGCAAGACGCTGGGTGGGTCATCGTCCGTGAACGGGATGATGTATGTGCGCAGTCAGCCGGCCGATTTCGCCGCGTGGGCCGCGCTGACCGGCGAGGACTGGGCCTGGCCGCACATCGGCGCAGCGTTCGCGGCGATGGAAGCCCACCCGCTTGGACGCGCGGCGACGCGCGGGGACGCCGGTGCGTTGAAACTCTCGCTACCGAAGCCTCACCCGGCGATGGACGATCTCATTGCTGCGGCGGGCCGCGCCGGCATCGCGCGCCAGACGGACGTCAATCGGCCCGATGACGCAGAGAAGATCGGGTACTGCCCGCAGACCGTCGCCCGCGGCGAACGCCAGAGCGCGGCGACGGCGTTCCTGCACCCCATCGGAGGCCGACCGAACCTCCACGTCCGGACGGAAGTCACCGTCGATCGCGTGGCGTTCGAAGGCGCGTGCGCGACCGGCGTGGAGTGCATCGTCGCCGGCGAACGGCGCACCTTCGGCGCGCGCCGCATTCTCCTGTGTGCGGGCGCTCTCGGATCGCCTGCGATCCTGCAGCGGTCCGGCATCGGTGCGGCCGCGACGCTCGATGCGCTCGGCATTCCCGTCGTCACCGACAGTCCGGGCGTGGGCGCCAACCTGCGCGAGCACTGCGCGCTGGCCATGCAGTGGCGCCTGCGCACGAACCTCTCGCGCAATGCGCAGTTCGACGGCTGGCGCCTGGCGCTGAACGCCGCACGCTACGCCATCTTCCGCTCGGGACCGCTTTCCACCGCCGCCTACGATGTGCTGGGCTGGTTCAAGACGCGGGCCGACCTCGACCGGCCCGATGCGCAGCTCATCGCAGCGCCGTTCAGCATCGACCGCACACGCACCGGCATGCACATGGAGCGCACGCCCGGTCTGCAGATTGCGGTCTACGCCCTGCGGCCGCGTTCGACGGGCCAGCTTCGCATCGTCTCGCGCGACCCGAATGTTCTGCCCGCCGCAACGCTGGACTACTTCGCGGAAGAAGAGGATCGCCGCACCATGATCGGCGCCGTGCGGTTCATGCGCCGGCTGATGGCTGCCGCTCCGATCGCCGCGCTGGTTGACGCCGAGACGCGCCCCGGCCCGGCCGTCGAGAGCGACGACGACATCGTCGATGCCTTCCGTCGCCTCGGGACCTGCGCCTATCACGCAGCCGGCACATGCCGGATGGGACGGGACGCGGAGTCCGTCGTCGATCCGCTGACGCAGGTGCGCGGCGTCGATCGGCTTCATGTCGTCGATCTGTCGATCGCCCCGTTCATCCCGGCGGGAAACACCTTCGCGCCGGTGCTCGCCATCGCCTGGAACGCCGCACGGCTGATTGCGCCGCTGGACGACTGAGGCGTCAAGGCCGTCGTTGGCGTTGGAGCCAGGGGACTTTTGCGATCGCCAAAAGGAAGGGGAGCCTTTCGGCCCCCCTTCCAGTCGCCCGACAGGGCGTCAGGTCAGTAGTTGGCGCGGATCGTGACGCCGTAGATCGCCGGCTCTTCGATGAACGCGACGCGTGAGTTGGTGGCCGCGCTGACGCCGCGCAACGGCGTGTTGGCCGCGACGTTGAACGTCTGCTCGTCGAAGATGTTGGTGCCCCACAGCTCGATCCCCCAGCTTTCGTCCAGGGAGCCGAAACCGAACCGCAGGTTGGTCTTGGCATTGGCCTCTTGCATGCCGACCGGGTTCCGGACCGTCCGGAACGGGGCGGCGGCGTTGACGGCGAATTCCTGGGTGCCCACGCGCCGATCGGTTTCGTAGCGCACCGAACCCGACGCATAAACCCGATGGCTGGGGCCGACGGGCGTATCGTAGTTGAGGCCCAGGATGCCGACGAACTCCGGCGCGTTGGTCAGCGTCGATCCGCACAGCGTCAGCGCCGCGCGCTGCACCGCCGTCGGCGCTGCAACGTTCGGCGAGCAGTCGGCGGGATAGTGCGCATCGGTGTAGGTGAGCGCGAGCGAGGCGCCGAGGGTGTCGGTCAGCTTGCCCTGGAATTCGAATTCGGCCCCGGTCGACTCCACTTTCGGCACGTTGAACGTGACGAACTGCACGCCGGTGAACTCGAGCACCTGGAAGTCCTCGATGTCGGAACGGAAGACCGCCACATTGGCGCGCAGCCGGCCGTCGAACAGCTCGGACTTGAGGCCGATCTCGTAGGCATCGACCTTTTCCGAGCGGAACGCCGGGCTGGCCCCGCCGATGGCCGCGGTCGGATCCAGGTTGAACCCGCCCGACTTGAAGCCGTGCGTGAAGCTCACGTAGCCGCGAATGTCGCCGGTGAACCCGTAGCTCGTGTTGGCGGTGTAGACGAGTTCTTCGTCCTCGAAGTTCCTGTCGAACAGCGCCGGCCCGCCGGTCAGTCCGACCGGCGTTGCAAACGGGAAGCACAGGAAGGCCCGGGCCACCGCGCCGAACGTGCCGGTGGCGGCGGTGAGGGGGTTGGCGATGGCGTTGGCGCACGCCTGGTTCTGGGCCGCCGGTTGCCGGAAAACGCCGTGCTTGGATTCATCGACAAAGCGCGCGCCGACAGTGACGTCCCAGTTGTCCGTGATCGACAGCGTGTTGTGCGTGAAGACCGACGTGGTCTCGCCTTCCTGGGTGAACACGTTGAAGGCGAAGGCGCCGGTGGACGACGCGCCCATGGCATAGGCGGCCGCGGGGTTGGCCGCGAAAGCCGCCGCGCCAGGGGCGCCGAGCGACGGGGTGAACAGCGCCGTGATGCCCGCGGGCCCGCCGCCGATGCCGTACAGGTTTGCGTTGATGTTGGCCTGGAAGGCGGTCCCGAGCGACAGCGCGCCGCGCGAACTGATGCTTTCCTCGCCGTAGTAGGCGCCGACCATCCATTGCAGCCGTCCGGCCTCGCCGGAGAGGCGCAGCTCGTGGGAATCGTAGTTGACCCTGCCGTTGTTCTTGGTTCCCGCGGCCGGCGCTCCGTCGCCCCCGACCTGGAACACATTGGTGCTGACGAAGTCGCTGTCCTGCACGTTGGGGCCGGAGAGCGCGTTGCGGGTCGAGCCGATATAAGTGAGGTCGGCCCCGCCGATCTCCCAATCGACCTGGACGGAGAAGCCGGTCTGTTGACCCGGATCCTTGAACAGCGATGCGTTGGAAGTGCGGCTCCCCAGCGCGCCGAATCCGGACGCAGACGCTCCGCCATTGGCGCCGAGACCGGCGGCGAGATAGGCCCCGCTGGCGACGAACGGCGATTCGAGCACGATGACGCCGTCGCAGCAGTCGTCGTTGCCTTCGGCGTAGTCGGCAATCACTCGGACCGAGATGTCGTCGGTCGGCGCCCACAGCGCCTGGCCGCGCAGCAAGTAGCGGTCGCGGCTGTTCTGCTCAGCGCCTGTGGTGCTGGTCAGCAGCCCGTCGCGCACGCGTCCGCCGGCGGAAAAGCGCACCGCCAGCTTGTCTTCCACCAGCGGCAGGTTGACGCCGGCCTGGGTGCTGAGCAGCCCCCCCAGGTCGCCGCCGCCCAAGGCGCCGATCGTCATGTTGCCGAAAGCGCCGAATTCGGTGAGGTCCGGCGCCCGGGTCACGATGGTCACCGCGCCCGCCGAGGTGTTGCGGCCGAACAGGGTGCCCTGCGGCCCGCGCAGGATTTCGATCTGTTGCACATCGAGCAACTCGCCGAGCGCGATCGCAGGCCGCGAAATGTAGACGCCGTCGATGAACACGCCGACCGAGCTTTCGAGGCCGGCGTTGTTGCCGGTGGTGCCGACGCCGCGGATGCGCATCGTCGTGCCGCCGGACTCGGTTTGCGACGAGTTCAGGTTGATGCTGGCCGAAAGCGTCTGCAGGGCGCGAATGTCGGCGACGCCGCCCTGTTCGAGCGCGTTCGCGCTGAGCGCGGTCACTGCGATCGGCACGTCCTGGATGTTTTGTTCCCGCTTCTGCGCCGTGACGACCACGACATCGTCTTCCTGCGCCTGCTGCGCCGCCGCCGGTGTGGCCGCGCCCACGCCCGCCACCGTCGCCGCCAGCGACGTGCTCAGCAATGCAAGCTTTTTGAAGCTGCCCAGCATGTCAATTCCTCCCTGATCGCACTTTTTCATCCGCACCGCGGTTCCCGACAATCCTGCGACGTTAAGAAAGTCGTAACGGTGTTTACCGTTTGGCAAATGTCGTCTAGATTACATCTGTGCAACAGATATCGACCGACGTTGCAGTCTCCACACACTCCCGAAGGGGCAAGGGCCACCACGCGTTCATGTTGCACCGCGGAATTTCCCGAGCCGCTCCTCGCACTTGCACGCGTCCATGAAGCTGGACATGGCTCGGGTATCTGCCGATCGACGCAACTGGGTCGATGCTCTGGGCGCCGAAACGCGGGCCGCGCTTCTGGCGGTCGGTCGGCCGCGGCGCTTTCTGGCCGGGGCCACGGTCTATTACTCCACCGACACCCCCGACGGCGTCTTCCTCATCGTCTCGGGGTCGGCCTACTTGCAGCTGGGCCGGCGTACCGGCGAAACGCTGCTGCTGCGCATCGCGCGCCAGGGCGAGGTGCTCGGCGAACTCGTGGCGCTCGATGCCGCGCCGGCGCCGATTGTCGTCAGCGCGCGCACCGACCTTGCCGTCATTTCCTTCCCGCGTCCGGAGTTCGCTCGCCTGAGGACGACGTATCCCGAGATTCGCGACGCGCTGGTGCAGGCATTGTCGGTGCATTTGCGCGGCAGTTTGCAGTTGATGGAGGAGATCGCGCTGCTGGCTCTGCCTGAACGCGCGCGGTCGCGGCTGTGCATCCTCGCCCAGGAGGCTTCGCCGCTGGCCGCGGGAGTGCAACCCGTGGCCCTCGACATCACCCAGGCTGAACTCGCGTCGATGCTGGCCTGCTCGCGTCCGGCGCTCAACAAGGTGCTCGCAGCGCTGGAAGATGCCGGCGAAATCGCGCTCCGGTTCAAGGTCATCGAGGTGCGGCCCGGCCTGATGGATGTGCTGCGCCGAAAAACCGGCGCGATCCCCTGATCGAGCCACGTGTCGGTCGGCTTACGTGCAATACCAATTGAGCGCCTCGGGAGGACAGCATGGCGAGAGCAACGGCGAAGGCCACACCGGCGAAGGCGCAGCCGGTCGCCCAGCCGTTCCGGATCGGCTTTCTCGTCCATGACGTTTCGCGCATGCGGCGAACGCTGTTCGATCAGGCGGTCAAGCCGCTCGGGCTTACGCGGTCGCAATGGTGGGTGCTTGCCAACCTCTCGCGCCACGAGGGCGGGAGCATGGTGCAGACCGAACTGGCCAAGCTCCTCGACGTGAGCAAGGTCACCGTCGGCGGCCTGATCGATCGGCTCGAAGCGAGCGGCCACGTCGAGCGCCGGGCCGACGGCGCAGATCGCCGCGCCAAACGCATCTGCGTGACGGCGAAGGGATTTCGCGTCATCGAGAATATGACGAAGGTCGGCAACGATCTCAACGCCGTCATCCTGCACGGCATCTCGGCCGAGCGCGTGCGCGTCGCGGAAGACGTGCTCCACGACATCAAGCTCAACCTGAAGCAACGCCTCAGCGGGGATGGCGGCGACAACTCCGATCTCGCTTAGAGATGCGCTCCGTAGGGCTGATGGAGCGCAATCCGCCCTACGCTACCGTTCGTGTTTGTCGCGCCGAAGCCACTCTTCTGTTTCACGCCACGTTTGCGCCGATGTCCGATCGATCCACCGAAGCGTCGCCAAGACCCCCGCAACGACGCACCAACCGCTATAGTCGCGCAACGGTGGAACGAGCATCCCTGGCACAAACCAGGCAATACCCCCGATCGGCAGTCCCCGGTTTCGCGTTGTATCGATCGGCCGGCCCCACATGGCGCAAGGCCCGTCATTCCGAACAAATCCAACCGTGCGCTGCACCGCTTCAACAAGCGCGCAACTTACCTCGAGCGCCGGTGAGTTCCGAAAGCGTCGTCAGGGTGCAGCGTTTCGGGACGACCAGTGGATATGGACAATGCGCCAAGTAGTGCCGTCGCGACGCAGCACCATCGTTTCCGTGCCGAGGCTGTTGATGTCTCGATCACGGTAGCGCCCGGTCGTCCGGGTCTCGGTCGCGATCCAGGCCATGGCGCCCGAGACCTGTCCAATGCGTCGCGATTGCACGGATTGGACTGCAGCCGAGAAGGCGGCGTCGAAGGCGAGGTGCGAGGCGGCATACTCCGCTTTGCTGCGTTCCGCGCCGCCCTCCTCGAAGATGAGCGCGTCTTCCGCGAGAAGCGCCAGGGCAACCGCCGTGTCGCCGCGCTTCAGCGCCGCGTGAAACGCATCGACCGTTCCCGCCGCCGGCTGCGCCGTAGCACTCAGGACGCCCGAGGTCCCGGCGCCCTTGGCAGATTCATGTGCGCCGGCCAAAGGGGGCGTAGCAGCCAGAAGAAGGGCAATAGCCACCCCAGCGGAAAAGCGGTTCATCGGCGGCTCCTCGTTGGAGATAGGCCTGAACACGCCTGCCTCGCAATGGCGCCGCCGTGTCCGCGCAAGCGCAGGTCGCTTCAGTGGGCGGCGCCGAGCGATGAGATCGCGCTGCGACAGGCGGATTCGCACGCACGGCAGGCGCTCGCGCAGATGCGGCAATGCTCGTGCATGTCGGCGTGCTTTTCGCACTCTTCGGCGCACAGCGAGCAGGCCTGACCGCAAGCCGCCAAGGTCGCGGCGATGACGGCCTCGTTCGATCCGGTACGGCGCGACGCGATATGACCCGCGGCGGTGCAAATGTCGGCGCAATCCAGATTGAGCCGGATGCACTGCCGCAACTTGTCGATCGTGTCCTCGCCGAGACAAGCATCCGCGCAGGAGGTGCAAGCCTGCGCGCATTCGAAGCATTCTTCGATGCAACGGATCAAGGCGTCATTTGTGGAGCCACGGACCTGTGGATGCGCGGCGATCATGTGCTGTACGTGCATTTCCTGTTCCTTTGCCAAGTATCCCGCTGACTAATCGATGGTGAGGCGAACGAACGCCATGGCGCCCTCTTGATCGCCCCCATAGGAGGGCTCCAATCGATCCGGGACCCAGTTGTAGCTATAGAGCGCGCCAACACCGACAGCGACACTATCGCGAATGCGAAAGTCGCGAACCGCTCCGAGCGATGCCTTGGTCACGGTGTCCACTTCATCGTCGAGCAGTTCGTCTGTATCGACGCGCTCCGCACGAGCGAACACCGTCCAGTCCTGTACGGGATTGAATGCCGTCTCAAGAGCGTAGCCAGGCAGTTCGTCGCCGTCGTCTTGATCTTTCAGGCCCCAGGCGAATGTCGTGGCCCAGCGTCGGCGTTCGCCCAACGGCACGGTGTAGATGGCGCTCGCGGAGTAGCGGACTTCGTCTTCGTCGGGCTCCAGCTGCTCTGGACTTTTGAGATCGGCCCACGAAGCTTGCAGGGACAGGCGGTCGATCGGATTCCAGCTCAAGCGCACCGAGGTGCTGTCGAGTCTGGGTTCGTCGAAATCGTAGCGGTTCTCGTCGGGTTCGCGGCCCTTGAACTGCGAGACCTCGACCTTCCAGCGATCCTGGACGTAGCCGGCGGTAAGAACACCGAAGGTGATGTGCGTGGAATCGAACCAGTGGTGCGTGATCGGCGCCTCTGGACTGTCCATGGCCGATTGGCGATGCATGAAGGCCGGCGGTCCGAAAGCGGGCTCGCCCGGATAGCCAGCGTACACGAACACGCTGCCCTGTGAGGACAGGCGGTAGCTGTAGGAGCCGCTCAACTCCATGAAGAGTTCGTGCGGATGCTGACGATCCACGAGTTCCGTGCGCCCATCCGCGGTTTCGCCCGCCGCCAGCAGCAAAGGATAGCCACTGCGACCCATGAACGGATCGGGGCTCAGCATGGCGCGCAGATTGAGCGTGCCGCGCGTGAAGTCGCGACGAGCCGTTCCCATCAGCATGCCGTAGACGAACGCCTTCTCGTCGCCGCGAGGGCCGTCCTGCCAGTCGTAGACGCCGTATACCATCGCGTGGCCCATCAGCATCCAGGGGCCGCGCATCGCCATCACGCCGCCCATGTGCTCGCTTGAGTCTGGCTGCCAGCTTGTCCCGCTCGCTTCACGGCTCATCCCATAGGGACCGAGCGCGCCGGTCATCGACATCATGTCGTGCTGCATGCCGGCGCCGTGCTGCATGCCAGCCATGCCCGAATCCTGCGGCTCCATCGGCATTGACGGCATGGGCTCTGGCGGCCTCGCATCTTCCGGCGCCGGCCCCGACGCCGTCTCGGGTTCGGGGACCGGCTGGGCGTTTGGTGGCGGGGATTGCTGTGGATGGCCTGAGTGTTGAGCAGATGCGGGACACACCGTCAGTACCGCGGCGGTCAGCGCTGAAAGCAAGGCAATCCGCATCGGTGCACTTCCTGGGATACCAGGTCGCAACGAGAGGCTTGTATCTTCGGTTCCGAAGTATCGAGAAACAAGCCTGCCCGGGCGCCCGGGCGCCGCCCCCACTTCGTCGAGCCTTTGCGGCAGGTTTGCGTGACAGGGAAGCACAAGGTTCGGCGCCTGGAAGCGGACTCGAAAGTCTCATACATGGCATCTGGTAGATTCCCGCCATGCCAGGTGATGGCGCCAACGGCTTCGGTCGTGCTGAATCCATGCAGCTCCAACGGGGGTCGGCGGCGAAGCCGCCGACCCCGCGCCGGACCCGGAACTCGATCCCGCGCCGCGGTTCGCCGGCATCGGAAGCGAGGCGGCGCCGCCCTAGGGGCGGCCCCGAGTTGCAGTGCGCCGGAAGCGTCGCAGGCGCGCGCGGTTGACCGTTTCCGGCGCCCGCCTAAAACGGCGGAAACGCTACCGAGGACTACCCATGGCCCGCATCACGCTTCGCCAGCTGCTCGATCACGCCGCCGAGAACGACTACGGGTTGCCGGCGTTCAACATCAACAACATGGAACAGGCGCTCGCCATCATGGAGGCGGCCGACGCCGTCGATGCGCCGGTGATCATCCAGGCCAGCCGCGGCGCGCGTTCCTACGCCAACGACATCGTGCTGAAGCACCTGATCGACGCGATGGCGGAGATGTATCCGCACATCCCGGTCTGCATGCACCAGGACCACGGCAACAGTCCGGCGACCTGCGCGACGGCCATCCAGTACGGCTTCACCAGCGTGATGATGGACGGTTCGCTCAAGGCCGACGGCAAGTCGCCGGCGGACTACGACTACAACATCGCGGTGACGAAGCAGGTCGTCGACATGGCGCACGCGTGCGGTGTTTCCGTCGAAGGCGAACTGGGCGTGCTCGGCTCGCTCGAGACCGGCATGGGCGAAGCCGAGGACGGCCATGGCGCCGAGGGCAAGCTCGATCACTCGCAGCTGCTGACCGATCCCGATCAGGCGGTGGATTTCGTGAAGGCGACCGGCGTCGATGCGCTCGCCATCGCCATGGGCACCAGCCACGGCGCCTACAAGTTCACGCGCGCGCCGGACGGCGATGTGCTGGCGATGAACGTCATCGAAGAGATTCACCGCCGCCTGCCCAACACACACCTGGTGATGCACGGCTCTTCGTCGGTGCCGCAGGATCTGCAGGACGCGATCAACGCGTACGGCGGAAAGATGCCGCAGACGTGGGGCGTGCCGGTGGAAGAGATTCAGCGCGGCATCAAGCACGGCGTGCGGAAAATCAACGTCGATACCGACAATCGCATGGCGATCACCGGCGCCATCCGCAAAGTCTTCGCCGAAAAGCCCGGCGAGTTCGATCCGCGCGCGTACCTGAAGCCCGCCAAGGAAGCGATGCGCGCCGTCTGCCGTCAGCGCTACGAGGAGTTCGGCGCCGCAGGCATGGCATCCAGGATCGTGGCGCTGCCGCTGTCGGCGATGGCGATGCGGTATGCGAAGGGCGAACTCGCGGCCCGCATTGGCGCGTCCGCCTCGATCGCCGCAGAATAACGTCTCGCGGTAGCCATCGCGCCTCTTGACGAAGCTCCGCCCCGTATTTAACTGCTATGTTAAATGCAGACCGACGCTCTCTCCGCAACGCTTTCGGCCCTCGCCGATCCCACGCGCCGCGCGATCCTAGCTCGGCTCGCCGGTGGCGAAGCCACCGTCAACGAGATCGCCGCGCCGTTCGCGATCAGCCTGCCGGCGGTGTCGCGGCACCTGAAGGTGCTGGAGGCGGCCGGGCTCATCTCGCGAGGGCGAGAGGCGCAGTGGCGGCCGTGCCGGCTGCAAGCGCGCGGCCTCAAGGACGTCGACGACTGGCTCGAACGCTACCGTCGCTTCTGGGACGAGCGCTTCGACAGGATGGCCGAGGTCATCGCCGAATTGAAGAAACAAGAGAAACAGGAGCCGCCCGATGAGCGCTGAACTGGCCGACGACGAACTGCTGATCGTGCGCACCTTCGATGCGCCCGCCGCGCTGGTGTTTTCCATGTGGTCGAAGCCCGAACACATGCGGCGCTGGATGGGGCCGCAGAGTTTCGAGTGTCCCGAACTGGAGATGGATTTCCGCGTCGGCGGCGCCTACCGCGGCATGATCCGCTCGCCCGAAAGCGGCGACAGCGCGTTCGGCGGCGTCTACCGCGAAATCGTGCCGAACGAACGGCTGGTGTTTACCTTCACCTGGCGCAACACCGGACCTTCGGCCGCCGTCGAAACGTTGGTCACCATCGCGTTCGCCGAACAGGGCGGCAAGACCGTGCAGACGTTCCATCAGACGCCGTTCCTCGATGTCGAGCGACGCGATGCGCACATCGGCGGCTGGAACGGATCGTTCGACAAGCTCGGCGCCTACGCGGCGCGCGTGGCGCAAACCCAAAGGAGCAAGACATGAAACAGTTCATGGCCGTCTACACCGGCAGCGAAGCCTCGCGGCGCAAGTCAGGCTGGGACGCGCTCGACGACAAGACCCGCAAAGCGCGCGAAGCCGAAGGCATGCAGGCCTGGATCGCCTGGGGCGAAAAGCACAGGAAGGCGATCGTCGTCGACGGCGGGCCGCTGGGAAAAACCAAGCGCACGGGCAAGGACGGCGTCACCGACACGCGCAACAACCTCGCCGGCTACATTGTCGTCGAGACCGAGTCGCACGAAGCCGCGGCGCGCATGTTCGAGAACCATCCGCACTTCACGATCTTCCCCGGCGACGCCGTGGAAATCATGGAATGCCTCCCTATCCCCGGCCAATGAGGACGACGCCATGATCACCGTTTCCGCTTTCGCCTGGGTGCCCGACTTCGCCCGCGGCCAGGTGCGCGACCTGCGCGTCCGCTGGGCGCTCGAAGAAGCCGGCCTGCCCTACCGCACGCGCTTGCTTGAGCAAGGCGAGCAGGACAAGCCCGAGTACCGCGCGCAACAGCCGTTCGGTCAGGTGCCGATCTTCGAGGACGACGGCTTCGTCCTCTTCGAAACCGGCGCCATCGTGCTCCACATCGGCGAACGCAGCGAAACGCTGTTGCCGAAAGAGCCGCGCGCGAAAGCGCACGCCGTACAGTGGGTCATCGCGGCGCTCAATTCGATCGAGCCGCACGTGATGACGGTGGCCACCATCGGCTTGTTTTACGCGAACGAGGAGTGGGCCAAGCTGCGGCGACCGAGCGCGACGGAGTTCATGCACAAGCGGCTTCGCGGCCTCGCCGACGCACTCGGCGACAAGCCGTACCTGGACGGCGAGCGCTTCACCTGCGGCGACCTGATGATGGCCACGGTGCTGCGGATCATGCCCCAATGCACCGAGGATCCGCGGCTTGCGGCGTATCTCAGGCGCTGCACTGCGCGGCCCGCCTTCCAGCGCGCGCTCGACGCGCAACTGGGAGATTTTCGCGAGGCGCAGGACTAGGGACACTCTGAACAAGTTTCCGGATTCACGGAAGGACCGAAGCAGTTCATCCTGGCGGCGGTTTGAGCGCCATGCGGGGTTGGACGATGCGGCAGATCACGTTGGCGACGGCT
>Ga0187894_10004688_pt1 | contig 14496 bp, 15 predicted proteins | sample GBC1701081metaG_FD_136650 | JGI IMG/M metagenome (GOLD analysis project Ga0187894, IMG submission 136650) | White microbial mat communities from a lava cave in the Kipuka Kanohina Cave System on the Island of Hawaii, USA - GBC170108-1 metaG ...
ACATTCACGTCAAGGTGCAAGCGCCGGGACAGCCCGTGCTGACGACCCAGCTCTACTTCCCGGGCGAGCCGGAGAATCAACGAGACTTCATCTGGAGCCGGGAACTCGTGATGAAGGTGCGCGAGGCGGACGGCAGGAAGCTCGGGACCTTCGACTTCGTGCTCGACGTCCGCGGATCCGGAGCCTGATTCGCTCCTTCACTCCCAACCACAGAAAGGACTGCCCATGACGCGCACTGCCCGCATGCTTGCCGCCGCGCTCGTTCTCGCCGTCGGCCTGCCCAGCCTTGCCGCTGCCGATTCCTGGGTCCTCGATCCGGCGCACACGACGTCGACCTTCACGGCGCGCCACCTGATGATCACCAACGTGACCGGCGTGTTCGAGGCGACCAAGGGCACCATCGAGTACACGCCGGGAGACGCGAACTCGATCAAGGCCGAGATTGCCATCGAGACGAAGTCCATCAATACGCGCAACACCCGCCGCGACGATCATCTGCGGAGCAACGACTTCTTCAACGCCGAGAAGTTCCCGAGCATCACGTTCAAGTCCAAGCGCGTGCAAAACGTGAAGCCGGAGAGCTTCGAGCTGGTGGGCGATCTGACGATCCGCGACGTGACGAAGGAGGTCGTGCTCAGGGTCGATGGGCCGTCGGCGCCGATCAAGGATCCCCAGGGCAATCGCCGAGTCGGCGCGAACGCGACGACCACGATCAATCGCAAGGACTTCGGCGTGAACTGGAACCGCGCAATCGAGGCGGGCGGCGTGGTCGTGGGCGACGAGATCAAGATCAACCTCGAGGTGCAGGCGGTCGAGAAGAAGGGCTAGCGGACCAGGGGTCTCGCGGGGCGTGCAGGCAATGCGCCGGGAGGCGGGAGGGGGCGCTCCCCGGGGGACACGGTCCGTTGCTCTCGTTTGTCCGCACTCGATGGAGCCACGAGATCTGGGCGTTGGCGGCTTCGACTATCGCCAGAAGATACGGTTCCGGCCGATCCGAGACTGCTCGATCTTCTCCGGAACGGCGACGAGGAGGAGGAGGATCGCTCCGATCTGACCCTCGCCCAGGGCTGATCGGTCGCAGTCCGGAGTGTCCCAGCCTCAATCCGTCGACAGGTCGGCGGGCCGGACCGGTGTCAGTCGTCAGTCGAGACCCGTCGCCGTGAACTTGGCGCGAGCCGAGGCGCTCGTGATGAACTGGACGAAGGCCCGGCCGAGGTCCAGCGACTTCGCCGAGGTCAGCACCACCGCGTCGTACGCCGTGTAGTTCTGGATGTCGGGTGGGAGCGGGCCGACCAGGCGGATGCCCTTGGCCTCGAACGCCCGGATTTCCGTGATCGGTCCGACGCCGATCTCGCGGCCGGTTCCCCGTGCAACGCGCGTCATCACGGCGGCCCCGTCGCTCTCGCGGACGGCCTTGGCCTTGATCGCGTCGGCCAGGCGCAGCCGTTCCAGCAATCGCTCGAAGTACGTGCCGGTCGACGCGCGGTTGTAGACCACCGCGTCGCTGGCGAGCAGCGCCTCCTTGAAACGGTCAGTCGACGAGATGTCGGGTGCGGGGGCGCCGGTTCTGACCACGATGCCGACGCCGGCGCGCCCGACGCGAGCCCGGCCATCTGCGCTCGCCTTGCCGGCCGTGACCAGGGGGTCCACGACGGCCGGAGGCGCGATCAGGACATCAGGAGTTTCTCCGGCTTCGACGCGCTGGCGCAACACGGCCGGCACAGCCACCGTCAGGCGAGCGACGTGGCCCGTCTCGCGGTTCCAGAGCGGTGCCAGCTCGAGGAGCCCGGGCTCCACGGCGCCGGCACTGAACACGTTGATCTCGGCGGCGCCGCTGGCGGTCGCCGACAGCAGGCAAAGCAGCGCGAGGACGAACCCGAGGACCTTGCTATCATCGGCGCGGACTCGAGTCACCGACGTCAGGCGGAGGTGAGCATGGAGACGCCAGAGAGAGCGGACGCGTTGTCGCGCGCGGTTGACCTGCTGGCCGCCGGTTCCTGGCAGCAGGCGCACGAGATCGTCCAGAATGAGATATCCGAGATGTCGTCCTGGCTTCACGGCATCGTGCACATCCTGGAGGGCGACCTCGACAACGCGCGCTACTGGTACCGTCGCGCCGACCGGACGTTCCCGGGCGCGGAGGCTGTCGACGCCGAGATCGCCGCGGCGCGCCGAGCGCTGGGCAGCGCGGGCTGATCGATCGCTCATGCCCGAAGGGCGGCCTCGATCTCGTCGAGGTGCTCGCTGCGATGTTCTGCGCGAAGCAAATTGATCGGAGATCCGGCCTTGACGTTCGCGGCGATGAACGCGTCAGGCAAGTCTGCCACCATGCGATCGGCCGTCTCTGCGATCTGGAGCGTGACCTCGGCCGCGCGCCGCGGGTCGAGCGCGAGCAGCAGCGGCTTCGTCGCGTCGTTGATCCAGTCGACATCGCCGGCGATCTCCGCGATCGGCGGCGATCCCACTCCGTCCTTTTGCCATTGCTCGATCAGCACGACGATGCGTTGATCCCAGAAGGCCAGGTGTCCCAGGACTGACGCGACCGTCCAGCCCGCGGGCAGCGGTCGCGCCAGCTCCTGACCGCTGAGGCGTCCCACCAGGGACGCGAGTCGCGTGCGTTCGGCATCGTTTCGGGCGACGTATGCGCGGTCGCTCATGGCGATCTCCTCGAGATGGTGGTTCGGGTGGTGAAGTCGAGCGCCTCGTGAGAAGATTCTACGCGTTTTCGTCGCTCGCGCGAGGCGACCCGCGCCGCCGCGGTCCGACAGGGCAAATCCGTGGCCGCGGTCTTCCTCGACCTGCGACTCACCAACACCGACAGGAGAAGACGGCATGAAGATCGGATTCATCGGGCTCGGCACGATGGGCGCCAGCATGGCGTCCAACCTGCAGTCGGCGGGACACGAGCTGGTGGTGAACGACATCCGGCGCGAGGCGGCGGCACCCCATCTGGCGGCCGGCGCGGTGTGGGCGGACACGCCGAAGGCCGTGGCGGAGGCGGCGCACCTCATCTTCGCCTCGCTGCCTGGTCCGACCGAAGTCGAGGCCGTCGCGCTCGGTCCCGATGGGCTGATCCATGGCATGCGGCCGGGCGCCGCGTTCTTCGATCTGTCGACGAACTCGCCCACGCTGATGCGCCGGCTCGAGGCCGTCTTCAAGGAGAAGGGGGTGCACGTGCTCGACGCGCCGGTCAGCGGCGGGCCGAAAGGTGCGAAGACGCGCAAGCTCGCCCTGTGGGTGGGCGGTGATCGCACGGTGTACGACCGGCACAAGCCCGTGCTCGACGCGATCGGGGATCAGCCGTACTACGTCGGCCCAATTGGGGCCGGCTCGGTCGCGAAGCTGGTCCACAACTGCGCGGGCTACGCGATCCAGACCGCGCTGGCCGAGGTCTTCACGATGGGTGTGAAGGCCGGCGTCGACCCGCTCACGCTGTGGAAGGCGGTGCGCCAGGGGGCCGGGGGGCGGCGCCGCACGTTCGACGGGCTCGTGGACCAGTTCTTGCCCGGCGTCTACGATCCACCCGCGTTCGCGCTGAAGCTCGCCCACAAGGACGTCACGCTCGCGACGACGCTTGGACGCGAGGTCGACGTCCCGATGCGGGTCGCGAACATCGCGCTCGAGGAGCTGACCGAGGCGCTCAACCGCGGATGGGGACACAGCGACTCCCGCATCGCAATGCTGCTGCAGGCGGAGCGCGCGGGGGTGAAGATCGCGGTGCCACAGGAGGAGATTCGCAAGGTGATCGACAGTTGAGGCGCTGAGGTCCCTCATGCGCCACGTCCGCCTCGGCCGCACGGGACTCACGGTCTCGCGGCTCTGTCTCGGCACCATGACCTTCGGATTGCAGTGTGACGAGTCCACGTCGGCGGCGATTCTCGACCGCGCCGCCGCGGGCGGCATCACGTTCCTCGACATGTCGGACGTCTACCCGCTCGGCGGCGGCCGCGAGACCGTCGGGCGGACGGAGGAGATCGTCGGGCAGTGGCTCGCCCCGCGGCGTCACGATGTCATCGTGGCCACCAAGTGCTTCGGCGCCATGAGCGATCGCCCCTGGGACCGAGGGCTCTCGCGCAAGCACATCCTCGACGCGATCGAGGGGTCGCTGCGCCGGCTCCGCACCGACTACGTCGACCTCTACCAGCTCCACCACCCCGACCCCGAGACGCCGATCGACGAGACGCTGCGGGCGCTCGACGACGTCGTGCGCGCGGGCAAGGCCCGCTACGTCGGATGCTCGAACTACCACGCCTACCAGGTGGCGCGTGCGATCGGCCGGAGCGAGACGCTGGGCGTCGCGCGCTTCGACTCGGTGCAGCCGCGCTACAACCTCCTGTTCCGGCAGATCGAGCGAGAGCTGTTGCCGCTGTGCCGGGAGGAGGGGATCGGCGTCATCCCGTACAATCCGCTCGCCGGCGGTCTGCTCACGGGCAAGCATCGCCGCGACGCCGGACCCACCGCCGGCACGCGCTTCACGCTCGGCAGTGCGGCGTCGCGCTACCAGGAGCGCTACTGGCACGAGCGGGAGTTCGCGACCGTGAACGCGCTCAGACCCCTCGCGGCCGAGGCCGGCATGTCGCCGGCGCAGCTCGCGGTCGCCTGGGTGCTGGCGAACCCGGCCGTCACCTCTCCCATCGTCGGAGCGAGCCGCCCCGAGCAGCTCGATGAGCTGCTGGCGGCGGTGGACAAGCCGCTCGACGGCGATCTGAAGGCGCGCCTCGACGAGCTGACTCGCGAATACCGATGGGGCGACGACATCCGGTAGCCACGCGCTCGGCATGAGCGCGGAAGCAGAGGCGGAGCGCGGCGCGCCGGTTCCCGACGACCCGCCAGTTGGAGTGCTCCGGCGGTGGGCGATCACCGCCACCGTCATGACGGTCACGGTGATGCAGGTGCTGGACGTCACCGTGATCAACGTGGCGCTGCCGCACATGCAGGGGTCGCTGTCGGCCGGCGTGGACGAGATCTCGTGGGTTCTCACGTCCTACCTCGCCGCCAACGCCGTGATCCTGCCCGCCACCGGCTGGCTCGGCGGCGTGCTCGGGCGCAAGCGGTTCTTCCTCGTGTGCACCGTGGTCTTCACCGGCGCGTCAGTCCTCTGCGGGATCGCGCCCAATCTCACGGTGCTGCTCATCGCGCGCATCCTCCAGGGGATCGGTGGCGGCCCGCTCATGCCGATCTCGCAGGCCATCATGTGGGAGATCTTTCCGTTCCGGCAGCGCGGCATGGCGATGGCCGTCTGGGGCATGGGCATCATGATGGCGCCGATCTTCGGGCCGACCCTCGGCGGGTGGATCACCGACAACTGGTCCTGGCGCTGGACGTTCTACATCAACGTGCCCATCGGCATCGTCGGGTTCTTCGCCGCGAGCGCGATTCTCTTCGATCCGCCCTACCTGCGCCGGCCGGGCCGGGTGGATGCGATCGGCCTCGTGTTGATGCTCGTGGGCTTCCTCTCGTTCCAGCTCTTCCTCGACCAGGGCGAGCGGTACGAGTGGTTCGATTCGACGATGATCGTCACGCTCGGCATCGCGGCCGCGGTCGCGCTGACCGCGTTCCTGCTCCGCGAACTGACGGCGGAGCACCCGATCCTCGATCTCGGCGTCTACCGCGACCGCAACTTCGCCGCGGCCAGCCTCATCATGGTGTTCATGATGTTCGGTTTCTTCTCGAGCATGGTGCTGCTCGCGCTGTTCACCCAGAAGATGCTGGGGTACGACGCGTGGAGCTCGGGGCTGGTGCTGGCGCCCGGCGGCATCGGCAACCTGCTCTCGCTGGTGATCGCCGGTCGGCTGATCCTGCGAGTGGACCAGCGGCTGCTCCTCGTCGTCGGCTGCCTCCTGAACGCCTATGCAGCGTGGAGCATGTCGGTGCTGACCCTCGGTGTCGACTACTGGAGCCTGGCGTGGCCGCGCTTCCTGCAGGGCCTTGGCGTCGGCTTCGTGTTCGTGCCGTTGAACGCCGTGGCGCTGGCGACGATTCCGCGCGTCAGCATGGGCAATGCGACGGCGCTGCTCAACGTGGTCCGCAATCTGGGCGGCAGCGTGGGCGTCGCGCTGGTCACGACACTCCTCGCGCGCCGGACCCAGGAGCACCACTCCACGCTGGTCTCGCACGTGAACCCGTTCGATGCGGAGACGGCGGCGCGCCTGTCGGCCTGGGCGTCGCACTTCGGCGGGCTCGGAGCCGATTCCTACACCGCCCAGCGCCGGGCGATGGCCACCGTCTACTCCGAGCTGAATCGTCAGGCCCAGGTGCTCGCGTTCGCCGACGACTTCTGGCTGCTGTTCGTCTTGTTCTGCGGGACGCTGGTGCTGCTGCCGCTGCTCGAGCGCGTGCGAGCCGCGCCGGCTGGGGCGCCGCGCCGCACCGAGGACGCGCCCGCGCCCGTGCACGTGGAATGACAGACGTCGACATCGAAGGACGGACGGACCGTGTGCCTCCGAGCGCGCGTCGTCTGCCCGCGACATCGCGCCGGCTTCTCGGCGCGCACATGTCGATCGCCGGCGGCTTTCATCTCGCACTGGAGCGCGGCGCCGCGCTGCACTGCGGGGCCGTGCAGCTGTTCGTCAAGAACCAGCGGCGGTGGGCCGCTCCGCGTCTCACCGAGGACGATGTGCGGGCCTTTCAGGGGGCGCGGCGGCGGACGCGCATCCCGGTCGTCTTCGCGCACGCCGCGTACCTCATCAATCTCGCGGCACCCGGCACCGCTCAGTGGCGACAGGCAGTCGATGCCTTCACCGACGAGCTGGAGCGCGCCGAAGCCCTGGGGCTGGCGAGCGTGGTCATCCACCCGGGATCGCACGGAGGCGAAGGCGTCGACGCCGGGCTCGGGCGGGTCGTCGCTGCGCTCGACGAGGTGACTCGCCGGACCTCCGGATACCGCGTGAAGATTGCGCTCGAGAACACGGCGGGCGGCGGGCACACGCTGGGCCGCACGTTTGCGGAGCTGGCGGGGATGCTGGATCGCGCCGCACGTCCTGAGCGGCTCGGCGTCTGCATCGACACGTGCCATCTGTTCGCGGCGGGCTACGACATCCGCCGGGCTGCCGGATGGGACGCCGCGTTCGGAGAGTGTGCGGAGCGCGTCGGGCCGGACCGCGTGCTCGCCTTCCATCTGAACGATTCGACGGGCGGGCTCGGCTCGGGACTCGACCGCCACGAGCACATCGGCTGGGGCGCGCTGGGCCTCGGGCCGTTCCGGCGGCTGCTCAACGCCCCGGCGTTCGCCCGCGTGCCGATGGTGCTGGAGACGCCGAAGGAGCCCGAGCCACAGGCGGACCGCCGCAACCTGGCGACGCTGCGCCGCCTGACCAGGGAAGGCCGACCGGTGCTGCGCCAGACAGCTGCCCGTCGAGCCAGTCACGGGCTCGAGCGTGTTGGGGAAAGGAGGTGACGTGCGCGTAGACGAGCTGGTCGGCGTCGGCCAGGATCACCGAAAGGATTCGCCCTCAACCACAGCAAGCACTTCCGTGACGTTATCGACGTTGCCTACGAGGCCGCGCCCGAGGTCGGCCGACTCGGTGCGAAACGTCGCACACTTCCGCTGCGGTGCGGCCATGTGCTGGAGCCCCAGCCGCAGCGCCTCGTTGACGATGGTCTTGAAGCTCGCCCGTCGAGTCTTTCTCAGTCGCTCGATGACGGCGGCGACGTCGTCGTCGAGGGTCAACGTCGTTCGCACGCACAGCAGCATACAAGTCTCGATGTTTTGATGTCGACCTCCTGATGCCCTCATCGCTTTGATCAGCAGCCGCGGACGATGCTCGATCGCGCGCGGATTTGCCTGCGCGCCGGCGTTCGGGCCGTGTCAAGCAGGCTTGTCGCGGCGAACGGCCTGGACGGGCGTTGAGAACTGGTCTGGGTCGATCGAGAGCACGGCGGCGTTAGCAGAGCGGTTGTGGGGTAAGGTAGTGTGCGTGTTGATGAAGGAGGTTACTCGGCCATGACCTGGATTGTCGCCGATCCGGAGCATCTGGGCGGTAAGCCTCGGGTAGAAGGCACCCGCATCTCAATCGCCTTCCTTCTGGAATCGCTAGCCGCGGGCATGACGATCCCGGAGATTGTGCGAGCGTACCCGACGTTGACAGAAGAGGCCGTACGCGGGGCTCTCGAAGAGCTGGCCCGATCTAAGGAACTCGCCGCTTCGTGAGAATCCTGCTCGATGAGAACCTCCCGGAGGGTCTCGTCGAGCCGCTCACACGCCTTGGGCACGCGGTCGATTCAGTCGGCTCACTTCGCCTCAAGGGATTGGACAACGGGCGCCTTTACCGCGAGGTCGCGCACGCTTACCATCTCTTCTTCACAAAGGACCGCGAGTTCGCTCGTCAAGTCAGTCTGCTGGCCGCGCCGGCCCCGGTGAGCGTAATCCTCACGGTCATACGCCAGCAACCGGAGGCTCAGTTCGTGGCTGCCTTCATTACGAGATTCGTCGCCACCGACTGGACGAAGCTGGGGCCCGTCGTCGAGTGGCCGAGTTCGCCATGACGTGCAGTGTCCAGGAGTGCCTCCGGGCCTACCCGGTGCGTCAGGACGCGGGATTGTCGCGACGGACGGCCTGGACCGGCGTCGGGAACTCGTCGGGGTCGATCGGGATCTCGATGACCGCGGGCTTGCCGGCCGCGAAGGCGGCGCGCACCGCCTCCCCGACCTGCTCGGGCTTGTCGACGTAGAATCCCGCGGCGCCGAACAGGCGGGCGAACTCGTCGTAGCGCGGATTGCCGATGTCGCACCCGATGTACCGGCCGCCGTAGAAGTGCTTCTGGTAGGCCTTCTCCGATCCCCAGCAGTTGTTGTTCATCACGATCGTGACGGCGTTGATCCCGTGCCGTACCGCCGTCTCGATCTCCTGCGCGTTCATCAGGAAGCCGCCGTCGCCGTGAATCGCGAGCACGGGCGCGTCGGGGCGGCCGAGCTTGGCGCCCAGGGCCTCTGGGAAGGCGAAGCCGAGACCGCCGAGATCGAGTGGCGTCAAGAACGTGCGAGGGGTGGAGAAGGCGAGGCGATCGTAGCCGTACGCGGGCGCGGCGCCCGCGTCGAGCGCGACGATGGTGTCGGGCGGCAGGACACGGCGCAGCTCGGCGTAGACGCGCTGGGGCTTCATGGGGTGGGCATCGAGCCGCGCGTCGGCAGCCAGCCGCGCCGCGCGCAGCGCGCGAAACGCTTCGGCCTCCTTTCGCCACTCCGTTGAGGTCGGCCGGGCGCCCTCGCGTGCAAGGGCGTCGAGGAGGGCGAGACACGCCTCGCGCGCGTCGGCCTGGATGCCGACGGCCACGGGGTAGTAGCGTCCGATGTCGCGGCCCTCGAGGTCGATCTGCACGATGCGTGTGCCGGGGCGGACGTAGCGGTCGTCGAAGTGCGTGGTGAACTGGCCGAGCCGCGAGCCCACGACGAGCAGGAGGTCCGCGCGGCGACACGCGGCGGCCGCCTCCGGCGACCCGGCACGGCCGAGCGGTCCGATGTAGAGGGCGTGCGCGTTGGGCACCGCGTCGTTGCGCCCGTAGGCCGTGATGGTCGGGATCGCGTACCGGTCGCTGAGCCGGACAACTTCCTCGCCGGCTCCGGCCCAGTTGGCGCCCCCGCCCACCAGCATCAGCGGCCGCTCGGCCTGCGCGAAGAGCCGCGCAGCCTCGCGGATGGCGTCGGGGCTCGGCGGCTGGGGATGCGCCGGGCGATAGCTGCCTACCGCCGCCGGCGTCACGCTCGGCACGTGATCGTGCAGGACGTCGCGCGGGATCTCGATGAAGACCGGCCCTCGGCGACCGGTCATCGCGACCCGGAGCGCGGCGTGCAGCAGCTCAGGGATCCGATCGGCCTTCGTGATCTGCACGGCTAGCTTCGTGACGGGGCGGAACATGCCGACGAGATCGAATTCCTGGAACGCGTCCTTGCCGTAGTGCTCGGAGGCGAGGCCGCCGACGATGACCACCACGGGCGAGTGCGCCACGTAGGCGGCGCCGACCCCGGTGAGCAGATTGGTCGCGCCGGGACCGCTCGTGACCAGACAGACGCCGGGCTGACCCGTCACGCGCGCCAGGCCATCGGCCATGAACGCGCCGGCCTGCTCGTGGCGCACATTGATGTACTGGACGCTCGTGTCGTCGTAGAGCGCGTCGAGCACATCGAGGAACGTCGCGCCGACGATGCCGAAGACGTAGCGGACATGCTCGGCCTTCAGCAGCTCGACGACGGCTCGGCCCCCGGTCGGATCGCTCATGATCTCTCTCCTGTCAGCCGCTGGCTCATCTCTGCCTGCTGTGTCCACATCGAGGTCTCGGTATCGGGACATCGTCCCCTCGTCGAGACGCGCGGCGTGCGCGTGTCGAACGATACCGCTCGGCGCGAGGTGTTGTCACGCCGATGTTTTGCGCGGGCGGCGCGATGACGAGTGTGGCAGAATCCGGAGCATTCTCGCTGTCCCGAAGAGGAGGCGCCCATGCAGGCCAAAGCCGCGGTCATGTACGAGATCAACAAGCCGCTCGTCGTGGAAGACGTGGAGCTGCTCGAGCCCGGCGCGCACGAGGTGCGGGTCCGATGGGTCGCCAACGGCGTGTGCCACAGCGACCTGCACGTCATGACGGGGGACTACCCGCATCCGTTGCCCGTGATCCTGGGTCACGAGGCGGCCGGCATCGTCGAGCAGGTGGGACCTGGCGTGGAATCGGTCAAGGCCGGGGACCACGTGTGCTCGAGCTACATCCCGTCGTGCGGGAGATGCTGGTATTGCATCACCGGCCAGCCGACGATGTGCGCGCTCCGCGACAAGCCGCGCTGGTTCATGCTCGACGGCACGCCGCGCTTCCGGAAGAACGGGCAGGGCATTCACCATTTCCTGCAGGTGTCGGGCTACGCGACGCACTCCGTGTTGCCCGAGGAGAGCGTCATCCCCATCCGGAAGGACGTCCCGCTCGACCTGGCGTGCCTGGTGAGCTGCGGCGTGCTGGCCGGCGCAGGCCCGGTGCTGAACCGCGCCAAGGTGCCGGCGGGCGCGAGCGTCGCGGTGTTCGGCTGCGGCGGCGTCGGGCTCAACACGATCCAGGCCGCGCGCATGGTGGGAGCGGGCAAGATCATCGCCGTCGACGTGAACGTCCAGAAGCTCAAGTGGGCGGAGGAGTTCGGCGCGACGCACACCGTGGACGCGTCGCGCGAGGATCCCGTCGCCCGCGTGCAGGCCATCAGCGGGATGGGGGGAGTCGACTTCGCCTTCGAGGTCGTGGGAACCCAGAAGACCATCGAGCAAGCCCTGTCCTCGACCCATCGAGGCGGAATGTGCGTGGTGGTAGGCGTGAGCCCGGCCGGAACGCGGCTCTCCATCGACCCAGGCATGTTCCTGCAGCAGCGAGTGCTCACGGGCACGTCGTTCGGTGGAGGCCGCCAACGCACGGACGTGCCGCTCCTTCTCGACCTCTACATGGACGGCAAGTACAAGCTGAAAGAGATGGTTAGCCGCCGCCTGCCACTGGAGGAGCTGAACAACGCATTCGAGTTGATGAAGCAGGGAGAAGTGAAGCGCAGCGTGATCGTGTATTGACTCGGAGAGAGGCTGCGGCGGTTTTCTGAACGACGACGCTAGGCCCCATGGGCTCCCAGGCCGACAGCCCGGCGCACCGTGGTTGATCACTCAGGGCGTGCGCGAGCGTTGACGAACACCGAGCCCGGGAGGTGAGACGGGCGGGTGGCGTCGGGGGCCCGCCCGGGCGGCCGCGGAGTGGGCCCCCCGAGTCCGGTCCGCAGCCCGAAGGGCTGCGATCCGGCAAGTGGGTGACGGAGCGGCTGGCCGGGCGGGCCCCCCGACGACAGGACCCGCCCGCCACGCGCTACGAGATTCGCGTTCCGGGCGCCGAAGCGAAGCGGAAGCCGACGCTACGCGAGCCCGTACAGCTTCACCACGTTGTCGCGCGTGATCTTCTGCCGCACCCGCTCCGGGATCATCCCGAGGTTCTTCTCGATGTGCTGCCGCGAGTAGGGCCAGATGCAATCGGGGTGCGGGTAGTCGGCGCCCCAGATGATGTTGTCCTCGCCGATCAGCGGAATGATCGGCTCGAGGAACTGGTCCTGCTGATAGGTCGTGTAGCCCTGGCGGCGGAAGTAGTCGCTCGGCTTGAGCGAGAAGCCAAGGGCGCGGCCGCGGTCCTCGTACTCGGTGTCGAGGCGGTCGAAGACGTAGGGCAGCCAGGTCACACCGGCCTCGCCGAGGACGAACTTGAAGTCGGGATATTTCTCGCAGGCGCCCGACGCGATGAGCGAGACGAGGACTTCCATCGAGTCGAGCTGGAACAGGGCCGAGCGCACCAGCCGCCACTCGACCATGTACTCCTTCTCCATCTGCGGGTTGTCCGGCGCGCGCAGCGCCTTGAAGCCCGTCGAGTGGAACGAGATCGGGAAACGGCATTCGGCGGCGGCCTGCCACAGCGGATACCAGTCGTGGTGGTAGAGCGGCGGGCTCATGCGCTTGAACGCGAGATCGCCGCCGCGGAGCCCCATCTTCGCGCACCGGCGCACCTCATCAGCGGCGAGAAGGGGATCGGTGTTCGGGACGACGGCGAGCGGAAACACGCGGTTCGGATCGGAGCGGCGCGCGAAGTCCGCGGCCCAGTCGTTGTAGATCTTGTTGGCCCAGGCGCGCTGATCGGCGTCGCCGATCAGATCATTGATCATCAGGCACCCGTAGATGATCTCCGCGTCGACGCCGTCCCGGTCCAGATCGGCCAGCCGCAGCTCCGGCGTGGTCGGCCGGGGCTTGGCGCCCGCGTGGTTGTTCCACTCGAAGCCGAGGGCCTTCATCTCGTCGATGTGCGCGAAGACGCCGGGTTGGTACTTCAGGAAGCCGGGGCCGACGCCGTTCCACATCCCCTTGTCCTGGCCCTCGACGAACCAGTGCAGGCCGTCCTCCAGCTCCTCGACGCGCGGCGCGAGCAGCCGCCACTTCGCCGGGGCCTGGGACGACCAGAGGTCGGGCGGGCAATAGGTGAGGTCGATGTGGTTGTCGCCGGAGATGAGCGAATAGCGCATGATGGCCTCCTTGGCCGTGAGGACCGTCTCTGTGCGCCCGTATCTTACGTCTGGTCCGGGCTTCCGGTCCAGCGCCGCCCAGGCACGCGATCGTGAACTCGAGGTGCCCTGGCGCGTCCCGGTCGGGCTATGCTGGGTGACGTTTGTGCGAAGGCAGGAGAATCGCATCGCAGTCGAGCGCGGCCGCCACGCACGGCCAGAGGAGAGGCGCACATGGGGACGACGACGACGCCGGCATTCAAGCAGATCGCCTCGGGTCTGCGCTTTCCCGAAGGGCCTGTCGCGATGCCGGACGGCTCGGTCATCCTGGTCGAGATCGCCCGGCAAGCGCTCTCGCGCGTGATGCCGGACGGCACGGTGCACGTCATCGCCAAGCTGGGCGGAGGGCCGAACGGCGCGGCCATGGGTCCAGGGGGCAAGATCTACGTGACCAACAGTGGCGGGTTCGAGTGGGTCGAGCGGCCGGGCAAGCTCTTCCCGATCACCCAGGCCAACGACTACGCGGGTGGAAGCATCCAGATCGTCGATCCCGAGACCGGCAAGTTCGAGACGCTCTACGACGCCTGTGACGGGCGCCGCCTGCGCGGGCCAAACGATCTCGTCTTCGACAGCGCGGGAGGCTTCTGGTTCACCGATCTCGGCAAGACCCGCGAGCGCGATTCGGACCGCGGCGCGGTCTGCTACGCGAAGGCCGATGGCTCGATGATTCAGGAGGCGATCTTTCCCCTCGAGCGTCCGAATGGCATCGGCCTCTCGCCGGACGAGCGCACGCTCTACGTCGTGGAAACCCCGACGGCACGCTGCTGGGCGTTCCGTCTGTCCGGACCCGGCCGCATCGAGTCGGCCAACGGCCCGTACCGCGGCGAGAAGGGGAAGGTGGTCGTCGGCCTGGGCGGCTACCAGATGTTCGACTCGCTGGCCGTCGACGGCGATGGACACATCTGCGTCGCGACGCTGATCACCGGCGCGGTGAGCGACATCTGGCCGGACGGCAGTCGGGTCGATCAGTACACGCTTCCCGATATGATGGTGACCAACGTCTGCTTCGGCGGCCCGGGCCTCCGCACGGCATTCGCGACGCTGTCGATGGGCGGCACGCTCGTCGCCTTCGAGTGGCCGCGGCCGGGCCTGCCGCTCAACTACCTGAACAAGTGATCCGCACGCGCCGGGGGCGCATCGCTCGGCTATACTCCCGAAGAACTTGGAGCGTGGGACGGCGAGCGTGACGGACACCGCAGAGGAGAGCGCGATGGGCGACGTAGGCATCATGGGCCTGCACGTTCCCGGCATGTCCTGGCGCGAGATTCGCGAGAGCGCCGTGGTGGCCGAGGATCTCGGCTACAGCTGCCTCAGCATGGGGGAGTCGTGGGGCGAGGACGCGTTCACCTCCCTGGCCCAGCTCGCGGCCGTCACCTCGAGAATCCGCATCGGCACCAGCATCGTGCCGGTCTTCGCCCGGTCGCCGGCGAACGTCGCGATGACCGCGCT
>Ga0187894_10004689_pt1 | contig 14493 bp, 3 predicted proteins | sample GBC1701081metaG_FD_136650 | JGI IMG/M metagenome (GOLD analysis project Ga0187894, IMG submission 136650) | White microbial mat communities from a lava cave in the Kipuka Kanohina Cave System on the Island of Hawaii, USA - GBC170108-1 metaG ...
GCGGATGAAATCGTCTTGTTCATCGAGGCAGACGACGGTCGCCCAGCCCGATGAGATGAGATGCTCGCAATCGCTGCGAGTGATGACGGCGCAAACTTGCGCGTCTTCCAGGATGTAGCTTTGGCGCTCGAATGGCAGATTGAGTTCGACCGGGACATAGCAGCCGCCGGCCTTAATGACGGCCAGGGCGGAGACTAGCGTCTCGACGGATCGAGGCAGGCAGATGGCGACCGGGGATTCGTGTCCGACGCCGATGGATTGAAGGTGTCCGGCCAATTGGTTGGCCTTCGAGTTGAGTTGATGGAAAGAGAGTCGCTGATCGCCGCAAACGACGGCGGTCTTGTGCGGGTTGAGCCTGGCCTGATCCTCGATGAAGTGATGAAGCAACCGTTGGGGCGGAAGGCTCCGGGAAGTCCGATTCCACTCCACCAATAATTTCTCCCGCTCTTCGGGAGAGACGCTGTTGAGTTTGTGGATGGGCGCGTCGGGGCTGGCGGCGGCGTTACGGATCAGCTCCGCGAGACTCCCCGCCAAGCGCGAGGCTTCATCCTCGCCGATGACGTTAGGGTCGTATCCGAGCGTGAGCGTGAGCCGATCAGGCCTGCGCGCGCACGAGAGGTTGACCACGAAACGTTCGCTCAGAGCGCGTATATCCGAGATGGAGAAGGTCACGCCCTCGACGGCGAGGGGCGAGGGAACTTCGTCGAAACTGAAACAGACAGGCGGAAACGGCGGGACGCCTTCCGCCGGCGCTTCGATCCGCTCCCAGTCGAAATATTCCTGCCACTTCGCCGCTTCGGCCGTGGCTTGGGCCACGCGTGTCATCGCCTGGGCGAAGGTCTCTTCCTCTTCGATCTCGGCGGCGACCGGGATGTATTTCGTGAGCGGGCCGATGGCCTGCTCGATCTCTTCGGACCTTCTGCCGTCGAAGGCCACGGCGACGGCCATTTGATCCCGCCCCATCAGGCGCGAAAGGAGTATCCTCCAGCAAGTGTGGACGAAGGCGCTCGCCGTGTCTTGCCCGGCGGCGTCAATTTCGCCGAGCGTGGGCGCGTCAATCTCGATCTCCAGCGACCGGGGCGAAAACTCGTTTTTGATCCGGGATGCGAGCCTGGAAGCCGTCAGACCCGGCGATTGCGGCGACGACCAGAAGTTTCTGCCCATCCGCGTTTCCTCGGATTCGAGCAGATCATTCTGCCATTCCGCGAGGTCCGCGTACTGGATCGGCTCGGACTGCGCGGACTTGCCGTCGAGCGCCGCGGCATAGCTGTTTACGATCTCGGACAGAAGATTTTTCATCGTCGCCCGGTCGGCGCAAAGCGACGGAACGCGCAGCGACAACGCCTGCTTTTCAGGCGAAACCGGCGACAGGTCGAACTCGCATACGCCGGCCCCCACGCCTTCCTCCACGATCTGTTCGCGGCCGGCGCCGCCGGAACCGTTGCCGGAAACATTGCCGGAACCGTTGCCGGAACCACTGAAGGTTGTGCGTAGTATCTCGTGCCTGGCGATCACGTCCCGGATGGCGGCGGCGATCGCGCCGGCTTCCGCGGGTCCCTCGATCAGAGCGTCGCATTGAACGTGGAAGGGCGCCGTCGAAAAAGCTTTATACAGCGCCCGGAGACGCCTCTGTTGCGGAGAAAGTCCGTAAGATCGAGCGATTGTGTTTTGCATGGTTTCGATTTCTCTTTGTAACTGCTCAGCCCCAACGGGGCGGCCTGTGATAGCCCAGCGCAACGCGCTGGGGACAGATGGCGTTTAGCGTCCCAGCCCTGAAAGGGCGCAATATGAGGTCGGTTATTACGCCCTTTCAGGGCTACCTTGAATGGGCGCCGCATTTTCCCAGCGCGTTGCACTGGGCTGCCACAGGCCGCCCCGTTGGGGCTGAGCAGTTACTTCTCCTTTATGAAGTTTCCGGCGTGAAAGTTTCCGGCGCGAATGGCTGGGCCATGGCGGTGAGAATTTTTCTCGCTCCCGAGTAAGGGGCGCGCCCGTGAGCCGCGAGCATGTTGTCGAGCATCAGGATGTCGCCTCGCCGCCACGGGAAAAAGACGCTTTCCTGGCGGTACGCCTCGCGTATCTCGTCGAGCGTCGCGCCGTCGATCGGCGAGCCGTCTCCGTAGTACGTGTTATTCGGCAGGTTTTCTTCCCCGACCGCTTCAATCAGCGATTCGCCGAGCGCCGAGTCCAGAGTGGAGATGTGAAAGAACGCGGCGTGGTTGAACCACACTTCCTCGCCGGTGCGCGGGTGGACGACTATCGCCCGGCCCACCTGGCGCGTCCTGAGCGTGTTGTCCTGTTTCCACTCGAACCGGATTCCGGCCTTCCCGCAGTAGGCTTCGACTTCCGCTCTGTCGTCGGACTGAAAAACAGTCTGCCAGGACAGCCCCAGGCCGTCCGCGTAATTTCTCATGTACATCACGTTTTTCCGCATGAATCGCTCGCGCGTGGCCGGGCTGATCCGGCCGAGCACTCTTCGGACGTCCGCGATGGGCGTCTGGCCGCCCTCTCCCGGCGGAGTCTCGCAGAAGAAGAAGAGTTTCATCGGCCAGGCGCGTTGATACGAGTTCTCGTTGTGCATGAAGATGCTTTGGGAGGCGGGGTAATCGGTCGAGGTGTAGACCCGTCCGCTCACCTGGTGTCGCGGAGATGAACGCTCGCGATATTCGAGCGGCTCTCCGGCGACCGACCTGACGAAACGCTCGAACGTGGCGGCGTCTCCGACCTCGAACCCTCGGAACAATATCGCTCCGGAAAGAGAGAGGCGGGACTCGATCATCTCCTTCCTGCTTGCCGCCCAGGCTATCAGATCCACCCCGTTGATCGCGGGTTCGATGACCACCGGGAGCGTTCGGCCCTCGACCAGCGGCGATTCTTTCACCGCTCCCTCCAACGAGACCGTGACCGGCCTGCGCCTCGGACCGGGCCGCGGATTGGCGGCCTCCGGTTTCTCAAGAAGCTGGGTCATATTTCTCTCTCCTCGTGAGTTTCAGCGGCGCGCCACGGGGTGGGCAGGAATGACGAGATTGACTGCCCGCGCCCCGTCTGAAGCGCCAGGTCATAAACGAGCTTGCTCACGGCCATGTCGAGCGCCCCGAGTCCGAACGGGCTGAAAACCGAGATCGCTTCCGAACTCTTCCCGGCGGCGCGTCCGGAGAGGATGTCGGCCAGCTCGCAGCGTATGAAATCTCTGTTTCCGGTCTTCTGCTCGGCCAGGTGCACGGAGGTTTGCGCCCGGCACACGTGGTCGATGTCATCGACCACGTTGTCGCACGAAAGGATCGCCTCCGGCGCAAGATCGCGTAGCGAAACGTGAAGGATCGTCGAGCCCGGCGCGCAGGCCGAAAGGTCGGAAATATGAGGCTCGGTCGCCGTGGTCGCTATCGCCACCAGCGAAGCGCGGCCGAGCGCCGCGCGCGTTTCGCCGACGGTCTCGACCTCTAGATCCTTGAACGTGTCGAGGCACGCGCGTTTGAACTGCTCGGCGCGGTCGGCGGAGGTGTCACAGATGACCAGCCCGCGAAGGCCGGGGATCGCGGCCAGGGCGAACCGGACTATCTCGAAGCCGATCAGGCCGCAGCCGATGAGTCCGAGCCGGCTCTCTTCGCCGCGCCCGTCGCGGTGAAGAACTTTCGCGGCTAGAGCGGCGCTCGCCGCCGTCCGCCTCGCGCTTATGATCGATCCTTCGATGATCGCCCGCGGTCTGCCGGTGTCGGGGCAGTTCAGTATGACAATCGCCGACGCGCGATCCATCCCACGGCCGATGTTGGCCGGGAACGACGCGATCCATTTGATCCCGGCGACGTTGAATTCTCCGCCGAGGTAGGTGGGCAGCGCGATTATCCGGTTGGCCTGCTCCCTGGGGAATCGCAGGAAGCTCGAATGCGGGAGCGAGCTGTCGCCGGCGCCATGCGTCAGGTAGGCGCCCCGGACGGCGTCTATGATTTCCTGCTCGCGTCCGTCGAGCAGCGCGGCGACGTCGTCCCCTTTCAATATCAAGATGCCATCGTCAGACATAATTCTTCCTCTCCGATTTCATTCCACAGGCGCGAGACATCGCCGAAATGAGTCTCGACCCATTTGTCCGAGTAAATCGTGTCCAGGTAGCGTTCGCCTCTGTCGGCGAAGATCAACACGCATGTCGCCCTGGGAGGGATCATCGCCTTGAGCTTCTCGGCGGCCATGAAAACAGCCCCCGAAGAGCCTCCCACCAGCGCCGCTTCAGTTCGCGCCAGACGGCGGCAACCGACCACGCAATCCAGATCGGTGACGTGAACGCAATGATCGGCGAGGCCGGGCTGGAAGAGCGCGGGCCGAACCGAAGCCCCGTGGCCGGGGATGAGCCGCTTCGCTTTCCCGCCGTCGAAGATCGCGCTCCCGACGGCGTCAACCGCGATGATTTTCGTGCCCAGGTTGAAGGTCTTCGCGTACTCCGCGCATCCGCGCAGCGTGCCGCAGGTGCTCGTGGCGCAAAACAGGTAATCGACTTTGCCCTCCAGCGCGGTCGCGACCTCGTCCATCGTCATATGGTGCGCGAGAGGATTGTAGAGGCTGGCGTACTGGTTGGGCCAGAAACTGTCTTCGATCGTCGCGAGCAGGCTCCGGACGCGGTCGATCCTGGCCTTCAGGAACTCTCCCGTCACCGAGTCGGGAGTTCCGACCAGATCGATTTCGGCGCCGTAGGCCTTCAGCAGGGAGATATTCTGAGCGGTGGTCTTGGGATCGACGACGCAAATGAATCTCAACCCGTGGAGCGCGCAAGCCTGCGCCAGGCCTATTCCCATGTTTCCCGAACTCGACTCGATGACGGTCGCGCCGGGGCCTATCTCGCCGCTCTCGATCCCCTGCCGGATCAGACTCAGCGCGGGCCGGTCTTTCATGCTGCCGCCAGGATTGAGCATCTCCAGCTTGGCGTATAGGTCGAAACCGGCGCCCTTCATGGCGCGCGTCAGTTTGATCAGAGGAGTGTTCCCTATGGCGGAAAGAATTCCTTCGTTCATTGTTTGTCACTGTGTTTGGAGTCAGGCAAGTTGTAATTCGGGCGCGCGCTTTCGGGTAAAGCGCTTCAGCTTGCTCAGCCGGATCTGTTCCAGCTCCTTCTCTTTTTCGAGCCGCCTCGTTTTTTCCGCTTCGGCGAGCGTCGCCCGCAGTTCGCTCAGTCTGGCATGGGGAGTTTGAATCGCAGCGTCGAGCAGCGTCGTGTAAAGCTCCAGCATTTGCTCCACGGCCGCCGCGTCGAACAGGTCGAGATTGAAATCCATCCACCCGGACAGCCCTTCATCGGTTTCAATGAGGTTGAAGAACAGGTCGAACCGCGCCCTGCCCAGGCTGACGCCCAGCGGGGCGAGCGTCAGTCCCGGCAGTTCGAGCCCGGACATCGGGGCGTTCTGCAATCCAATCTTGACCTGGAAGATCGGCGTCGTTGTCTGGTCGCGATCCGGGTTGAGCGCCTCCACGAGTTTTTCGAACGGCAAGTCCTGATGCGCGTAAGCGTCCAGGGTGAGTTTGCGCGCGCGCGCCAGCAATTCGATGAACGTGGGATCGCCCGAGAGGTCGGCGCGCAGCGCCAGTTGGTTGACGAAGAAGCCGATGATCGGTTCCAGCTCCGCGCGATTCCGGTTGGCGATGTCGGTCCCGACCACCACGTCTTCCTGGCCGGAGTAATAGCCGAGCAGCGTTTGGAAGGCCGCCAGCAGAACCATAAACGGCGTGGCCCTCTGCCGGCGCGCCAGGGACTTGAGCGATTGTGTCAACTCGGCGGACGCGGCCCACGGCCTGTTCGCGCCGTGATAGGCGGGCGATTGCGGGCGCGGTCCGGCCATCGGCAAATCGAGTCGCGGCGCGCCGGCGAGCCGCTCTTTCCAATAGCCCAGCATCCTGTCGAGCGCTTCTCCTCGCAACCACTCTCGCTGCCAGCGGGCGAAATCGGCGTATTGAACGGGCAGGTCTTCGAGCGGCGACGGCTCGCCTTTGGTAAACGCCTCGTACAACGCGGCGATTTCCTTGATCAGCGTTCCAAGCGACCATCCGTCGGCGACAATGTGGTGCAGAACGAAGGCGGCCACGTGCTCATCCTCGGCGAGCTTGAACAGGTTGACTCGCAGCAACGGCCCGCGCGCCAGGTCGAACGGAGCGCGCGCCCGCTCGCCGGCGAGTCTACGGGCCTCGGCCTCGCGATCTTCATCGGACAGTTCTTCCAGAGAGGCGACGGGAATCGGGATCGGCCCGGCCGGCCGGATGATCTGAACCGGCTGATTGCCCGCGACATCGAACGTGGTCCGGAGCGCCTCGTGACGCCGCGCGATCTCGGTCAACGCCCGTTCCAGAGCCTCTGTGTCCAGGCTGCCCTTGAGCCGGATCACCGCGGGCAGGTTGTAGGCGGGGCTTGCGGCGTCGAGTTGTTGTATGAACCACAACCGCTGCTGCGCGAATGAAAGCGGCGGCGCAACGTCGCGGCGGGTCGGGACGATGGCGGGCGTGTCCAACCGGCGGTTGGCCCGGCGGGCCTCTTCGATGGCGCGAGCGAGATCGGCCAGTTTAGGGTTGTCGAACACCGCGCGGATCGGAAGATCGACCTCGAAGACCTCGCGCGCATGCGAGATCATCTGCGTCGCCAGGAGCGAATGCCCGCCCAGGTCGAAGAAAGAGTCCTCCGCGCCGACTCTGTTGACGCCGAGCAACTGCGCCCAGATCCCCGCGATCATCTCCTCGACCGGTGTCCGGGGCGCAATCGCGCCATTATCATCATCCCCTTCGACCGCCTCGGGAGCGGGAAGCCTTCGACGGTCTACCTTTCCGTGCGCGGTTGTCGGGAGTTTGTCGAGCAGCACGATCTGGGACGGCGTCATGTAATCAGGCAATTGCCGGCGCAGGCGCGCCTTGAGATCGGCCGCGCTGATCGCGCCTTCAGTCTCGAGCGCGACGTAAGCGACGAGCCGCTTGTTTTGCGGCGTGTCCTCGCGCGCCAGGACTATCACCTCCCGCACCTCCGCATACTGGCTTATGGCGGTCTCGATCTCTCCGAGTTCGATGCGGAAGCCGCGAATCTTCACCTGATGGTCGGTTCTCCCAAGGTACTCTATGTTTCCGTCCGCCAGATACCTCGCCAGGTCTCCCGTCTTGTACAGCCGCGTCCCTTCCTCGACACCGAACGGGTTCGGGATGAACCGCTCCGCCGTCAGCTCAGGCCTCTCGTGATAGCCTCGCCCCAGGCACACTCCGCCCAGATGCAACTCCCCGGACACTCCTATCGGCGTCGGCTCCATTCCCTCGTCCAAAATGTAGGTCTGTGTATTCGCTATCGGACGCCCTATCGGCGCCCTCTCCGGATTCTCCTCGCAAGCCCAGTAGGTCACGTCTACGGCCGCTTCCGTCGGCCCGTACAGGTTATGCAACCCGGCCTTCAGCTTGCTCTGGAACTTCGCGATCGCGCCGGTCGGCAACGCTTCTCCGCTGCAAATCACCCGCTTGAGACAGACACAGCTTTCAACATCCTCGGCTTCCAAAAAGGCCTGGAGCATCGACGGGACGAAGTGGATCGTCGTGATCTTTTCTCTGTTGATGATCTCCGTCAGGTAGGAGCTGTCCTGATGCCCGCCGGGACGAGCCACCACCAGCGTCGCGCCCGTGATCAACGGCCAGAAGAATTCCCACACCGAGACGTCGAAGCTGAAAGGCGTCTTCTGCAAAACCCGGTCCGCGCTCTCCAACCGGTATTCGTCCTGCATCCAGAGCAGGCGATTGCAGATGGCGCGGTGAGAGTTCATCGCTCCCTTGGGCCGTCCGGTCGAGCCGGAGGTGTAGATCATATAAGCCAGGTTATGAGGCTCGATCTCAAGCGAAGGATTGTCGCGGCTCTCGGACTCGATCTCATCCCAATCGCGGTCGAGACAGATCGCGCGCGCGGCCGTGAAGGGCAAGGTGTCGAGCAAATTCTCCTGCGTCAGCAGTAGAGGCGCGCCGGCGTCTTCAAGCATGTAAGCCAGCCGCTCCGTCGGATAAGAAGGATCGAGCGGGACATAGGCGCAACCGGCTTTGAGAGCGGCGAGCAGAGCCACCACCATTTCGACGCTGCGTTCGAGGCAGACGGCGACGAGGGTTTCCTGTCCCGCGCCGAGCTTGCCGATGAAGTGGGCGAGCCGGTTGGCCCGCTCGTTGAGTTCCGTATAAGTCAGGCGTTGCCCCTCGAAAACGAGAGCTGTGTGATTGGGAGTACGCAGAGCCTGAGCTTCAAAGAGATGATGCAGGCATTGATCGATGTGATAGGGCTTCTCCGTCGCGTTCCAGTCTTCGAGGAGCCGCTTGCGCTCAGTGGCGGCGAGCGGCGAAAACCGGGAGACGTTGCGCGTGGGATGGGCGACGAAGGCTTCCAGCAGGGTTTCCAGGCCTCGAAGCAGGCAGGCGGCGGACTCGTCGTCAATCCTTCCACGGTCATAACTGACGCGCAGATCGAGCGAGGGACCGGGCGTGACGATTACGGTCAGCGGATAATTGGTCTGCTCCAGCGCATGGAAGTCCTCGATTTCGAGATGCGAGTTTCCATCGGCGGCTCGCGCTTTCAACGCCGCGTCAACCGGATAATTTTCGAAGACCAGCAAGCTCTCGAAGAGCGGCGCCCCTGTGGGCGTCTCGCTGAGCGCCTGTATCAGCGCCAGCGGCGTGTTCTCGCGCTCCCGCCATTCCGACAGATCGGCGCGCATTCTCTCCAGCCAGGAAAGCAGATCGCCATGATCCGGAATCTTCACTCTTACGGGCAGCGTGTTGATAAACACGCCGGCCATCAAATCGACGCCGATCAGATCGACCGGGCGGCCCGACACCGTCGCTCCGAAGACTACGTCGGACTCGCCGCTGTGCTTGCTCAGTTGGAGAGCCCAGGCGGCCTGCAAGATGGTGTTCAAAGTCAGCCGCCGCCGCCGCGCCATCGCCTGCAAATCGGCCGTGAGCGGCTCCGGCAGCCGAACCGCGACCTGGCGGTATTCGGGCTCTTTCTCATCGTCGGCGGTCGTCCGCCCGCCGGGGAGCGGGGTTGGCGCCGTGAAGCCCTTGAGCAGATCGCGCCAGAAAGATTCGGCTTCCGACCAGTCCCGGCCCTCCAACCATGCGACGTAGTCGCTGTAGGGGCGGCCGTGGGCGATCTCGATCCGTTCGCCATTTCGATGGGCGTCGTAACAGGCGAAGACCTGGTTGAGAACGATTCCCATGCTCCAGCCGTCGAGCAACAGGTGATGATGAGTCCAGATCAGTTGATAAACGTCGTCCGCCCGCCGGATCAGCGTGAGGCGCATCAGCGGCGCTTTGGAAAGATCGAAGCCGCGCGCCCGATCGGCGCCGATGAACAGCTTGATCCGCTTCTCCTGATCGCCATGAGGAAGATCGCGCCAGTCCTTCATCTCGACCGGAAGAACGACCTTCGCCAGCGGCGCCTGTAACGGCTCGTCGAGACTTTCCCAGAAAAAGGCCGTTCGCAGTATCGGGTTCGCGTCCACGACCGATTGCCAGGCCTTCTCGAACGACGCCGGATCGAGCTCGCCTCTGAGCTTCCAGCAGAGCTGATTGACGTAAACGCCGCTTTCGGGCGCGTAGACGCTGTGGAAGAGCATCCCTTTCTGAACGGGCGAGAGCGGATAGATGTCCTCGATCTCGCCGCAGCGGATCGCCAGGCTGTCGAGAGTTTGCCGGGTGACGCGGGCCAGCGGGAAATCCGACACCGTATGTCCGATCGCGTGTTCGCCGGTTTGCCAGTCGCGGCAGTGGGCGAGGAGCGACTTGACCGCTTGTTTGAAGCGCGCGGCCAGCTCTTCGATCGACTTCCGCTTATGGCGGTTCTCGCTGTAGCCGAAGTCCACGCGCAGCCGCCCGTCGCTGACGCTCGCGTTTATCTCCAACAGGTGCGTGCGCCTGGCCAGCGGGCTGCGCGACGGGCCTATCGGCTCGCGCGCCTGGCTCAAGATCGAGTCCGCGCTCGCGAGATTGTCGAACCGGCCCAGGTAATTGAAACTCACCTCGGCCTTGGGAAGCTCGCTCATCGTCTCGATCAAATGGGCGTCCCGGCTCAAGTATTTCAACGCTCCATATCCAATCCCGCCGTCGGGCGCGCGCCGCGCCTGTTCCTTGATTGTCCCCAGCAGTTCGCCGGGCAGCGTGGTTCCCTCGGCGTCGAACCACATGGGATAAAGCGAAGTGAACCAGCCGACCGTGCGACTCAAATCGGCGTTCTCGACGATCTCCTGACGCCCGTGGCTTTCAAGGTCGATAAGCAGCGTCTCGCTTCCGGTCCAATCCCTGAAGGCGTCGACGAGCGCCGCCAACAGCGCCTCGTCCGCGCGCGCGCGATACGCCTTCGGGACGCGCCGGATCAGAGATGAAGTCTCCTCGGCGCGGAAAGAGACGCTTACGACTCGCGCCGACGCTTCGTCGTTTTCCCCGTTGGCGAAATCCACCGGCAGCGGACGAAGCTCTCCGCCGGCCGGCCGCAACCAGTAATCCGACTGATCGAGCAGGGCCGCCGAGTTCGCGTAACGCTCGATCCCTTCGGCCCATGTCTTGAAGGAAGCCGTCCGCGCGGGCAGATCCGGATGTTCGTTCCGCCCGAGCCGCTCGCAAACCGTCTGCAGATCTTCGAGCAGGATGCGCCACGAGACGCCGTCAACGACGAGGTGATGAATGGCTATCAAAAGCCTGGATGGGCGCTCGCCGCCGACGTGGAAGACCGCCGCCCGGATCAGCGGTGGCTCGTCGAGTTTGAAGCTCTGTTGTATCTCGGTCGCGCGGGCCGTGAGCGCCGGAACACGCTCCTGATCGGCGAACCCGGCCAGGTCGAATTCGGCGACCCTGACCGCCGCATGCGGAATGATCTCGGCGCAGATGTAGCGGCCGTCTTCTTTGACGAAGCGGGCGCGCAACCCCTCGTGATGATCGATCAGATGATTGACGGCGCGCTCGATCCGGCCGGCGTCGAGCCTCTCGGCTGATTGAAGCAGAAGCGCCTGGTTCCAATGACTCTCGCCCCACCTGACGTTTTCGAAGAACCATTGTTGAATGGGAGTCATCGGGAGCAATCCCGTCGCGGGCGCCTGTCGCTGATCGCCGGGAACGCTCCGGGCGCCCTGGGAAATGGCCTCGGCGAGCTGCGCGATTGTCTGATGTTGCATGAATTGCTTCGGCGTGAAGCTCAGGCCGGCGCGCTTCGCCTTCGCGATAATCTGGATGTTGATGATCGAATCGCCGCCCAGGTCGTAGATGTTGTCGTGAACGCCGACACTCTCGACTCCCAGCGTCTCGCGCCATATCTCCGCCAGCGTCCGCTCGATGTCGTTGCGTGGAGCCGTTTCGGCCGGGCCGGATTCGGCGCGCGATTCGGCGGGAGCGGGCAGCGCCTGGCGATCGACCTTGCCGTTCGAAGTCAGCGGCATCCGGTCGAGCGCGACGAAATTGGATGGGATCATGTATTCGGGCAAGCGCCCTTTGAGATAGTCCCGCATTTCGCCGGAGGCGGGGATTCCGTTGGAAGTCACGAAATACGCCACGAGCCGTTTGCTTCCGGGGGCGTCTTCGCGCGCGACGGCCACGGCCTGCTCGATGGACGGGTAACCGAGCAGCGCCGATTCGATCTCGGCGAGCTCTATGCGAAAGCCGCGGACTTTGACCTGTTCGTCGATTCGGCCGATGAAATCCAGGTTTCCGTCTTTGAGGTAGCGGGCCAGATCGCCCGAGCGATACAGCCTGGCTCCGGGCTTGCCGCTGAATGGGTCGGGGATGAATTTCTCGGCGGTCATTTCCGGGCGTCCCAGGTAGCCACGGGCCACCCCATCCCCGCCTATGTAAAGCTCTCCCGGAATCCCGATGGGGGCCGGGTTGAATCCCTCGTCCAGAACGTAAAGCCTGGTGTTGGCGATCGGCCGCCCGATGGGAACCGGCCCGGTCAGTCCGTCTTGCGGCCGAATCTCGTATACGGCGCAGCCCACCACGGTCTCGGTCGGCCCGTATTCATTGATCAACCGCGTCTCGGGCGCGCGCCGCCGCCAGGGCGTAACGTGTTCGTACCTGAGCGCCTCGCCGCCAATGACGAATGTTTTAGTTCCGCCGCGCGCCTCGCCGGGCGACAGGCTCCAGTTGAGCGCGTCGAGGTGAGCCGGCGTTATCTTCACGAGCGCGAAATCTCCCTGATCGCGCAACGCCCGCTCCAGCGGCTCGATCCCGCCGGAATCGGCGAGCATCGTGACCGTCTTGCCGGCGATCAGAGGCGTGAGCAGGCTGGTGATCGTCAAATCGAAACCGACCGACGAATTGACCGGCGCTCCGCGACCCTCGCGCGCGCGGTAAGCTTCGACGGCCCACAACAGATAATTGACCAGCCCGCGATGCTCGATCAGCGTTCCTTTCGGGTTTCCGGTGGAGCCCGAAGTGTAAATGACGTACGCCAGGTTCCGAGGATCGGCGTAATTGGGGAGATCGTCGCCGCTCTCTCTGGCGATGTCGCTCCAATCGGAATCGAGGCGGACGAGAGGAGCGTTGACGGTCGAAACCCGCTCCACAAGCCGGTTTTGAGTGAGCAGCAGCGCGGACCGTGAATCATCGACTATAAATTCGAGCCGCCGCGCCGGGTATGACGGGTCGAGCGGCGCGTAAGCGCCTCCGGCCTTGAGAACGCCCAGTATGCCCACGGCCAGTTCGAGCGACCGCTCCGCGCAAATGGCGACTCTCACCTCGGGCTTCACGCCCCGCTTTCCGAGATGGCGCGCGAGTTGATTCGCCTTTCGGTTCAACTCGGCGTAAGTCAGCGTGACGCCCTCGCATTCAACCGCGATGAGATCGGGGGTCTGTTCGACCTGCCTCTGGAACAGCTCGTGGAAACATCTGTCACGCGGATAATCACGCGCGGTGTCATTCCACTCGACGAGCAATTTTTCGCGCTCGGCGGCGTCGGCCAACGCGACTTCGTGGATGGAGCGATCCGCGTCCGCGGCCATCGCCTCCAGCAGCGTCCGGTAGTGGCCGATCATCCGCTCGATCGTCGCGTCGTCAAACAGGTCGCTGTTGTACTCCCACCATCCGATCAATCCAGATGGGCCCGTCGGGCCGTCCGGGATTTCGCCGAGTGTGATCGTCATATCGAACATCGAAGTCCCGCGATCGACTTCGTAAGGAGAAATGGTGAGGCCGGCGACCTCGACCGGAGCGATCGGGGTGTTTTGAAGGACGAACACGACCTGAAACAGCGGGCTGTGGCTTAAGCTCCGCTCCGGCTTCAACTCCTCCACCAGCTTCTCGAACGGCGCCTCCTGATGGCTGTAAGCCCCAAGCGCCACTTCCTTCACACGCCTCAACACTTCCGCATAACTTCCAGCCCCTCCAAGATCAGTCCTCATCACCACCGTGTTGACGAAAAATCCGATCAGCTCTTCGGTCTCCACCAGCCGCCGGTTCGCCACCGGCGTCCCGACGCTGATCTCCTCCTGCCGACTGTATCGGCTCAGCAGAGCCTTGAACCCGGCCAGCAGCCCCATGTAAAGCGTCGCTCCTTCGCGACGGCATAGTTTCTTCAGCCCCTCGCTCACTTCTCTGGAGATGTTCAGGTATTGCCGCGCCCCTCGATAAGTCTGCGCGGCCGGTCGCGGGCGATCCGCCGGCAGATCGAGCACGCTGTCGGCGCCCTTCAATTGCCGCTTCCAGTACTCTATCTGTCGCTCGACGGCCTCGCCTTGCAGCCAGTCGCGCTCCCAGTTCGCGTAATCGCCGTACTGGATGGCCAGCTCCGGCAGAGGCGACGGCAGGTCCGCGCTGAAGGCGTTGTAGAGGGCGCCGAGTTCGTTGATCAACACGCCGCTCGACCAGCCGTCGGAGACGATGTGATGCATGGTGACGGTCAGAACGTGATCGCGCTCGGCGAGCTTGATCAATCCTACTCTGACGAGCGGTCCCAAACTGAGGTCGAAAGGCTGTTGCGCCTCCTGGACGGCTATCTCGCGAGCCTGCCGCGCCTTCTCTTCCTCGGACAAAGCGGTCAAATCAACGATCGGAATTGGCAGCGTCAGACGGCTCGATACGACCTGGGAAGGACGCCCGTCGGTTGCGACAAAGGTGGTTCGAAGAATTTCGTGCCGGCGCGCGACCTCGTTGACGCTTCGTCCGAGGGCCGGGACGTTCAACGCGCCCTCGATCCGCACGTCGGTGGGGACGTTATAAACCGGGCTTCCCGGATCGATCTGATCGATGGCCCAAAGCCGCTGCTGGCCCGCCGAGAGCGGTCTCGTTTGTAACTCCGTTTGCAGCTCCGCCTTCAGGCGGTCAGTTTGTAGTTCCGCCTTCAGGCGTTCAGTTTGTAGTTCCGCCTTCAGGCGGTCAGTTTGTAGTTCCGCCTTCAGGCGTTCAGTTTGTAGTTCCGCCTTCAGGCGGTCAGTTTGTAGTTCCGCCTTCAGGCGGTCAGTTTGTAGTTCCGCCTTCAGGCGGTCAGTTTGTAGTTCCGCCTTCAGGCGGTCAGTTTGTAGTTCC
>Ga0187894_10004690_pt1 | contig 14492 bp, 12 predicted proteins | sample GBC1701081metaG_FD_136650 | JGI IMG/M metagenome (GOLD analysis project Ga0187894, IMG submission 136650) | White microbial mat communities from a lava cave in the Kipuka Kanohina Cave System on the Island of Hawaii, USA - GBC170108-1 metaG ...
CAGTGTTTGAAAATAAGATTCAGACCGTTGCGAAAATTAAAGTAGGTCTTTCTCGGATTGGATCGTGACAAAGTTCCTGCCCCTACATGGAACACATGACTTGATCCGCAATAAAATACCTGTAATCCGGCACGTTGTATTTTCCAGCACAGATCAATTTCTTCCATGTGCGCGAAGAAATCCTCATCGAGCCCACCAAGCTCATCATATACATTTGATCTTACCACCATGCAGGCTCCGGTTGCCCAGAAAATTTCTCGTGTGTCGTTATACTGACCGTTATCTTTTTCAGTGAAGTCAAATAGCCTGCCCCGACAAAAGGGATAACCGAATGAATCAATAAATCCACCGCCCGCTCCAGCGTATTCAAAATGATCTTGATGATGATGCGATAGAATTTTTGGTTGAACGGTTGCGATCGCAGGATTTAAATCGAGAAGGTCAATTAATGGATTGAGCCATCCGGAAGTGACTTCAACATCAGAGTTTAATAAAACATAGTACTGAGCCTCTACTTGTTTAAGTGCGTGATTGTAGCCACCACAAAAGCCGTAATTCTGATGGAGGGCGATTACGGGCACGTGAGGGAATTGTGTTTCTAAGATTTTTAGAGACTGATCTGTCGATGCATTATCCGCAACAAAAACAGTAGCATCCGTTGAATGTTGAATAACAGAAGGTAAAAACCGGGGTAACAGCTTTTCGCCATTGTAGTTGAGAATAACCACGGCTGTTTTGATCATCCCATCAGACTGCTTAAATCCATGCCCGGAATATTTGGGAGCAGGCCTTCGGTACTTTTACGCATTTCTTCTTTTGCTAATACCTCCACCTCATCAGAGGCTTTGTTCACCGCGGCCACCACTAAATCCTGAATAATAATTTTATCCTCTGCTTTGAGAATTGTCGGATCAATATCCAATGCGATGAGTTGCTTTTTGCCATTAACGGTTGCCTTCACCATACCCCCGCCAGATTCACCATGAGCTGATATCTTCACCAGGTTATCTTGCGCTTCTTTCATGCGCGCCTGAACTTCCTTCATCTTGCCCATCATTTTCATCATATCAAACATATATTTTTTATTTTAGACCTGCCTGCCGGTAGGCAGGTTTTAGAATTGTAATTTTAGATTATTTAGCATGTTAATCTAAAATCTTACGCTGCAATTTACAAAGTTATTGTTTGCGGAGCAGCACTACGGAGCCTGAGCGTTTGAAGGTGCGCCCCGCAAGATCAGTCAGATTGGCTACAAAGGTATAAGTGCCTTCTGGCTGCATGGTGCCTTTAAACCTGCCATCCCACCCACTTTCGAGGTCATTGGTTGTGAACAATAATTCGCCCCACCGATTGAAAATCTTCAACTCAAAACTAACAACGAACTCCCCAAAAACTTTAAATATATCATTCAGATTATCTCCATTGGGTGTAAAAGCTTTGGGATAAAATAAATGAGGTTCCTTAATCAGTGTAATCTCATTCGATACGGCTTGTCCCAGGCCCGGATCGTTGGCATCTGCTTTAACAATGTACACGTAGAGCTGATTCGTTGGATCAGATGCATCATCTTCCAATGTTGTAGCAGTACCTACATTGAAAATCTGAAGTGGAACACCTTGTCCGTCATACTTTTCTACAATATAATTATTAACCCCGTTTACCCACCCCGGGTAATCACTCCAGTTCAGTATACTGGCGTTATCAGAATCGATGCTTCCCGTAAGACGTATCGGGCAAACATCAGTTCCTGTAGTACTGACGTTATCGCACACATCTTCATAATTAATGCGATAACAAAACTCTCCGTCAGTGGAGTAGTCAGTATCGGTGAGTTGGGTGAATGCCGTGTTGGAGAGCAGGCTAAAATTTCCCGAGCCTGATTTTCGGAATACGTGATACTCGACAGCCTGAAAGGAGGGATCTTGCTCCCATGTTAAATCAACAATGCCATTGCCCACTACTGCTGTTACATTATTAATTGCTGTTGGAATATCTGTTGAAAAAGCTACGCCACATTTTTCCAGAGAAATACTTTGACTTCCATTGATGTAGTTTGTAAAAAGCTGATAACAGTAGTTTGTTTTGCAAATCACGTTGTTATCTGGAAATGAAAGTGCTCCTGTAGCTCCGATGGCCGCGCCATCCCGGTTAATTGTAAAATTACTAATCCCCACCACAGATGATGCCCAGGTGAGATTATTCAAATTGCTTTGCAGTGATAGATCAAAGTTTGCACTGCAAATGATATTGGAGTAAACAGTGATGTTATTGCAAGGGTCAAAAGCACCTAATCGGAAACAGTAAAAATTATCATCGGCTCGGATGGTAGAACTGGAGACAGTTGCCGTGCTTACATCGTTAAGGGTTTGAATGAGTTGAAAGCTGCCGGGACTGATAGTATTTGCCGCGATCTCTAATCTGTAAAGGGTATTGTTCGCGGTAGTAAAATTAAAGTCAATTGAATTAGCGCTGCTGACGGTAAGTGTGTTAATGAAAGGAGCTGTTAACGCATTTACTGCATTCACAGACTGTATGGCAGGGGGTGTACAATTGTCATCAGCATTCGCATCCTTGCCACGTACAGAAATATTTTTCAATCCAGTGGTTGAAAAGGTGTGGTTGTCCGTAGCCAGGCTTCCTTTTGGTACGGCAACCTCTGCACTGGCATCGTTGTAATTAATGATATAAGAATCATAGTTGGTATCCGTTACTACAACCTGCACTTCACGATTGCCGCAAGTAAAAATGTCAAACGTTGGCTGTGTATTAGGCGTAACAGTAATTACAATATTATCGGACCCAAGCGGGCTTTGATACAATACGCTAAGTGTATAAGTTCCTGGTTGGGTGTACGTATGAGTGAAGCTATTTTGTTGCACCGTACCATCCCCCCAGGTCATATCGCAAGGATCGCCCGCATCACACTGCCCGGTGGTGGTTAGATTGGTATTCAAAATTGTAACCGTTAAGGGGGCACAACCTTTTATTTCATCGACCTGAAAACGCCCTACCGGGCCACTATTGTATTGTGCAATAACGACCGATGGAATTAGAGAAAAGATTAATAGGGAAAGCTTAAATCTCATTCTGGCGAGTATTCACGGACAAATTTTTCTGCTTTTTGCATATCATCGTGGAGTACACGATCCTCTTGTACAAACGGTACGTACTCCCGAAAAGTATTCACCAATTTTTCCAGATAAGGAGATGTTTTTAAAGGCCTGCGGAATGCCAAGGCTTGTGAGGCGGTCAGTAATTCAATAGCCAAAATGGAATAGACATTATTTACAATTCGGTATGCTTTTGTAGCAGCATTTGCACCCATACTCACGTGGTCTTCTTGCCCGTTTGAGGAAACAATGGAATCAACAGAAGCAGGTGTGCTGAGTTGCTTATTCTGACTTACAAGCGAAGCAGCTGTGTATTGCGATATCATCATACCGGAGTTAATACCGGGATTGGCCACTAAGTAATTCGGCAGGTCGCGTGATCCGCTGATTAGTTGATACGTTCTGCGTTCTGATATATTTCCAAGTTCTGAAAGGGCAATGGCAAGAAAATCCAGTGACAAGGCCAAGGGTTGTCCATGAAAATTTCCACCCGATATAATCATGTCTTCTTCCGGAAATACATTCGGATTATCGGTAACACTGTTTACCTCGGTGAGCATAACGTTTGTTACGTGATCAATCGCATCTGCACTCGCACCATGAACTTGTGGGATACAGCGGAACGAGTATGGATCCTGAACATGCTTTTTAGATTGTTTAATCAACTCGCTTCCGTCCAAAAGTTTTTTTATTTCAGCGGCTATTTTCACTTGTCCCTTCTGCGGACGGATAGCGTGCACCTGGTAGTGAAAGGGTTCAATTCTTCCGTCAAAGGCATCCAATGAAAGCGCACCAATGCGATTGGCCAATTTTAGAATACGATGCGCATGGAGTGTACACCACACACCATATGCACTCATAAATTGAGTGCCGTTTAAAAGTGCTAACCCTTCTTTGGCTTTCAGGTGAATGGCTTCCCACCTGAACTGTTTATTCAACGCTGATCCGCTTATAGTTTTACCCTCTATCGTTACTTCACCGAACCCTATCAAAGGCAGAGAAAGATGTGCTAAGGGAGCCAGATCTCCGGAAGCTCCGAGCGATCCCATTTCATAAATGGTTGGAAGAATATTGTGGTTGAAGTAATCAGCGAGCCGCTCTACAGTTTGCACCTGAACACCCGAATAACCGTACGACAGCGACTGCACTTTTAAAAAGAGCATGAGCTTTACAATTTCAGGAGGGATTTCAGGACCCGTTCCGCAAGCGTGAGACTTCACCAGGTTATCCTGAAGTTTTTCAAGTTGATCGTGTGAAATGTTTTTGTCGTACAGGGAGCCGAATCCTGTATTAATTCCGTAGATCGGCTGCGTGGTATTTTTTAGTTTATCATCGAGGTACTGGCGGCATTTTTGAATTTTTACTTTCGCCTCTTCGGATAGCTCGATTTTGATAGCACCTGCGAGGATGTTGTTAAGAACTTCCAGCGTAAGGGTTTTGTCGGAGATTAGATGGACTTCTGGTGGCATGTAATTAAATTAACTTAAAATGCCGGACCTGTTCCGGCATCTCAACCGAATGAGATCCCGGCACAGGCCTGCCTGCCGGCAGGGCCGGGAATTAAGTGTTTAGCTTTATAATAACTTGTTCAATGGTTAGTTTCACTTGTTCTCCGCTTTCCATGTTTTTAAATGTAAGCATCCCTTTCTGCATTTCGTCAGAGCCAATGACAACGGTAAATGGAATAAGTTTTTTATTGGCATACTCCAGTTGCTTCTTTAGCTTGGACTGATCCGGATAAATTTCAGATGCAATTCCGACTTTGCGGAAAGCAGCCAATGCCTTTAAACCAAACTGCAAGCTCTCTTTATCGAAATGACAGATCAGAATTTTGGAAGATACCTGTGTTTCTTTTGAAAAGAGATTGAGTTCCTCCATGGCATCGTATAAGCGATCAACACCAAACGAAAAACCAACACCTGATAAATTTTCTTTGTCACCGAATGAAGCTGTTAAATTATCGTAACGACCTCCACCGCTCACGCTGCCAATACCCACTTTATTAATTTTTACTTCAAAGATGCAACCCGTATAGTAGCTTAAACCCCGGGCCAGCGCGATGTCAAGTTCAACTTGTTGATCGGTAGATTCAAAGCCTTTCAATAGGCTAAGGACCTCGTTCAGATCGTGAACGCCTTTTTTTCCAGCTTCTGATTTTTTGAACTGATCTGCAAGAAAAGAGAGTTTTTCACCATTATTTCCCGACTTACTCAGAATCGTAAACAAGGTATCGAGTTTCTTACTAATAAAACCCTTTGTCAATAACTCTTCCCTTACTTTTTCTTCACCAATTTTGTCCAGCTTATCAATAGCAACGAATAGATCGTTTTCTTTTCCGGTACCACCGATTACTTCTGCAATGCCATTCAATACACTGCGGTGGTTAATTTTAATGGTAAAATCTTTCACACCCAGGTTGATCATCACCTCTTTGATCATGAGAATTATTTCTGCCTCGCACACCAGGGAAGTCGTACCCACTACATCAGCATCACATTGATAGAACTCACGATAACGGCCTTTCTGTGGACGATCTGCCCGCCATACGGGTTGAACCTGGTAACGCTTAAAAGGAAAAGCAATCTCATTGCGGTTCATCACAACGTACCGGGCGAAGGGAACAGTAAGATCGTAGCGGAGGCCTTTTTCTGTTATTTCTGCTGAAAGGAGTTTCGAGTTACGAGTTTTGAGATTCGAGCTATCGATATCTTTTAAGTAATCCCCTGAGTTCAATATTTTAAACAAAAGCTGATCTCCCTCATCTCCATACTTTCCAGTCAGGGTTGATAGATTTTCCATAGCCGGAGTTTCCAGCGGCTGGAAGCCGAACTTCTGAAATACCTTCTTAATGTTCTCTAAAATAAACTGCCGTTTGGCCATCACGGCAGGGCCGAAATCGCGCGTGCCCTTCGGTAACGTGGGTTTTTCCATAGTCGCACAATATTAATAGGATTTTGATTAGGACTTGCCTGCCGGCTCGCAGGTTTGCAGGATTTAGACAGAACCAAGATTGATTTTCTGAATTTTTGAATGATTTTAGGACGTAAAGTACTGATGATCTTGCTAATCACGAAAATCTTAGGCATTTTTGCGCCCTCAAAATAATACGATTATGGCTGTAACACGTTTAAAAAGAAAGAATCGCAAGGATAAATCAAAGTCGGCTGTAAGACGCCAGTCTTTGAAAATCCAGAACTTCCAACCGGTTATCAAGTCGGTTGATGTAGAGAAGATCAAAGAAGAATTTAAGGTGAAGGCTAAGAAGGCTTAATCGCTTTTGCTCATATTTTAAACCCGTTCGGATAGTATCCGGGCGGGTTTTTTTATTAATTAGTCGCCTGATTACTTCGAGCGGCCTGACCACTGTAATTTTACCTATGACAAAACTTAACATCGTGAGTTGGAATGTAGCCGGTATCCGGGCTATTGTTAAGAAAGATTTTTTAAAAGACTTAAAAGCGCTAAACCCCGACATACTATGTCTGCAGGAAACCAAGTGCACAGTAGAGGAAGCTAAATCTGTTTTCGAACTCATGCCGGGGTTTCATGGATATGTAACTGCATCGAAAGCGCGAAAGGGTTATTCAGGAGTTGCAATACTCTCTAAAGAAGACCCTCTAAATGTTACATACGACATTGGTATGGAAGAGCACGATCAGGAAGGCAGGGTGGTAACGGCTGAGTATCCTGCTTTTTTTCTGGTAACGGTGTACACGCCCAATGCAGGAGAAGGATTGAGGCGGTTAGAGTACCGTGAAGGTTGGGATACAGCCTTTCGGGAATATGTAGTAACACTCCAGAGAAGAAAACCTGTCATTGTATGCGGTGATCTTAACGTGGCACACCAGGCAATAGATATTGCGCGGCCAAAAGATAATTACAATAAATCGGCAGGGTATACCCAACGTGAGATTGATGGTTTTCAACGGTTACTGGATGAAGGCTTTACCGATACGTTCCGGCATCTGCATCCTGACGAAGTAAAGTATTCGTATTGGAATAACCTGTTTAACTCCCGCGCCCGCAATGTAGGGTGGAGGATAGATTATTTTTTGGTTGGTAAATCACTACTACCGAAAGTAGTTAGTGCCTCAATTTATAATGAGTACTTGGGATCGGATCATTGTCCGGTTGCTGCTACACTAGAGGTGTAGGATTTATGGTTCGATGGCCTTGAATTATAGTCCGATTCCAATTTTTACTCCAATCTTCGGAAAGATTCCAGAGTAACCTGGATCAAAAATATCATAGTATGGCTCGTAATCTGGTGGTGGTGTCGTCAGATATTCAACATCTGAAAATTTGATTCCACCTCCAACATAAGCATCTAACAGAATAACCTGCCATAATGTTTTTTGAAAACCGATGGTAAAGCCCGGAGCGATGGCATATGTTTTCTCTGTATATGAATCTGGGTTGCTCGTATAATAATAATTGTTATTTTCTCCCTTGAAATACTCTCCACGAACAAACAAGCTGTAGTAGATGCCTTGGTAGGATTCTCGATTTCTTCGGGATCGATACTTCATTGGTGCCACATACTTGCGGTAGCCCAGCTCCAGGTTTGCCCCCTTACCATCGTTGTAATCATTTGATCCCGTTCGAAGTCCTACGCTGAAGTTAAAACTTTTGGAGTACGTTCGATTGAAGGTTTCAATACCTAACTCCAGAGTATGCACTACAAATTGAAATGGTGAAATTTTAAGAACAGCTCGGGGTAGTTTGAAACCTGGTTCCTCACCTTCCTGGGCAAAAAGAACAGTGGCAACTGAAAAAAACGCAAGAATAAGCAGGAGTTTTCTCATAGGTTATAATATATAGTTAACACAAATTAAACAACGTTAGGACACTTTATTCTTGTATAAGGTTGGAAGAGTATATAATCTGACTACTCGGAAAGGTTGAAATTAATCAATCCGCTCTATATCCGCACCAAGCTTTTTAAGGCGCACATCAATATTCTGATACCCGCGATCAATCTGGTCGATGCTGGAAATTTCACTGGTGCCGTTTGCAGAGAGCGCTGCAATAAGCAATGCCACACCGGCACGAATATCGGGTGAAGCCATTTTAATCCCGCGCAAGGCTTGCTTACGATCCAGGCCAATGATATTGGCGCGGTGAGGATCGCACAAAATAATTTGTGCACCCATATCGATTAATTTATCAACGAAGAACAACCTGCTTTCAAACATTTTTTGATGAATAAGAACAGAGCCTTTAGCCTGCGTGGCTACTACTAAAACAATGCTGATTAAATCAGGAGTAAAGCCCGGCCAGGGTGCATCGGCAACGGTGAGAATGGAACCGTCAATAAAGGATTCAATTTCGTAATGCTCTTGCGAGGGTATGTAAATATCATCGCCCCGAAATTCCATTTTAATTCCCAGCCGTTTGAAGGTATCAGGAATAATTCCAAGCATATCAATACGACAGTTCTTGATGGTAATTTCTGATTGCGTCATTGCGGCAAGCCCGATGAAGCTGCCAATCTCAATCATATCAGGAAGCAACATGTGTTCCGTTCCTCCCAGTTTTTGAACGCCTTCAATGGTAATGAGATTGGAGCCAACACCTGTAATTTTGGCGCCCATGCGGTTGAGCATACTGCACAATTGCTGCAGGTAGGGTTCACAAGCCGCATTATAGATGGTTGTCTTTCCTTTCGCGAGAACAGCTGCCATGATGATGTTGGCAGTTCCGGTTACGGAGGCTTCATCAAGAAGCATGTAAGCGCCTTCCAGTTTTGAAGCATCAATATGGAAAAGATGCGCATCTGAATCGAAATTGAACTTGGCGCCCAGTTTTTGAAAACCAATGAAGTGTGTATCTAATCTCCTTCTTCCAATTTTATCTCCTCCAGGTTTAGGCAAGGTAGCTTTTCCGTAACGTGCCAGGATAGGCCCCAGTAACATAACTGATCCGCGTAATGATGAAGCCTTATTCCGATATTCTTCGGACTCCAGAAATTTTGTATCAACGGAAGACGCTGTAAACGTATACGAGTCAATACCTATCTTTTCGACTTTGCAACCCAAACTGCCGACCAGCTCAATGAGTTTGTTAACATCCAGAATGTTTGGGATGTTGTGAATGGTTACGGGTTGATCCGTGAGTAAAACAGCACTGATGATTTGAAGGGCTTCATTCTTGGCACCCTGCGGTATAATTTCACCTTTTAGTTTCTTACCGCCTTTAATCCGGAAAATGCTCATTCTTTCAATTTTCAATTTTCAATTTACAATTAACAATTAATTGTTCAATTAAGCGAACCACCATTGATAATTGAAAATTGATAATTGTTAATTGTCTCTTCTTCTCCGCATTTTATTTTTATTGAACGGACGCTTTGACCGGTGGCCGCCATTATTTCGATCTCCTCTGTTGTCGGGCCTGTCTCCTCTTTCTCCCTGATGAGGGCTCATCTTTCTCTTCTCACCACGGTAGAGTTGTTCAAATAAATTCTCTTCCCGTACTTTATTTAAATCCATGGACAACACACCGTTCGATAATTGACGAATGTCATTGACAATGACCGAATCATCCAGAGTTTCTTTGTTCCAGTTTCCGTAAAATGTTTTCATCAGCTTGCCCAGGTAGATGATGGCATCGTTGCGCTCCTCCGGGTTTTCAAGCTTCATTGCTTCTTTAATCAGTCGTTCAATATTTTTGCCATAATGCTTAAAGCGAATATTGCTTTGCGGGTACAGCATTCGCTTAGGTTTCTTAAAAAGAATGTCGCGCTGTGGTTCCGGAAATGGATTATTCAGATCCATATTGAAATCAGCGATGATGTATAAATCATCCCACATGCGTTGCGGATTTTCCGGTGTTGCTTCTTTTACACTGGGAGTAAGTTGTTTCATCAACTCAATCAGGGTAAAAGCTAACTCGGTGCGCTTTTCTTTGTCAGGAACGCTCCGAATGTATTCTACCAGTTTCTGTACGTTGCGACCGTATTCTTTTAATATAATATGAGGACGCTGTGTGTTGTATTCACCAATCTGCTTCATAGTCTTGAGTATTGAGTAGGTAGAATTTAGGAGTTAAGGTATTCTAAATTCTATATTCTGGATTCTATATTCTATTTCTCGTGTATTTTGAGCTTGGCAAAGCTAAGTAATAACGTCTTTTCGCCAAAATCGTCAAAAAGTATTTTGGCTTTGCGATCCGCACCGGTAAAATCCATTTTTACCACCATCCCAAACCCAAATTTTGGGTGTTCTACCTTCATTCCTTCCTGAAGGATAGTCGTATCACTGGGAGCAAAATCCAGTGAAGGTTTGTACGCGGAGGCTTTACCAGATGGGGAAGAAGCAATGGTTTTCTTAATACCATTCACTAACGACTTTGCATAACTGCCTGAAGTGGGTGTGGATTCAAACCCGGAAAACTTGCTGCTTACTTTAATAAAAGAAGGATCGATATCATCTAAAAAACGACTCTTCTCACAATTTTTCAGTCTTCCAAATCGGTAACGCGTAACGGCATACGACAAGAACAGCTTCTTTTGCGCACGCGTGATGGCCACATAAAATAACCTGCGTTCTTCTTCCAGATCAGCACGGCTGTTTAGCATCATTTGTGAGGGAAACAGGTCTTCTTCTAATCCTACGATGTAGACGTATTTAAACTCCAATCCCTTCGCCATGTGAATGGTCATGAGCGTAACCTTGTCGGGATCTTTGTCTTTATCTTCATCCTGCCCGGTTACGAGGGAGACATCCTGCAGAAAAGCGCCAAGGGTCTTATCTGCTTTCTCCGGATCGTCTACGTATTCTTTGATTGCGTTCAATAGTTCCTGAACGTTCTCATGACGACTTAGGCCTTCAACAGTTTTATCTTCGTAGAGTTCGCGCAGCAAGCCCGAGCCTTTTGCAATTTCAAAAGCAGCATCGTAGGCATCTTTCCGTTCAACTTCCAACGCGAAACGTTTGATCATGATCACAAAATCATCAATCGGCCCTGCTGCCCTGCCGCCTAGAAATGAACCTGCATGTTGAATGACTTCCCAGATTGGAATGCTATGATCATTCGCGGCTACAATAATTTTGTCTACAGTAGAGTCGCCAATACCGCGTTTGGGTAAGTTGATGATTCTGCGAAAGCTGGCTTCATCATTTTGATTCAGCGTATATCGCATGTAGGCGAGCAGGTCTTTAATCTCCTTGCGCTGGTAGAATGAAAGCCCACCAATAATTTTGTATTTAATATTTAGCCTGCGCAACGATTCTTCCATCGCGCGTGACTGGCTGTTGGTCCTATAGAGAATAACAAAGTCACTGAACTTTAAGTGGTGCTGCATCTTCTCTTCGAAGATGGATGAAGCAACCAACCGACCTTCTTCATTGTCAGATACCGCTTTGATTAATTCAATCTGGTTGCCTTCTTCATTTTCCGTCCACACGTTTTTTGGAATCTGGGCCCGGTTCTTTTTAATAACGGAGTTGGCAGCGTTTACAATATTTCGGGTCGATCGGTAGTTTTGCTCGAGTTTGAAGATATTCAGATCAGGGTAGTCGCGTTCAAAATTCAGAATGTTGGTAATATCGGCACCACGGAAACCATAGATGCTTTGTGCATCATCACCCACCACGCAGATGTTTTGACGTACAGCAGCCAGTTTTCGAATAATGAAGTACTGACACAGGTTTGTGTCCTGAAACTCATCTACCAGCACATAATGAATGCGTTGCTGGTATTTGTTCAATACGTCTAAATGTTCTTTGAAAAGTTTATCTGTATTAAAGAGAAGATCATCAAAATCCATCGCACCTGCCTTGAAGCAACGTTGTGCATAGGCCTTATAGATGTTCCCCATCTCCGGACGAAGATTGGTAGCATCATCTGCCATGAGTTCACCGTTGGCGAGATACGCTTGCCAGCTGATGAGCCGGTTTTTAGCCGAAGAGATTCTGTTGTAAACTACATTCTGTTTATATGCAGCTTCATCCAAACCAAGTTCTTTTACAATACTCCTGATTAAAGTTTTAGAATCATCCGTATCGTAAATGGTGAAATTGCCTGGATAACCAAGATGGTGGGCTTCTGCCCTTAACAGCCGTGCAAATACGGAGTGAAAAGTGCCCATCCACAAGTTGCGCGCATCCGAGCCTACCACTTTCTCTACCCGGTCGCGCATTTCTTTGGCAGCTTTGTTCGTGAACGTCAGCGCCATGATGTTGAACGGGTCCACACCCTTACTTTTGATTAAGTGGGCAATGCGGTAGGTGAGTACCCGCGTTTTTCCGGAGCCTGCGCCTGCAATCAGCATGGTAGGTCCCTCGGTATTCACTACGCCCTCTTGTTGTGCAGGGTTCAGGTGTTCTAAGTAATCCATACGAAGCCGCAAATTAGAACGCAGATGATTACGATTGCGCAGATTGCGCAGATATTTTACGAATGATTTTATGACTGCGCCCACAGCAGATTTTGTCAGTCATATTTTGTTGATACACATAACTCGTCTACTTTTGATAAACCAATTCACATTTGAGCTTACATGCTTCATCTCAATTTCTTTCTTCATTTCAGGATGACGGTTTTGTAACAACGGCAGCCGAGCCGTGGTTTAAAGTAAAGGTTCAACTCATTCAGCAGTATTTTCATTCTTTCGTTACGAATGTATCGGGTAAGGCTGATGATATCGTCTTTGTTGATTTGTTTTCTGGCTCAGGACTTTATTCGATTGGGCATAAAAGGGAATTGTTTGCCGCTACGTGTCTGGCCTCTTTGCAAACCGAACTACCCGTAACAAAATGGGTGTTTTGTGAACATTCTCCTGAAAATGCCAAAGCGCTGAAAGTCAGGGTGAATAAATATTTCAGAGGCAAAAATGTGGTGATTTTCGAATCGAAGCCCGATCAGGCTATCGATAAGTTTCGATCCTATGTTCCTCAATCGAAGGGCTCATACAAAGTCGCTGTATTTTGTGTAGTCGATCCTTTCTCCATTGATATTCCGATGGCTACCATTTGTGCCTTGAATGATATGGGTTTTAGCTTCCTGATGCCCTTTACCTTTAGTCTGAATACCAGGCTGGACTACAGGTTTTACATAAAGGAGCAAAAAGACAGGCTCAGTAAATACCTGGGAGGATTTGACGATAAATTCAAAGAAGCGAAAAGCAATCATGAGTTTTACAAACGATTGGTGAGAACACAGCAAAATAATATGCTCATGCTGGGGCTTAATACTTCCTTATCTGTTCATAAGTTAGATTCAGGTTTGATGGAGATGCCCTATTACTACACTGGATTCTTCTCCAAGCAGTTATCACCTAAAATTGTTCAGCAGGAAGTGCTGGCTGAATCGCATCACCAATTTGAGTTATTTTAACATTTTCTCCATCATGTCGAACGGAGTGAGACATCCCCTTACTACAACGTACGCATGTTATAGTAAGGAGATTTCTCACTCGTCCCCTGCCTACCGCCAGGCAGGCTCGTTCGAAATGACGGTCATTTCTATTTTGAATGTATTAAGTATATTTTTACACCATGATTAAAGTAGGAGAGGTTCTCGTTTCGGATGACATCAGGGAAAAAGAGTTTGTATGCAATCTCGAAAAATGTAAAGGTGCCTGTTGTGTGGAAGGTGATTACGGTGCACCGCTAGAAGAGGATGAACTGGAAATCCTGAAAGAGATTTACCCCCAGGTAAAACCTTATCTGACTCAGGAAGGAATAAAAGCCATTGAAGAACAGGGCACTCATGTGCTGGATGATGACGATGACCTATCAACACCCACCATTGGTGGTAAGGAATGTGCCTATTCTATATATGATGAAAAAGGAGTTTTAAAGTGCGGCATCGAACAGGCGTACTATGATGGTAAGATTGGTTGGAAGAAGCCGATCTCCTGCCATTTATATCCCATTCGTATTACAAAGAAGAAAAATTTTGAAGCGGTAAACTATCATAAGTGGGATATTTGCTCTGCAGCGTGTGCATTGGGTAAGGAGCTTAGCGTTCCGCTCTACAAATTTTTGAAAGAACCACTCATTCGCAAATACGGACAAGCCTGGTACGATGAGTTGGTGAAAGCGATTGAGGGATAGTCTTTAGTCTTAGCCGGCAATACTCACGACTAAACAAACTTCAGCCACTTCCGGTGCCAAGGCCGGGGATTGGATCTATTTCAAATCCGAGAAATCGAAAGAAGTTTCCAAAAACTTGGTATTGAATTTTCCTGAACGGAAAATAACGTTGTCCATCAATTTAATATGGAAAGGAATGGTTGTCTTCACACCTTCAATTACAAACTCCTGAAGCGCGCGTTTCATCCTGGTCATTACTTCTTCGCGTGATTGTCCGCTCACGATGAGTTTGGCAATCATCGAGTCGTAGTTAGGAGGAATCGTATACCCTGCATACACATGG
>Ga0187894_10004691_pt1 | contig 14492 bp, 14 predicted proteins | sample GBC1701081metaG_FD_136650 | JGI IMG/M metagenome (GOLD analysis project Ga0187894, IMG submission 136650) | White microbial mat communities from a lava cave in the Kipuka Kanohina Cave System on the Island of Hawaii, USA - GBC170108-1 metaG ...
CGGCGTGGTCAGAACGCAGGTATCAACCGTCACCTTGCCGCCGAATTGTTTGAGCGGCGCAAGGTGTCCCGCCTTGTCCGCAAGCTCAGTCATCAACCGGCTGGAAGTTACCAGGAACCGGACGTCGCGATGACACTGTTTTCCTTCAAGCAGCGGCGCCAGCTTTTTAAATTCAGCCAGCGAAAAATGCGGGCTGCCGAGAACAACCAGGTCCAGCTTTTCTCCGACCGCAGTCGTTAATTCGCGCCTCGCCGCGCGCAAACTCTCCATCGTGATGACGATTGTTTGTTGGGACGATCTGTTCTGGAAAGCGGATTCAATCGTGGGGGCCTCGGGCGTAACGCCGATGAGGTGAATCAACGCGACAGCGCCCGATGCGGCAGCCGCCGCGCACAGGGCTTTGAGTTGATCTTCGGCTGGCGCAATCTCGATCCCTTCAACGACGGGGACGCCATCCTGCGCGATCTTGCCGATCAAGTGCCCAAGCACTGGGTAAAACTCGTCATCTTCCAGCGCGCGTCGCGGAACACCCACGAGCCGCATCAGAATCTGTCCGGCGCGGTTTTCGGCCAAGTGCAACCCGACAGCGGGAACGCGCCCCGTGATCGCCGCGCAGATGTCCATCAGATCGGGGTAACGTTCGGTGCGCGCGCCGATGACCGAGTTTGCGAAACAGATCGCGTTCGATTCTCCCCACGCGATCTGCTGCCCGAATTTCGGTTTCCACTCCGTCTGGTATGGCGCGCATGTCCAGGTCGGGATCGCGCCCATGCCCTGATAAGCGATCATCTGGCGGCGCGCCTTCTCGGCCCATTCAGGCGGCGTCGCCCATTCACGCCAACCGTGTTCGTCAACCCCGCTGACGTTGAGCGTGGTCGGGACGACGACCCGTGCGCCCAAGCCCGCCAGGCGTTCCGCGAATTCGAGCGTGGCGTCACCTTGATAAAGCGCGCTGTCAATGTGGGCGCCCGTGATGTCCATCAACGAATCAGCGCCGCGGATTTCAGCCATGCGGGCGATGATTCTCATCGCCATTTGCGCCGCCGGGCCGCGTTCGCCTACGAGCTGCGCGTTGTCGTGATTGCTTAATTTCAGGTTCACTTCTGCTTCTTCAAATTTGAGGCGGGAATGACCGGTTTTAGCCTTGCCACAATCAGTTTTGCCTAAAGCGAATCGAAAAAGCGTTCAAACAAAGTGTCAATATCTCGCGAGCCATGAATCACGCGGAGCACTTCGATTCCATCCTCAACCGGTTGGTAGAAAATGACGTAGTTCCTGACTACTAAGCTGCGGAGATTAACGAGCAGTTCATCTCGTTGCCGCCCAATGTGGGGATGATCGCGCAATGTGGAGAACTTTTTGACTATTTCCTTGATGAGTTTGTTTGCGGCGTCGGCCTGGTGTCGGGCAACGTATTCCCAAATTGCCCGCAAGTCTTCCTGCGCAGGTTCGGTAATTCTGACTTAACGCATCACTGATGACCTGTCTGGTCTCTTCTTTCCTGAGCCTGGCTGATTACTTCAGCGGCAAAATCGTCCAGATCGGCGTCGGTGGAACAGGTGATAAATCGGCCCTGTTGAATCGCGTCAATGCCAGCCTGAATGTCCCGCTTCAACTCGGCCAGTCTTTCCTCGTAAGCTTTAAGCAGTTGCAGACTCGTCAGGATGACCTCGTGAACGGAAGCATAAGCGCCGCTTCTGACACGTTCATTGATCAGGCGCTCAACCTCATCGGAGAGTGTGATCGTCATAACCTTTACTCCTTTCAACTTCCGATTTTGAGTCTACGCCTCTTGTTTGGCAACCGCCGCTTGCCGCTCCACCATCGCCGAACGCAACATCGAAATTGCGGTGTAGACCACCACCACGACCACGAGCCACATCACGTATTTGAGATCGAGTTCTTTGACGAGCTTGGCCGCAATCACCACAGCGGGAATGCCGCCCAGCGCCAGTCCTAAGGCCGCTCGCAGGTTGTAACTGCCCTTACGAATGAACTGCGCGCTGCCGACCGGCATCAGGAAGGCGCACGAACCCATCATAATCGGGAACGCCGCCTTCGGGCTCATGCCGAGCAAGCTGATCATAATCAGGCAAGGCCCATAAAGACCGATGCCCAATGACATCAGCGCGCCCAAAACGAAATTGCCTATGATGCCGATCCAGAGCTTGGTTCCGTGCAACCCCAGATCAAGGCCGCCCTCCGCTTGTTTTTCGAAAATCTTCATTAGCAGGAAGGTGGCGGCCACGAGTAGCGCGACGCCCATACCGATTTGAATCTTGCGTCGCGGCAATTTGCAGGTGACCCCCGCGCCGAGCCACATCCCCAACACTGACGCCGCGATCAGCAGAATCAGCGTCGTCATCTCGACTTCGACGATTGCAATGTAAATGAATGCTTGCGTGATCGTCGGCAGCGTGTGGCCTACGTTGAGCGTGCCGGGGATGACTTCATCCCTGACCAACTTTAAGAACCTGAGGAAAGACGTGGTCGTCGCGAACGAACCGATGCCCAGCGTGTCGAAGAAGTTCGTAACGAAGCCGATGCCAGCGTGGATCGGCCCCGGCGCGATGGGTTCGCCGGCGCGCCCGCGCTGAATGGCGGAAAGCCAGGTAATCAGGTAGAAGGCGGCGAAGCCGCCGAGCGCGATGAACAGCCAGGTTTTGATGGTTAGCATGGCGCGTATGCTATGCCAGTTGGCCGAAAAAGCAAGCCGCGCGCCAACAAATAAAGAAGGAGAGAGCAGGGGGAGTGAGGGAGCGGGAGAGCGGGAGAGTGGGGGATTACAGATAGAGCTTTTCTCCCATTCTCTCGCTCTCCCGCTCCTCACTCCCACGCTCCCTCTGTCTCCCCGCCTTCCGGGCCGTAAAACATCACCCAGACGGCGAAGTCATCGGTGAAATCCTCGAAGATGTGAGCTTTTTCGCCGCACAATCGGTCCGTCGTGACGCTCACAAATCCCGCTTCGGCCAAAGCGTCTTTTTTCATTGCGATACTCCTGAGATGAACAGAACGATCTCTTACCGGAAATCGTTTGATGTATTCAGATTCAATCCCATCGAATGATAGACCGAACAGAAGAGAGGATATTGAAATGCAGGAACCTATTCGCCAGGGCGTCACGCGGCTGATCGCCGGGTATGCCGCCATCGCATTCATCCTTCCCTACCTTGCCCTCAAGATCGCCTGGATTTCCGGGGCGCCGATCGGAATGCCCAACAAGAGTCTGGTTGCCGAGCCTACTATGCTCGCGCTCAATATCCTTACCTTCTTTATGGACGCGGTAGCCGTGCTGCTCGCCCTGACATTCACCCACAATTGGGGGTTGCGCGCGCCCGCTTGGCCGGCGCTGTTCCCGATGTGGGTGGGAACCGGATTCTTGGCGCCGATTGCGTTTGCTACGCCCATTATCACCCTGATAAGGATGTTGGGACTGGATTCCGGCCAGCGCCCTTCCTCGGCGCCGGCGCTGGTCGAGCCATGGGTATTTGAGGTGGTCTTTACGTCGTTCGTCGGCCAGGGATTGGCCCTGATGACGGCGTTCATCCTCTATGCGCGCGCGCGTTGGGGAGCCCTCCTGCTGGCGCGAATCGGCGATGGTCAGGCGCCTCGCCCGGCCATCGCGCTGCTTGGCAATGGCGCATCCGTGGTCGCGGCGGCAGTCGGGTTGCTGCACCTGCTCTGGGCAGCCGGAGCGTCTCTCGGTCTCCCCCCGCTCCTGTTGCGGAGCTGGGGAGCGAACTTCTACCTACAGCACATCTCTTCCGGCCTGGCGGCGCTCAGCGCGGCCGCAGGAATCGCCATGTTGGTAAACCGGCTCGGGCGTCAGCTTCTCTGGCTTCCGTTGAGCCTGGCCTGGACCGGTTCGGGCGCCATGTTTTCCTGGGGCGCGTGGCTCTTATTGGGCACCGTGCTGGGGTCCTCCCGCGACGTCGACTCATGGCTGCTCACGACCAATAACGTCATCAAAACGGGCGCCGGTTTGTCGATCGGCGCGATGATCGGCCTGCTGGTCGCGGCGCCGGCCAGGGCGGCTTCTCAAAGGTAGCGTGACCGCAAGATTCCCACGTGATGCAGTTCGTGGCCGGCGATGATGTAAGCCAGGGCGCGCACGCTGATTTCGTTGTCGTTCGCGACGCCGCGCCGCAAACACGAATCGCCGTCGAGGTGTTTGAGCAAATAGATACTCGATTGGCGCACGTGTTCAAACTCTTCGGCCAGATCGGCCAGGCTGCGCAAGCCGAAGTCTGCGTTGGCTACGTAACTGTTCTCGTCGAAGCCGGAGAGAGGCGTCGCGTCGTTGCGCGCGAAACGTAGAGCGCGGTAAGCGAAGATGCGCTCGGCGTCGATCAGATGGCCGATCACCTCTTTGACGCTCCACTTGCCCGGAGCGTAACGCAGATCGCCCTGGGTTTCGCTGAGGCCTCCGAGCAAGCCCAGCGTGTTTTCGATCTGCTTGCCGAGCGTCGCGACGATCTCGCCTTCGGGCACGAGCGAAACGTATTTCTCGAAATACGGCGCGTATTCTGTTGAATCTGGTTTAGTCATAGTTCTCCTTCTTTCGAATTTTTATCATCACTCCTCTTCGACTACTGCCTCGCATGTCACTGGGAAATTAACTGAATTGGCGATGAAACACAGATGATGCGCCTCCTCGTGCAACTTTGTCGCAAGCTCTTTACTCGCCCCTGCCGCCACTCTCACTCGTGGACGCAACGTCACTGCAATGAAACGTCCGCCCCCATCCTCCGTCTCAGCCATTGTCCCCCTCGCCTCGTCGAGGTAGTCTCTCACGACGAGTCCCGCATCCGCGCAGAGGTGCAAATACCAGAGCATATGGCAGGCCGACAGCGACGCGACGAGCAATTCCTCCGGGTTGTAACGCGACGGATCGCCGCGGAAGGCCGGGTCCGAGGAGGCGAGGATCGGCGACTTGCCTGTGGCCAAGATCTCATGGTCGCGCTTGTAGGCGCGGTAACTTGACGTGCCTGCGCCTAAGTCGCCGGTCCACGTCACCTGAATCGAATAGTTATGTTCTTTGTGAATCTGTGTCATGACCTCTCCTTCTCATCGCTGAGTAAGTAGCCCAACGCGTCGCTCGATCGAAGATTTCATATCCGGTTTGAGCGCGAGGCTCTGCGCGAAATCGGCGTCGGCTTCGGCCCTCCGGCCCATCCGCAACCAGAGCATCCCACGGTTGGCATAGACCTCGGCGTAGCGCGGATTGAGCGCAAGCGCGTGGTCGTAATCGGCGAGGGCCTCTTCGTAATCGCCTTTCGCATAGCGGGCGTTCGCGCGATTGTTGTAGTGATCCGCGAGCCGTGGGTTCAATTCGATGGCGCGATTGTGGTCGGCGATCGCGCCGTCGAAATCACCCCGCGCAAAACGCAGATTGCCGCGATTGCCGTACGCCGAGTCGTACCGCGGATCGAGTTTGATGGCGCGATTGAAGTCCGTGAACGCGCCTTCGTGATCGCCCATCGCGACGCGGGCGTACCCACGATTGTTATAAGCCGCGGCGTATTTTTTATTGATCTCGATGGCGCGATCAAAATCGGCGATGGCCCCCTCGTAATCGCGCCGATGGATCCTGACGAAGGCGCGATTGTAGTAGGCGCGAGCGAACCGCGGGTCGAGTTCGAGCGCGCGGTTGAAATCGCCGAGCGCGGCGTCGTTCTCGCCGATTTCGGAAAGTATGTAACCGCGGTCGTTATAAGCGGCGGCATGACGGGGATTGAGTTCGAGCGCGCGGTTGAAATCGCCGAGCGCCGCCTCGACCTCTCCTTTGGTGAGACGGGCGCGGCCGCGCGCGTAATAAGCTTGAGCGAAACCCGGATCGAAGGTGATGGCGATGCCGTAATCGGCGATAGCGCGATCAAACTCTCCCCGCGCCTGCCACTCATTGCCCCGCGCGAAGTAAGAAGCCGCCGTCTTCGCGCGGGAAGACTGCGCTTGGGCCGCCGTCAGAGAGGCGAGTAAAATCCCCGCCAAAACGAAACACAACCCGGCGACTTTCAGCAACCGATGATTGCTGAACATAGTTCTCCTCCTTCTCCTCTGATTGACCGATGGCCTGAGAGTCCGCGGCGCCGCGGTTCTGTAGAGATCAGCCAGAGTAATACTCGTCTACCGCGCGCTGATCTTCGTCATATACCCAACATTCCGCGAGCTTTCCATCGCGAATGTGGTAGATCAAAACTCGCTTTAACTCCAGTGTTCGCCCGCCACGCTCGAAACGTTCACGCGCAAGAATCATCGCGTGCTTATCACTGGCCAGAACGTCAACGATCTCGATGAGCTGGCGATTGGTCAGTTGCTTTATTTTCTTCAGTACGGCAAGCGCGGCAGGTTTTCCCATATGTGTTCCAGCCAAGGGGCTTCGACCAAAATAGTGGAACACCACTTCATCGTGGTAGCAATCAACGATTGTGGCGACGTCATTCTTTTCCCATGCGTTTGCATAGCGTCTAACAACAGCCTCGTTTGCTTTCTGCTGCGACGAAACAGATGAAGATTTCATATCCGGTGATCCGCTTGTGAACGGCCATACACCCAATGCCGTTAGAGAACTAAAGAAGGCGCGACGATTGATCATGATTGATCCCCCGTTTCTCTCAACCGGCGGATTTGATCGGCGTGCCCGTGGGCATGCGCGGCGTAAATCCTCAGCCAGTCTTCGGCCGTATATCGCCCGCTTTCAGTGTGCGCGCCTTCGCGCAGCCATTCTTCTTCGGTCATTCGTTCAAGCAACTGTGTGGTGGTCGCCCGCGAGGCGCGGAACGCTTCGAGCGCGGGCGTGATGTCGCGCTCGTTGTACCGGAGCCGCGTCGCAAACAGATCCTGGTCGTAGCCTTGGATGACCGGACGCTCTTCGACCAGTAACCGCCGCAGCCTGATTGCGCTGGTCATCTCGCTGTCGGCCAGATGCTGTACGATTTCGGCGGCGCTCCACTTGCCCGGGATCAAATTCGCGGTCAATTTGTCTTTCGGAAATCCTTCGAGGGCGCTGACAACTTCGTCGTAGCCAGCGGCGTATTTGGCGATCAATTCTTCTCTCTCGACTTTTGTCATTGTCTCCCTTTCTTGGTGATGGGTTAGGCGTCTGGTTTCATTTCGTGTAATGGTCGGCGCCAAGAAAATGTAGCGACACGTAAAGCTCGTCTCCGATCACCCAACTGTCGTGCGGAAGAGGCGGGATGTAGAAAAGATCGCCGGGCGACATTTCGATCACCGTCCCGTCGCTCATCGCGGCGGTCGCGCGGCCTGAAACGACCATCCCCACGTGCTCGACATCGCAAAGCGGCGCGCCCGCAATCGGCGCCACGTGTTCAGACCATTTCCAGCCGGGTTCGTAACTTGCGCGTCCGATTGTCATCCCGCCGATTCTGATGATGTCGAACCGGCCTTTCTCGAACACCCGAGTCTCATCCGGATTTTCAAATCGCTTCAGAATGACTTCCAGCATTCCTCCCTCCTTCCCTAATGCGCGCGCGGTTGAGCGATTCGACCAGCGCGTCCACGTCCGACGCCTCAGTGCGATAGCTCGTGACGTTCGCCCGCAAGACGGGTCTGTTGTCGTCGCCAATGCGGGCGATGGAAAGCCAGGCCTCGCCCGAAGCGACGACTGACCGGCAGACCGCCTCGAGGTATTCGGCGGTCGCGCCTTCCCGCAACGCGCGATCAACAAAACAGACGACGGGCAGCGGCGTGCGGTTGACCACGGCCCAACCCGAATCATGAAGCTTCCCTCGCAAATGGTCGCCCATCGCAACCTGATGGCGAATCGCTTCGGCGTATCCGTCCCATCCGGCGACCAGCAGCGACATAAAGACCTTCAGTCCGATGAAACGCCGCGACCATTGGATCGAATGCGTGAACGGATCAACGATTCCAAGCCCCGTCGCGTCGCGTGGCATATAGCTCGTCGTCACGCTGAACGTCCGCTTGAGAATTTCGGGATTCCGGGTCAGGTATAGCCCCGCGCCCATCGGCGCCGAGAGCCATTTGTGCGCGTCGAACGTGATCGAATCGGCCTTCTCGATTCCGTCGAGCGCCGCGCGAAACTCAGGGACGAACGCGGCTGCGCCTCCCCACGCGGCGTCAACGTGAAACCAGGCGTCTTCGCGCGCCGCTATCCCGGCCAATTCGCCAATCGGATCAATGACGCCGGCGTTGGTCGTCCCCACGGTAGCGACAATCATCAACGGCCTGAAGCCTTCACTCCTATCCCGCTCGATGCGATCGGTCAACGCGCCAACGTCCATCCGCAGATCGTCGTCAACCGGGATCTCGCGCACAGCCGCCGCGCCAAGCCCGCTCGCGCGCGCCGCTTTCAAAAAAGAATGATGGCCTTGAGATGAGATGTAGAAGACCGGCTGGGCCGCCAACGCGCGCAACCCATGTTCGCCGAATTCGGGAAACGCGCGAGCCAGCGCGGTCAGCAGCGCGGTGTGGTTCGCTTCCGAACCGCCGGACGTGAAGACGCCGTCGGCGTCTGAAAGGTCGTAGCCGAACTTTCGTCCGAATGCGCGAACGAGTAGCCGTTCGACCTCCGCAGCGAATGGGCTGTGGCTCCACGCGGCGAGCTGCGGATTGAAAGCCGCCACCAGCGCGTCGGCGGCGATTCCCATCGTCGTCGAGGCCGGATTGAAAAGCCCGAAATAACGCGGATGCCCCGTGTGAACCTGAAACCGCCACATCGCGCCGGCGACGAAATCCAACGCTTCAACCGCGCCAACCGGCTCGGTGAAATCGCGCCCGGCCAACGCTCCGCGGATCTTCTCGATGTCGAGTTCGGGCGCGACTCGCGCCGAATCAATTTTCGTCAGGTAGTTTTCGATGACTTCAATCAAACGCGGCCACAACTCTTCGCGCGTCTGATCATTCAACATCAATATCACTCGTCAAACCTCTTTCAAACTCTTTCATTTTCCATTTGTCATTTGAGATTCGTCATTGGTCACTTTTTCTACCACGACACGAGGCGGCTGTCTGGCGGTTTTCGGACACGCAGTTAAATTCGTGTTCACTCGTGGCTGAAATTCTTTTTCTTGAAATCCATAGTCTGCGCGTGTCTGGAATATCGCGTGACGTAAGTTGGCGGCCCAAGTTCCGCCGATAACTGCGGATCGCCAACGGGCGAGCCAACGGCGATTCGCAACGGCAATTCACCCGCCCATACAGGGAGCGTCATATCATCTTCGTCATCTTTCGGCGGGCCGCTGCGGACTTTGGCGGAGACTTCAACCAACGGCAACATCAGTACGGAAGTCCCCTTCAACTCCTGCTCGTTCGGTTCACGCACGTCATCCCAGCGGCCCGGGATGACGTGTTCCGTGAATGCCCTGAGCGCGGTCATCTTCTCTTCGGCCACCTCGACCATCGTCGCGGCTCCCAGAATCACCACCGAACGGTAATTGATCGAATGGTGAAAGGCCGAACGCGCCAGGACGAGGCCGTCAACCAACGTGACGGTCACGCAAACGGGAATCTTGCGGCTCAAGCTACGCACGGTCCGGCTTGCCGCCGATCCGTGAATGTAAAGTTTGTCACCGACCCGCCCGTAAGCGGTCGGAATGACGAAAGGCTGCCCGTCAACAACGAACCCGACGTGGCAGACGAAGCCTTCGTCCAAAATCCGGTAAACCACCTCACGGTCGTAAAAGCCACGCTCGGGCAATCGTTTCAGCGTGGTTCGCTCGGTGGACGCGAAACTTTCCATTGAGATCCTCTCCTTGTGATTTTGATCGGGTGAAAAATAACTCCTCAAGTGGACTTGTACAAGCTCCACTTTTACATTTAAATACCAGTCCACTTTTCCGAGGATTAAAGATGGACCTAGCAATCACTCTCGATCAACGCTCCGCGACGCCGCTGCACAAACAGCTTTATGAAGAGCTGCGCAAGGCGATTCTCGCGGGTCGCCTGAAACCCGGCGAGCGAGTGCCTTCGACGCGAACGCTGTCGCAATCGCTCGGCGTTTCGCGGACCACGGTCACGCAGAGTTACGAACAGCTTTTGAGCGAAGGCTATCTGCGAGCGACCACCGGTTCGGGGACGTTTGTCGGCTGCGAATTGCCGGACGAGCTGTTAAAGATCGGGCCGGTCGAAACATCCCAGATCTCAACGAGACGGCAGGACGCCAGGCGCCAGATTGAACTCTCGCATTACGGCGCCAGCATCACGGACCTCGCCCCGTTCGAGCCGCCCGAACCGGAGACGCCCATAAATTTCAAAACCGGCTGTCCCGCGCTGGACGAATTTCCTTTGCATCAGTGGCGGCGGCTGATCCTCAAACATTACCGCGCAAACGACCTTTCTCTGCTTGATTACGCCAACGGCTCGCAAGGCTACGAACCGCTGCGCGAGGCGATAGCCGGTTATCTCAGACATGCGCGCGCCGTCACTTGCGACGCCGATCAGGTAGTGATCACGAGTGGGGCGCAGCAAGCGCTCGACCTGATCGCGAAGCTTCTGATTGATCATGGCGCCGCCGTCGCGGTCGAAGACCCCGGCTACCTGGGCGCGCGGCGGGCGTTTCTGGCGCAGGGAGCCGAATTGCTCCCCATTCCGGTTGACGAATCGGGAATCGTCGTTGACGCGCTGACCTCAAAAACGTTTTTGAAGTCGAAAGACAAACTGAAATTAGTCTACGTCACGCCGTCGCATCAGTTCCCGACCGGCGCGACGCTGACTTTGCCGCGCAGGCTGGATTTGCTGGCGTGGGCCGAAAAGACGGGGGTGATGATTATCGAGGATGATTACGACAGCGAGTTCCGTTACGGCTCGCGCCCCATCCCCGCTTTACAGGGTTTGGCCAATGGAGGCTCGGTGATCTACTTCGGCACGTTTTCAAAGGTGCTCTTCCCCAGTCTGCGGGTAGGTTATCTGGTCACGCCACCGTCACTGACGCGAGTCTTTGCGCGGGCGAAATGGCTGGCCGACCGGCAGACGTCAATGATCGAACAACGGGTCCTGGCCGATTTCATCAACGAAGGCCACTGGGAGCGCCACCTGCGCCGGATGCGGACGCTTTACGACAAACGGCGGCAGGCGCTCGTGCGGGCGCTCGAAACTCATTTCGGAGACTGTGTGACGATCCTGGGCGAGAACGCGGGAATGAGCCTGATGATCAGGCTTCGCGGCAGGCTTGGCGACGACGAAGTCGTACGCCGCGCGCGCCTTGCCGGAGTCGGGCTGGTCAGCGCGCGCCTTTACTATCTGAGCGAAAACCGCCCGAATAATATGGATGAATTCGTGCTCGGTTATTCCGGCCTGAGCGAGCGCCGGATTCAGGAAGGAATTCGCCGCCTGGCGAAGATTTTGAAATGACGCGAAAAACCTTGCCTGAAAAACCAAATTGAGTAGTATTTACGGGGTTGTCCGAAGATAAATGTCCCGGCAATCGGTTCATCGTTTAACAAAATCAGTCCAGTCACAATTTCTGTTGAATTCTTTAGTGAACAACTCCGAAGAAACACCTGTGAGCATGCAAAGACAAATTGCTCCAACATTCGAATCACATCCGCATGATCATCATCCCAGCCATTGATTTACGCGGCGGTCGCTGTGTCAGGCTTTCCCAGGGACAGGCTTCCGCTGAAACGGTCTATTCCGAGAACCCCGTCAAGACCGCCAAGCGGTGGTATGACGAAGGCGCGGAAATGTTGCACGTCGTCAACCTCGACGCCGCTCTCGGCAAGGATGACACCGAGAACCTGAAGGCGCTCGAACGCATCCTCTACGAAGTGAACATCCCGGTGCAATTCGGCGGCGGTGTCCGTACGCTCGATGACGTGCGGAGACTCGACGAATTGGGCGCGACGCGCATCGTCATCGGCACGACGGCGATTGAAAACCCGGTGCTGCTCCAGCACATCGTGGATGAGTTCGGCTCGACAATCGTCGTCGGCATTGACGCGCGCGACGGTCTTATCGCCCTGCGCGGGTGGGAAAAACTGTCGGATATCCAGGCGGTCGAGTTCGCGCAGAAGGTGGCCGAGATTGGCGTCGAACGCATCGTCTATACCGACATCGCGCGCGACGGAATGCTCTCCGGCATCAACATTGAAACCACACGCGCAATCGCCGAGGCCAGCGGGTTGAAGATCACGGCTTCGGGCGGCGTCGCGTCGCTCGACGACATCTACGCGGTGAAGGAGCTTGAGGAGTACGGCGTTGACAGCGTGATCATCGGCAAAGCCCTCTACGAGGGTGTCTTCACGCTCGTAGAGGCTCTGGACGCAGCCGATGATTACGACGAAGAGTGAGAGTGGACTACGAAAATAGAGAAGGAAGAGAATTTTCCATTTTCCATTTGAGAGTTGTCATTTGTCATTTCAGGCAATGACAAATGACAACTCTCAAATGGAAAATGGAAAATGAGACTTCTCAGCCATCTATAGATTCCCACCAGAGCGCGCTCCTCTCCGAAGCTAAAGTCGCTCGATGATTGGACCTTCACTCATATCTGATTTTACAAAAGCCATGTCGGCGAGCCATTTCGCGAGTCTCGGGTTTTGAGCGCGCTTGAACTTTGCGTCGCGTTCATGTTATTTGATTCGCCCTTTGAGATTGATGGCAAGGTTCTTTATGTTGTCATGCGCGCCGAGGCGCGCATGGGCGCGTTGGAATAGGTTATGTCTAAATCACTCGTAATCGTCGAATCGCCGTCGAAGGCGAAGACAATCAATAAATATCTGGGCAAAGACTTCAAGGTCATCGCCTCGGTCGGTCACATCAAAGACTTGCCGAAGAAGGGCCTTGGTGTGGACATCGAAAACAATTTCGAGCCGACTTATGAAGTGATGCCCGGCAAGGAGAAGGTCGTCAAGGAGATCAAGGACGCGGCGAAGGTGGCTGAGACTGTCTACGTCGCTACCGACCCCGATCGTGAAGGCGAAGCCATCGGCAGACATATCGCCGAACTGATCACCGGAACGCGCGGGATGGCGCGCAAGCCGATCTTCCGCGTGATGTTCAACGAGATCACAAAGAACGCGGTCAAGGACGCCTTCAATCACGCCGGCAAGATCAACGACAATCTGGTTGACGCGCAACAGGCGCGCCGCGTGCTCGACCGCCTGGTCGGATACAAAGTCAGCCCGTTGCTGTGGGACAAAGTCCGGCGCGGGCTTTCAGCGGGACGCGTTCAAACCGTGGCGGTACGATTGGTCGTCGAGCGCGAACGTGAGATTCAGGCCTTCGTCAAAACCGAATACTGGTCGATCATCGCGAACCTTTCCGCGAAGCTGCCGCCGCCATTCGACGCGCGGCTTTACAAAATCGAATCGCAAACGGTCAAGACCTCCGGCTTCGACGATGGCGTAAAGAAGACCGAATTTCACATCAAGGACGAAGAGACGGCGAAAAACATCCTCGCCGAACTCGAAGGCGCGCATTACATCGTCGCGGATGTCACGACCAAAGAGAAGAAACGCAATCCCGTCCCGCCGTTCATCACTTCAAAACTCCAGCAGGAGGCCTCGCGCAAGCTGCGTTTTTCGGCCAAGCGGACAATGCAGATCGCGCAGAAGCTTTACGAAGGCATAGAACTCGGCAGCGAAGGCGCGGTCGGATTGATTACTTACATGCGAACCGATTCGACGCGCGTCGCCGAAAGCGCGCTCATGGAAGTCCGCGATTTCATCGCCAAACAGTACGGCGAAAAATATCTGCCCGAAAAAGCGATCCATTACCGCTCGAAGAAAGGCGCGCAGGACGCGCACGAAGCGATCCGCCCGACTTCCGCCGAACGCGCGCCGGACAAAGTCGCGCGTTACCTGGAAAAAGACGAACTGGCGCTTTATCGCCTGATCTGGCAACGATTCGTCGCGTCGCAGATGATGCCCGCCATCTTCGATCAAACCACGATTGATATTGCGGCGGGCGAAAAATACACGTTCCGCGCCACAGGCTCGGTGATCAAGTTCGACGGCTTCCTCGCGGTTTATGAAGAGGGCAAGGACGAGAAGGATGAAGAGGACGAAGAGCGCGCGGCGAAATTGCCGAAGGTCGAAAAAGGCGAAGAGTTGAACCTCAACTCGCTGACACCCAACCAGCATTTCACGGAGCCTCCGCCCCGTTACACCGAAGCCACGCTGGTCAAGGCCCTGGAAGAGAAAGGTATCGGGCGGCCTTCGACCTACGCTTCGATTATGTCCGTCATTCAGGACCGCGAATACGTCGAGAAGCTCGAAGGCAAGTTCCGTCCGACCGAACTCGGCGTGATCGTCAACGACCTGCTGATCGAGAGCTTCACCGACCTTTTCGCGGTCGAATACACGGCGCGGATGGAAGAGGAGTTGGACGAAGTCGAAGACGGCAAACTGGCGTGGACCGCGGCGTTGAAAGGTTTCTACGATAAGTTCACCGTTGACCTAAAGACCGCCCAGCAGCACATGCGCGACGTCAAGCGGCAGGAGATCATCACGGATGAAGTCTGTGATAAGTGCGGATCGAAGATGGCGATCAAGTTCGGGCGATTCGGTCAA
>Ga0187894_10004692_pt1 | contig 14486 bp, 13 predicted proteins | sample GBC1701081metaG_FD_136650 | JGI IMG/M metagenome (GOLD analysis project Ga0187894, IMG submission 136650) | White microbial mat communities from a lava cave in the Kipuka Kanohina Cave System on the Island of Hawaii, USA - GBC170108-1 metaG ...
CGGCGGCCTTGACGTGGGTCTCGCGTTCCTCCTCCTCGGGGATCGAGTCGGCAAGCAGGGTCGCGCCGACGCGCACCTCGGCGACCGCGTCCTTGAGGTGGATGGTGCGCAGCGTAAGGCCGGTGTTGACGTTGCCGTTGAAGCCGAGGCAGCCGACGGCGCCGCCATACCAGCCGCGCGGCGTCGTCTCGACCGCCTCGATGAAGGCGAGCGCAGCGCGTTTGGGCGCGCCGGTCACGGTGACGGCCCAGGCATGCGACAGGAAGGCATCGAGCCCGTCGGCGCCGTCGCGCAGCTCGCCCTCGACGTGGTCGACCGTGTGGATCAGGTGGCTGTAGATCTCGATCTGGCGCCGGCCGATCACGCGCACCGAGCCCGGCTTGCACACGCGCGACTTGTCGTTGCGGTCGACGTCGGTGCACATCGTGAGCTCGGCTTCGTCCTTGCGCGAGCTCAAGAGCGTGAAGATGCGCTCGGCGTCCTCGAGCGCATCGCGGCCGCGCGCGATCGTGCCGCAGATCGGGCAGGTCTCGACGCGCGTGCCCTCGACACGCACGAACATCTCGGGCGAGGCCCCGATCAGATGCTCGCCGCCCAGGTTGACGAGAAAGCCGTACGGGCTCGGGTTGATCCGGCGCAGTGTCTCGAACAGGACCGAGGGCGGCGCCCTGCACGGCTCGTAGAAGCTGTGGCCGGGCACGACCTCGAACAGGTCGCCGCGCGCGAAGTAGGGCAGCGCCTGGCGCACCAGGTCGGCGTAGCCGCCGGCGGGATAGTCGGAGCGCCGCGCCGGCGTGCGCCGCGCGCCCTGCGGATCGAAGCTGGCGCCATCGCGCGCCAGCCCCGCCGTGCTGCCGGCGTCGGTCGCGAATTCGTAATCGAGGCGCACCGCCTGCTGGCGCTGGTTGTCGACGAGGATCAACGTATCGGGAACGAACACGACGAGATCGCGCTGATCGGCCGGGCGCGGCTTGGCCAGCGCCATCGGCTCGAACTGATAGACCAGGTCGTAGCCGAACGCGCCATAGAGCCCGAGATGCGCGTCGACGGGGCTGGCGAAAAGGCTGATCACGGCGCGCACGATGCTGAAGGTCGACGGCTGGCGGCTGCGCTCGGCCTCGACGAAGCCCGGTTCGGCGGCGCGCACCTGGCCGCGCACCGCGTCGGCCGTGACGGCGAGCCCGGCCACGTGAGGGTGGCCGTCGAGCGCGCGCGCAAGGCCGGGCAGCAGCACATGCCCGCGCGCGTTGAGGGCGGTGAGTGCGAAGCGGTCGCCCCGCGTCGCGAGCTCCAGCGGCGGGTCGTAGAACGCCATGCTCCAGCGCTTGTAGCGCCCGGGAAACTCGTACGAGCTCGAGAGCAGCGCGCCGCGGCGCGTGTCGAGGCGCTCAGCCACGCCGTCGAGCGCCTGGGCAAACGGCAGGTCGGTGGTGCGACGCGCGACGCGCACGCCGCCCGCGGTCACATAGTCGATGTCGTCGAACATGATGGGCAGTTCCCGATTGCCGGCCGAAGCCGGCGCAAATGGTGGAACGGGCCTTGCAGGCCCGGGCGACTACTCAGCCGCGCGCCACCATCGGCGCCGCATACGGGGAGAAATCGGCAAAGGGGTGCCAGTCATCATCGGCCGCGACAGTGCCAGCCGCACGGCGTGCGGGTCAAGAGGCTTGCAGAAGGCGCTTCATGGTGAGCCTGTCGAACCATGAAGCGCCGCACGGCGGTCCGTGCGGGGCCTTCATGGTTCGACAAGCTCACCATGAAGAACGCCTGCTCCGGTTGTCAGTCAGGCTCTGTGACCCAGACTAGCGGATGATCGCCACTCCGGCCTCCGTGAAGAGCCTGGTCAGGTGGTCGTGGCCCAGCTTGGTGTAGGCGAACGGCGGTGCCTTGACCGGATCCTGCTCGGCCTCGACGACGACCCAGCCGCTGTAGCGAACCTCGGCGAGGACTTCGACGAATGACGCGAAGTCGATACCGCCGTCGCCTGGGGCGGTGAACACGCCGGCCAGCACGGCCTCGAGGAAGCTGCTGTCCCGGGCACGCGCCTGCGCCAGCGCTTCGGGGCGCACGTCCTTGCAATGGACATGATTGATGCGTCCGGCATGCCGGCGCGTGATCGCTAGGTGGTCGCCGCCGGCGTAGGCGATATGACCGGTGTCGAGGAGCAGGCCGACCGCCGGCCCCGTGTTGTTCATCAGCAAATCGATCTCGGCGTCCGTCTCCACGATCGTGCCCATGTGATGGTGATAGGTCATGGGAACGCCGCGCTCGGCCATGTACTCGGCGAGCGCGGTCAGTCTGGCACCGTAGGCCTTGAAATCGCCGGCGGGCAGGCGTGGACGCTTGCTGACCGGCGTCTGCCGCTGGGTCTGCACCGTCCCCGTGGTCTCGGCATAGACCATGAGCGGTGCGCCCAGCGCCTTGAAGGTGGCCAGCTGCTGCTCCATGCGCGCTTTCTCGGTCTCGATGGAACCATCCAGCAGGCGGCCCGAGAACCAGCCGGATACCAGCTTCAGGCCATGCGCCTGAAGGATGGGGCCGAGCTTCTCGGCGTCCATCGGGAACTTGCCGCCGGTCTCGGTGCCGCTGAAGCCGGCGGCGCGACTCTCGGCGAGGCAGGTCTCCAGCGGCGTGTCCCCACCGAGTTCCGGCAGGTCGTCGTTGGACCACGCAATCGGCGCGACGCCCAGACGGATGGTCATGGTCACACTCCGATCCGTTGCTTCTTCTTGGCCTCGGCGTGCTCCGTCGCGGCTTGGCGCACGCTCTCTCGTGGATTGACCTCGGGCACGCCGACATCCCACCAGGCATCGCCGGGCGTCCACTGAGAGGCGCTCACCTTGATCTCGATCACGTAGGTCCGGTCGGCCGCCTTGGCGCGCCCGAAAGCCTGCTCCAGCTCGGCGATCGAGGTCACGTGTTCGGCCAGCGCGCCCATGGATTGCGCATGCTGGGCGAAATCGACACCGACCTGACGCACGGTCCGGCAATGCTCGATCAGGTTGTTGAACGACGGGCTGCCCTTGAAATTCTGCAGCCGGTTGATGACGGCGAAACCGCCATTGTCGCAGACCACGACGATGAGCTTATGGCCGGTGAGCACTGTGCTGTAGATGTCGGAATTCATCATCAGGTACGAGCCGTCGCCCACCAACACGACGACGTCGCGGTCGGGATGCGCCATCTTGATGCCCCAGCCGCCCGCGATCTCGTAGCCCATGCAGGAGAAGCCGAACTCGCAATCGAAGGTGCCGACCGACTTCACCCGCCAGTTCTTGCTCAGCTCGCCCGGCAGGCCGCCCGCTGCCGTGACCACCATGTCCGTGGCCGCCGCCTTGCGGTTGATCGCGCCGACAACGTGCGCGTAGGAGGGCGGCGCGGCGTTGGTCGGGCCGGAATGCTGGTCGACCGTGCGGTTCCACGCGCTGTATTCATCCTGGGCCTGCTTGCGCCAGTCGTCGGGCGCGCGCCAGCCGTCGAGGCCGGCCGAGAGTTCCTGCAGTCCTGCCCGCGCGTCGCAGACGACGGCCAGCGCGCGGTGCTTGTGGGCATCGAAGCGCGCCGCGTTCAGCGTGATCAGGCGAAAATTCGGATTCTGGAAGACGCTCCAGGATCCCGTGCTGAAATCCTGCAGCCGCGTGCCGACCGCGAGCACGACGTCGGCGTCGGCCGCCAGCGCATTCGCTGAGGCCGCACCGATCACGCCGATGGCGCCGACATTGAGCGGATGGCTGTGCAGCAGCACGCCGCGCCCGGCAACCGTTTCAGCGACGGGGATGTTGTGGCGCTCGGCGAAGGCGGCAAGCTCGGCTTCCGCCAGTGCGTAGTGCACGCCGCCGCCGGCGATGAGCAGAGGCTGCCGGGCCTCGCGCAGCAGTCGCGCGGCGGCCACCAGCTGATCGACATCCGGCCGCGGGCGCGGCACGTGGTGCATGCGCGGCTCGAAGAACGCGGCCGGATAGTCGAACGCTTCACCCTGCACGTCCTGCGGCAGGGCGATGAAGGCGGGCCCGCAATCCGCCGGATCCAGCAGCACCGCGACCGCCTGCGGCAGCGACGAAATCAACTGCTCCGGCCTCGCGATGCGGTCCCAGTAGCGGGTCACGGCGCGGAAGGCGTCGTTGACGGTGATGCCGGGATTGTGGAAGTGCTCGACCTGCTGCAGCACCGGGTCGGGCAGGCGGTTGACGAAGGTATCGCCGGCCAGCAACAGCACGGGCAGGCGGTTCGCATGCGCCACGCCGGCCGCGGTCACCATGTTGGTTGCGCCCGGCCCGATGGAGCTGGTCGCCACCATGATCTGCCGCCGGCGTCTGGCCTTGGCGAAGGCGATCGCGGCCAGCGCCATGGACTGCTCGTTCTGGCCACGCCATGTGGGCAATTCGTCCTGCGCGGCCTCGAGCGCCTCGCCCAGGCACGTCACGTTGCCGTGCCCGAAGATGGCGAACACGCCGGCGAACAACGGCACCTCGCGGCCCTCGAGCAGCGTGCGCTGGGCGGTCAGGTACTTGACCAGGGCCTGGGCCATGGTGAGGCGGATGGTGTTCATCGCACTGCGTCCGGGCGCTGCGACCTGCCGGCGCCGTTGGAGCGCCGCGCGGACTTGTGTTAGATCGGTCTCACCTTTAGCGCAGGGCCCGCGACAAGTCACCCGGTGGGATTGGTCCGCGGCTGCAGCTCTTTTTGCACGTGTGAAGGCGGACTCCCTCCTGCCACCTATCGCGGAGCGATCGCCGATGGCGAAAGACAAGCTGACCTTCTGCATCTTCGGCGCCGGGCGCATCGGCAAGTTGCATGCGCGCAACGTCGCGGCCCATCCGCGCGCCCGCGTCAAATACATCGTCGACCCCATCGCCAGGGCAGCCGCGGACCTGGCGCGGCAGGTCGGTGCCCGAACCGCTGCCGAAGCGGCCACGGCGCTCGCCGACCCGGAGATCGATGCCGTCGTGGTCGCCTCGTCGACCAACACCCATGTCGATCTCATCACGGCGTCGGCGCGCGGCGGCAAAGCGGTGCTGTGCGAGAAACCGATCGACCTCGACATCAAGAGGGTCAATCGCTGCCTCGCCGACCTGAAGAAATACCGTGTACCCGTCGCGATCGGCTTCAACCGCCGCTTCGATCCGACCAACCGCGCCATCCAGGCGGCGATCCGCAAGGGCGAGGTGGGTGAGATCGAGCAGATCATCATCACCAGCCGCGATCCGGCGCCACCGCCGCTGGACTACATCAAGGTGTCCGGCGGCCTGTTTCGCGACATGATGATCCACGATTTCGATCTCGCCCGCTGGCTGCTCGGCGAGGAACCGGTCGAGGTGGTGGCCAAGGCCAGCTGTCGCGTCGATCCCCGCATCGGCAGGGCCGGCGACGTCGATACGGCGATGGTGATCCTCAGGACGCGGCGAGGCTCGCTATGCCACATCAACAACAGCCGCCGCGCCACCTACGGCTACGACCAGCGCGTCGAGGTGTTCGGCTCCCGGGGCATGATCCGTTCCGACAATCTGCGGCCGACGACCATCATGAAGTCGAACGACGCCGCGACGGACGCACGTGACGTGTTGCTGCCGTTCTTTATCGAGCGCTACGCCGAGTCCTATCTGGACGAGACCGACGACTTCATCGATGCGGTGCTGGCGAAGCGCAAGCCGTCGGTTGGCGCCGAGGATGGTCGGCGGGCGCTGATGCTGGCCGATGCCGCGATCGAGTCCCATCGGACGGGCAAGACCGTGACGGTCAGCTCCGCATAAGGCGACTGCGAGGAACGCCATGGCAAGTGTCGTCAGCATCCACGAGTATGAGCTCAAGGCGGGCGTCGATGCGGGCGAATTCGAGAGCGCCATTCAGGCTGCCGAAGCCCGCGGCCTCTTCAAGCTGCCCGGCCTTGTCAGCCACCACTTCATCAAGGGAATCAAGGGTACGCGCCAAGGCAGGTATGCCGCGGTCTGGATATACGAAAGCCGCGAGGCATGGCAGCTTCTGTGGGGCACGCCCGAGCAGCCTCGGCATTTCGACGAATACCCGACGAACTGGCGGATCTGGGAAGAGGAAGTCCTCGCGTCGTTCCTGGATCGGAATCCCGACAAGGTCAGCTTCACGGCGTACGAAGAGCTCGATGGCGGGTGAGACGCGGACTGAAATGATGGAATCGCTTCATGGTGAGCACAGGCAGACGCTTCGCATCTTGCCGGGTCGAACCATGAAGCGCCGCACCACGGCCCGTGCGAGGCCTTCATGGTTCGACCCGGCAAAACGGGAAGCGTTTGTGCCTGTGCTCACCATGAAGGCTTCCATCTACTCCCTGATTTCCGCTGGACAGGCATGAAGACCCACGCCTAGGGTTTTCACAACGCCAGTAATGGCGAGTCGCGCGAGTCCGTCATGGGGTTCGACCGCGAAGGGAGGGAATCGGTGGCCGTTCTCGAGCTGCGGGCGATCTCCAAGCATTTCGGTGCCATCGAGGCGTTGTCGAACGTCGATTTCGCACTCGAGTGCGGCGAGATCGTCGGGCTCATGGGCGACAACGGCGCCGGCAAGTCGACCCTGGTCAAGATCATGGCCGGCAACTTCCGGCCATCCGGCGGCGAGTTGCTGCTGGAGGGACGTCCGGTCCATTTCCACAAGCCCGTCGATGCGCGCACCGCCGGCATCGAGGTCGTCTACCAGGACCTGGCGCTGTGCAACAACCTGACGGCGTCGGCCAACGTCTTCCTGGCACGCGAACAGACGCGCGGCTTCTGGCCCTTCCGCATCCTCGACGACCGGGCCATGAACGAGCGGGCGAGGGAGCTGTTCGCCGAGCTGAAATCGGAGACGCGTCCCGCCGACACGGTGCGCGTCATGTCGGGCGGCCAGCGCCAGGCGGTGGCGATCGCGCGCACCCACCTGTCCAAGGCCAGGATCGTGCTGATGGACGAGCCGACGGCCGCGATCAGCGTGCGCCAGGTCGCGGAGGTCCTCGATCTCCTGCGGCGCCTGCGGGAGCAGGGCATGGCCGTGGTGCTGATCAGCCACCGTATGCCCGACGTCTTCGGCGTCGCCGATCGCATCGTCGTGCTGCGTCGCGGCCACAAGGTTGCCGACAAGCCGATCAAGGACAGCTCGCCGGAGGAGGTCACCGGCCTCATCACCGGCGCCATCCGTGCCGCCTGACCTCCGTCGGGTCGAGAGGCTTTCATGCCCGCCGAATCAGCGTCGACCGAACGAGCGGACATGAACACCGTCTCGACCACGCCCCTGGTGCGCAAACTGATCGCGGCGCAGCCCTTCTGGGTCACGGTCGCCGTCATCATCATGTGCGCGGTGATGAGCTGGCTGGAGCCCGACTCGTTTCCGACGAAGGACAACTTCTTCAACATCACGCGCAACTTCGCCTACATCGGCATCATGGCGCTGGGCATGATGGCGGTCATCATCACCGGCGGCATCGACCTGTCCGTCGGCTCCGTCATGGGCCTGTGCGGCATCGTCTGCGGCCTGGTCCTGCAGGCGGGCTATCCCTGGTGGCTGGCGGTCCTGGCCGGACTTGGCGCGGGCGCGCTGTGCGGCATCGTCAACGGCGTGCTCGTCGCCTTTGTCGGGCTGCCGTCCTTCGTCGTCACCCTGGGCATGCTGGCCGCGGCGCGGTCCTTCGCGGTCGTGCTGTCCGAGAACAAGATGATCTACGACTTCGGACCGGATAGCGACATTTTCACCGCCATCGGCGGCGGCGAGATCTACGGCCTGTCGAACATGATCTGGCTGCTGCTGTTGATGACCGTCGTATTCGGATTTGTCTTCCGGTTCACGGTATGGGGACGGCATCTCTATGCGACCGGCGGCAACGAGGCGGCCGCCCGGCTGGCGGGCGTTCCTGTCAATCGCGTCAAGCTGCAGGCCTACATCGTGTGCGCGATGACGTCGGCCATCGCCGCGATCATGGTGGTGGGTTGGCAGGGCTCGGCGATCAACGCGCTGGGCACGGGCTACGAGCTGCGCGTCATCGCCTCGACGGTGATCGGCGGCGCCAACCTGATGGGCGGCGAGGGCGGCGCGTTCGCGGCCTTCATCGGCGCGACGCTGATCGAGGTCATCCGCAACAGCCTGCTGATGGCCGGCATCGATTCCAACTGGCAGGGCGCCTTCGTCGGCGCCTTCATCGTTCTCGCGGTTCTGCTCGAGCGGATCCGCGGAAGCCGGACCGACTGAGCAGCTGCCCGGCCGGTCCGATCGCCTGCGAAAGGAGGATCCCCATGATTGGCAAACTGCTGAGCGCGACAGTCGCAGCTTCCGTGGTCCTCGCCATGGGCCATGGCGCCGAGGCCCAGACGAAGAAATACGTGTTCGCCCTGGTGCCGAAGAACATGAACAACCCGTTCTTCGACCAGGCGCGCGACGGCTGCAAGAAGGCCGAGCGCGAGCTCAAGGGCGCCATCGAGTGCCGCTACATCGGACCCGGCGAGCATGGCGGCGGCGAGGAGCAGGTGCAGGTCGTCAACGACCTCATCGCCAAGAAGGTCGACGGCATCGCCGTGTCGCCGTCCAACGCGGCGGCGATGGGCAAGGCGCTCGAGGGCGCCAAGACGGCGGGCATCCCGGTCCTGACCTGGGATAGCGACCTCTTGGAGAAGGACAAGGCGCTGCGGATCGCCTATGTCGGCACGCACAACTACGAGATCGGCGTGAACCTCGCCAAGCTGGCCCAGAAGATCAAGCCCAAGGGCGGCGCGATCTGCATCCAGTCGGGCGGCGCGGCGGCGGCCAACCACAACGAGCGCATGCAGGGCATCCGCGATACGCTGGCCGGCAAGAAGAGCGCCCAGGCACCGGGCGAGAAGCTCACCGGCCAGAACGGCTGGACCGAGGTGGCCGGCTGCCCGCTCTACACCGACGACGACTTCCCGCGCTCGGTGCAGCAGATGGAGGACATCCTCGGAAAGTATCCCAAGCTGGACGCCTTCATCCCGACCGGCGGCTTCCCGCAGTTCATCCCGCAGGCCTACAGGAAGGTCGCCGAGAAGCACAAGGCGCGCATTGCCGACGGGTCGCTGGCGCTGGTCGTCGCCGACACGCTGCCGGTGCAGATGGACCTGCTGAAGGCCGGCCTGTCGAAGGGCCAGGTCGGCCAGCGCCCGTCCGAGATGGGCTACAGGACAATGTTCTTCCTCAAGGACATCAAGGACGGCAAGGCGGCCCCGAAGGACCCGACCTACACCGGCCTCGACGTCTGCACGCCCGAGACGGCAGCCACCTGCGTCGGGAAGTAGGCTGCGCGCCACACGATTGCGACAGGGGTGGGTCAGCCCACCCTGTCGTCCTGAGCGAAGCGAAGGACCTTGTGGTCGTTCGATCACACTGTCATCCCGAGCGGAGCGAGGGATCTTTCGGGTATGGAGTCTCCATTCGCGGAAGATCCCTCGCTGCGCTCGGGATGACGGGCTGAACCGGGCACCGCAAGGTCCTTCGCTTCGCTCAGGACGACGTGGATGGCCTTTTGGGCTCTCGGGCCGACCCTTGACGCCGCCTCTGGATTGTTGACAATCGACCATCGACACTTCCAGGAGACCAGATGCCTGACCTCGTCGCGCCAGACCTGCCGGCGTCCGGCATCGAGCGCCTGTCCAAGAGCACGCTGCGCGAGCGCATCGCCGAGCGGCTGCGGGCGGCGATCCTCAGCGGCGACATTGCGCCCGGCACGCCCCTGGTCGAGACGGTCCTGGCGGATCGCTTCGATGTCAGCCGCGGGCCGCTGCGCGAGGCACTGCGGCAGCTCATCGAGGAAGGCCTGGTCGTGACCGTCGCCTACACGGGGACGCACGTCGCTTCGCTGTCGGTCGAGGACGTGCACGAGATCTATTCGCTGCGCACGACGCTGGAACGCTTCGCCTTCGAGCAGGTATGGGCCGCGCGCGACGCCGCCTTCCGCCGCGAGCTCAGGCGACGCAACGAGGTGCTGGTTGCCGCCATCGACGCCGGCAACGACCGCGCCAGCATCCGGGCCGAGCTCGAGCTGCACGGCCTGGTCTACGAGGCCAGCGGCCATCGCCTGCTGCAGCGCGCCTGGCATGCGCTGCGCGGCCGCCTGCAGCTCTACTGGGCCGCTCATCATCGCGCCCACGGCAGGCGCGGGCCGCGGCGCGACAGCCATGACAGCTATATCCGCGCCGCGCTGGGGCGCGATCTCGACGCCATGCATGCCGAGATCGAGCACCACATGCGCCGCGGCGCCGAGCAGACCGAGGCGTTCCTGCGCGCCGTGCCGCCGCCATTGCCGAAGAAATCCAAACGGGGAGACTTGACATGACCATCCATCGCCGCAGCACGCTTGCCGGCCTCGCCACCGGCATGCTGTCCCTCGCCCTGCCCGCGATCGTGCGGGCGCAAGCCACCGGCACGCTCGAGCAGGTCAAGCAGCGCGGCAGCCTGCGCGTGGGCGTCACGCAGGCGCCGCCCTGGTACTCCAAGGACCCCAGGAGCGGCGAATGGTCGTCCGGTGTCGGCGTGTCGATGGGCAAGGCCATGGCGGCGGCACTCAACGCGAAGTTCGAGCCGGTCGAGGTGAACTGGGGCACCGCGATCGCCGCCCTGCAGGGCAACAAGATCGACATCATGTACATGCTCGACGCCACGCCCGAACGGGCCCAGGCCGTCGATTTTCCGCAGTCGCCGCTGCTCTTCTATTCGCTCGCCGTGCTGGCGCGCGACGACCTGCCCGTCAAGGCGTGGGCCGACCTCAACAAGCCCGAGGTGCGCATCGCCGTGCCGCAGGCCACCAGCATGGACAAGTTCCTGAGCGAGACCGTGGCCAAGGCCGACATCCAGCGCTTCCCCGGCAACACCGAGGCGATTGCCGCCTTCCAGGCCGGCCGCGCCGATGCGGTCTGCCTGTTCCACCCGCCGCTGCTGGCGGCGCGCCAGCGCCTGGGCAAGGGCAGGATCGTGGTGCCGACGCCGGCCGAGTCGCGGCCGTCCAGCGCCGCCATGCGCAAGGACGACAAGGAATTCGTGGCCTGGGTCGACAAGAAGCTGGCCGAGTACTACCAGAGCGGCCAGACCCAGAAATGGTACGAGGAGTTCCTCACAGGCTTCGGGCTCGATCCCAAGGCGGCGCCGCCGGTGATGAAGGAGCTGCTGAAATAGGCCGGGCGTCGCCGGCATGTACCGCTGGGACTTCGCGCCGGTCCTCGCCAACGCCGACCTGCTGGCGCTGGGCCTGCTGAACACGCTCAAGGTCACCGGCACGGCGCTGGTCTTCGGCGTCCAGCTCGGCCTGGTGCTGGCACTCCTGCGGCTCTCGCCGCGGCGCTGGCTTGCCTGGCCGGCCGGTTTCGTGATCGAGGTGTTCCGCACCACGCCGCCGCTGGTGCAGCTCTTCTGGTTCTTCTTCGCCCTGCCGCTGCTGATCGGCGTCGAGATGTCGCCGTTCCTCGCGGCTTCGCTCACCTTCTCCATCCAGTCGGCGGCGTTCTTCGCCGAGGTGTTCCGCGGCGGCATCGTTTCCATCGAGCGCGGCCAGTGGGAAGCGGCGCGCGCCATCGGCATGACGCACCGGCAGGCACTGCATCGCATCATCCTGCCGCAGGCGGTGAAGCGCATGATCCCGGCCTTCACGGAACGCGCCATCGAGCTGATGAAGACCACGACCCTGGTGGCCACGATCTCCTACGCCGACCTGCTGTTCCAGACCAACGAGGTGGCCCAGAAGACCTTCCGGCCGCTCGAAGTGTTCACCGCGGCGGCGCTGATCTATTTCGCCGTGATCTTCGGCGCCAGCCTGCTGGCGCAGCGGCTGGAACGGCGTTTGGCCGTCAGTGGCGAAACGACAACGCGTTGAGTCTGTTGCGGAGTGAAGATTTAAACACAGAGAGCACAGAGCACACAGAGGAAGAATGACGCCGACCACAGAGGCAGCGAGGCACAAAAGGAAAGTCAGATTGCGCGCCGCAGGCGAGCAGTCCGTCGCTCTCTGTGCCTCGCTGCCTCTGCGGTTGCTTTCCTCATCCTCTGTGCGCTCTGTGTGCTCTGTGTTTAATTCTTCGCGGCGGCCGGCATGAACCACCGCTGGGATTTCGCCTCGGTCTTCGCCAACAGCGACGCGCTGCTGGCCGGCGCCGTGGGCACGCTGCGCATCTTCGCGATCTGCCTGGTGCTGGGGCTGAGCCTCGGCCTGGTGGTCGGGCTGGGGCGCTACGCGCGGCGACGCTGGCTCTACCTGCCGGCCACCGCGTTCGTCGAGTTCTTCCGCAATACGCCGGTGCTCGTCCAGATCCTGTGGTTCTACTATGCGCTGCCGATCCTGGTGCCGTTCGAGATCGGCCCGCTGGCGGCGGCGGCGCTGGGCATCTCGCTGAACTCCGCCGCCTTCTCGGCCGAGATCTATCGCGGCGGCATCCAGTCGATCGAGCCCGGCCAGTGGGATGGTGCCCGCGCGCTGGGCATGGGCTGGGGCCAGGCGATGCGTCGCATCATCCTGCCCCAGGCGATCAGGCGCATGCTGCCGGCGCTCACCAACCGCGGTATCGAGATCTTCAAGATGTCGACCCTGGCCTCGGCCGTGGCTTACGTCGAGCTGCTGCAGCAGGGCAAGCTGATCGCCTCGCTGAACTTCAACCCGATCGAGGTTTACACCACGATCGCGGTGGTCTTCTTCGTCTGCCTGTGGCCACTGGTGCAGGCGACCTACGCGCTGGAGCGCAGGCTGCGCCAGGGCGAATGAGGCGACGATGACCTCTGCCGCCCCGCTCCTGAGCGTCACCGGCCTGCACAAGCGCTTCGGCTCGAACGAGGTGTTGCGCGGCATCGACCTCGATGTCGCGCGCGGCGAGCGCATCGCGATCCTCGGCGCCTCGGGTTCGGGCAAGAGCACGCTCCTGCGCTGCCTGAACTTCATGGAGTTGCCCAGTGCCGGTGTCGTGGCTCTCGACGGCCAGCCGATCGGCGGCGAACGGCGGCGCAACCGCAATGCCGGGCGGACCTACGGCGAACGCGAGCTGGTGCGCGTGCGCCAGCGCGTCGGCATGGTGTTCCAGCAGTTCAACCTCTTCCCGCACATGACGGCGATCGGCAACGTGATGGAGGGCTTGCGGACCGTGCGCCGCCTGCCGGCTACCGAAGCCCGCACCCGTGCCGAAACCGAACTGGCGCGCGTCGGCCTTGCCGACAAGGCGGACCAGTACCCGGCGCACCTGTCGGGCGGCCAGAAGCAGCGCGTGGCCATCGCGCGTGCGCTCGCCATGGATCCCGAGCTGTTGCTGTTCGACGAGCCGACCTCGGCGCTCGACCCCGAGCTCGTGGGCGAGGTGCTGGGCGTGATCCGCACGCTGGCCGACGAGGGCCGCACCATGCTGCTGGTCACGCACGAGCTCGGCTTCGCATACCACGTCGCCAGCCGGGTGCTGTTCCTGGCCGACGGCACGATCCACGAGTCCGGCGCGCCGGACGAGGTGCTCAAGAACCCGCAGAAGGAACGCACCCGCACCTTCCTGGCTCGCCACCGCGAATTCAGCTTCTAGGACCGGACGATGAATACAGCATCAGGCACCAGCGCCCAGGGCTACATGGCCGATCCGCGCAATGAGCACGTGCTTGTCTACGTCAATGGCACCTTCGTGCCGCGCCGCGAGGCCACGGTCTCGGTGTTCGACAGCGGCTTTGTCCTGGGCGACGGCGTGTGGGAGGGCCTGCGCCTGTCGAGCGGCCGCCTGATCAGCCTCGACGCGCATCTCGACCGCCTGTTCGAGGGCGCACGCTCGATCGCGCTCGACATCGGCCTGTCGCGCGAGGCGGTCACGCGCGCGCTGCACGAGACGCTCGCGCGCAACGACATGCGTGACGGCGCGCATATCCGGCTGATGGTGACCCGCGGCGTCAAGAGCACGCCCAACCAGGATCCGCGCTTCGTCATCGGCAAGGCCACCGTCGTGATCGTCGCCGAGTACAAGACGCCCAACCCCGAGGCCAAGGCGCGCGGCCTGTCGTTGTTCACCTCGACTTTCCGCACCAGCGGCCCGGACATCTTCGACCTGCGGCTGAATTCGCACAGCCGCCTGAACCTGATCCAGGCGCTGATCCAGGCCATCAACGCCGGCGCCGACGAGGCGCTGATGCTCGATCCGCGCGGCTTCGTGGCCAGCTGCAACTCGACCAACTTCTTCATCGTGCGCGGCCGCGAGCTGTGGACATCGACCGGCAGCTACAGTTTCAAGGGCATCACGCAACAGACCGTGATCGACGCCTGGTGCGCATCAGGGGGCACGGCGCGCGAATGCGACTTCACCCTGGCGCAGGTCTATGCCGCCCACGAGGCGTTCGTGACCGGCACCCTGGGCGGCGTCACCCCGGTGACGCACGTCGATGGCCGCACCATCGGCGACGGCAAGCCGGGTCCGGTGACGCAGGAGGCGGGCCAGCTATATGTCAAGGCGGTGATGGGCGAATGAGGCGCAGCTCGGATGCTGGGCAGCCGGCGGCGGCCGGACCTCATGCCGCGACCACGATCATTTCCTCGC
>Ga0187894_10004693_pt1 | contig 14483 bp, 9 predicted proteins | sample GBC1701081metaG_FD_136650 | JGI IMG/M metagenome (GOLD analysis project Ga0187894, IMG submission 136650) | White microbial mat communities from a lava cave in the Kipuka Kanohina Cave System on the Island of Hawaii, USA - GBC170108-1 metaG ...
GACAGGTTCAACCACGGGGATCACGGGGCATCACGGGGAAAGACAATAACCATGGCCATCCCCGTGTTCCCCGTGCCCCCCGTGGTTGAACCTGTGTACCAATGTTGTTTGGTCTGATTTAGAACGCTGCCGGCCACCCGGGAACACGCGATCGCCGATTTCCTGCTGGGTTATTACTCCGCCTCCAGCGTATTCCAACCTGCCGGGTTCAATGTCGAAGGCAAGATCGGCAACCCGCGCCAATTCAATTTCTGGTACCTGGCGCCTTACGTGCAGGACGATTGGAAGGTAAATCAACGCCTGACGTTGAATCTGGGCTTGCGTTACGATTTCCGCACGGTGCCGGTGGAGAGCAACAACCGCATGGGCTGGCGCGATTTGTCGAACCCGCGTGGCGGCTTGCTGGTCGCCGATCAGAAGCTGGTGGATAGCGGCATCGTCGGCGATCAAAGCTATTACAAATCCGCCGGACGCCGTAATCCCGCCGATTCGCCGAAGAATGTTTTCGCTCCGCGCATCGGCTTCGCCTTCCGTCCGTTCAACGATGACAAAACGGTGGTCCGCGGCGGTTACGGCATCTTCTGGGATTCCGCCGAAGGCCGTGAAATCGACGGCGCGGCCGACATCTTCCCTTACGTGAGCCGTGGCAACTATCAACAGACGTTTGGGCAGGCCGCAGCCTTGCAAACGACTGACATCCTGTTCCCGAACTTCGCCGCCGCCAAAGTGGCGACGCCCGCGGCGAACACGTTTTTGGCCGTGAACATCTCGCCGAATCCGCGTAACCCTTATGTGCAACAATGGTCATTGAGCGTCCAACGTGAAGTCATCAGAAACACCACGTTGGAGCTTAATTACATCGGCAATAAAGGGACGCACTTGCTGATGCGCCGCAACATCGCGCAAGCGCGTCGTATGGCCGATCCGGCATTTTGCGCCGCGAGCGCCGCCAACGCCACGTTACGTGATTGCCCGGTGCTTCAGCGCCGTCCGTTCCCGAACTTCGTCACTTACATTGACAGCGACTTTTCAGGCAACTCCAGTTACAACGCCTTCAACGCCAAAGTCGAACACCGTAGCAATTCGTTCCTGTTCACGACGGTTTACACGTGGGCGAAGAGCCTGGACAACAAATCCGCCGCCGCCGGCATCGGCAATGACAATGCGGGCTGGCAGGGCTTTTTGGATAACAACGACGTGCGCCGCGACCGCGGGCGTTCGGAATTCGACGTGAATCACCGCTTGGTGAGCAGCGTCGTTTATGAAATCCCGGTCGGGCGCGGGAAGAGGTTTGCGGGAGGCATCCCGAAAGTGGCCGATGTGTTAATCGGCGGCTGGCAGGTGAACGCAATTGCGACTTTCCAAAAGGGCTTCCCGATGACGATTCAGGCGGCTGACACCGGCGGTTTGAATGACAGCCAGGGAGCAAACCGCGCTGATCTCATCGGCCAAGCGCGCATCATCGGCACGCTCGACCGTTGGTTTGACACGACCGCGTTCAAACAACCCGCCGCGGGTTTTCTGGGCACTACGGGGCGCGCCATCCTGCGCGCCCCGGGCATCAACAACTGGGATACGGGGTTGTTTAAGAACTTCACGATTACCGAAAAAGTGAGTTTCCAATTCCGCTTCGAGTCGTTCAATGCCTTCAACCACACGCAGTGGGGCGTCCCCGGACGTAACGTGGCGAATCAAACTACGTTTGGCGTCATCACCAGCGCGCGCGCCGCGCGCATCAACCAGTTCGGGGCAAAGATCGTTTTCTGATCTTCGCCTCCGGGCCAATCTGTTGTAACTCACCCGCCGGGCCGGCGCTGCCAGTCCGGCGGGCCTTTGCTTCAACGAGAACGGCATGAGAAATCAAAATGCAAAGTAACTGCTCAGCTCCGGAAGCGTTCACAGGAGAAAGCCTGAAGAGAGAGTACGGAAAAGACGGAAATAACGGAACAAACGGAAGTTGTTGGGAGGATTTCCTACCCTTGTTTTCGTTTGTTCCGTTATTTCCGTCTTCTCCGTACTCTCTCTTCTCTCGGCTGAGCAGTTACAATGCAAAAGGCAAAAATCAAAAATCAAAAGGCGGGAACTCAGCCTCTTTTTTAGTTTTGCCTTTCGCCTTTTGCCTTTTGCCTTTTGTCTTCTACTCGACATGGGCGCAACCGGCTCGCGCTGCGCAAATACAACGTTGGGCGCAGGAAGGCGCTCGCGCCCTGGCCGAACGCCGCTACGGCGACGCTGAGCAGGCTTACGAAAAGCTGCGAAACCTATCGCCCGGCGCCGCCGAAATCCACGCGCAACTCGGGCTGGCGTATTTTCAACAAGGCAAATTTGCGCAAGCCGCGACGACTTTCCGGCAAGCTCTGAAACTCAAACCCACGCTGCCCAATCTTGATGTCTTGCTGGCGATGTCGCTCTGTGAACTCGGCAAATACGAAGAGGCTCTGCCCGCCTTGCAAAAAGGCTTCAAACGCTCGACCGACGCGGAGTTGAAACGTTCAGCGGGCTTGCAATTGCAACGCGCTTACACCGGCTTGCGGCAAGACGATAAAGCCGTTGAAGTCGCGATTGAACTCGTGCGGCTTTATCCCAAAGACCCGGAGGCGCTCTATCACGCCGGGCGATTGTTCGGGAATTTCGCTTATCTGAATACAATCAAGCTGGCCGAAGTCGCGCCCGATTCCATCTGGCTGCGTCTGGCCGCGGGTGAAGCGAACGAGAGCCAGGGGCGAAGCGACGCCGCAATTCAGGAATACAAAGAAGTCTTGGCGCTCCAGCCAAATCGTCCCGGCGTTCATTACCGCATCGGGCGCATTTTGCTCGCTCGCGCGAAACAATCCGCTGATGACACGGCTTCCGAAGCCGAAGCCCTGAAAGAGTTCGAGCAGGAACTACAGATTGATCAGACGAACGCCAACGCGGCGTATGAAGCGGGCGAAATACATCGCAAGTCGGCGCGCTTCGACAAGGCGCTGGAGTTATTCTCGCAGGCCGTCAAACATTACCCGGATTTTGAAGAAGCGCTGGTCGCGCTCGGCCGCACGCTGATGAGTTTGGGCAAGGCTGAGCAATCGCTCGCGCCGCTGCGCAAAGCGATTTCACTGAATGCGACGAACGAAGTTTCGTGGTTCCAGCTTGCTCAGGCGCAGCGGGTGATCGGCAATGGGGCGGAACAACAAAAGGCTCTGGCAGAGTTTCAGCGGCTGCGCGAATCGAAGGCGCGCCCGGTGGAAAGCCTTTCCAAGCGGGAAATCACGAAACAAACGCTGGATGCAAAACCCAATCAATAGCTCATCGTGCAAACCAGGAGAGAACACGGAACAAACGGAAATAACGGAACACACGGAATTCTCGCGGATCGTTTCCGTGTGTTCCGTGTTCTCCTATCCCTTGCGCTTGTAACCTTGTCGGCGCCGGCGACCGATCATCGCGTGGTCTTCACCGACATCACGCAGGCGAGCGGGATCAAGTTCAAACACGTTTTCGCGCCCGACAAAAAATACATCCTCGAATCCATGAGCGGCGGCGTTGCGCTCTTCGATTTTGACAAGGACGGCTGGCAAGACATCTATTTCGTCAACGCGCCAACCGTCGCTCAGCCGGCCGGCGCGCGCAGCGAACTCTGGCGCAACAACGGCGACGGAACTTTCACCGACGTCACTGACAAAGCCGGTGTAGGCTTCCCCGGCTGGGGGATGGGAGTTTGCGCGGGCGATTACGACAACGACGGATGGGAAGACCTTTATGTGACATGCTTCGGCGCGAACCGGCTCTATCGCAACAACGCAGACGGCACGTTCACTGACGTGGCCGCGAAAGCCGGCGTCGCCGATCCACGATGGTCAACAGGCGCGGCCTTCGGCGATTACAACAATGACGGCAGGCTCGATCTGTTTGTCGCCAACTACGTTGATCTGAAACTGGATGCGCTGCCGGAATTCGGCAAAGGGAAACATTGCCAGTTTCAGGGGCTGCCCGTTCAATGCGGCCCGCAAGGCTTGAAAGGCGCCGGTGACTCCCTGTTTCGCAATAACGGCGACGGCGCGTTTACTGACGTATCCAAACAGGCCGGCGTCGCGGATCAGGAGGGACTCTTCGGCCTGGGCGTGGCGTGGTGCGACTTCAACGAAGATGGCCACATTGATCTGTATGTCGCCAACGATACGGGCGCGAATTATCTGTATCAGAACAAAGGCGACGGAACCTTCTCCGAGATTGGTTTGATGTCGGGCGTGGCGCTCAGCGAAGACGGCAAGGCGCAGGCCTCGATGGGCGTGGCGATTGGAGATTACGACCATCGTGGCCGGTGGAGTGTCTTCGTCACCAACTTCTCGGACGAATACAACGCGTTTTACCAGCACGAAAAGGGATTCACCTTCACCGATGTGTCGTACGCCACGCAGACCGGCCGCGCCAGCCTGCCTTATGTCGGCTGGGGCTGCGGACTTTTCGATTATGACAACGACGGCTGGCTGGATTTGATGGTGGTCAACGGCCACGTCTACCCGCAACTTGCGGCGGCGAAGCTGAAGATCGCTTACGCGCAACGCAAGCTGCTCTACCGCAACAATCGCAACGGCGCATTCGCAGAGATCGGGGCGGAAGCCGGCCCGGCAATGAACGAGCCTTCCGTCAGTCGTGGCGCGGCGTTTGGCGATCTGGATAATGACGGCGACATAGACGTGGTCATCAACAATCCGGATGGCGCGCCGACGCTGCTGCGCAATGATGGCGACAGCCGGAACAATTTTCTGGCCGTCAATTTAATCGGCGGCAAAAGCAATCGCAGCGCGTTTGGCGCGAGGGTGAAGGTGACGGCCGGCGATCTTGTCCAAGTGGCCGAGCGGCGCAGCGGCGGAAGCTACATTTCACAAAACGACCTGCGGCTGCATTTCGGGTTGGAAAAGCGAACGAAAATTGACGCCGTCGAAATCCGCTGGCCGAGCGGCGCGGTCGAGAAACTTACCAACGTTCCCATCAACAGCTTCATCAACATCGTGGAAGGCGAAAACCAGTACCGCAAATGATACGGATCAGTACCGCGAGCGGTAGCGAGCGTGGCTGCGGTCAAGAAGCCGCTTCAATAAGCAACGCTCGCTACCGCTCGCGGTACTGATCCAGCGATCCCGTACACACGACCGCAACCCGATCTAGAGTACCGGCCCCACGCGCCAGGGCACAAATTCCTTGTGGCCCACCAACTCACTCTTTGTCCGCTCGCCCGAAGCCACGCGCCGGATCAGGTCGAAAATACGCTGGCCGACCTCTTCCACCGTCTCTTTGCCGTCCACGATGGCGCCCGCGTTGATGTCAATGTTGTCTTCCATTACGTCGGCAATACGCGAGTTCGACGCGATCTTGATGACCGGCACGACCGGGAACCCGATGCCTGAGCCGCGTCCCGTGGTGAACACGATCATATTCGCGCCGCCCGCCGCAATGCCGGTCAGCGAAGTTTGAATATCAGGCGATCCTTCTTCGCCTCGATCTTGGCGGCGTCTATGCCGGGAACTTTCTTCAGGTCTTCAATGGATTTGAACGGGCCGTTCTTCTCACGGTATTGAATGACGGCGGCGGCCTGCGAACGCCTGAGAGACAATCCGCTTTCCAGTTCAATCGCCTTCGCCTCGTTCACCTTGATCTTCGGAATGTCGTCGGCGGGAAAGTTCTTGACCGCATATTCGAGAACGGTCGCGATATCTTTCTCCGTGGCCTTCATGCCGTAAGAGACCATTTTGTCCAGGGTAGCCTGCCACCCAACACGATCCTGGCGCGTTGCGAATGACTTCTCCAGTTCGTGACAACCCGTGCAGAGTTTGCGGGCTTCTTGTTTCCCCGGCCCGTCAGGCAGCGGCCTTTCCTGACCGGTTGATGACGTGGCCAAAGTGACGCCCGCGAAAAACGCGAAGGCAAGCGTGATCAAGGCGCAACGCCAAATTCGATTAAATCGTGCCGCGAATGAAAGCTCAGGTTTAAATACGGATTGTTTCATGACTTCAAAAAATATCGTGTTGGCGCGCTATCGGCGGCGATAGCGCGCCGGTAAGACTCAATGCTCCAGCTTCAGAAGACCAGCTTCAACGCCAGTTGGACGTTGCGCTGGTCGTTAATTTGCGACGGCGTGACGACGCCGAAAGCCGCCGAGCCCGCGGTGGTATTCGGCGCGCCAAACCACGGCGTGTTGGCGAAGTTGAACGCTTCGGCGCGCAATTGCAACGCCAGCGATTCCCTGATCCTGAACGTCTTGAACAGCGAAACGTCGAAGGTCGGCGGACGCGAGGTGCGGATGTTCGAAAAGCGCGTGCTGTGCGAACGCAGCGTGAAGGCCGGCTGAATCTGGAAGACCGGCGTTTCGCTCGCGTCCGCGCAGCTTTGCCGCCCGCCCGTCGCCGTCAGCGTACAGGTGTTGAACCATCGCGTGCGGCTTTGTTGTCCATCCGGCAAACGCGGATCGCCGATCAGGAAAACTCCGCCCGGCGTGTTGATGGGCAACCCGGATTGGAAGGTTCCGATGACGTTCACTTTCCAGCCGCCGGCGATGCCGCGCAGGAACGAGTTGCTCTTGCTGAAAAACGGCAGGTCATAACCGCCGCTGATCATCGCGCGGTGCGGCGCGTGATCGTTGGTTATGACCGAAGCCAGGCTCCCAATCGGGTCCTGCGCGTTCAGGTAACCGACCGCTTCCATGTTCTTCGAGAAAGTGTAGCTGAACAGGTAATGGAAGCCGTGCGAGAGCCGCTTCTCGACGCGCACTTGCAGCGAGTTGTACCAGGCGCGGCCAATCGTCCGGCGGTCTTCGGTCAAGCCAGTGAATTGCGGGAACGGGCGCAGCAACTGCGACCGCACGATGGTCGCGCCGTTCAAAGCGGCGTTGCTGGGAATCAAACCAGCCAGCGGATTCGTCACGCGCTCGTTCAAGTAAGCCGCGCCGCGCGCCAGATCCGCTGCGGAGACCTCGTTGATGTTTTGCGACGTGATCAGATTGCGAGTGCGGCTGGCGATGTACGAAACGTCCAGCGCCATGCCCCACGGAATTTCCCGTTGAATCCCGAACGAAAACTGATGGTTCATCGGAATCTTGATGTCCGTGTCATAGAACGTGAAGCTCTGTCCGATCAGCGTCGCCAACCCCAGCGCGCTGCCCGCGGGCCGTATGAGGCCGTTGGGATAGGGATTGCTGAGCGCGCCCGCGGGCGTCAGATTGCCGTCGGTCGAGGCGACGTAATCGGTGCTGACCGAAAACCCGTTGCTGGTGCTGGGATCGAACGCGGGCAAATAACTCAGGCCGTATCCGCCGCGCAGAACTGTCTTGTCGTTGAGCTGATAGGCCACGCCGACGCGCGGGCCGAAATTGTTCAGGTCGCGCTTGAAGGGCAGGCGGTTGTCTTTGTTGACGAACAGCAATCCGCCTTTGAGCGAAAGGCCGGGAACTTGCAACGGACTCGCCGCCGTCTTGTCGAATCCGGCGTTGAGCTGATTGAAGCGTTCGCTGGTGGGCGATTCGTAATCCCAACGCAGTCCCAGGTTCAGCGTCAGCTTGCGATTGACGCGCCAGTCATCCTGGAAAAACGCGCCGTAGTACAAATGCTGATACGCGAAGCTGGCGTTGATCGGGACCGAGGCGGTGGCCGGATAACCGAGCAGCAGCGAAGCGAAGGCGTTGCCCGAAGCCGCGTCGGCCGCCAGCGGGTTGCGTTGTGTGAACCCTTTGTTGAAAGCGAAAGTGCCGAACGACGAAGTCGGCTGGATGTAATTGTCGCGCAGGAAGCGCGCTTCGCCGCCGAACTTCAACGAGTGGCTGCCCGATATTTTGTTCAGCGTTTCCGAAAACGAAGACGAGTCGCTGAACGTGTAGCGGCTGCCATTGCCGAAGCCGATGCCTCCCGTGTTGTCGTAATCCGTCATCGTGATGCCGGGGAAGAACTGCCGCGCCAGTTGGTTCTTCAACGACGCCGGGAAGCCGAGCTGCGTGATGTCGAAGTTGTCGCCGTACTGGTCAATGGTGAATTCGTGGCGAATGAAATTAATCTTGAAGTTGGAGACGAGCGTCGGGGAGAACGTCGAAGTCACATCCATCCCGCCGCCGAAATTCTTACGAGAATGCGCAAAGAACGGCGAGGCTTCGCGCTTGTACCCGGCCAGCCCGCGCAGCTCGTGCCGGTTGTTGCGCAGCCAGCGGCCCGAAAGTTTGTGCTTGTCGCTGAGGCTGTGATCGAGCCTGGTTGTGAATTGATCGTATTCGTCCGTGCGCGCGTTCGGGCTGTTGAAGAAGTTGAAGAAGCCTTGCGTGTTTCCCGGCTGGTTGGGCAGCGGGAAATAATCCAACAGCCGTTTCGCCACCGGGTCAATGCGGTTGGCCGGAATGACGTTGTTCGCAAAGGCCGTGCGCGCGCAGTTATTGCCTGTGCAAGTGGTGGTCAGCGGGTCGAAAATCGTGATGGGCTGGCCATTGGCTTGCAGCGTCTTGGAAAAATCGCCGTTGCGCTGTTCCAGCGTGGGCACTGTGCGAGTGACCGGTGAAGGGATGCTTGAGATGATCTTCTCCCAGTTGAACATGAAGAAGGTCTTGTCGCGCCCGTCGTAAACGCCCGGTATGCGGATCGGGCCGTCAACCACCAGGCCAGGCTGATTCCAGCGAAAGGCCGTGCGCCCGACGCGATTTGCGTTGTTCTGGAACGAATTGGCGTTGAGCACGTCGTTGCGGAAGTAATGGTAAAGCGCGCCATGCAACTGGTTCGTGCCGCCTTTCAGACTGACGTTGATCGTGCCGCCGCCCGTGCGTCCGAATTGCGCGTCGTAAGTGTTCGATTGCACGCGGAATTCCTGCACGGCGTCGGGCGAAGGCACGAACGACAGCGCGCCGATGCCGCCGTTTTCCGTGCCCGTGTTGGGCTGGCCGTCAATCAGGAATTCATTCGAGCGCTGCCGCCCGCCGTTGATCGAGATCTGATCCATCCCGCCGTTATCAAACGGGCGGAACGAGATGCTGCCCTGTGACGGCGTGATCTGCACGCCGGAAGCGAGCGCCGCCAACAAAAACGGATTGCGCCCGAGCAGCGGCAGATCGCGCACCTTCTCTTCGTCAATCACCTGGCCGCGGCTGGCGGTCGCCGTTTCGAGCAAAGGCGCATCGGAGGTGACTGTCACGGTTTCCGACACCGCGCCGACTTCCATTTGGAAATCCAGTTGGGTGCGGTCGCCGACGCGCAACTCTATGTTGTCGCGCAAGGTGGTTTTCATGCCCGTGGCGATGACGCTGATCCTGTATTTGCCGACGGGCAGAAACGGCAGCGAATACAGACCGGACTCATTCGAGGTCGTGGTCGTCGCCGAGTTGGTTTCGATGTTCGTCGCCTTGATGGTCGCGCTCGGAATCACCCCTCCTTGCGGATCGGTGACAGATCCGACAATTGTGGCCCGGTTTTCCTGCGCCGCGCCGGGCATTACCAATGCGAAAGCGGATAGGAACAAGGCTGCGGTGAGAGTTAGCAACCAACGAGACGAGTTTCTAGCAGCTAACATAATCTACCTCCTGGCGGAAATTAAGTTGTGAATGTTTATCCGTAACACTGGCTTCCGCCGGAATCGCTTGTTACTCAAACTACCGGCGGAATCCGGCGCTACGAACACGTTTATTCATCACTGAAAAATCTCCCTGAAAAGTAGCGTCTTGAAATGGGCGTCATGGCAATCCCCTCTACAAAGTCTTGAGCCAGATGTTGCGGTACTCGACTTTCATCGGCGGTCCGGTGTGCATCTGGAAGCCGATCAAACCGCTCATCGCGCGCCCCGCCGAATCGTCGTCCACCGCTTCGGCCATCAGGTGGCCGTTCAGGATGTGCGTCAGCCGATTGCCGCGCGCGATGATGTGCAGCGTATTCCACTCGTTGTTCCTGATCGCGGTCTTGAGTTCGTCGCCGCCGCGCAGATTCGCAATGACGCGTTTCTTGCCCGGCGTGATGTGGGTCATTTGCCCGCGCATAGCCATGAAGCCGCGCCCGCGCTCTTCGTATAACTGCCCTGTAAACCGGTTGTCGAAATCAATGTCGGCCTGATACCCCTTCAGCGTCCATCTGCCGACTTCGGGCAATTCGGCGCTGCGGTATTGCACACCGCTGTTGGTGGAGTTGATGCGGTAATCCAACTTCAATTCAAAATCGCCCGGCTGGCTGTCGCGATAGATCAAAAACGTATTCGCCTTGAGCGGCTTTTCCATCGTGCTCTGGCCGACGATGGCCCCGTCTTCAACACGCCACGCTTCCGGATCGCCATCCCAACCTTTAAGCGTCTTGCCGTCGAAGATCGCTTCAAAGCCGGTGTGATCGTCTATCGCCAAAGCTTCGATCCCAGGCCCGCGTCCTCCAGCCCCGGCAGGTCTGGGCTGGCCGCCTTGACCGGCAGGCGGAGATCCAGCTTGTCCGCTGGGCGGCGGGCCTTGCCGCGCTGTCGTCTGGTGAAAGCCCAACACCGCGATCATCAGCAAAACGGCGCTGCCCGAAACGAACGCCAGCCTGTGTTTCATTCGGAGTATTTTCATAGTGATCAATGCTCCATCGGGAAGCCGAAGGCGTAAATCGTCCCGTCGTAAGTGGTCAGATAAAACTGCCCCATGCCGCCGGACAGCGCATTGCCGCGAGCGAACGAAGTGATCGTCGTACCGCTCGACCACAACTCTTTGCCTGTCGCGCCGTCGAGCAGGTAAATCACCGCCCGCCCCGAACGCGCCGCGCGCATCGCCGCCGTCGTCTTGCCGTCGTTGGTTCTGAATTCGCCGCTTGACGTGGCCAGCGCCACGCCGTTGATGACCGTCGGAGTCAGCGGCGAAGCCAAATTACGCGAAGCCCAGCCGGGCTTGAGCGCGAGCTTGCCGCCTTCTTCGCTGAGCTTCCACGCCAGGATCGCGCCTTTCGTGACCACGGCGCCCCTGGCTGAAGAAGATGATTTAAAACCAGCCGGCAGCGCGCCCGTATGCGCGACCAGAATCCAGCGCGCGCCGTCGCGGTCTTGCCACGATGCGAGCGCGCCGGGCGCTGAAGCCCCTCCTGCCTTTGAAGAGGCGCCCGGCGTGACGCTCACTGCCGTAGCCATATTCGCCGCGTCCACCAGATGCAGGCCGCCGTCAGCGGCGGCGGCGGCAATCAACGTCTTGCCCTTGTACTCAAACACCACCGGCGTCGAGGCGAATTCGCGGCCGACCGAATAGGCGCTTTTGGTCTGCAAGGTTTTCGGATCAATCGCGACGATTGAATTGGCCTCGCCTTCGCCCGCGCCCGTGGCGACATAAATCGCGCCGTCGGGGCCAAACGCCGCGCCCGCCGAACCGGCGACGGAGCCTTTCCAGACCGAAGATTGTTGGGTTTCAAAGTCGTAAGTCCAGAGGCCGTTCGCCACGCCGTTGCAGCTCTGCGAAGTCACGGCGTAAGCCTTGCCGTCCACGATGATCAACCCGCTGGCGTTCGCCCCCGGCGGCAGGAATTTGACGGGCGGTTGATACTCCTGCCCGCCCGACAGGTGCATCGAATGCAACATGCCGTCGCTGGCCAGCGCGTAAATCAGAGTCGGACTGCCGCCGAATCCGCCGCCAATCGGCGGAACGCCGGGACGGGCGTTCGGACGTTGCGCCCCGGGTGGAGGCCCGGGCGGAAAGTTTGGTTGCGGACGAACTTCGGACAGCGTGGTCGCGCCCGCCCAGGGTTCGCCGACAGTGCTCTTCGCAGGCGTGTTGCGTCCGGGGCCAAAACCGCCGCCGCCCGCCGCAATCGCCGACAACGCCGACAACACCGACAACGTTGGACGCGCAACGCCCGTTGTGATCCCACCGGGACAGGCGAGCGTGCCAAATTGCGCAGGGGCTTGCGCGCCGGGCGCGGCGTTCAAATGCTTCTCCCATTCCATCCGCCCCAGGTCGGTATCAATCGTGAAGAGTTTGTCGCCGCTGCCCGCGACAAACCCGAGCATGCGAAAGCCGCGATAACCGATCAGCCGTTCGAGCGTGGCGGGCGGCGTCAGATTGTTAAGCTGGCGCGGAGTGTTTTTGAGTTTCAGTTTCCACAGGAATTTCACCGCGCCGGGCTTGGCTACGGAGTCTTTGTTGATCTTGGCGTCGGCTTTGACCGTCGCCGTGCGTTGCGGGTCGGCGTTTTCGGTCACCCAATCGTTGTTGGCGCCGCGTTGCGCCTGCGCGGTAATGGCGCAAAAGAACAAACATAGAACGCAGAAAAAAATACCGTTCCAGAATCCCACCGACGGTAGTCGGTGGATTGTTAAGGCCCAGCCTAAAAAAATACCGTTCCAGAATCCCACCGACGGTAGTCGGTGGATTGTTAAGGACCAGCCTACGGACGAGAGTGGAGACTCTTCACGAATCCCACCGACGGCAGTCGGTGGATCGTTAAGGTTCAACCTATCAAGCATGGGAAGGTTGGACTTTAAACATCCCCCAACTGCCGTTGGGGGGATTCGAGAACCCACCAGCTTGCGGTGTAGGTTGGACTTTAAACGTCCCCCAACTGCCGTTGGGGGGATTACGAACGGCGAAGTTGATCGGTCTAGCCTGGTTGTCACTACTTGCCTCCCTTCCCTGCCGATTGCGCAGCCTCGCCAGCGGCGATACCGAAGCAATACTGATAGCCGTCAAAGGCGCTGATATAAACGCGGCCATTGGCGACCGACAGCCCGCCCCAGTGATTCCACGAAGCGATCTGGTCGCCGCTGTTCCAAAGTTCTTTACCGGTCTGCGCGTCGAGCGCATAGAGCGCCGCCTTGGTCGAACCTTTAATGCGGTATTCAGCGCGGTTGTAAGCCAGCCCGATGTCGAAGCGGGCCTGATCGGTATCTTCGCCACTGCCGTAGGCGAAGATGACGCCGCCCGCGATCACGGGCGGTTCGGCGCGATCCATGTCACGCGAAATCCAAACCGGCGTGAGCCGGTATTTGCCCGCTTTGTCTTCGACTTTGAAGGCGGCGATCGCGCCTTTCTTGACGACGCCGTGTTCGATGGGCGCTTTGAACTTGGAATGCTTCGGCCCCCAGAAAGGCGAGAGCACCCAGCGCGCGCCTTTGCTGTCTTCCCACGTCGCCAGCGAACCCCACACGCCAGCCGAAGCGAAATTCACTTCTTCATTGCAATAGAGCGGTGTCGTGTAAAGCGGTGTGCGATGGTCATCGCCGCCTATGGATTCGGTGTCCATCAGATACATCACGCCTTCCTTGCCCGCGTCCACCATCAACTCTTTGCCTTTGTATTTGAAGATCGCGCAGGAGACCTGCATGTCCAGGTCGCGCTTGAAAAGCCATTCGGCGTTCGTCGGGGCGAAATAATCCACCAGCGTGGCGGCTTTGGCGCCCGGGTCTTGCGCGACACCGATGATGCCGTTGCCGTAAACGCCGTTTTCAGGATTCCAGGGGCCGTCGCCCGTGCCTGTGTACATCACGCCTTTGCTGCTGATGGCGCCGCCCGTTCGTCCCCACATCCCGCCGCCCGCGGGCCCCCAGGCTCCCACTTTTTCCGTCTCCAGATCGTAGATGTAAACCATGTTCGGATTGCCGCCGCAGCCCTGCGCCGTGTGAACGTAAATGGCGTTCTTGTACAAATTCAGCGCATAGGGTTTGCCATTCGGCGGCATGAATTTGGCGGGCTGAACGATCTCTTTGCCGGTAGCCAGGTCTACGCGGCGCAGCCGCCCATCCCACGAAGCGGCATAAACAATGTATTCGCCCGCTGCCTTGCCCGGCCCGATCACCGGCGTCGCGGTGATGCCGCCCGGACACAGGACGCCCCCGCCGCGTCCACCCGTGGCCGGCGGCGTCCAGTTGCTGTCAAAGCGCAGCTTCCAGATTTGTTCGCCAGTCTCGGCGTCGAGCGCATACAGGTTGTCGGAGACGCCCGTCACCAGCACGATCTGTTTCGGGCCGCTGGCGGTTTTGACATTGCTGGCGATCAGCGCGGGCAGTAGGTTGTGCATCTGGCGGGGTTCGTTATCGAGCCTGGTTTTCCAGAGCAGCTTCATGTTTTTGACGCTGGCCGTGGAAAGGATCGTTTCGTTCCGCTGCCAGGCGGTGCGCTCGACGTCGCCGCCATCGGTCAGCCAGTCTGCCAGCTTGGCGCTCTGAGCTTGCGAGGTAGTCCCCGAGCTCAGAACGCAGCCCAACGCCATCGCGATCAGGATCGTTAGTTTTCGGATCACAGAATTATCCCCTTGGAAACGTTTGTTTGATTTTTGATCTTGGACAGCGAGCGGATTCTACGCCAACGATCCACAGAAAACAAGATCATAAGATGATCTGTATATCAGATGAGGATTGAATCAGCGTAAGCGCTCGCCATCAAAGCGGCATTAACAATCCGAACGTTAGACCGGTTTGCGATTGCGTATACGGATCAGTACCGCGAGCGGTAGCGAGCGTGGCTCCGTTAAGAGGCCGCTTCAATAAGCCACGCTCGCTACCGCTCGCGGTACTGATCCAGCGATCCCGTACACGCAATCGCA
>Ga0187894_10004694_pt1 | contig 14483 bp, 13 predicted proteins | sample GBC1701081metaG_FD_136650 | JGI IMG/M metagenome (GOLD analysis project Ga0187894, IMG submission 136650) | White microbial mat communities from a lava cave in the Kipuka Kanohina Cave System on the Island of Hawaii, USA - GBC170108-1 metaG ...
CGGTGCGGCACACCTTCCGGGAATGTGCGCTTCGCAAACCGTGGTGCCCGTGCTCGGCGTGCCGGTCGAAAGCAAAACGCTCAAGGGACTCGATTCACTCCTTTCAATCGCACAGATGCCCGCCGGAATTCCCGTCGGCACACTCGCCATCGGCCAGGCCGGAGCTAAAAATGCAGCGTTGCTCGCCGCAGCAATACTCGCAAATTCACGTCCCGAACTTCGAAAGAAGCTTCACTCATTTCGTTCGAAACAAACGCGCGCAGTTCTGAAAATCCTTCTGAAATAACGCCTGCCTTCAAAAGTTATTGACAGCGACGTATCGAAAGGGTTTCAATTATATTAGGAGTGAGAACCTGCGCTCCGGATCCTGCCGGTATAGATCACGTTGGTGAATCAAAGTTGTTTAAATGACGGGAAGATTCTAGCCTGCCTAAAAACCTTTTCGAACCTACGAGATTAGTGAAGCTATGAACTTCCTATCAACTATTATTGTCCTTGCTTTTACACTATCTTGCTTATCGTGTGCGCCTGCAGAAAAGAAAGTGTTAGACGTTATGCCCGAGGAATACGAGGTCTATGCCGCGGTTCTCAGCCACTATTATATTGATGAACCAAAAAGTTTGTTTTCTCTTTCGGGTGTAGAACTCAAAACAGCGCCAAGATACAAATTCGACCAAATAGTAGTTAACTCGAGAACTTCTAACTTCTTTTCTTACGATTTAGCTTCTGATCAAAAACCTAATGGCCTTCCAAAAGGCACGCTGATAGATTATTTACAGAAAAACTCGAAAATCTACGAGCTTGAAAACGGCTTTAAGATTTCCAAAAAACTGATGTTGGTGGATGAGGACACACTGGATAAAAATCTAAAGAAATATAGGTCTCAAGGTGCTGCAAATCCGCTGGTGGGAGAATATCCGGGTGCCTTAGGATGGTTTTATTTTTCTCGAGTTGGTTTTAGCGAAATTCATAATTCCGCGATTGTCAGTTATCTGCTTAAATATCCGCTTTTCAGTCAATCTGGCCCTGAGGTTCCAATCATAAAGACCATTTTTCTCGTCAATGAAGACGGGAACTGGATTGTCAAAAAATCTTTTCCCAGAAATGAGGAAACGATTATCAATGTTGGTTCATACGAGTGCGAGCAAGATAGCATGGGATACACATGGTCCCAAGGCAGCGGTTCAGTCGGAATTGGCGGACATCATTTGGATAAATGCCAACTGACCGAATTTCATGAAGTGGAAGGTGGATACAAAAAAACAGTTTGTTGGATACCGAAAGATTTCGGCTTTTTTCAGATTTTTCAGACAGCAAACTCCTACACGTACTCAAAAGATTTAAGCCAGTTTTGTGATGCGCCTTCTCAAGGTAATCTTTTTGGACGAACAAGCAGGAAAACTCAGAAAAAGCCAACAGAAAATTCCAAAATGATTTTGTTTGCCAGATCCTAAAGGGAAAGTCTCCGAATCCCGCCTTAAGAGGTCATTTCCATGAACTCGATCAAGTGTCCCAAATGCAGTCTTTCTAATTTTGCAACGGAAGAAGCTTGCCGTAGGTGCGGAACACCCTTTGTTCAAACCATCGGAGCGGATAAACCGCGAAGGCGATTTTCGCTTGCGCCGCTTGTGTTGATCGCGATTGTCGGCGGTTTTCTGTATTACGCGTATTTCGGAATACGGGATTCTGTTAGCAAAATAAATGCCAACGACGCGAACCGCGTGGCGGCTCAGGCCAACGATAAGACCGCCGGTCTCTCGCGTACCGAATACGACAAGCAACGCTCCGGCCGGTACGGCAATGCCATCAAAAACAACCAGTCATTTGAAGCACAGAAAAAGCGTAATGAAGAAACGCAAAGGATGATGCAGGCGGCGTCGAACGGCAAATAAGTTGTCCCGTAAAATTTGTTGCAGAGTCTGGATGTTCGATGCGGACGAAATCCGTGCTAGAATCCAAATTGGAGAGGCAGTATGGAAGCAATTCACGTTGAGACCACCGTGCAGACAAACGGCCGCGTGATAGTGGAGAATTTACCATTTGATGAAGGCGATACTGTAGAGATCACTGTTCGTGAAAAAGAAAGGACGCCGGGAGAGAAAACGAACCCGTATCCGCTTCGAGGTGCCGCGTATCGGTACGACGATCCTTTCAGCCCCATTGTGCCGCTTCAGGACTGGGAAGCTCTTAAATGATCATTCTCGACACTCATGTCTGGATCTGGCATGTTCGGGGCGATCCCAAACTTCCAGATAACTACCGCAATATTATTGAGGCATCAGAGGCACTCGGACTCGGGGTGTTCGATTTCATTGTGGGAAACCGCAAAAGCCGTTGAATACGGAAGATTGACTCTCCCACTACCTGTTGCCGAGTGGCTGGCTAGCGCTCTCACCTATCCTGGTGGAAGACTGATAGAACTGACGCCGGAAATCGCTTTCGAATCTACGAGATTGCCGGGAGCTTTTCATAAAGATCCCGCCGACCAGATGATCGTTGCAACCGCCAGAGTTCTGAAAAGCCGTCTTGCAACCATTGATTCCGAGATATTGAAGTATCCTCACGTCGATCTCATGACATGAGAATGATTGTTCCCAACTCGACCATAGGTGTTTTCGGCAGCGGCCAGTTGGGCCGGATGTTTGCTATCGAGGCGCGTAAAATAGGTTATCGCGTGCACACGTTTTCGCCGCTGACCGACACGCCGACGGGCCAGGTTGCGGACATCGAAACCTGCGCCGGGTATGACGATCTTGACGCCGTGAAAAAGTTTGCGCAGAGCGTCGATGTCGTCACATTCGAGTTTGAAAATGTGCTGTCGGAAACGGTTGAAACGGCCGCGCAGTTTGTCGATGTCCATCCAAAAGGCGAAATACTGCACACTACACAAAATCGCTTGCGCGAAAAGACGTTTCTCTCGTCAAACGGCTTTCCCGTTACGCCATTTCGCCAGATAAAGGATGTCAAAGAACTTTACCAGGCAGCGGATAATTTTTCGTTTCCGTGCGTGCTAAAGACGGCCGGGTTTGGCTACGATGGAAAAGGGCAAACAAAATTATCGGCGCCGCACGACATTGATCCCGCTTTTCTGGCGCTCAACGGCGCCGAAGCCGTGCTTGAGGCATTTGTGGATTTCGAAAAAGAAATCTCGGTCGTATGTTCGCGCGACCGGAAGGGAAATTTTGCGCATTATGGCGTGATCGAAAATGAGCATGCGAATCATATTCTTGATGTATCGCTGGCTCCCGCCGTCGTTTCGGAACACGTTTATAAGGAAGCGGTCGAGATTGCTCGGAATATCGCCGACACGTTAGGTTACGTCGGCACGCTCTGCATCGAATTTTTTCTGACGAAAGACGAAAAGCTGCTCGTAAACGAACTCGCGCCGCGCCCGCACAACTCGGGTCATCTTACTTTCGACGCCTGCGTCACATCGCAGTTCGAGCAGCAGGTCCGCGCCGTCTGCGGCCTCAGCTTAGGCTCGACGGAATTTTACAAACCTGCGGCGATGGCCAATCTTCTCGGCGACCTCTGGCAAAACGGAGAGCCGAACTGGGCGGCCGCACTTACAGCCCCGCGCGTAAAACTGCACCTCTACGGCAAAGCCGACGCCAAACCGGGCCGCAAGATGGGCCACATCACCGCGACGGAGGATTCCGCTCTCGCCGCCGCGGAACTAGTTAGATCATCGCGCGGAAAACTCCTTTCTGAATATACGAAGTCAAAATTTGAACGGCTCCGTTAGTAGCCGAATGTTTATAGAAACGAAACATACAGAACAATAAGAAAGCCCGTTTACGGGCGAGATAAAGATGCCGCTCCAACGGAGCTCGGATCGGGTTTCGGAATCGCTGCTATAAACATCACGCTCCTATTGGAGCTAAAACGATAAAACCGCCTTTTTTCGGACACCCTCGTTAGCTTTCGATAACACGCCAGATAAACTTTTTCGCGAAGTTCGCGTATCATCTCTCTCAAGTTCATATTAAACAAAATTCAGGAGAATCTTCGAATGAGAAAGTTGTCTTTGCGCTTGGCGATAACACTATCAATGATCGCAGTTTCCTTCGGCTTGAAATCGTTTGCACAGGACGCGACGGCCGATTCCGTATCGGCAGCGATGGCTAATTTGAATTGGCGGAGCATCGGGCCGGCAAATATGGGCGGAAGAATCGCGGACGTCGAGGGCGTGCCGGGCAATCCGAATATTGTTTACGTCGCAACCGGTTCGGGCGGCATCTTCAAAACCGTGAACGGCGGAATGTCGTGGACGCCGATCTTCGACCGGCAGAACACGATCTCGGTCGGCGACATCGCGCTGGAACCGGGTAATTCGGAGGTGATCTGGGTCGGAACAGGTGAGGGTAATCCGCGAAACTCAGTGAGCTTCGGCGACGGCGTTTACAAATCGACCGACGGCGGGAAGACGTGGAAGCACATGGGATTGCGCGATTCAAACACGATCTCGAAGGTGATCGTGCATCCGCGAAATCCGGACGTAGTTTATGTCGCGGCGGTCGGGCACATTTGGGGGCCGAATGAGGAACGCGGAGTTTTTATGACGACGGACGGCGGCAAGACGTGGCAGAAGACATTGTATATCGACAACCTGCACGGCATTTCGGATCTCGAGATCGACCCGCAAAATCCGAATATTTTGCACGCCGGCGTTTGGAAATTCGAGCGAAAACCGTGGACGTTCACGAGCGGCTCGGACAAGGGCGGCGTGTTTCGCTCGACCGACGGAGGGCGGACGTGGAACAAGATCGACAAGGGCCTGCCGAAGATGATCGGCCGCATCGGCCTTGGGGTCGCGCCGAGCAATCCGAACGTCGTTTACGCAATTCTTGAAGCGAAGGAGGGAACGCTTTACCGCTCGGACGATCGCGGCGAAACTTTCCGTCAGGTTTACAGAAATCAAAACATCGTCGGCCGCGGATTTTATTATACGCAGGTCGAGATCGACCCGACGGACGAGAATAAGGTTTATGCCGTCGCCTCGCTGCTGTTCAAATCGCTTGACGGCGGGCGCACGTTCACTCGCATCTCGCCCGCGACGCATATCGATTTTCACGCTCTGTGGATCGACCCGTCGAATCCGAAACGAATGTGGCAGGGGCAGGACGGCGGCGTTGCGGTTTCAACGGACGAAGGCGGAAGCTGGGAATACGTGAACAATTTCGCGGCGGGGCAGTTTTACCAGGTCTTCGCTGATAACGCCGTGCCGTTTTACAACGTTTCCGGCGGGTTGCAGGACAACGGCACATGGGTCGGCCCGTCGCGAAACCGCGAGCCGAGCGGAATCCATAATGACGATTGGCGGATGATCAGCTTCGGCGACGGCTTTTTCGCAATCGCTCATCCCGACGATTCCGATCTTTTTCTTACTGAATCGCAGGGCGGCAACGTTGTCCGCACTAATATGAAAAACCGTGAGCAGCAGTTCGTCGTGCCGTTTTTCGGCATCGGCGGCGCGGCTGAGAACGACAAGGTCCGTTTCAACTGGAACGCTCCGCTTATTCCGTCGCCGCACGACAAGAACACGGTTTACCTTGCCGGAAGCTCCGTTTTCAAATCCACCGATTTCGGCAAAACCTGGATGGCGATCAGCGACGACCTGACGACGAACAATCGCGAAAGATTGAAGGACGCGGGCGGCCCCGTTTTCACCGAAAACACCTCGGCCGAATACTACGGCACGGTCATCTCGCTCGCCGAATCGCCGATTCAAAAAGATATGTTGTGGGCCGGCTCGGACGACGGCAACCTGCAGATGACGACCGACGGCGGCAAAAACTGGACAAGGCTGAGCGTGAGAAACTCGCCTGCCGAATCGCCCGTGTCACATGTCGAGCCTTCGCGGACGAATGCAAACACCGCCTACGTCGCCTTCGACAGACATAAGCTGGACGATTACAAACCGTACATTTTCAAAACGACTGACGGCGGTAAAAACTTCTCAAATGTTTCGGGCAATCTGCCGGAGAAAGCTTATGTTCATGTTGTTCGTGAAGATCCGAAAAATACGAACCTGCTTTACGCCGGCACCGAGATCGGCCTTTACGCAAGCTGGGACGGCGGACGCACGTGGCGGGAACTAAACATGAAGAATTTCCCGCGTGTTGCGGTGCACGACATAATTGTTCACGCGCGCGATAACGATCTGATCGTGGCGACGCACGGCCGAAGCATCTGGATTTTCGACGACGCGACCGTGCTGCAGCAGATGAACGCAGACGCGTTGAACGAAACCGGATATATCTTCGACATCCGCCCCGCATATCGCTTCGCGACGAGGATGACGCGCTACGGTGTCGGCGACAAGATCTTTCGCGGCCCAAATCCTCCTGACGGCGCGATTGTCACCTATCACTTGAAAGAAAAGGCTGACGAAAAAACGCAGGTAAAGATGCAGGTTTTTGATTCGGCCGGCAAGATGTTTGTTGAGAATAAGACCTTGCCGAAGGAAAAGGGACTCAACCGTTTCACGTGGAACCTCTCTTATGAAGGCGCCCGGCAGCGACGTCCGCCCACGCCGGAGCAGCTTGAATTCATGGGCCCGCCGCGCGGGCCGCAGGTGCTGCCGGGCACTTACAGCGTTAAACTCTTCGTCGGGGACAAGCAGATCGGTGAGCGTCGCGTGGAGGTTCGCGTCGATCCGACCGTGCAGATCACGCCCGCCGATCTCCGGGCACAACTCGATCTGGCGATGAAACTGCGCGACATGAACTCTTCAATGAACGACGGCCTTCGGCTGCTCGACAGCGCAAAAACGCAGATCGAGCAGATCGAAACCATCGCCAAGGACCGCTTAACGGAGATGCCCGCCGATCTCACAAAAGCGATCGCCGACTACAAAAAAGCGACGAACGATCTGATCGCCGCTCTGTCGACCAATCCGGAAGACGGCATTCGCGCTCCGGCGCGATTTTCGGATCAGCTTGGCGGCCTGTACTTCACCATCGCCGGCGGTAATTTCGCCCCGACGCCGACAATGCGCGAAAACTATGAGCTTTTGCAAAAAGAGTTTCCCAACAAGATCGCGCAGATAAACAAATTCATCAGCGACGACACGGCGAAGGTCAATCAGACGCTGCAAAAAGCCGGGCTGGCGCCGATTGTGACGGGAAAGAATATCGAGCCGCCGAAGTGAACAATCAGGCCGAAGTCCGCGCTTGAGCTCTGGCGTAACGGTCAAGCTGGATGTATCGCCCTTGCTTACGCGCGCATCTTTTGCATGCGCGCGCCTTCCGCGTGATAAAATTTGGTTATGGCGGAAAGTATTGCCTTTTCCAAAACCGCGAGCCGCGAGCAAATCTATGCGGAGATCGTGCCGCAGATCGACGCGTTAATCGCCGATGAGACCGATACGGTTGCGAATCTTGCAAATATCGCGGCTGTTTTGAAGGAAGCTTTCGGTTTTTTCTGGGTTGGGTTTTACATAGCGAAAAACGGACAGCTCGTTGTGGGGCCGTTTCAGGGGCCGATTGCCTGCACGCGTATCGATTTTGACAAAGGCGTCTGCGGGCATGCTTACACAATGCGGGCGACTGTGACGGTGCCGAATGTCGATGAATTTCCCGGCCATATCGCATGTGCGTCCGAGTCGAAATCGGAGATCGTCGTTCCGATAAGAAACGCCGACGGCACGATCTTCGGCGTGCTCGATGTTGACAGCGACCGACTTGAGGACTTTAACGAAACAGACCGTGACGGTTTACAGGCTGTTGTGCAGATAGTTGAGCGATTCATTCAGAGCCACACGAACTCTGAGCGAATCGAATGACATCTATCGAATATCCGCTTTGGATCTGGATCACATTTTTTTCCGTCGTATTGGTCGCGCTCTTTGTCGATATCGGAATCGTAAACCGCACGTCGCACGTGCCCTCGCGAAAGGAAACTGTTGCCTGGGCTATCGTCTGGGTCTCACTTGCGCTGCTTTTTAACGTTTTTGTTTATTGGCAGGTCGGATCGATCTTTGGCGACTGGGACCTGGCGCAGAAACAAGCGACCCTTTTCCTCACAGGTTACCTGATCGAGCTGTCGCTCTCGGTCGATAACCTTTTTGTTTTTCTTCTAATCTTCAGTTTTTTCAAAGTCCCGAAAAAATTTCAGCACCGCGTTTTGTTCTGGGGCATCATGGGCGCGCTCGTAATGCGCATGATCATGATCTTTGCCGGTGCCGAGCTGGTCGAGCGGTTTCACTGGATCATTTACGTTTTCGGCGTATTTCTCATTTACACGGGTCTGAAAATGTTTCAGGACTCGGACGACAATTTCGAACCGCATGAGAGCCTCCTCGTTCGCCTTGCCACGAAATACATCCGCATTTCGAAGCATTACGACGGTGATAAATTTTTTGTGGTCAAAGACGGCGTCCGGACGGGAACGCTGCTGCTTCTGGTTTTGATCACGGTCGAATTCACCGACCTTATCTTCGCGGTCGATTCGATACCGGCGATCTTCGGCATCACGACCGACCGGTTTATCGTTTACACGTCCAATATATTTGCCATTCTCGGGCTTCGCACATTTTTCTTTCTGCTTGCCGATCTGGCCGACCGTTTTCATTATCTGAAGTACGGCCTCGCATTTATCCTCACGTTTATCGGCGTGAAAATGCTTTTGCCACTTTTGGCCGAAGGTCTGCTAAAATTGATGGGAGAAGGCGGCACGTCCGCGTTTGCCTCGCTGCTTGACCGCTACCTTAAACACGAGTTCGAGCAAGCGGTCATCAATATTTCGCTCTCGGTCGTCGTGATCGCTATCGCTGCATCGATTGTCCTCTCGCTCGTTTTTCCTCAAAGAAGGCAAGAGATCGAGGAGGACGAAGAACCTGACGTCCCCGATTTAAATCCTCCGAGTTAATGGAACAGAAGTACCGCAAATTTTACGTCGAATGGTGGCGGATACGAAAGAGCACGATCTACGGCTCGATCGCCATTCTGATCTTCGGCGGGCTTGCGGCGGGCGGTGCCTGGTACGCATCGCGTAACAACTGGTTTCTGACGGATGAAATTTCCAGTGCGCCCAAAGACGCGGCGCGGATAATCGCGTTCGAGGGCGACGTGCGGATCATACGAGCCGCGACGCGCGAGACCATAGTCGTCACGAAAGACACTTACGTTGCGGCGGGCGACACGATTCAGACCCAGGCGGACGGCCGAGCAAAGGTGCAGATGATCGACGGTTCCTTTTACACCGTTCAGCCGAACAGCACGGTCGTGATCCGCGACAACTCCTCCATATTTGGCGGCAACAACGTGCGCGTTTCGCTGGACGACGGGCAATTGAACGTCCGCACGCAGGAACAGGCGGAGAACACCGAGAACGTTGTCGAGATGTCCGAATCGGAAACATCGGTCAAATCGCAAACCGATGCGAGCTTCAACGCCGATGAGGGTAATGGCGAGATTCGCATCAGTCGCGGCACCGTCGAAACGACAGTCGGCGGTGAGAGACATACGCTAACTGAAAATCAATACGCCGAGGTTTCCGGAGGAAAGGTTACGAACAAGGAGCAGTTGCTGGCGTCGCCGCAGCATTTGCTGCCGGCTAATTCGGCGCAGATCGTCGATCTTACCGGCAGAGGCGCGGGCGCCAGTTTTACATGGCAAAGTGACAGCCACCTGGCGATTGCGTCTTATCAATTTCAGGTCGCACGGGCGCCGTATTTCGCGTCCGATTCAGTGCTGATCGATCGCGGTACGACCGGCGGACGCGAGTTTCGCGTAAACGGCATGCGGCCGGGCACATATTATTGGCGGACGCGAGCAACATCGCGCACGGGCCAGATCAGCGACTGGAGCGACCCGTGGCGCTTTAACGTTATCCGCCGCGACGCGAGCCGAAAGATCGATGCCAGCGAATGGAATGTGGAACGCGTCGGGGGCAACGTGTTTATTTTATCCGGACGCACGATGCCCGGCGCCCTGGTGCGTTCGCTGGGACGTGAAACCTTTGCAACGCAGGACGGATCGTTTCGCCTGCAAATTTCAACGCCGCTTTCCGAAGTGGCGATCGAAATGTCGGACGACCAGGGAAACCGCGCCGGGTTTGTTTTATCATTGCGAAACGCGAAGGTTATTCGCAGGTTTTAGCTGATGGGTTCGGGTCACGTACATTCACGCGGTCGGCGTTCGACGAGGAGCGTGTTCAACCTTAAGGTTGCTCTCGCGCTGACCTTCGTGTTCATGATTGTCGAGGCGGTCGGCGGCTGGCTGACCAATTCGCTGGCGTTGATCGCCGACGCCGGTCACATGTTAACGGACGTGGCTGCGCTGACGCTCACGCTTACGGCCATCTGGTTCGCCGCTCGCCCGGCGACCTCGCGAAAAACTTTCGGCTACTACCGGCTCGAAATTCTCGCAGCCTTCGTTAACGGCGTCGTGCTTGCGCTTCTTTCGATCTGGATAATTTACGAAGCGCTGGGACGCTGGCAGGCCCCGCCGGAAATATTAGGAAAGGAATTGACGATCATCGCCGTCGCCGGCCTGATCGTGAATATTATCGCGGCTTATCTGCTGCATGCCGACCACAAGCACGACCTCAACATTCGCGGCGCGTGGCTGCACGTGATGGGCGACATGCTCGGCTCGGTTGCGGCGATAACTGCGGGTTTGCTGATCCTCTCTGTAGGTTGGCTGTGGGCAGATGCTCTCGTCAGCATTTTAATCAGCCTGATAATTATCTTCAGTTCATGGCGGCTGATCTCCGATTCCGTGAATGTGCTGCTCGAAGGAACGCCCACGCACATAAATCTCGCGGCGGTCGAATCCGCGATAGTCGGCACCGAAGGCGTCGGCGGCGTTCACGACCTGCACGTCTGGACGATCTCTTCCGGCATCGACGCCCTCTCGGCTCACATCACGCACAGCCGCCTAATCCCGCATTCGGAATTGCTCGCAACGGTGCGCGAAAAGCTGCACTCCGAATTCGGCATCGACCATCTCACGATCCAAATGGAAACGCTCGACCGCGAGGCGGAAGCGGTTTACGTCTGCGACACCGGAACGAATTGCTTCGAGCCCGCGGTGAATAACAAGAAACAGGCTGTGCATAGCCACAATTAAAGGAGGATGTCTGAAAAGATGATTTTTTGGCTTTAGCTCCGATAGGAGCGTTATGTTTATAGAATCGATTCCGAAAACCGATCCGAGCTCCGTTGGAGCGGCATATGTCGCCCCTATGGGGCTTGCTTCCTATTATATTTGTTTCTTTTCTATAAATATTTGGCTCCTGACGGAGCCATTCAAATCCTGACTTCTGACTTTTCAGACATCCTCGCCTACTGCGTGTTGTGGAAACGACTTGGTAAGATTGACCAAGTCAAACTCAGCCAGACGCAGTCAGGATCGGCGGCTTGTCCCCGCTGTTTACAAACACTCTACGGCGATGCAGCAGATCAACCTCAAATACGGCCGCACCGAAATCCCTTTCGAATACGACGAAACCAAGATTGAAATTCTAGGCGATTTTCATTTCGAGCCTTCCTTAACCGACGCTCAGATAGGTGAAAAGTTGAATTCGCCGATCGGCTGTGAGCCGCTGGAAACGATTGTCGGGCCGGACGAGACTGTGTTAGTTGTTGTGCCGGACGCGACGCGGCGTTCGGGCGCCGGGCAGATCGTAAATCTTCTGGTTCGCCGACTGATAGCAAACGGGACCGCGCCGCATCAGATCGCTGCGATATTCTCGACCGGCATTCATCGATCGGTAACTGAAGAGGAAAAACAGGAAGTCCTGACGCCGTTCATCGCGCAGCGGGTAAAAACGCTTCACCACGATGCACGCGATCTAATGCAGATCGTCCGCGTTGGCGAAACGTCGGGCGGCATCGCGGTCGAGCTCAACCGCGCGCTTTTCGATTTCGATCACGTCGTTCTCGTCGGCAGCGTTTCGTTTCATTATTTTGCCGGTTTCACCGGCGGCAGAAAGCTTGTGTGTCCTGGCCTCGCGTCGGCAGGAACGATCTCGGCGACGCACAAACTTGCCTTTGACTGCGATGCCAGAGATCGCCGCGCAGGCGTCGGCACCGGTTTGCTCGACGGCAATGCCGTTAACGAGACGTTCGTCGAGGCGGCCTCGTCTGCAAAAATCTCGTTTTCGATCAACACGCTTTTGAACGACGCAGGCGAAATCACCGGTCTTTTCTGCGGCGATTGGCAGGCTTCGCACAAGCTCGCGTGCGAAACGTTCGCGGAGCAAAACACGATAAAGATAGAAGAAAAACGCGATCTCGTGATAGTAAGCTGCGGCGGTTATCCGAACGACATCAACATGATACAGGCGCACAAATCGCTCGAGGGCGCTTCGCACGTCTGCAAAGACGGCGGAACAATCATTCTGTTGGCCGAGTGCCGCGACGGTCTCGGCCGCGATGATTTTTTAAATTGGTTTGAGGCAAAAGATTCCGGCGAGTTGGCGGCTCAGCTCTGCGAAAAATATCAGGTCAACGGTCAGACGGCGTGGAGCTTATTGAGAAAAGCGGAACAGTTCAGAATCGAAGCCGTCACATCGTTGAAAGATGCCGCCCTGAATGCGATGCGTATAAAACGTTCTGAAACAAAAAAACGGGACGAATGCGGCTACATCGTCCCAAATGGAGGAAGAATATTGATAAAAACCTAACCGCCTTTTATCTCGAAGGTACGGCCTATCGTATCAGTTTGAGCGCGTAAAGACCGCAGACTGTCCTGGTAACCGGTGAATCGCAGCAGATAAACCGTGTCACCCGAACGAAGGAAATAGATCCGTCCGCTCATCGGCCGGCCGGATTTTACAAACTCGTAATTGAAGACTGCGCCGTTTAGCTTGCCGTTAAAATTTTCCTGCTTGCCGGCGACGTAACTCTGCAAAAATTGCAGCTTGTCTTCCTGCTCGCGGATCAGGTCGGCCCACGGCGTGTTACGCGGCGAGCTCACCTTACGAATATCGAAATGCCCTTCGTTCCGGTAGCCGTAAACGAACTCCGGATTGCCGCCCGAATTAACGGCTTTCCACTTTTCTTCCGGAATCTGAAACGTATATTCGACACTTGCGTCAGTGAACGCCGTCGCCTGGCCTAAGGCCGAGAGCGCGGCGAGGAGAACGGTCAACACGATCAATGATGTTCGAAAATATCTCATAGCAAAGGGTTGCCCAGGGGCGACTATATTTTAACGTAGTACAAAAGGTTTTCCCGAACCGTTTGATGAGATTTGGGCACGGGATGTTGCATAAATGCCTCGGCCTTCCTAAAGCATTAAAATACAGCAATTAGAAAAAATCTCGCCCAAATAAAGGCCTGACACATCTAAATATGAGAATCGGGCAAGCCGTTTCGATGCAATTATTAACTAGAGGTAATCAAAGTGAGATCGTCCAAATTTGCGTTACAAAGAATATTTTCCGCAGCATTGATTTTCGGTATTTTACTGCCGGGCTTTATTCTGGCTCGGCCCGAAACTGTCGATAAAAAACTAGCCGAAGAGCAAAAGGTCGCGCATGTGCTGAACAGGCTCGGCTTCGGCGCGCGGCCCGGCGACGCGGAGAAGGTGAAAGCCGTCGGCATTCAGAGATACATCGATCAGCAACTTAACCCTGCGGCGATCAACGATTCAGTCGCAGAAGCGAAGGTCAAGAATCTCGAAATTTTTGACATGACAACCGCCGAGGTTTTTGCGAAGTATCCGAATCCGGGCGCGCTTCTCCGCCAGCTCGAAGGCGGACGCGCCGCGCAGGCAAATGCTGCCGCGGCGAACGGCGAAATGACCGATAACGAGCGGCAGGAACGCCAGCGGAAACTACGCGAGTATTACCTGAAATACGATCTCAGGCCCGCGAACCAGATGCTGCCGCAGATCGTTTCAAACCGCGTGCTGCGTGCCGTTTATTCCGAACGGCAGCTTCAGGAAGCGATGGTCGATTTCTGGCAAAACCACTTTAACGTTTTCGCCGGCAAAGCAGCCGTTCGCTGGTACATACCGAGTTATGAACGCGACGTTCTGCGAAAAAACGCGCTCGGGAATTTCAAAGACCTCGTCGTCGGAACGGCTCAGCATCCGGCGATGCTTTTCTACCTTGACAATTTCGAATCGGTCTCACCAAACGCACAGCAAAATGCTAATCGCGGCGGACTTCAGAGGCGGCTTCAAAACGGCAACCTCAACGCGCGTCAGCGCGAACGCGTCAAGCAGCGGCAGGGCCTGACGGACGCCGAGCTCGACCAGCGGCTCAAGCAGATGCGGAACATCGGTCAGCAACAGCGGCAGCGCGGCATTAACGAAAATTATGCACGCGAGCTGATGGAGCTGCATACGCTGGGCGTTGACGGCGGTTATACGCAGAAAGACATCGTCGAAGTAGCGAAGGCTTTCACCGGCTGGACGATCGCCGATCCGCGCGGTTATCGGCGAGCTGCGGCGAATGATATCAACGGAAATGAAAATCGCGCCATCGAACGCCTTCAGCGGATGGCCGGCATTCCGGACGACCTGGAA
>Ga0187894_10004696_pt1 | contig 14483 bp, 10 predicted proteins | sample GBC1701081metaG_FD_136650 | JGI IMG/M metagenome (GOLD analysis project Ga0187894, IMG submission 136650) | White microbial mat communities from a lava cave in the Kipuka Kanohina Cave System on the Island of Hawaii, USA - GBC170108-1 metaG ...
CACCGTGTCGCGCCGCGCGGCCGGCGCCGCGTGGGTGAAGACGCGCTCCACGCCGAGCGCGACGTTCTCGTACGCGGTGAGCCACGGCACGAGGCTCGGCGCCTGGAATACGATGCCGCGGTCGGGGCCGGCGCCGCGCACCTCGCGGCCGTCGAGGACGACGACGCCCTCGGTCACGTCGGTGAGGCCCGCCGTCATCGCGAGCACCGTCGACTTGCCGCAGCCGGAGTGCCCGATGATCGAGACGAACTCGCCCTTGCGGACCCGGACGTCGAAGCCGTCGACGACCTTCTGCGGTCCGGCGCCCGTCGGATACACCTTGCCGACCTGCGAGAACTCGACGTAGCGGTCGTCGCCATGGCGCTCGGGCGCCGCCGCGATCGGCACCACCGGCGCGGGCGGGCGCCGGGCGGCGAGCAGGCCGGCGAGGAACGCGCCGCGGTCGACGCGCGGCGTCAGCGCCGGCAGCGGGATCACTTTCGCCCCGCCGGCGGCGGCGCGCCGGCCGCCGGCCTCGATGAGGTACTGCGTGATCGCGCCGCGGAGCGCCTTGAAGCCGTCGTGGTGGTTCATGGCGCGGCGGTCGCGCGGGCGCGGGAGGTCGACGGCGAACGACGGGCCGAGCGCGGCGCGCGGGCCCGGATCGAGCGGGATGATGCGGTCGGCGAGCATCAGCGCCTCGTCGACGTCGTTGGTGATCAGGACCACGGTCTTGCGGTCCTGGGTCCAGATGCGGACGAGCTCGTCCTGGAGCTTGGCGCGGGTGAGCGCGTCGAGCGCGCTCAGCGGCTCGTCGAGCAGCAGCACGTCGGGGTTCGCCGCGAGCGCGCGCGCCACGGCCACGCGCTGACGCATCCCGCCCGAGAGCTGCGCCGGCCGCTTGTCGCGCGCGGCGGCGAGGCCGACCATCGCGACGTAGTGATTGACGCGCGCGCGCCGCACCCGCGCAGGCAGGTGGCCGAAGACGCCGTCCACGGCGAGCGCAACGTTCTCCCTGACCGTCAGCCACGGCATCAGCGAGTAGCTCTGGAACACGACGCCGCGGTCGGGCCCCGGCCCGGTCACCGGCCGCCCGTCCTTCAGCACCGCGCCCGCGTCGGGCTGCGCGAGCCCCGCGAGGAGGCTGATCAGCGTCGTCTTCCCGCTGCCGGAAAAACCGACGATCGCAACGAACTCGCCGTCCGCGATCGCGAGGTCGACCCCGGCGAGCACTTCGGTGCGCCCGCGGCCGCTGCCGTAACCCTTGACGACGCCGCGCAACTCGAGCGCCGGAATCGCGGGCGATGGCGCGAGGGAGCCCGCCACCGGCGGCGCGGCGAGCGCTGCCTCGAGCGGCGCCGCGAGCGTCGCGACCGCGCTCATCGCCGCGTCACCAGATGCTGCACGCCGAGCGTGGCGCGGTCGAGCAGGAACCCGATGATGCCGATGGCGAGCACCGCGACCATGATCCGGCCGAGCGACTCCTGGCTCCCGTTCTGGAACTCGTCCCACACGAACTTCCCGAGCCCGGGGTTCTGCGCCAGCATCTCGGCGGCGATCAGGACCATCCAGCCCACGCCGAGGGAGAGCCGCATGCCGGTGAAGATGTACGGCAGCGCCGAGGGCACGATGATCTTGCGCACCTTGGTCGTCCACGGGAGCTGCAGCACGCGCGACACGTTGAGGAGATCGCGGTCGACCGAGGTCACGCCGACCGCGGTGTTGATCAGCGTCGGCCACAGCGAGCACAGCGTCACCGTGATCGCCGAGACCAGGAACGACTTCTCGAACAGCGCGCCGTCCGCGGTGACGTACAGCGCGCTCACGATGAGCGTGACGATCGGCAGCCACGCGAGCGGCGACACCGGGCGGAACACCTGGATGATCGGGTTCAGCGCCGCCTGCACCACGCGGCTCGAGCCGCACAGGATGCCGAGCGGCACGGCGACGAGCGTCGCGAAGAGGAAGCCGGTGAACACGGTCTTCAGGCTGGTGACGATCTGGTCGACGAACGTCGGCTTGCCGGTCCAGCCGTGGACCTTGACCTCGGCCTTCGGATCCTCGGCGAGCCGCTGCTGGTTGCGCGCCTCCTGCCGCCGGTAGAACTCGGCCTCCTTCGCGCGCTCCTCGCGATGGTCGTCGAGGAGGCTCTTCGCCTGCGCGAGCACCTGCGCCGGCCCCGGCACCGTGCCGAGGCTCGTCTGGACGCGCGCGGCGCTCACCGACCACAGCCACAGGAACGCCGCGATGGCGGCGAGCGGCACGCCGACCGCGAGCCATGCCGCCCGCGCCCGCTCGCGCGGGTCGCCGCCCGCGGACCCGATTGAAAGTCCGATTGCACGCAACACTCTGTCCATCGTCGATTTCTCCTAGGCCTTTGCTTTCGCGGATCCGTTCCCCTGGAGCCCGATCTGGAAGCGCCCGAGGTAGTCGTTCGGCTTCTTCGCGTCGAACGCGATGCCGTCGATGAAGCCGTCCTGGACGCCGCGGAAGCCGTCGGTCTTCGCCGGGAAGTCGGCTTCGGCGGCCTTGCCTTCGGCGACGAGCGCCTTCGCCGCCTGCATGTAGACGGCGGGCAGATAGACCTGGCGCGCGACGTCGAGGTACCAGGCGTCGGGTTTGCCGTCGGGGATCTGGCCCCAGCGCCGCATCTGGGTGAGGTACCAGATCGCGTCGCTGTAGTACGGGTAGGTGGCGAAGTAGCGGAAGAAGACGTTGAAGTCGGGCATCGGCCGCTTGTCGCCCTTCTCGAACTCGTAAGTGCCGGTCATGCTGTTGCCGATCACCTCCTCGCTCGCGCCGACATAGTTGGAGCGGCTGATGATCTTCACCGCCTCGACCCGGTTCGCCATGCTGGCGTCGAGCCATTTCGCCGCCCGGATCAGCGCCTTCACCACCGCGACGTGCGTGCGCGGGTGCTTCTCGGCCCATCCCCTGGTGACGCCGAACACCTTCTCCGGGTTGTTCTTCCAGATCTGGTAGTCGGTGATGACCGGCACGCCGATGCCCTTGGCGACCGCCTGCTGGTTCCACGGCTCGCCGACGCAGTAGCCGTGGATCGTCCCGGACTCGAGCGTCGCGGGCATCTGCGGCGGCGGCGTCACCGAGATCAGCACATCGGCGTCGGTCTGGCCGTTGGCGTCGGCTGCGGTGTAGTAGCCGGGGTGGAGCCCGCCCGCGGCGAGCCAGTAGCGCAGCTCGTAGTTGTGGGTCGAGAGCGTGAAGACCATGCCCATCTTGAACTGCTTGCCCTCGGACTTGAATTTTTCGACCACGAACTTCAGCGCGTCGGCCTTGATCGGGTGCACCGGCCGCCCGTCCTTGTGCGGCACGTGCTTCTTCATCTCCTTCCAGACGTCGTTCGAGACGGTGATGCCGTTGCCGTTGAGATCCATGCTGAACGCCGTCACCACCGGCGACTTGGTGCCGACGCCGATCGTCGCCCCCAGCGGCTGGCCGGCGAGCATGTGCGCGCCGTCGAGCTGGCCGTCGATCACCCGGTCGAGCAGCACCTTCCAGTTCGCCTGCGCCTCGAGCGTCACGAGCAGGCCCTCGTCCTCGAAGAACTTCTTCTCGTACGCGATCGCGAGCGGCACCATGTCGGTGAGCTTGATGAAGCCGAACTTGAGCGCCTCCTTCTCCGGCCGCCCCTGCTGCGCGATCGCCGGGAAGCCGAGCGCGGAGGCGCCTGCGAGGGCGGAAACTCCGGCGAGGAACTTGCGCCGCGCGCCGCGGCCGTGCCGATCGTGGGTCATGCTGGGCTGCTCCTTGTGACGGACGAAATCTTCTGCGCGCGGATCGCGTGCGATGCCGCGTACCGTTCCGGATCGACGCCCGACCACACCGCGCCGTCGACGAGTCGCGCCGTTCGCACGCTCGCCGCGGGCAGCGGCACGCCGACGGCCGCGGCCGCCTCGCGGTACAGGTCGACGCGGTTCACCGCGGCCGCGACCGCGGCGTAGTCGGGCCGGTCGGCGAGGAGGCCCCACCGCCGGAACTGGGTGAGGAACCACATGCCGTCCGAGAGGTACGGGAAGTTCACCGCGCCGTCGGCGTGGAACGCCATCGGCGCCGGGTCGGTCCACTCGCGGCCGAGGCCGTTCTGGTAGCGCCCGAGGATGCGGTCGACGATCACCTCGGCCGGGGCGTTGACGTACGGCGCGGCGGCGACCGTCCCGGCCATGCGGCGGCGGTTGTCGTCGCTCGCGTCGATCCACCGGCTCGCCTCGAGAACCGCCATCACCGTCGCGCGCGCGGTGTTCGGATACCGCTCGACGAACTCGCGCGTCGTGCCGAGCACCTTCTCCGGGTGGTCGCGCCACACGTCCTGCGAGCTCGCGAGGTGCACCGTGGTGCCGTCGACGACGCCATAGTGGTTCCACGGCTCACCGACGCAGAACCCGTCGATCTCGCCGGCGCGCGCCGCGGCGACCATCTGCGGCGGCGGGACGGTGATCATCGTGACGTCGCGCAGGGGGTCGATGCCGTGCGCCGCGAGCCAGTAGTAGAGCCACATCGCGTGCGTGCCGGTGGGAAAGGTCTGCGCGAACACGTAGCGCCGGTCGCCGGCGTGCACCAGCCGGGCGAGGCCGGGGCCGTCCGCCGCGCCGCGCGCGGCGTGCGCGCGGGCGATCGAGATGCCCTGCCCGTTCGCGTTCAGCGTCATCAGCACAGCCATGTCGCGGCGGGTGCCGCCGATGCCGAGCTCGACGCCGTAGACGAGGCCGTACAGTGCCTGGGCGACCTCGAGGTCGCCGGCGACGAGCTTGTCGCGCACCGCAGCCCACGAGCGCTCGCGGGTCGGCACGATCCGGATCCCGTGCTTCGCGTCGAAACCGAGCGCCGACGCCATTACCACCGAGGCGCAGTCGGTGAGCGCGATGAAGCCCGCGCGCACCGTCTCGAGCTCCGGTGCGTCCGAGCCGCCGGCCCACGCGGCGGCGCGGATCGCGTCGGGCACCAGGCTCACCGCGGCGCCGCCGGCGAGCGCGGCGCCCTGCCGCAGGAACCCGCGCCGCCCGTTCGGTTCTTCATCGCTCGACATTCCCGGCCTCTCGCGCGCAGCGCTTCAGGCCGCTACCTGCGCCGCGGCGTCCTTCATCGTCGCGGCGAGCAGGCCGTAGGCGCTCGCCCACGCGGTTTTCGCCTCCGGCGTGAAGGCCGGCCCGAGTCCCGCCTCGAGCGTCCACAGCAGCGCGCCCGCGACGGTGTCGTAGTGCGCGTCCTTGACGCCGTAGCGGACGTGGCGCCGTCCGAGGTCCTGGACCGCGGGCACGATCGCGTCGAGCTTCGTCAGCCCCTTCACCGCGGTGTCGATCATCGTCACCAGCTTCGCGCCCTGCGCCGTCATGTCGCCTTTGAAGAGCGGCTTCAGCGCCGGGTCCATCTCGAACAGCTTCCCGTAGAAGAGCGCGGCGGCCTGCTCCTTGATCGGCACCACCTGCTGCCACGTGCTCTGGACGAGACTGATCTGCTGCGGGGTCATATACTTGCTCCTTGGCTGTCGTCAGCGGGTCACTTCATCGGGATGCGCACCACCACCCCGCCCATCGCCTCGCCCATCTTGAAATCGGTGCGGGGGCTGTCCTTGTGCGCGTTGTGGCAGTTGATGCACGCCGGGGAGATCGCGCGGTCGGCGTAGATCGCGGTGAAGTACCTGGTCTTCCCGAGCGTCTCTTCCTTGTAGAACGGCTTCGACGCGTCCCTGGCGATCGCCTCGAGCCCTTCCTTCTCGGCCGGAGTCTTCGCCGCGTTCTGCTTGTTGACCGGCCAGAGCGACAGCAGCGAGTAGCTGAAGCCCATCTTCTTCTCCGCCACCATCTCGGCGCCGTAGCGGAACATCTGCGCCGGCAGCGCGAGCGCCTTGTCGTCCTTCCAGTGCTCGCTCGCCTTGATGACCTTCTCCTCCTGCAGCCGGTTGACGATCACGCGCGTGTACACGGTGCGGTCTGCCTCCATCACCGCGTGCATCGCATCGGCCATCTCCTTGTAGGTGACCTGCGCCTGCGCGACCGGCACGCAGGCGATTCCGGCGGCCGCGGCGAGCGCGGCGATTGCGGTCTTCGTCGTCATCGAACAACTCCTTTCCTGGTCATGACATTTCGCTTCCCCGTGCCCGCGCTGGCCGCGCGGCCCCTACCTGCCCGCCGCGCGCGGCTGGCGGCGGCTGCGCTTCTCCTCGATCTGCCGCAGCCGCTCCATCACCATCTCGAGGCTCTTCACGTGCGCCCGCGGCGGCCCGGCGAAGTTGCGCTCGACGAGCGCGCGGTCGGCGAGCGAGTCGAAGGCGAAGCCGAGGCCGTGGCAGGCGAGGCAGACCGGCCGCACCATCTTGTCGTTGGGGCGCAGCGTGTCGTTCTGGTTGTGCTGCACCAGGACGCGCTTGAGGCCGGCGTCGACCATCCGGTGCTCGACGCGCGGCAGATGGCAGCTCGCGCAGGACACGCCGCTGCCGGGCGGTGCCGCGCCCGCGAGCTCCGCCTGCCACAGCCGGTGGTGCGGCGAGCCCTCGTAGGCGACCGAATGCTGGTCGCGGTGGCAGCCGAGGCAGGCCTCGACCGCCGCGCGCCTGGTGTCGAAGCGGTGCGCCGCGTGGCAGGTGGTGCAGTCGACCGCGGTGTCGTGCGCCTCGGGCTTCATCGGCAGCCGCGCCCGCGCCGGGGTCATCGGCGGGAGCTTCTCCGCGAGCCGCATGCCGTGGCGTCCGCCGAGGAAACCCTTCGTCTCGAGCTCGTGACAGCCCTTGCAGACGCCGTGGTCCGGGCGCTCGACCCACGCCGGCGCGTCGTTCCGCTCGACCCGGTGGCAGCCGCTGCAGTTCACGCCGGCCGACGCGTGCGCCGTCTCGAGCCACTCGCGCGTCGCCCCGGCCTTCGAGCGCAGCGCCGGCGGCGCATCCGCGTCGGGCTCGCGGAGCGGCCTGACCGGATAGCGTTGCGACGGGTAGCCCGGCACTTGTGCCGCGACGTCGCGGAAATCCCGGCCCGGTAGACGGGCCTCCGGCAGCACCTGCGGCTGATCGAGGCGCTTGGCCAGGAAATCCTCGTACAGCGCGCGGTTGTCGTGATAGCGGTGACAGCCGGAGCTCGAGCACGTGTCGAACGCGAGGCCCTCGTGGCTCGGGCGGTCCTTGGCGATCTCGGCGTGGCAGTGGAAGCAGTAGTCGCGCGGCATCGTCACGCCCATCGCGGTCGTGATCTGCGGCCGGTGCTCGACGTGGCAGGTCACGCACAGCGTCGCGTCGAGCTTCTCGAGCCGGTCGGCGTTGCGCGGATCGGTGAACTTGGCGAGCGGATGCTTGTCGTCGGCTTCCTTCAGCGCGGCGCCGTGGCAGCGCACGCACGCCTCCTGCAGCCCGTCCTTCCCGCCGAACGGGCGGGCGTGGCAGCTCTCGCACGCGAGCTCGATCTGGTAGTGGCCGTGGCTGGTCGTGCCCGGGAGGAGCAGCGAGCGCGCCGGACCGAGCCACGCGCTCCCCGCCGCGCTCTCCGCCACGAGGCCCGCTCCGAGATAGCCGCCGATCGCCACGCTCATCACTCCCCAGGCAATCCAAAGCGCTTTGCGCCCCTTCGCCATGCCTCCGCTAGCTTCAGAAGTAGTAGGTCTTCAGCACGTGCATTCCGAGCAGCACCGGTACCGGCCAGAACACCGCGAGGTGCGCCCACGTCCAGGTGCGCCGGAGTCGCGCCGCGCGGGCGCCGAGCCGATGCTCGAGCGCCACGACACCGCCGGCCGCGCCGCCGAGGGCGAGCACGCCGAGGAACGCGAGCATCAGCGCGAGGTTCAGGTTGGCGCCGAGGCGCCCGCCGGTGTGGACGAGGAGCACGGCCACGGTCGCCACGCCGAGCAGGGCGTGCGCAATGCGCCACAGCGGGAAGTCGCCGGCGCGGAAGCGCCGGATGCGCTTGCGCAGCGACAGCACCAGCGCGAGGACGCTCAAGGCGAGCACCGTGAACCCGCTCACCTGCTTCCAGAACCCGTCGCGCCAGACGACGTCCCATTGCCACGGCACCTGCACGGTCGCGGCATAGGGGATCGCGACGGCGAGCCCGAGCGCGAGCGCGGCGGCGAGCGCGACGACCCCGGCGCCGGCGAGCGTCCGCCAGCCGCGCGCCGGTTCCGCCGGCCCGCCCGCGCCGGCCAGCGCGGCGAGCAGCGGCCGGCACGAGCCGCAGACCGTCGATGCGCCGGTGCGCGCCGCGAGCGCCGCGACCGTCGCGCAGCCCTCGGCGACGGCGCGGCCGAGCTCGCCGCGCGTGACGCCCGTGCAGTTGCACACCGCGACGTTCGCGGGCCACGCGCCGACGTCGCCGGGCGTCGCCTCGGGCCACGGCGATCCGGTCCGCGCGAAGCGCCACAGCTGCCACGGCCACACGCGGCGCCCGCGAGCCACGGCCTCCTGGAGCCGGCCGACGTCGGGGACCGCACCGACGGCGATCGCGCCGACGAGCCGGCCGCGCTCGGTGGCGAGGCGGGCGTAGGCCCCGCCGTCGCGGGCGCGGAAATGCCAGCGCCGGACGGCGAGATCGGGCCGGTCCTCGTCGCGCGAGCGGCCGATGCTGAACACCGGAAGATCGAGCACCTTCAGCCGCGTCGCGAGCGTCGAGCCGAGGTAGCGCGCGGCGTCGCCGGCGATGTCTGCGGCCGCGACCGACGCCTGCTCGAGACCCGGCGCCGCCAGGCCATACACGACGCCGCGGTGCTCGGCGCACTCGCCGGCGGCGTAGACGTCGGGATCCGAGGTGCGGAGCCGGTCGTCGACCTGGATGCCGCGGCCGACGGCGAGGCCGGCGCGCCGGGCGAGGTCGACGTTCGGACGGATACCGGTCGCGACGATCACGGTATCGCACGCGATCTCGGCGCCGCTCCGCAGTCGGACGCCCGCGACCCGGGTCTCGCCGGCGACGCCGCGCACGCCGTCGCCGAGGATCACCCGGACGCCGAGCGCCTCGACGTGACCGCGCAGCCGCTGCGCGGACTCGGCGTCGAGCTGCAGCGACATGAGCCGGTCGGCCTGCTCGACCACGATTACTTCGGTGTGGAAGCGCCGCATCGCGCGCGCGGCCTCGAGGCCGAGGAGCCCGCCGCCGAGCACGACGGTGCAGCGGCTGCGCACGCGGCGCGCGACGAGGCGCTGCGCATCGTCGACGTCGCGGAAGGTGTAGACGCCAGCGGTCCGGATGCCGGCGATGTCCGGGACGTGCGGGGTCGAACCGGTCGCGAGCACGAGCTTCGAGTACGGCTGCACGCGCCCCGCGGCGTCGAAGATGGTCTGCGCTTCGCGGTCGATCGCGACGACCGCGCAACCGAAACGCGTCGCGACCGGCGGAGCGTCGGGCACTGCCAGGTCCCGGGTGAGCGCGTCCCAGCCGAGCTCGCCCGCCAGGAACGACGACAACCGCACGCGGTTGTACGGCGCCCAGCGCTCGGCGCCATAGAGCACCAGCGGCTGCACCGGGTCCCGCCGGTGCAGCGCCTGCGCGAGGCGCACGCCCACCGGGCCCGCGCCGACGATCACGACCGGCTGCTCGGCCGCGGCCGGGATCGCACGCTCCTTCAGCACTGCCGCCAAATCGACGCTCCAAAACGAAAAAAGGCGCCGGTACCGCACGCGGGGCTCGCGCGCTTCCCGGACGCCTTCGTCCCGAGCACGACCGCCATTGGCCGCGCCCGCGCTTCGTTCAGCAATCAGCGTGCCATTACCGGAGACCCGAGGCTAAGAGACTGAATCGACGCCGCAAGACCCTTACTTCGCGACGTCGCTACGGGCGCGTCCGACGCACCGCACAAGTGCAGCGCGCCGCGCGGCCGCACCGCGATGCGACGCGTCAGCGCAGCAGCTCGGCGGTATCGACGACCGCCTGCGCGACGTCGGCGAGACGCTTGTTCCGGTCCATCGCCATGCGGCGGAGCGCGCGGTACGCCTCGTCCTCGCTCAGGCCGCGCGCCTGCATGAGGAGGCCCTTCGCGCGCTCGACGAGCTTCCGCTCGACGAGCCGGTCCTCGGCGGCAGCGAGCGCCTCGCGCAGTTGCTGGAACTGGTCGAAGCGCGCACAGGCGACCTCGACGATCGCCTTCACGCGCGCCGGCTCGAGCCCGTCGACGACATACGCCGACACGCCGGCGCGCGTCACCTCGCGGATCGTGTCGGCGTCGTCGTCGCGCGCGAACATCACGATCGGCCGCGGCTGGTTCCGGCTCACGACGACGAGGTGCTCGAGCACGTCGCGCGTCGGGGAGTCGGTGTCGATGATGATCACGTCGGGCTGGACGCGCTCGACGGCGCGCAAGAGCTCGAGCGGCGAGCTCAGCGTGGCGACGACCTCGTGACCCGCGCGCGCGAGCCCGTCGCGCAAGGTGTCAGCGCGCTCCGCGGATTCGTCGACGACCAGGACACGCAGCATGCACGGCCCTTTCCTCTCCGTCGTTGCGCAGTGCAACATGCATGCCAGCCGCGGTACGCGCCGATGACATCGACATCCGGCGCGCACCACGCCGGAGCGCTTTCGCCGGCTACCGCACTACGAGCTTGCGCGCGCGGCGCGGCGCCCGGGCTGCGCACGCCGGATTCGCGCGTGGCACGTGCGTTGCTATTCGTCCGCCACAACGAAAACACTCGGAGTCGAAGAGATGGCTGAGACCAAGTCCACCTGCTGCTACTGCGGCGTGGGCTGCGGCGTGATCATCGAGTCGCGTGACGGTCAGGTGACCGGCGTGCGCGGCGATCCCGATCATCCGGCGAACTTCGGCCGGCTCTGCACCAAGGGTGCGACGCTCCATCTATCGGCCCGCCACGAGTCGCGCGCGCTCCACCCCGAGCTGCGCCGCAGCCGGGCGACGGCGCGCTCGAGTGCGACCTGGGACGAGGCGCTCGACTACGCCGCCGGGCGGTTCGCGGAGCTGATCGGGTCCGACGGCCCCGATGCGGTCGGCTTCTACATCTCCGGGCAGCTCCTCACCGAGGACTACTACGCCTTCAACAAGCTCGCCCGCGCGCTCGTCGGCACCAACAACATCGACACGAACTCGCGGCTGTGCATGTCCTCGGCGGTCGCCGGCTACAAGCTGACGCTGGGCGCCGACGCGCCCCCGGCCTGCTACGAGGACATCGACCACGCCGACCTCTTCTTCGTCGCCGGCTCGAACGCCGCCTGGGCGCATCCGGTGCTCTTCCGCCGGATCGAGGAGGCGCGGGCGCGCAATCCGCAAACAAGGCTCGTCGTCGTCGATCCGCGCCGCACCGACACCGCGGCAGCCGCCGACCTGCACCTCCGGATCCTCCCGGGCACCGACATCGCGCTCGTGAACGCGATGCTGCACGTGCTCCTCGCCGACGGGCTCGTGGACCGCGCGTACATCGCCGCGCACACCGAGGGGTTCGAGGCACTCGAGCGCACCGTGCGCGACTATTCGCCGCGCACCGCGGCGCGGATCTGCGGCGTCGACGCCGACGAGATCATCACGGCCGCGCGGGCCTTCGGGCGCGCGCGTGCGGCGCTTTCGCTCTACTGCCAGGGCCTCAACCAGTCGACGCACGGGACGCACAACAACGCCGCCATCGTGAACCTGCACCTCGCCACCGGCCAGATCGGCCGGCCCGGGGCGGGCCCGTTCTCGCTCACCGGCCAGCCGAACGCGATGGGCGGCCGCGAGGTGGGCGGCATGGCCACGCTGCTTCCCGGGCACCGCGATCCGGCCGATCCCGCGCATCGTGCCGAAGTCGCGGCGCTCTGGGAGGTGCCGGAGCTGCCGGCGCGCCCCGGCAAGACGGCCGTGGAAATGTTCGAGGCGGTGGCCCGCGGCGAGATCAAGGCGATCTGGATCGCGTGCACGAACCCGGCCCAGTCGCTGCCCGACCAGCGGCTCGTGCGCGCGGCGCTCGCGCGCGCCGAGCTCGTGGTGCTGCAGGAGGCGTATCGCGACACCGACACCGCTCGATTCGCGGACGTGCTGCTCCCCGCGGCGAGCTGGGGCGAGAAGGACGGCACGGTCACCAACTCCGAGCGCCGCATTACGCGCGTGCGCACCGCCGTGCCCCCGCCGGGCGAGGCGCGCGCCGACTGGGCCATCGCCGCAGACTTCGCGCTCCGGCTGGCTGCGCGGCTCGGCCGCGCCGACGCCGCAAGGCTCTTCGCCTGGCCAGCGGACGAGAGCGGGCCGGCCGCAATCTTCGACGAGCATCGCTCGACGACGCTCGGCCGCGATCTGGACATCGGCGGCCTCGACTATGCGCGCCTCGAGCGCGAGGGCCCGCAGCAGTGGCCGCTCCCGAGCGGTGCGCCGGCCGGGCGCGCGCGCCTGTACGAAGACGGCGTGTTCCCGACGGCGAGCGGCCGGGCGCGGTTTGCCGATACGCGCCACGTCGAGCCGGCGGAACGCCCGGATGAGCGCTATCCCCTGATCCTCAACACCGGCCGGTTGCGCGACCAGTGGCACGGGATGAGCCGCACCGGCATCGTCGCGCAGCTCTTCGGGCACACGCCGCGACCCGCGCTCGACGTGCATCCCGACGATCTCACGGCACGCGCGCTGCGCGCCGGCGGTCTCGCCCGCGTTGCGAGCCGGCGCGGCGAGCTGATCGTCGCGGTGCACGCGTCGACGGACGTAAGCCCGGGCCAGGTCTACCTGCCGATGCACTGGGGCAGCCGCTTCATGCGCGGCGCCGGCGCCAACGCGCTGACGCTGCCCGCGTTCGATCCGCTGTCGAAGCAGCCGGAGCTCAAGTGCGCCGCGGTCGAGGTGACGAAGGTCGACCTGCCGTACCGGGTGGTCGGGCTCGCGCGGCTCGAGCCGGGCGTCGCGCACGCGCTGCAGCCGCTGCTCGAGCGCTTCGCCTACGCGACCCTCGTGCCGTTCGGGCGCGACGAGCCGCTCGTCGAGCTCGACGCCCGCGACCGTGCGGCGCCCGACGCGGAGACGCTGGCGGCGCTCGACGCCGCCCTCGGCTTCGCCGGCGGCGTCCGCGAGCTGCGCTACGAGGACCCGTCGCGGGCGGTCGGCAAGCGCATCCGGTTTGCGGCGGGCTGCATCGCCGCGGTCAGGCTGGCAGGCGAAACGCGCGCGACCGAATGGCTGCGGGAGGTGATGCTCCGCGGCGCGTCCGACGCCAGCCTGCGCCGGCTCGCGCTCGCGCCGCTCGACCGGCCGCCGGCGGCAGGACCCGCACGCGGACGCGTGGTGTGCAACTGCTTCGACGTGTCCGAGGACGAGATCGCCCGCGAGCTCGCCGGCACGCGCTCGCTCGGCGAGCTCCAGGCCCGACTCAAGTGCGGGACCGAATGCGGATCGTGCCTCCCGGAGCTGCGCCGGCTCGCGGCCGCGGGCGCGGGTGCGCGGGCGGTGCGAGCGTGAGCTACGCGGCGCTGATCAAGACGCTCGCGTGCCGTGCGGACGCGCACGACCTCGCGCCCGAGGACGCCGCCCTCCTCTTCGGCGCCATGCTCGACGGCGGCGTGCCGGAGCTCGAGCTCGGCGCAATGCTCGTCGGGCTGCGCATGAAAGGCGAGTCGACCGGCGAGCTGCTCGGCGCGTACGAAGCCCTCGCGGCGCGCGTGCACCAGCTCGCACCGCCGCAGGCCGGCGCCGCGCGGACCGTCGTGATCGGCACCGGCGAGGGTACGCGCGTCCAGCCGAACCTGACCCCGCTCGTCGCCCTCGTGTTGCAGCGGCTGGGTGTGGGGGTGCTGGTACACGGCGCCCTCGAAGGCCACGGCCGCATCGCGGCCGCATACGTGTTCCGCGAGCTCGGCGTGCTGCCGTGCGGGACGCTCGCGCAGGCGCAAAGTGCGCTCGAGCGCGAGAAGATCGCTTTCGTGCCGACGGCGGTGTTCGCTCCCGGGCTCGCCGCGCTGCAGTCGCTGCGCGGCCGCCTCGGCGTCCCGAACCTCGCGCACCTCGTCGCCCGGCTCGTCGACCCGCTGCCCGGGGCGAGCCTGCGCCTCGTCGGCCTGTCCGACGCGGCAGAGCTCGCGCGGCTGCGCGACGTGATCCTCGGCACCGGGGAACGCGCGCTCGTGCTCGGCGGGACCGACGACGAGCCGTTCGCCGATCCCCGGCAGCGTCCGCAGCTCGAGCTCGTCGACGACGGCGCGAGCCTGGTGCTGTTCGGCGAGGAGCACGCGGCGGTCGACGCCGGCGCGGCCCTGCCCGAGGTGCGCGGCGCGAAAGCAACCGCGGCCCACATCCGCCGGGTCCTCGACGGGGCGGCGCCGCTGCCGCTGCCGATCGTGAACGAGATCGCGTGCTGCCTCTACGGCGCGGGGCTGACGGACGACCTCAACCAGGCGAAGGCGATCGTGGCGGTGGAGGCTTCCGGCAGGAACGGGCGTCCCCTGGCCGCGTAAAAAAGGACGACCCTCGGGCGCCACGCGCCCGAGGGTCGGGGATTTTCCCTGCGAAGCCAGCCTATAAGCCGGGTTCTGTCGAGGACCGGGCTCGCGCCCCGTCCCGGACGGCCATTCATCTGGGCCGCGAGTTACCCCGCGGCTCTAGCCACCTACCCGCAG
>Ga0187894_10004697_pt1 | contig 14480 bp, 14 predicted proteins | sample GBC1701081metaG_FD_136650 | JGI IMG/M metagenome (GOLD analysis project Ga0187894, IMG submission 136650) | White microbial mat communities from a lava cave in the Kipuka Kanohina Cave System on the Island of Hawaii, USA - GBC170108-1 metaG ...
GCCCGCGCGCGCGGGCGCTCGCGCAAGGAATCGCAGAAACAGCCAGCGGCGTGCGGATGGACCTCGCAGCAACGGCACGCCCGCGCCGCTCCCCGCGCTCGGGGCCGTTCGCCGTTCGTCGTGTCTCCATCGCGCTCATCATCAGAATTCGCCGCATGACCATTGATGTGTTCCCGCGTCCGCGTCCTCGCCCCCATCTCTCGCGCGCCTGCCCGACGTACCATTCGATGTCCGCGCACATCTCCTTCTGGTGCAAGCCACGGACCGCTTGAGCGTTGCCCCCAGGTCGAGTATGTTGACCACGCAGGTTCATGACGGAGGAAGGCTCTTGGATACACCGACGACCCGACTGCTGACGTCTCCCGACTTCGTACGCCTCGTCTCGCGACGCTGGCGCGTTTCTCTCGTGCTGACCGTCTGCCTGTGCGTGGTGTACTACGGGTACATCCTGCTCGTCGCCGCGAAGAAGGACCTTCTCGCGATCCGCATCGGCGATGCGACCACGCTGGGCATCCCCTTGGGCGCCGCCGTCATCATCGCCGCCTGGCTGCTGACGGCCATCTACGTCATCTGGGCGAACCGCGTGCACGACGTCGAGGTCGCGCGACTCCGCCAGCGCCTGCACGAGTAGGCAACGTCCGTTGTCGTCCGTTTCCGGAAGCACTCGAACGCAATGCAGACCACCCTTGGGACGCCGACCCTGTCGGCCATCCTGTTCTTCCTGGCGATCGTCCTCCTGACGCTCGTCATCACGTGGTGGGCCGCGAAGCGCACGCGGTCGACGAAGGAATTCTACGCGGCCGGCCGGTCGATCACCGCATTCCAGAACGGCCTCGCGCTCGCCGGCGACTACATGAGCGCCGCGTCGTTCCTCGGGATCACCGGCCTCGTCGCGCTGCGCGGCTACGACGGGATGATCTACGCCACCGGCTGGCTGGTGGGCTGGCCCGCGCTGATGTTCCTCATCGCCGAGCCGCTGCGCAATCTCGGCAAGTTCACCTTCGCGGACGTCGTCGCCTTCCGACTCCGGCAGACGCCGGTCCGCATCGCGTCCGCGGTGGGCGGCGTCCTGACGGTGCTGTTCTACACGATTGCGCAGATGGTCGGCGCGGGGAACCTCATCACGCTGCTGTTCGGCATCCGGTACGAGTGGGCGGTGGTCTGCGTCGGCGCGGTGATGCTCGCGTACGTGCTCTTCGGCGGAATGATTGCGACGACATGGGTGCAGATCATCAAGGCGATCCTGCTGCTGTTCGGCGTGACGCTGCTGACGATCCTCGTGCTCTCGCGCTTCTCCTTCGACTTCGGGAGTCTGTACTCCGCGGTTGCCGAGCGCTACGGACAGTCGGCGCTGGAGCCGGGCGGACTCATCTCCGATCCGATCGACGCCATCTCGCTCGGCCTCGCACTGATGCTGGGCCTGCTCGGCCTGCCGCACATCCTGATGCGGTTCTACACCGTGCCCGACGCGAAGGCCGCGCGCACGTCCGTGCTCTACGCGACCGGCTTCATCGGCTATTTCTATCTGATCGTGCCCATCGCCGGCTTCGGCGCGGCCGCGCTCGTCGGACGCGATCTGATCCGGCAGATCGACGCCGGCGGCAACATGGCCGCGCCGCTGCTCGCCGAACTGCTGGGCGGGACGCCGTTTCTCGGCTTCATTGCCGCCGTCGCCTTCGCGACGATCCTCGCGGTTGTCGCCGGGCTGACGCTCGCGGGCGCGTCCGCGCTGTCACATGACATCTTCGTTCACGTCATCCGTCACGGCCGCTCGACCGAGCAGGAACAAGTGCGCGTCGCGCGCCTGGCGACGCTGATCTTCGGCGTGCTGGCGGTGCTGCTGGGGATTGTGTTCAAGGGGCAGAACGTCGCGTTCATGGTGGGACTGGCGTTTGCCATCGCCTGCAGCGCGAATTTCCCGGCACTGCTGCTGTCGATCGTCTGGCGGCGCTTCACGACGGCCGGCGCGGTCTGGTCGATTGCGACGGGCGCGTTCCTGTCAGTATTCCTGATCGTCATCAGTCCCACCGTGTGGGTGGACATCTTCCACAATCCGGTTGCGCTGTTCCCGCTGCGCAACCCGGCGATCGTGTCGATGACGGTGGCGTTCGCCGTGGCGATCGTGGCGTCGCTGCTGACGCGCGAGCCCCAGGCAGAAGCCATGTTCGAGGACGAGAAGCTGCGGACGTATCTCGGCGTCGGCGCCGAATAAGCGCCGGCCGGCGGTGGTACGTCGGACGGGACGCGCTGGAAAGATCAGTAGAATAGGTGAGCGATCGGCGTGAGGTGAGACGACAGCGACAGTTGTAAGCCGGCAAGACGGACAAGCAGCGGCGGAGTCGGCAGTTCCCACGAATGGAGGCGTCCATGAGCGAGAACGGATCGGCGGCAACATCTCGTCCCCCCTGCTTCCTTTTCCAGTCGCCGAACACCGTCGGCCTCGGCCATCTGAACCGGCTGGCCGCCATCGCGTGCGCCATTCGCGACCGCGAGCCCGCCGCCAAGATCCTCTTCCTGGTGGAAGGGGACAGTCACCTCCTGCTCGACGCGGTGCGCCTGCCGTACGTCACCGTGCCGCATTCCTCCCAGCGCGGGAGCGAGTCGTGGGCCGCGTGGCCGCACGAAGAACAGCAGGTCTACTTCGCCGAGGCCGCCAACCGTCTGCTCGCCTGGCTCCGGCCGGATGTCGTCATCTTCGACACGATCCCCTATTGGACCCTCAGCAAGGCCGCCATCGCCGTGAACATCCCCATCGTCCTCTGTTTGCGAAAGTTCAAGGCAGGCGGGGACTGGGCATCGCTCGGCGCATCGTTCCTGTCGAAGCTGTCGCTGATCCTCGCCGCCGAGGCGGGTGTGATCGAGATCATGCCGAAGGACATCCAGCCGCGCTGCGCGTACGTCGGGGACATCGTGCGCGGACGAGCAGAGACGAGCGGCCCGCTGCAGCCGCGAACGGTGGTGATCACCGGCGGGGGCGGCGGCTATCCCGGCACGGTCGACTTCTACAATCTTGCACTGGCGGCGATCTCGCGCCTGCGCGGGGACGGCGAGGACGTCGCGGTCAAGCTGGTGACCGGCCCGCTGTTCAAGGAATGGGATCGCCTGGCGCTCATGCCGGACGTCACGGTCCTGCCGTTCGATCCGGCGCTGCGTCAGTCGCTGCTGACGGCTGGTGTCGTCATCTGTCAGGCGGGCTACAACACGATCGCGGAACTGAAGCGGATGCCGGTGAAGGCGATCTGCATTCCGGGAGAGCGGAACCTGGACGATCAGGTGAGCCGGGCGGTGATGACGTCTACCGCGCTCCCCGGCTTTCAGGTCTATCTGGGGGGAAGCGCCGCGGGGCTCGCGCAGCAGATCCGCGTGGCGCTCGCCGAGCCGAGGCCCGACGCGCGCGCGGATACGGATGATCGCGGCGCCGAGCGGGCCGCTGAGCTGCTCCTCAAACATGTCGGCGCCGCGTCGACGGTGTCAGTCCAGAGCGCCTGACGAAGCGACCGCGGGTCTCGCGACGGGGGCCGTGCTGGCGCGGCGCGCCCAGAGCAGGTCGAGTCCGGCGATGCGGCCGGTGCGGAAGGCGAGCAGCGCGAGGACGGCCGCCCATTCGATCAGGTTCTTGTTCACGAACAGATACGTCCCTTCGTTGCCGGGCTGCGGCAGGCCGGCGGTGGGAATCTGCGTGATGTAGAACAGCGTCAGGAAGCCGAGCGCGCCCCAGCAGCCAAGCTGCGTCAGCAAGCCGAGAATCAGCGACAAGCCGACGAGGACGAGCAGGATCGGCACGAGCGTGTCCACCCAGGGCAGCGCGCCGTTGCCCAGCGAGTGAAAGAATCCCGCGAAGGGGCCGGTCGCGGCCTTCAGGTAGCCGCCGGCGCTCCAGCCGCTCAGCGGTGCGCCGGCGCGCGTCCAGCCGGGGAGCATCAGCTTGTAATACCCCTCGTACAGAAAATGCCAGCCGATCAGCGTGCGCAGCAGGATGAGGGCGGTGGCTTCGAAGCGTGAATACCGTTCCATAAAGCGAGCGTGTCCCTCTGCGATGAAGGCGTGTGCGATGACTCCGGCGGTGGACGAGCGAATGGACGCGCGTCTACGCGGCGGTGGAATCGTCCGGGTTTTGACTCAGATACTCCATGTAGGCGGCCAGGGCACCCTGATTGTGGCGACGGGCCATCTCGACGAGCGTCCGGGTGTCGCGGGCGCGCATGGCGGCCACCATCGCGCGATGCTCTTCCTGCGCCTGATCGACGCGATGCACCAGCACGCCGCGGAAGAAATAGCGTCGGACGCGCGCCCAGCGATCGAGCACGCGCTCGGTCATCTCGTGGAGCAGGGGCAGTCCGGGGACGTGCGCAATCGTCGAGTGGAACCGACGATTCAGGTTCGCCCACTCGTCGTGCGCGCCCTCGCGGACGGCCGCGTCCATCGCAGAGACGAGCGCGTCGAATGTCTGCAGATCCGCCTCCGACGCGCGGCCGATCACCAGGTGCGACGCCACGGTTTCCAGGCCTTCGAGGACGGTGAACACGTCCAGCACCGAGTCGCGCGAGATCGGTGCGACCGTCACGCCGACGTGCGGCACCGAGACGACGAGCGCTTCCGACTGCAACTGCTGGAGCGCCTCCCGGATCGGGATGGCGCTGACGTTGAGCCGCCGCGCGAGCTCGTCGATCACCAGGCGCTCGCCGGGCTGGAGCTGACACTCCATGATGGCGTCACGGATCGTGCGATACACGAACTGCTGCTTCGTGCGATGGCGCGTCTCGGAGGAGAAGGCAAGTGGCATCGGTCTCCAACCTGTCCGCCTACGTCGTCGAGCTCGTGCCGATCGGGTCGGTGATCAGCACGCGCGTCTTCTGATCGAGCGCTTCGTCCGCTTTCAGACAGGCGAGCGCGGATCGCAGCGCCTTGTCGGGTCCGCAGGCGAGCGGCGCGCCCGTGCGGACGCTCGAACAGAAGCCGCTGACCTCGAGCTTGTACGACGACAGCCGCTCGGCGCCCGCGCCCGGCGCCGCGTTTCCGCCGCGCGCCTGGCTGGATGACGCGGCGTCTGCGATCCGGCTTTCGGACGCGTCCATCGCCGGGCCGCCCGCTTTCGGCGTCACCTCGATGTTGGTCGGCGCCTGGCTGCGCGAGCCGCCGCCTTCTTCGAAGAGATACGCCTCGGACTCGCCGCGCATGATCAGCGTCCCCTTCGTGCCGTAGAACGCCTCATACGTGCGATCGAACGCGTTCGACTCGACGGAGGAAAACGTGACGTGACGTCCGCCAGGATACTCCCACGTCGCGTGGACGTGGTCCCACACTTCGCGGTCTTTGTAGCGGGCGATGCTGCCGGCGCCGCTGACGGCTTCCGGGATCGCCTCGAAGAACCAGTTGACGATGTTGATCTGGTGGCTGGCGAGCTCGGCGAGCAGGCCGCGCGAATAGCGCTTGTAGAGCCGCCAGTTATAGAGGTGTTCGAACGTGGGGTAGCCCCACTTGGACGGATCGTAGCCCGGGGACGGCGGCTCGCCGTTGCGGCGCCAACTGCCGTTGCGGTGCCACGCGAGCCGCGCGGAGAAGAGGTCGCCCAGGGCGCCGGCTTTGATGACGCCCGTGAAGGCGGATTGATAGACCGGATTGTAGGCGCGCTGGTAGCCGATCTCGAGCAGGCGCTTGTTGCGCAACGCCGCTTGACGCATGCGCTCGCAGCTCGGGACGTCCCACGCCATCATCTTCTCGCACAGCACGTGCTTGCCGGCGTCGAGGCAACCGACGGTGACGTCGGCGTGCGCCCAGAGTGGCACGGCAATGACGACGGCTTCGAGGTCCTCTTTCTCCAGCATCTCGCGCCACTCGCTGTAGTGGCGGGCGGGCGGCAGCTTGTTCTTCTTCAGGACATCGTCCGACTTCGCCAACTGCGACGGGTTGATGTCGCACAGCGCGCGGACTTCGCCAAAGGCCGGATCCGTCTGGTTCAGGAGGACGCGGCCTTCGCCGCCGACGCCGATGAATCCGAGGCGCACCGGCCCGCCGCGGACCGGTCCCTTCGCGGCGGCCGCTACGCCCAGGCCCGCCAGCGCGGGAAGGCCGGCGACGGCCTTCAGGAAATTGCGGCGCCCTACCGCTTGTTGTTCAGGTGTGAGATTCACGCATCCTCCACGATTGCATCACGAAAAGAACCAAAGATCCGGGCACGGGGCGACCCGTCATCAGGGAATACGACGGCGAGCGTCTCGGGGTGCGACGCGCAATACGCGCGAGCGAGATCGACGCCGCCGACGAGGAACGCGGTGGCGAGCGCGTCGGCCGTGGCCGCGTCGCCCGCGATGGCGGTCGCGCTCAGGACGCCTGACGCCGGCCAGCCGGTGCGCGGGTCGAGCACGTGTCCGTAGCGGCGTCCATCGACTTCGATGAACTGTTCGCCGGCGCCGCTCGTGGCCAGCGCGCCGTTGCGGAGGAACACGCGGGCGAGCGGCGTGCCGGCGCGCTGACGCGAGTGGAGGTCGATCTCCCAGCCGCGTCCGCGGCCGCCGAGCGCGGCGATGCTGCTGCCGGCGGCGGATACCAGCGCGTGGGGGGCGCCCCGGCGCGCGAGGAGATCGCACATCCGCTGGACGGCGTAGCCCTTGCCGATGCTGCCCATGTTCAGTTCGACGCCTGGCTTCGCGAAGCGGACAGCCTGCGCGCCGGCGTCGAGTGCGACGTGCGTCATGCCGACCAGCGCGCGGGCCGAGTCGATGGCGTCGAGCGGCGGCAGGCGGCCTTCGCGATGGAGGAAGCCCCAGCAGCGGCTCAATGGCGTGCTGGTGATGTCGAACGCGCCGCCGGTGTCGTCGTGCAGGCGGCGGCAGGTGTCGAGGAGCGCGAACAACTCCGCGTCGATCGCGACGGGCGCGTCCGCGGCGGTCCGGTTGATCGCGGTCAGGTGGCTGGTGTCGCGGAAGACGCTCAAAGCCTCTTCGAGGCGATCGGCTTCGTCCAGGGCGGCGCGCGCGGCGGGGACGTCGGCGGCGTCTTCGCCGGACAGGGTGATCTCGAAGCGGCAGGCCATCGCGCGCCGATGGATGCGGATCCAGTGATCGGCGGCGGCGGCGCGCGGGTCGAGTGACAACGGCCAGGTGAGGAGCCGCCGGCGACTGGTTCCGCGTTGGGCCGAGAGATCGGACATGCCGGAAAAGACGCGTGTCGGGGCACGACAGTCGGAGGCCACGGGCCGCGGCTCACGCTGTCGGGCTGGTGAACGCGAGGTTACTACGTCACGACTGGGACCGAAAACGCCGTATATCATATATGATTACGACGACACTCAGCAATGCGCTTCGCTGGCGGAGCCTGTATGATCGCCGCCACGCGCAGTAACCGTTGTTGCGGTCCGGTCGAACCTGACCGGACGGCGCATCCTCGTGACACACACTCCAGGAATTGGGACTCCATGCCTCAACGCCTCAGTCATTCTGTCACCGCTTACATACTTGGCGCTAGTGTCGCGTTCGCGGCCTCCGTCAGCCCCCTGGCCCAGTCGTCCTCGCCAGCCCCCTCGGGGGCGACGTCGGCATCGTCTTCGCCAGGCCAATCCGCGTCGACGCCGCCACCGCCCGATCCCGCCCGCGAGAAGCGGCTCGCCTGGTTCCACGAAGCCAAGTACGGCCTCTTCATCCATTGGGGCCTCTACGCCATCCCCGCCGGCGACTGGAAGGGCAAGCGCATCCCCGGCATCGGCGAGTGGATCATGAACCGCGCGAAGATTCCAGTCGGTGAATACGCCCAGCTCGCCACCCGGTTCAACCCGGTGAAGTTCAACGCGGAGGAGTGGGTGCTCCTCGCCAAGGACGCCGGCATGAAGTACATCGTGATCACGTCGAAGCACCACGATGGCTTCGCGCTGTACGACTCGAAGGTGAGCAAGTACGACGTCGTCGACGCGACGCCGTTCAAGCGCGACATCCTCAAGGAGCTCTCCGCCGCCTGCCAGAAGCACGGCATGCGCCTCGGCTTCTATTATTCGCAGGCGCAGGACTGGCACGACCCGAACGGCGCTGGCAACACCTGGGACTTCGGTCCGAACGAGAAGAAGGACTTCGACAAGTATCTCCGCGAGAAGGCGGAACCGCAGGTGAGGGAACTGCTGACGGAGTACGGGCCGGTCGCGCTCGTCTGGTTCGATACGCCACAGATGATGAACGACGCGCGCGCGCAGCGCTTCACCGACATCGTCCGCCAGGCGCAGCCGGCAACGCTGATCGACGGCCGCCTCGGCGCCGCGGGCGACTACCGCACGACGGGGGACAACGTCATTCCGCCCGAAGCGCTCAACGAGGCGTGGGAGACGCCGGCGACGATCAATCACACGTGGGGCTATCGCACGGATGATGAGGATTGGAAGTCGCAGGGGGATATCACGTTCAAGCTGGTCGATATCGTCAGCAAGGGCGGCAACTACCTGCTGAACGTCGGTCCGATGGCGGACGGCGTCATCCCGGCGCCGAGCCAGAACGCGCTGCGCAGTGTCGGCCGCTGGCTGAAGCTCAATGGTGATGCAATCTACGGTGCGGGTAAGTCGCCGTTCGGTGCCGAGTTCGGCGAGTACGCGGCGTCCGGCGCGAAGGATCTGCGCGGCGGCAAGCTGTTTCTCGCGCGCAATGAGTATCGCGTCACGACGAAGCCGGGCAAGCTGTATTTCACGTTCTTCGCGGAGCCGCGTGCGCCGTTCGAGGTGCCGGCGATGAAGAACGCGATCAAGAAGGTGTATCGGCTGGCGGACAAGGAGCCGGTGCCGTTCAAGACGGAGAATGGCAAGACGACACTCGACATCGCGCGGCCGATCCTGGATCCGACGGCAACGGTGGTTGTCGTCGAGATCGAAGGGGACACCGTCCAGCGCTGACGTCGGCCGGTCGCGCCTGGAATGGAATGCCGCACGAGCCTGATGCGTTTCGGCGCGTCAGGCTCGTGTCGCGTACATCGATCGTGTGGAGCGAGCGAGCGGGCCGGTGAAGGCGGGCCAGTGAAGGCGCGGGCGGCGTCAGGCGCCGAAGCGGCTGACGATCTCGGACAGCACCGGGCGGACGCGGTCCGTCGGCCGTTCCGTTGGCGTGCCGATGTGGACGAAGCCGGCCATCACCTCGTCCGCGTCGAGGCCGAGCGCGTCGAGGATGCGGCGATCGTACGCGTACCACTCCGTCAGCCAGGTCGTGCCGTAGCCGAGGGCGTTCGCGGCGACCACCAGGTTCATGCAGACCGCGCCGGCGGAGAGCTGTTGCTCCCAGACGGGGATCTTCGGATGGGTGCGGGCGCGCGAGACGACACCGATGACGAGCGGGGCCTGGGCGAGGCGGTTGCGTTCGATCGTCGTGCGTTCGGCGTCGGCGCCGGGGTTGTCGGCCAGGAAGGTCGACGCAATGACGTCGCCGATGCGCAGCCGCGCGTCGCCTTCGAAGAGGATGAAGCGCCACGGCGCGAGCTTGCCGTGATCGGGGACGCGCGTGGCAATCGTCAACAGGGTGTCGATCTCGTCCGGCGTCGGGCCCGGCGGCACGAGCATGCGTGCGGCGACGGAGCGCCGTGTGCGGAGCAGATCGAGGGTGGACGTGGCGGATTCAGTGGGCATGTGTCTTGGAGCGCACGGCGTGCCAGTCAAGTTGGGGCGTCAAAGTCGGGCGGTCAGGCCGTCCGTCACATCGGTCCGTCAACATCGGGCTGTTGAATCAGGGCCGTTGAATCAGGGCCGTCCACAGGGTGTCAACATCGGGAGCGTGAAGCCGGTTACACCACCAGGTGCGTCCTTTCACCGTAGCATGAGAGCGTGGCGGCGGGCAGCCCAAAACCGTGCCGTTCGCGGCTGGCAGGCGGAGCCGGCGCGTCGGGCGCGCGTAGGACGTACGAGACACTTGCGCGATGGGGCCTGGCCGTGGTTCAGTCTGGCATGCACGATTCTCCAGCCTCCTCGCCCGTGACGACTTTTCTTCGACGCCTGCTGATCGGCGCCTGTGCGCTCGTCTGCGCGGCGGCATCCGTGTCGACCATGAACCGGCTTCCTGCATCGGAAACACTTGTCCTTGTCGGTACCTACACCTCCGGCGAAAGCGGCAGCAAAGGCATCTACCGGATGTGGCTCAATCCGGAGACGGGTGCGCTCTCCACGCCGGAAGTCGCGGCCGAGACCACCGATCCGAGCTTCCTCGCGCTGCATCCGACGAAGCGCGTGGTCTACGCGGTCAACGAAACGGACACCTTCGGCGGACAGACCGGCGACAAGGCCACGGGCGGCGTCACCGCGTTCACCATCGGCGAGGCCGGTGAGCTGAAGAAGCTGAACGATCAGCCGTCGCTCGGGAAGCATCCGTGCTACATCGCGATCGACCGCAGCGGCGCGCTCGCGCTCGTCGCGAACTACTCCGGCGGAAATGTCGCGGCGCTGCCGCTCGACGCGGACGGCCGCCTGCAGCCCGGACGCGCGCAGCAGCACACCGGATCGAGCGTGAACAAGGATCGGCAGAAGGGCCCGCACGCGCATTCGATCGACCCGGATCCGTCCAACCGCTACGCGCTGTCCGCGGACCTCGGCATCGACAAGGTGCTGGTCTACAAGCTCGATTCGAAGACGCAGACGATTGCGCCGAACGATCCGCCGTCCGCGTCGATCGCGCCCGGATCCGGTCCGCGTCACATCGCGTTCGACCCGAAGGGCCGGACGGCGTACGTCATCAACGAGCTGACGTCCACCGTCACGGTGCTGGCATGGGATGCCGAGAAGGGGACGCTGCGCGACGTGCAGACGATCTCCGCGTTGCCCGACGGCTACGATCGTCGCAGCTACAGCGGCGAGATCGAGGTGCACCCGTCCGGCCGGCTGGTGTTCGTGTCGAACCGCGGACACAACAGCCTGGCGATCTTCAAGGTGGATCAGGAAAGCGGACGTCTGACGCTGGCGGGGCATCAGTCCACCGGCGGCGACTGGCCGCGCAACTTCGCGACCGACCCGAGCGGCCGGTTCCTGCTCGCGGCGAATCAGCGCTCGGTGTCGATCGTCGTCTTCCGCGTGGACGTGGACCGCGCGACGTTGACGCCGACGGGCGTCAGCGCGGGCGTGCCGGCGCCCGCCAGCATCAGGTTCATCGCCGCAAAGTCGTAGCGGCGTCAGTCCCGGCGACGAACGGGCGCGCTCAGGACCGCGCGCCCCTCGCTACGTCCGTCTTCACCGTCAAGGACGGCAGGGCCGCTTCGATCGCCGGCCGATCCTTTTCCAGCCACGGCGGCAGGACGAGCCGCTCGCCGAGATGCGCGAGGTCCTCATCCGCCGAGAAGCCCGGGCCATCCGTCGCCAGCTCGAACAACACGCCGCCCGGTTCGAGGAAGTAGACGGAGCGGAACCAGAAGCGATCGATCACCGGCGTCGGACGCCGGCCCGCCGCATCGATCCGTGCCCGCATTTCGAGCTCGTGCTCCTCATCGTCCACGCGCCACGCGAGATGATGGATCGTCCCGATGCCCCACGCCCCGCGGCGCTCGTCCGGCGTTTCGCGGAGGTCGATGTATCGACCCGAACCACCGCCCGCGACCGCATAGCGATGCCAGCCGTGCTCCGTGCCGACGTGCGTGAAGCCAAGGACGTCGGTCAGGAAGCTCGCGGTCGGCGTCAACTCGCGTTCCCACGCCCGCGCGCCGTGCAGACCGCGCACCTGACGATCGGCTGCAATCGGACTGTCGTCCCACGGCACGAACGGATGGGCGAGATCGCCGGCCGCTTCGACGAGCGCGACCGACAGCCCGTGGGGATCGACGATTGGCAGGGCTGGTTCACCGAAGCGGAGGTCCTTCTTGCCGACGCGGACGCCGTAGCGTTCGAGGCGCTCTCCCCAGAAGTCGAGGCTGCCGGGCGGCACCGCGAGCGCGACTTCAACGCTGAGGCCGTGACCGAGCCGCGGTGGCGCGTCGATGGTCCAGGGGAAGAACGTCAGGTCGGTGCCCGCGTTGCCGGCGCCGTCCGCATAGAAGAGGTGATACGTGCCGGGATCGTCCTGGTTGACGGATCGCTTCACCAGCCGCATGCCGAGCAGTCCGGTGTAGAAGTCGAGGTTCTCCTGCGGCGGTCCCGCGATCACGGTTACGTGATGCAAGCCTTGAACGGTTCTCATGCGCTCCTTCCAGCCCCGGACGCGTTCGTCGCGTCCGTTGTCACTGTCACCACTATAGACGCCTCGACGGCATGACGCGGTGCGCGGGCCGGCGTGACGCGTGCGCACCGGGTGCGCTATGCTGAACGCACTGAACGCACGCCGTCGTTCGCACCGCTCGCTTCGGACGCACTGGAGGCGTCTTGCATGGGCTTTCTGATTCACTGGGCCATCGTCGCGATTGCACTGTGGGTGACGACCAACATCGTCCCCGGCGTCACCGTGGCCTCGTTCGGCACGCTGGTGCTGGCGGCGCTGATCCTGGGCCTCGTCAATGCGCTGGTGAAGCCGGTGCTGGTGATTCTCACACTGCCGCTGACGCTCCTGACGCTCGGCCTGTTCTACTTCGTCGTCAACGGCATCGCCTTCGGGCTGGCAGCGGCGCTCGTGCCCGGATTCAGCGTCGCGTCGTTCACCGCGGCGATCCTCGGCGCGCTTGTCGTCAGTCTCGTCTCCTGGGTCCTGGGTGCAGTGCTTCGCAACGAGAAATGACCGTCCAGTCGTCCAATCCCCCCATCGATTCGTCTGCGGATCCCTTCGTCATCCGTCTCGCGACCGCGGCCGACGCGGCCATCATCGCGCGCCACCGGAGCGAGATCTTCGTCGAGATGGGCGAGCTCTCGCGCGAGGCGTACGACGAGCTCTACGCACGATCCATGCGCTATTTCGAAGACGCGCTGCCGTCGGGTGAGTACGTGGGCTGGCTGGTGGCCCCGTCCGAGGCGCCAGCGCAGATCGTCGCGGGAGCGGGCGTCCAGATCCGCCGGCTGATTGCGCGGCCGGACGGCCGCGGCGGCGTCCTGCCCGACGGACCGCAAGGGCTGATCGTCAACGTCTACACCGAGCATGCGTGGCGGCGACGCGGCCTCGCGGAGCGGCTGATGCGGCAGATCATCGCCTGGGCTCCCGACGCGCGGGTGCGATCGCTCGTGCTGCACGCGTCCGCGGACGGCCGTCCGCTCTACGAGCGGCTTGGCTTCGACGCGACGAACGAGATGCGCTACAACGGCGCGCTCTGACCGCTCACCTGACCGCCGCTGACCCTGAACACGTCTGGCCTCGCGCGCCGGCCGCGCCACACGCCGCACACGTCCACCGCGAGCCTGATCCGTCCGCCTGGCGCGTCTCTCGTCCGTCCGCCCGCCGTTTGCCCGCCGTCCGCGCACGACCCGCGCGAGTCGTGCTTGCGCGGCCATCCCTGCGCCGTTTCCGGGCGCACATTAACTGGATATGACCAGCACGATCCAGTATCCTCCCTCGAAGGCGGAGGTACCTGACCGGTACGGCCGCCGCTCCGGCGTTTCCGTCCCCGTCCGCGCGACCGGACCGGACGCGCGCCGCGTGGCAGACGACCGTCCCTCCGGAGATTCTTGCCTATGTCGGAACCATCGAAGACCAGACACGCCGTCAGCCGGCGATCCGTGCTGAAGACGATCGGCGCGAGCGCTGGCGCGGCCACGCTGCTGCCGTGGCTGTCGAACGAAGGCCTGCTGGCGTACGGCGCGCTTCAACGCGCGCAGGCGCCGCCGGCGCTCAAGGTGCTGACCGCGTCGCAGTACGCCACGGTCGAAGCGCTGTCCGAAGCCATCATTCCCGCGGACGATCGATCGCCCGGCGCCAAGGCCGCGCGCGTGGCGGACTACGTCGATCTGCTCCTGAGTGAGAGCGAGCCCGAGCTGCGCACGAAGTGGCAGGACGGCCTCACGGCCATCGACGCCGAGGCGGCCACGCGCTTCCAGACGCCGCTCCCGAAGCTGGACGCCGCGCAGCTGGAAACGCTGCTGACCGACATCAGCCGCAACGAGAAGAAGCCGGTCAGCCCGGCCGAGATCTTTTTTACGCTAGCGAAGCAGGCGACGATTCACGGTTATTACTCATCCGAGATCGGCATTCATCAGGAATTGGGCTACAAGGGCAATCAATATCTGCCAGAGTTCGTCGGGTGCCTGACGGAAGACGGCAAGGACTGTCCCCACTGCGGCCAGAAGGCAGGGAAGTGAGCATGCAGGCAGACCCGACGCTTCAATTCGATCAGTCCGTACAGATCGCCGAGTCCAGGAAACTCGCCGCCGCGCTCACGCCCGGCAAGAAGAAGTGGGACGTCATCGTCGTCGGCAGCGGCGCGGCCGGCGGTATGGCCGCGTTCCAACTCGCGCAGGCGGGCATCAAGGTGCTGGTCCTCGAAGCCGGCCGGATGCTCGATCACCAGAAGGAATACCGGACGATGGAGTGGCCGTATCAGTCGCTGCGGCGCAATCGCCTGCCGCCCGACATGCGGAACCTGAACGTCGCGGAGTACAACTTCATCGATCGGCCGTACGGCAA
>Ga0187894_10004698_pt1 | contig 14476 bp, 16 predicted proteins | sample GBC1701081metaG_FD_136650 | JGI IMG/M metagenome (GOLD analysis project Ga0187894, IMG submission 136650) | White microbial mat communities from a lava cave in the Kipuka Kanohina Cave System on the Island of Hawaii, USA - GBC170108-1 metaG ...
ACCGACCACACGCTGGAGGAAGTCGGCCAGCAGTTCTCGGTGACCCGCGAGCGCATCCGTCAGATCGAGGCCAAGGCGCTGCGCAAGCTCAAGCACCCCAGTCGCTCGCGCCTGCTGCGCAGCTTCCTCGACGGCTGAAGCCCGGCGAATCCCACCGGACCGCGCGGCTGTCGCCGCGCTCCTTGTGTTTCGAGGCAAGACATGAGCACGCCAGGAGGCGCGCGATCCGCTGGGGAGGCAATCTCCATCGCCTGCCCTCTTGCTCACGTGCACTGATTGCTCTTACATCGCCGCCGCGCTTGGGCCTGTAGTTCAGCGGTTAGAACGGGCCGCTCATAACGGTTAGGTCGCAGGTTCGAATCCTGCCGGGCCCACCATGCGCATCTTTCCATCCTTTCTTTTCAACAACTTAGAGGGAAAATTGGCAAACCTCTCAGGAGGGTTTGCCACCGGATGTTCCGGTTTCGAGCTTATGCACGACACCCCGCGCCAGCTTCCGCCGGTTGGCCGCTCGGGTGTATCTCTGGACTTCGGACAGCGATTTCCAACCGCCCCACGACATGATCTCGAACTCGCCGCAGCCGGCATCAGCCAGCCGCGTCGCGCCGGCTTTGCGAAGACCGTGCGTGTTGTAGCCCTTGGGCAATCCGGCCTGGGTGCACATCTCCCGGAACCAGTTGCCAAAGCCGGCGGCGGTGAACGCCTTGCCGCCTTCCGTGACCAGGAACGTCAGCTGGTCCGCCGGCAGCTTGTCGAGCGCGGCCTGCAGTTCCGACAGCACGGGGATCTCGATCGTAGTACCGGTCTTCTGCTGCCGAATGGCTAGTGTCGGTCCGTCCGGCCCGGACTGGAGGTGCTGGCGGCCCATCCGCACCAGGTCGCCGCGGCGCTGCATGGTATTCAAGCCCAACTCCATCGCCAGGCGTGCTCTGGTGCCCAGCGGATGCTTGGCGCGGAAGTCGGCGATGTCATCGGCCGTCCACACGGGATGCCCCTCTGACCGCGTCCGCACGCGCTTGACCCCGATCGTGGGGTCATCGCTGCGCATCCCGATGTCGATCGCGAAGGTCATCATCATGCGCAGCATCTTCAGGAAGTTGTTAGCCGCGGCCGGGGTGTGCGTCTTCTTGGCAAGCATCGCCTTGACGTGCTCGCGGCCCAGTTTCGCCACGCGCTTGTCGCCATGTTCGATGCGGAAGCGCTCGATGATGTTGCCGTACGTGGCCTGGGTGCTCTTCGCGAGGCTGGTATAGTCGGCCGACCGGAAATAGCGCGCCACCAGCGCATCGACGGTGCCGGGTTTGGTCCGGTTGGCCCCGATCTCGAGCTTCGGCGCGGTTTGTGGATCGAGCGCCGCGGCATAGGCTTCCATGAACTCCTTTGACCCAGGCAGGCCGGGCAGCGGCACCAGCTTGAACCCAGGACGGCGGACGTAGAACAGCACATTGCCATGCCGGGTCTTCACCCGCTTGATGTGCTTCAGCCTGATGCGTGTCATGCGGCGGCGCTATCCCACTCGTTGGGACCATCATCGTCGCCCTGCGCTGGCAACGCCCGCAAGGCCGATTCCAGTTCATCGCGCAGCCACACCAGGCGGGAGCCTTCGCGCCGAGGTGCCGGCATCTTGCCTTCAGACACCATCTTGTCGAAGTGGGCAGCGCTGAATCCGGTGTACTCGGCGGCGACGACACGCGACATGCCGAAAGGCCAGCGCGGGGAATGGCCGAGCGTCGCCACGCTCACCCCCCTGCCGGCGCCGGTCGTGCCCGCAGCCGGGCGAGATCGGCGGCGCGCATGCACAACAAGCTGTTCTTGTGCGGTCCGTCCTTGATCGTCGGCAGGATGCCGCGACGCAGCCATCGGCTGATGGTGCGCTCGGACCGACCGAGCGCATGGGCGATGCGCTTGCGGCCGATGATGAGAGAACCCGACCCGCCCATTGCCGGATGCAAGGACGGGTCGGGCGTCACTCGCGTCATCCGGATGGGCCAAGCGCGGCCGCGACGCGGTGATTGTGAATGTCTCATGCGTCCGCCCCCTTCACGAGGAGGGACGCGTACAAGCGGCTGATTGTGGGTAGCCCGACGGTGACCCGTGTGCGTCGATCGCTGTCGGCGGAGCCGCGGGGGACGTTCTCCATATCATCGACGTTGATTCTGAAGCGCCAGTCGAGCTGTACCGGCGCGTTCATCCCAGGGGTTTCGAGCTTTATTTCCGCGTAGGGGTAGGGGCCGTAGAAGCTGACCACGAGTCGGCAGTGATCGTCTGCGAGCGTCTCCCGATAGGGCTGGGGCATGTTCGCCCACGCGTCATCCATGAACCCCTTCTGCAAGAGGAGCATCTCCGGCGCGCCTTCGATGAGGATCTCCAGCGCGTCCCCGAAGTTTTCCGCCTGGTCCAACTTGCCCAGTAGGTCATCGCGGCCGCTCAGGTCGGGGCCGTAGTTGACCCCGACTAGTCGCCGATAGAGCGGAACAAGGACCGACGCCTTGCGCGGTGTCTCGGACACGTTGACGCCGATGAGCAGGCTTGCCGCCTCCCGTGGTGTCATCTCTGCCGAACCCACGCCGCGCTTCGTCGTCGGGAGAAGCCCCGCCTCCCGAAGGGTACGGGCGAAATAGTCGATGGTGGCGTGGTCGCGGCCGTCGCCTGTCGCCAGCGCCGAAACCAAGGCGGGAAGCTTTGCCATCGTGGTCACCTCATTCTGAGTGTTTCCCAGAATGAACGACAACGCAAGCATTTTGTGTGACACACAGAATGACCCCGCCTGTGCGGCGGGGCTGTGAGAAATCGAGGGACCGCCGCCGAAAGCGATCGGGGGGCCCGGGTGGTTGAGGTATCAGCCGCCGTATGGATTGGGCACCGGGCCAAACGCGTCCAAGGCGCCCTCGGGCACCAGGGCCACCGCGCCGGCGAACACCGGGACATGGTCCGGGCAAAGCGAGGAGATCCCGGCTACGTAGATTCGGGCCGCCAGCGCGACGCCGAGGGCTGTCGTCGGAATGGCAGTCCTCATCCGTTTCATCGCCAGGTGCATGTCGTCCTGCGCCTCGCTCTCGGCCTCCGACAGGGCGTCGAGGTTGTAGCGCTTCCGCAGGTCCGCGATCTCCCGGCTGCGCTGCGCGCAGTGCCGCCGGATATAGCGGAGGACTCGTTGGTCGCCTTCGTGGTCGACCGAGTCCCACGTCTCGGCGTTGACCCATTCCCTGCCGGTCAGCGTGAAGACCCGCTCGTCCCGGCCCTTGCCGCTGGACAGGGCGATGCCGCGCCAACCGCCGTGCACATAGCTCGGCAGACCCTTGCTCGCGTCGCGGTACGCCTTCTTTGCGGCCACGTAGGCGTCACAAGCCGCGACCCAATCCTTATAAGCGATGATGAACGGGTCGGGCTCAGGTGCTGGTGCGGGCAGCGCAGGCGTTGCTGCCGCTGCGGCAACTGGCAGCGCAGCGGCGGCGGTGCCGCCGAGCAGCGCGGCGAGGGCGCCGCGGCGGGTTGGCAGTGTGTGCACATCGGATGTCACGGAGGTTGCTCCCGAACATGGGCCATGGGAGGCCCTACCCAGCGGGACGGCGCTGGTGCCGGGGGCTGAAAACCGACGCGAATCGGCGAGCTTCTTTCCCTTGCGGGTGTTGCATCCGCTGCACCCCCGGCAAGGGGCGCGCCATGCCGCGCAGACACCGGGCATGACAAAGGCCGGCTACCGGCCGACCCTACGGTTCGCGTTTTCACGGGTGTTTTCAGCACCCGGTCACAGGGTGCGCGCGACGGGCGGCGCTGTCAACGTTCGCTGTTGGACCAATCTAAATTGGACCGGAAATTTTCCCGAAGGCCGGCCGGGTTGTGTCAATGTCGGAACAACAACCAAGGGGAGGAACGATTGAAGATTGAACTGCTTGGCAGGCCTGCCGCCATCGATGGAGCGCCAGGTGCCTGCTTCGTCTATACCACCAATGGCCGTCAGCACATCGCTATCCGTGCCGAGCGGCGAGTTGGCAACTTACCCGAAAAATGCTTCGTTCGGCTGACGCAGAGCGCTTCGACGATGTTCAATGAACCGTGGCCGGCTCTGAAAAACTATTCAACCGTCAACGGCGGCGCGGTGTTTGAGCTGACAGGTGCACAACTTGTGCCGTCTCGTTCCCTGGTGGACATCAAGCCAGGGCGGTTGGAAGAGCATTACAGGGCCGGACTAGTCGTCCAGAGAGGCGAAGATTTGTTCATGCTGGCGAGGTCCAACCAGATGGAAGGAGACGTCACCGGCATTAACGTGAAAACGGGGGAGCTTGGCGACATCCTTGCACCCGGAGACGCGGAGAAAACCACCTGGTTCACGGGTTGGAGTGTCGTTGTTCCTCAGTTTGAGAGGATGGTCGAGATCCTTCGCTTTCCCTACCCCGACGAGCCCGTCGCAACTTAAGCCGACAGCACCGCTCGAAATCCGGCGCGTCGTCGACATGGCGCGCGACACCCAGCGCCATTGCCGACGCCGCGCCGCCGGTCCGCTGGTCGTTAGCGTTCCCAGTCGAGCCGCTTGAAGGCGCCGGCGACCACCGCCGGGTCGAGGCCGGCCTCCTGCGCCATCGCCATGGCCTGCACCAGCGTCGCGAAAGCCCGGGCGCTGCCGCCCTGGTCGAAGGCCTGCAGCGGCGTCAGCACGTCGATCTTGATCTCGGTGCCCAACTTCTCCGACGCCTCCTCGCTCAGCAGCTCGGCGATGGGCTGCAAACACCAGGTCGCCAGATGCCGCTGTGCTTCACGTACAAGCGGCCCCTGAGCGGCTGCGGCCCATAGCGCCGGCAGGACACCGAAGGCGGCGGAAATCGCTTCCCTGGCCGCCGCAAGGCTTTCTACGGCCATGCTGCGCTCCAGGTCGGGCGTCACGTCCTGGGGCTTCCAATCCGTCGCCGGCGCTGGGCCGCCGGCCGCACTGACGTTGACCGACTCTCGCAGCAGGACGCGGCCGCGCTGGCCTCGGAATGAACGGCCCATCGTGGTCAAGTCGGTATCGGGCGATTCCGGGAACGGAACGATCTGGCTGCCGATCGGCGCCAGCTCATAGACCTCGGCGAGCGCGCTCTCGACGGCCTGGAGCATGCCGGCCGTCAGTGAGGCCCGCCGCAGCGGGGCGGTGCCGTAGTACGGCGCCACGGGATCGGCGCCGATGCGGACATGCAGGACCTCGCCAGCCAAGGCGGTCTCCGCGCGGCCACCGCCGGCCTCTGAAACGGACACCCGATAGGCCCGCGGGATGCCGTTGCGCGTCGAGAGATCCCAGTCGGCACACGGCACCAGGCCGGCGCGGATGAGGAACACGGCCTCGCCACGCAGCGCCAGCGATCGGGCGATCAGTGCCATGGTGCGCCGGTTCAGCATCGGCGCGCCCTGCACGTCGGCGATGGCAAAGCCGTTTTCCCACAGGCTGACACAGCTCTGGGCCGTTGCGGTGAGCTCAGCGACGCCACGCCGGCCGCTGATGTAGCTCTCCCGCGCCGCCATGAGCTCGGCCGTGAAGCCGCTCATCGCCGATCGCTTTTCGGTCTCTTGCCGGCCGAAGGGCCACCACCAACGCCGCATCACACCCTCCGGAAATTGCGCAGCAGGTCGGCGGCGCCGCTGTTCTGCATGGCCATGGCGATCCAGGCCGGTGAGCGCTCCAGCGTCTCGGTGAAGACGTCTGGAATGGTGTGGCTCTGCGAACGGGCGCCGCGGATATGATCCGTGTCGGGCACCGAGTATTCGGCGAGCCGCCGGAAGGCCTCCAGGACGGCCGCCGGGACCTCAGCACCGTTGACGCCGACGGTGCCGGTAAACCTGTAGGGGCCCTCACCGGGCAGCTGGTAGCCGCCCAGGGGCGAGGCCAGCAGCTCCGTCGTGATCTCCCAGCCGGTGCCGGTCCAGCGCTCCACGGTGGCGATCGTCGCGGGCGCTAGCAGCGGCCGCCAGTCACCACAGCCCTCCACCACCCACTGAATGGTGCGCTCGCTGTAGCGCCAGGCGATCCAGGCCTCGATGCGCTGCCAGAGCATGTCGGCATCGAGCGCCGCCGCGGCGGTTGAGAGGCCGCTGGGCGGGTCGGGATAGGCCGCCGGGACGCCTTCCTGCTGCCAGATCGTCGCCGCCATCACACCCTCCAGCGCGCCAGTACGGCTGCCGGCGCAGCGACGATCGGCAGGCTTCGGGCGGCGACGCTGGTGCCCTCATAGGCCGGCCAGGACTGCACAATGCTGATCTCGACCAGATCGACGCCGCGCAGCGTCCGGCGGTTGCCATCCCACACCTCGCCGCCCGGCTTGACGCGGAAGCCGAAGCTCATACCGCCCAAGTCGCCGCGTTCCGCCAGTGCCAGAACGTCTCGCGCCGGGCCGGTGTCGGGGAGATCGAGATCGAACGCCAGGCCGCGTGCGTCTTCTGCCAAGCGCAAGGTGCCGCTCCTGGTCCGCGCCAGCAGGCGGGTGGCATCGTGGTCGACCAACGCCAGGATGTCGGCCTTGCCGCGCAGCGACGACGCGAAGGCGTGCGGCGCGATGATCTCGACCATGTTGCCGATGCGCGCCTCGACGTTGAACAACGCGGCGTGGCCTTCCAGACGCCGGCCGGCGGCCCGGATTTCGGCCGCCGCCGCTCGCCGTTCGATGGTCATCACTCGACCTGCAGCGCCGTCAGCAGATGCAGCTGGGCGAGCCGCGAGACGTTGACGTCCATGGTTGCCAGCGCCGTGAGCCGCAGCATGCCGGACTGCGCGTCCGAGTACGGATCGCGGATCAGATCGATGCCACCCCACATGCCCACAAAGATCGGTGCCACACCGCCGGCGGACGTGCTCAGCAGCGCCACCGTGGTGTCGGGTGTCCCGGCGGTCAGCGTCGCCCGCGTCGAGAGCACGTTGTTCGCAGCCGGGAAGTTCTTGAGGTGGAGATCCCACTGCGAGACTGCGGTGCCCGATACGAGGACGCCGTCCATGTAGGTCCAGGTCTGCGGGTGCGTGAGCACCTTCACGTCGCCCGGCCCGTTCGCCGAGTTGGCGCCCATGAAGGTTGCCGCGACGGTGCGAAACACGCCCGCGGATGCAGCCGCGCTGATCGCCGTGGTGCCGTAGCCGTAGGTGCTCTGTCCCGCGATGACACCCAGCGGCTCGCCCGATGAACCGGAGCCGTTGAAGACACCTGCATCGAGCACGGACTGCATGGTGCCGTTGATGTCGCGGCGAACGGCCTGCTCCAGCGCGTCGCCTGACTGCTTCAGGGTCTTGCGCGTCAGCTTGACCTGGATGCCGAGGTTCTGGTCCGGCGAGAGGGTGCGCTCGGTGGTGGCGAACACCGTCGGGCCGGCCACGTTGCCGGTTTCCGTCGCGGCCCAGCCGGCCGTGACACTGGACGTCGTGAGCGGAAACTCGACCAGGCCGGTGTCGATCGCAATCATCTGCGCGCCCATGCGAGCCGCCACCGAGTCCGGAAACAGGCGATCGATGACCGGCCGCACCTGCTTGGGATCGAATACGCCGCTGGCAACTGTTTCGCCGGCGCGGCGCTCCAACGCCATCCACGGCACCGGGACGCCACGATACCCGCCCCTGCTGCGCATCTCCGTCACGACCTCGGCGGTCGGACCGGTGAGCGCGGCACCCTCGTCCAAGGACAGCACGACCTGGCGCATTTCGAACCGGCCGATGAGATCGCCCCATTCCTTTTCGCCGCGGGTTTCCAGCTCGCCTTTGGCGTCGCGGCGTTCCTGATCCTCGGCGATCAGCGCGGCGCGCATGCGGGTCTCGTTGGTCTGGTACTCCTTGTCCAGGTCGGACATGGAGCGGGTTTCATCCTCGGTCGGCCTCTCCTTGCCAACCAGGCCGGCGAGTGCCTGTCGGATCTCCGACTGCCGCCGGGCGATCTTCACTGACTCAAGCATTGACTGTCCTTTCGTGAGGGGGATTGAAGGTCACGGACGAGGGAACGCCAGGCATCGCGCCTCGGATCGGCCTCGTCCCTGCCGACCTCGATGTGACAGCGACTGCATAGCGTCGCGAGATTGCCGAGCTCATAGGCCAGCTCGGGGTGTGTGCGGACGGGCTTCATGTGGTGCACCTCGAGCCTGCGGCGGGCGCCGCACTGCGTGCACTGGAAGCAGTCGCGCCGCTTGGCCTCGCGGCGGCACCAGGTCCATCGCCTGTCGTGGTGGGCGCGGCTCATGCCCACACCGCCGCGCGAGCCTTCTTCGCCGCCCGGCCGACCATCCGGGCGCCTTCGGCGACGGCAAGCACGGATGCCGATGCGGCATCGATGCGGCCATTGCTGCGCGCCTTGGCCAGTTTCAGGTTGTTCGCGGGATCCCGCAGGCAAACCGCATCGGCAAAGGCCGATCGCAGCAGCAGCGACGGCTTCGACCGCACACGGCCGTCGAAGCAGGCGCGCCGGAAGCGCTCACAGTCCTCGCCGCCGTCACGGAAGCCCTGGCCGCGCCACACCAGCGGCGCCCGGATCCCGGCCTTGTCGATGGCCTCGCCGAGCTCCGATTGCTTGTAGCGGTCCATCGTCAGGGCGGCGATGGCCTCGCCTTCAACGTGGCGCATCACCTCGCCCAACCAGGCGGCAACCGGCACCGTCTGGTCGCCAAGGGTGGCGAGCTCGCCACGGTCCTGCATGTGGACATACCGATCGCCGACACCATCGGCCTGACCGCGATCGAGCAGTGAGGGTCGTGAGGGAAACCACCCCTGAACCTCGAGCCGGCCGGTCTCGGGCCAGTAGAACGCCGCCGCCGACATCGAGGCGGAACCGCCCAGATCGATGCCGACGACGACGGGCCCGGCGCGAGACGGCGTGTCGGCGCTCTCGCATCGAAGCCATTCATCCACCGTCAAGAGCAGGTCGCGGGTCTCACCGCTGACCCTTTCGTTTCGGTTGAAGAGCCGGAACGACGTGAGCGCGCTGCCACCTCGCGCAATGGCGCGCCGTGCCTGTGCCTGCAGCCATTCCATGCTGCTGCCGATGCCGGCGACGGCACCGGGATTGGCGATCAGCAGGCTGTCGAGATCATCCGCCGGCAGGCCTGGTGCGGGACGATGTTCCTGCCGGTAAACGCCTTCCTGCTCATCGTCGAGCCACTTGCTGAAGGGATGCCCGTCATCGGGCGCCGACGTCGAGATCAGCAACGCGCGACCGCCGCGCTTGCCGAGACCGGACAGCAGCGCGTGTTCCAGGGCGTCGCCCTTGTCGCGCTCCCAGTGACCGCGCTCGTCGAGAATGGCCAACGTCGGCGCGCCACCAAGGGCCGATTTGCCGTCGGCCGGGATGACCCGCAGGACGTGGCCACCGCCGTCGCCCTCGAACTCGATTTCAAGCCGTGGCGCCCGACGGAAAGTCAGAGCCTTCCGGGTCGTGACCGGCAGGAAGCGTGACAGACCCTCGGCGAGGCTCCAGCAGACCTTGCCCTGGTCGCGATTGCGGGCGCCGATGACGACCTCGCGCTTCGGCTGCTTGCCGAGCTTGCCCAGCAGCTCCGCGAGCCCGAGGCCGGCCGCCAATGCCGTCTTGGCGTTGCCGCGTCCGAGCGACAACGCTGCCGCGGTGATGCCATCGGCCAAGGCGCCATCGACGAACTGCCGTTGGAAGGGCGCCAGGCGCAACCGCTGGCCGGCCCGGGGACCCTCGGGGACCCGCAGCCGCTCCAGGAATCGGACGGCCTCAGCGGCGCTCATTGAGGCGCTCGGGAGAGCGAAAGAAAATCCCCCCGGCCGGTGAGCGCCCCCAGAGCCTTCGCGGGCATTGGGACCAGAACAAAGTCGCGCATGCCATCAAGATGCGCGCCGCGACGCTCGCATGACAGCAGCCAGCCGGGACACGCAGGGACACAGCGCTTGACAGCGGCAAGCGGCAAACGTGCGCGCGCCAGTTTTTGAAATGACGCTCAGTGGCAGGCTTGGTGGCCTATTTCAGCCGTCGTCGGCTCGTCGCCGCGCCTGCACATGGAGTGAATGAACTACTGCTGTGCTGCCTGATGAGAGGAGAAAGGTGTTTTATTATATTGTGGTGGTTTTTCCGCCACGGTCGGGAGACGGCCTCATCGCACCAGCTTGTAGAGGTGCGGATCGCCCTTGCCGCGGCCACGATGGACGATGACCAAGCGCTCGGCGTCGATCAGCGCCTTGATCCGGGCACGCAAGCGCTCGCGGTCCCAGTTCAACAGCTCGGCCGTCGCCACCTGATCAATAGCGAAGGTAGCGTCGACGTGGCGATGGGATACGCGCAGCAGGTTGAGCAGCAGAGCGGCGGCGGGGTCGCTCTTGAAGGCAAGGATCTCCTCGCGGTCGGTCGATGTGCGCGGCTTCCGGCCGACCCAGTTCTTGCCAGATATCTCGTAGTTCCAAGCCGACGTCGCAACGTGCAGCACTTCGGCGTCGGTCATCGGTGGCACGCATTCCATGTTCATGGTCCTCGCAACATCAAGCAGGCTCTCGAAGTCATCGCAATGGCGCGCAGCACGCAACAACATCCGGAACAGTGTGTTGTCGCGCTTGCCGTCAGGTATGGTGCCCGCGTCGGTGCGCCGCGCCTCGGTGCGCATCTTCGGCAGCCGGTCGAGATCGTCCAGGCTGCCGCGCTCGATGGCATAGCGGCCCTTCGGGACCTCAGACAGAGCAGCCACCACATTGCCGGCGCCCAGGATGTCGACGTCAGGCAGCGGGCGGATCCTGCGAGCTTCGCCGCCGTGGCGGTAGTAGAGATGCCGGCCGCCCGATGGCGTGACCACCTGCAGCGGCGTTACGCCGTAGCGGCGCTGGATTTCGTCGACCAAGCGATCATCGGTCGAGTCGATATCGACGATCGTCAGTCGGTTGCGAAGCCCGGCGCAGAAGCCAGCCGCCATGATGTCGGGGAACTTCAACGCCAGCTGCGCCGAATAGGGCGCACCAACGCGCTGATACGCCGCCACAGCGGGTTTCTTATGGCCGGTGTCCGGGTCGACGGTTACAGGATAGGTCGCGACGCGGCGCGCGGCGTACATGGCCTGCAGCGCCGGAAAAGCGCCGCTCATCGCGCACCTGCCCGTAGCGCGCGCGCCTCTGCAGTGGTATCAAGGCTGCAGGTCCCCCGACCTAATCTGCCTTGCGCCCGTGCCGCGATTGCCGTCGTGGCCGGGCGTTTTGCTGTGAAGGGTAAGGCGGCGCCACCATCGACGCGACGGGCCAGGCCGGCCAGCTCGGCCGCGATGACATCCTTCGCGATCGCGATGGCCTCGGGGTCCGACCGCAGGCCGCAGCCGATGCGCCGGACGTCGCGCGCCAAGTCGCGCAGGCGGTTTGCCAATGTGTCCGAAACGCCATGCGATTCAGTGACCGGGGATTCGCAGGTTTGCCTTCGTAAGTGCCTGATCTCTCTATCTTCCGGCAGTCCTGCCGGGCCCACCATCCTCCTCCCCTCGCTACGGCGTGGGGAGGAGCGCTACGGCAGGCGGTCGAGGTTGGCGACCTTGCCGGTCGGGACTCGGATCGAGTCGATCATTTCCTGCACGGCGGCCGAAGCTGGCCGCGTGAAGATGCCCGCGATCCACATCGCTAAAAATGAGGCTGGCACGCCGATCACACCGATGGCGATGTTGTCGATGCCCCAGATATATGCAACATCCCGGCCGCGCACGGCCACCATGCGAATCTCGCCCGACCAACTCAGCGCGCCCTTCACCCAGGGGCCATAGAACTCGGTCGCTATCAAAACAAACATGCAGACCGAGAAGCCGACGACGATGCCGGCCACACCGGCCAAGGAGCCGCAGCGCTTCCACCAGATCCCCAGCACCAAAGGTGCGAACAGCCCGGAGCCGGCGATCGCGAATGCCCACGCCACCAGGAACAGGATGTTGGCGCCCAATGCGCCGGCACCCCATGCCGCCATCGCCGCAACGAAAATCAGGAACACCCGCGAGATGATCAGCCGCCGCCGGGCGTCGGCATTGGGATCGATGACCTTGTAGTAGATGTCGTGGCTCAGACCGTTGGCGATCGCCAGCAGAAGCCCGTCGGCGGTCGACAGCGCCGCCGCTAGCGCACCGGCCGCCACCAAGCCGGTGATGACGTAGGGGAGCCCTGCGATCTCCGGTGCCGCTAGCACGACCACTTCGGGCAGGATGCGGAACTCGCCTACCTGCAGGACACCATCGCCATTGATGTCGTTCACCTGGATCCAAGGCGCGCCGCCGAACGGCGAGGGCAGTTGCCAGACACGGATCCAGTCCGGCAGATCGGCCAGATTGCGGCCGATCACGTTCTGATAAACCTCGAGCTTGGCGAACGCTGCGTAGGCCGGTGCCAGCAGATACAGCACCACGATGAACAACAGGCACCACGCCACGGAAGAGCGCGCGGCGCGGACCGTCGGCGTCGTCAGATACCGCATCAGGATATGCGGCATGCTCGCCGTGCCGACCATCAACGCGAAGGCCAGGGCCACGAAGTTGATGATGACGGTGACGTCGGCATTGCCGTCCGCGTCGGCGAACGCGGTATGCGGTCGCGCGACGCCGATTGCCTGTTCGATGTGATCGATCTGCTGCAGCGCCCGGCCATAGCTCAGCGGCGCGAACGGCCAGCCGGTCAACTTGACCGAGAAAAGAGTGACCGGCACCAAGTAGGCAACGATCAGCACCACGTACTGCGCCACCTGCGTCCACGTGACCGCACGCATGCCGCCCAGCAACGAGCAGACCAGAACGCCCGTCACACCGGCAAACACCGCCAATTCAAAGCGAAAACCGAGAAAGCGCTGCGTGATGACGCCGATACCGACGAGTTGCGCCACGATATAGAGGCAGGATGCGACCACCAGTACACCGACGCCCACCAGCCGCGCCGGATGGCCCCCGTATCGCGCCCCCAGAAAGTCGGGAATCGTGTACTGACCGAACTTACGGAGGTACGGCGCCAGCAGGGTTGCCACCAGCACGAAGCCACCGGTCCAGCCCAGCACGAAGGCCAGTCCGTCATAACCGCCGAGATAGAGGGTACCGGCGAGGCCCAGGAATGACGCGGCGCTCATCCAATCGGCGGCCGACGCAATACCATTGTAAAAAGCCGGCACGCTACGGCCGGCAACGTAGTAATCCTGGATGCTGCGTGTGTGAGCGCGAATGCCGATGAAGGCGTAGATGGCGATGGTCGGCATGACGATGACGTAGCCGAGTGCACGGCGATCGACGCCGGCCCATTCAAGCACGGCCAGCGCCGCAATCAGGACCAACAGCACACTGCCATAGGCAGCGATCAGCCGGTGCGGTGCGAGCAAGGAGGCCTTGTCGCCGATCATGGGAGCGCGCCGGTCACCGCGTCGCTCCGACGCTTTGCAGCTTCGCGCCTCTCGGATGGCGCTGCCGACACGTTTCCTCCCCCTGTCTTACACTCTGGGCCGTGCGCTCGCGCAGATCGGCCGGTGCGTTGAGCCCATCGAGCACCAGCACGGGCCGCTCGCCAAGCATCTTGTATAACGCCGTCGTGCGCAGATTGTCGCAGGAATGTCGCTTGACCGAGATGTCTACGGGAAGGTCACTGTCATCACCGCCGCAATGGCGCACATCAGCAGCGTAATCCAGGCCGTCGCCCAGGCATACGCCAGATAGGTCTCGGCCAGCGCCCCGCCGATCATGATCTGCAGACGCTCGCGCGGCAGCGGCGGCGCATCGCTGATCATCAGCCAAACCTCCGTGCGGCGAAAATTGCGCGTCGGGGCGGCACGGCCGCGGTAATAGAGAATGACTGCCATCAACGCGGCAAAACCAGCGCCCAGCTTGAAGCAGATCGCCGGCTCACTGGCGGCACCGACCATCGCCGAGAAAATCGCGATCGTGACGAAGCCGCAGCCGCGCCGGATCGATATTTCGGCGTACCGACGAATCGCATCATAGTCCATGATCGCCTCTTCGTCGGAAGAGTATCGCCCACCCGGACGCGGCAGCCAACCGATGGCGCACACAAGCCAATCAGATCGGTGTGAAGACACAGCGTTGCGATACTGTCAGCGCATCGCGCCAGCGGCGAAGAGGAAAGGAGAGCTACTTGTCCTGATCCAACTATCTGGCCCAGTGATGGGGTAACTCAAGGGGAGAATAGCACATGCACGCTTCTGGCCTGGCATCGACGCTGCGCCTCTCGGCAGCCATCGTCGCGCTGCCTGCACTGGCTGCCTGCGGCAAAACCGGCGAGCACAACAAGGCAGCCTATGAGGTGTGCCTGAAGGCCGCCCAACAGGACAGCAAGATCAGCAAGGCAGCCTTCGCCAACCTAGAAGGTTCGAATATCGTCGGGTCAACTGGCGAGGAGGAGATCCGGGTCAATATTCCGTACGAATTGGAGGGCAAGAAGGGCTTGTTTCAATGCATTGCCCAGAAGCAGAGCGACGGCAGCTTCAAGGTCGTGTTCTGACCGGCGCGTGTGCATTCGAGTTCCTAGCGGATCAATCGCAGGATCGCCGGTGACGCGAGCAACGCAACTCCA
>Ga0187894_10004701_pt1 | contig 14463 bp, 9 predicted proteins | sample GBC1701081metaG_FD_136650 | JGI IMG/M metagenome (GOLD analysis project Ga0187894, IMG submission 136650) | White microbial mat communities from a lava cave in the Kipuka Kanohina Cave System on the Island of Hawaii, USA - GBC170108-1 metaG ...
GACGTGTTGTTTAGATTTTCCTGCCAGTTCCCGGAAAGGTTATGCGGATTGTTCGGTGCTCGATTCGGCGACGGAATATAAGCCGCCGCCTTGACGGCCACCGGATCAAGCCGCGAAGTGGGAATCACGTTTCCAGGAAACGGCGTGGTGGATCGTGGATTTCCAAAATTGCCATTGCCGGTTTCCGGATCGTAGATCACCACTTGAACGGCACGGCCGCCCGCATCCCTCGTCGCCGACGCAAAATTCCCCGTCCGCCATTCCGGCAATCCCACGTTTCTCGTTGTGCTCGATCCATTCTTCACCCGCAACCCGTCGTAGTTATAGAAGAAGAACGTCTTGTTCCGCCGGATCGGCCCGCCCAGCGTTCCACCGAAATTGTTCCTTCGCAGCGGCGGCTTTTCGTCGTTGTTCCACCCGGCCGCATCGAACGCATCGTTGCGGATGAACTCATACGCACTGGCTCTCCAGGTATTGCTGCCGCTGCGGGTAACCGCGTTCACCGCACCGGCCGAGGAGCGCCCGTTCTCGGCGCCCATCGCATTTACCTCAACCTTGAACTCCTGCATCGAATCCACCGGCGGCGTCAAGTCGATCTGCTGCGCGGCCACCCCGCCCCTCGAACTCGTCACCCCGTCGATCAAGATCTGCGCCGACCTCGTGCGCCCACCACCCAGCGAAATATCGCTCCCGCGATAAAACGCCCCCGGCACCAGATTCACCAGGCGGAATACATTCCGGTCCGAGAGCGGCATCTCCAAAACCGACGCCGTCTGAATCGTCGTTCCCACCTGCCCCGACGTAGTATCGATTAAACTGGTCTGCCCCTCGATCCGCACCGTCTCGGTCACCTGCCCCAGTTCAAGAGTTGCGTCCTGTGTGACGGTCGATCCCACATCCACCTTCACGCCGGTAATGTCGAGTTGTTTAAACCCCGTCGCCGCCACCGTCACGCGGTAATTTCCCGCCGCCAATTGCGGAGCCACGTACACGCCGTCGGCCTGCGTTGCAACTGTCTGGGTGAGCCCGGTTTCCTCGGCTGTAGCCGTAATCCGCGCACCCGGAACCACCGCGCCAGAGGAATCCTTTACCGTACCCGTAATCGACCCCAGCGCCACTTGACCCCAAACATTACCTGTGCAAAAGCACGCCACCAGAAAAAGAAGACGCCCCATCACAACCTCCCTCTTCCACACGGCCTCATCAACTGCGCGAATCTTATCACCGTTTTCCACCGGTGAGAATGCCACCACTTGACAGCCATCCACCCCCTATGACAAACAATGAAGAAGGCTAATTTTGGCGCTTCGGATTCTGAAAGTTGCGATCAATGCTCCTCTATGGATACTAACGTCGCTCCCCGCCTGACTTCCGGATGGCTTCCCCAGGGCGCCGACCCCTGGCCCGTCATCCGCCAACTCATCGCCGCATTTCCCGCCGCCGCATACGCCACCGACGCCGAAGGCCGCCTCGTCACGTACAACGAAGCCGCCGTCGTGCTCTGGGGACGGGAGCCCGTGGCCGGCCTTGAAAAATGGTGCGGCTCGTTCCGAATGCATTGGCCCGACGGAACTTCCCTTCCGCTAGATCAGTGTCCTATGGCCACAGCCATCCAGGAAGGCCGCTCGCTGCAAGGAGTGCCCGCCGTCATTGAGCGCCCCGACGGCATCCGCCGCGATGTCCTGGCCAACCCGCAACTGCTCCGCGATTCGTCGGGCGCAGTCGTCGGCGCCATCAACACACTCATCGATATCACCGAGACCAAAGCCGCTGAACGCGCCCTCGCCGCAAGCGAGGAAGGCCTCCGCAAACTCCTCGCCGTGATGCCCGTCGGTGTCTGTGCCTTCGACGCCCACGGCCGCATTACCTACTACAACCAGAAAGCCACCGAAATCTGGGGATGGCAGCCTGACCTTACCGATCAGCGTTTTACCGGCGCGAAACACCTGTTCCACCTCGACGGCTCACCGCTTGCGCCCGCCAACTCACCCATGGCCGCCGCCGTGCTCGAGGGGCGTTCCGAGCGCAACGCCGAATTCATCATGGAGCGTCCGGACGGATCCCGCATCGTCGTCAGCGCCAATATCGATCCTCTCAATGATCCCCAAGGCCAGCCCACCGGAGCCATTCATATATTCGAGGACGTAACCTCCAGCCATGCCTCGGCCGCCGCCCTGCAATCCAGCGAAGCGCGCCTCCGGCACCTGTTCGAAACCGCCGCCGTGTCGATTTGGGAAGAAGACTTCAGCGCCGTTAAAGCAGCCATCGATTCCTTAAAGGCAGCCGGTGTTTCCGACTTTCGCAACTACATCGAAACTCACCCGGAGTTCGTCGATGAGTGCATTGGAAAAATCCGTATCCTCGATGTCAACCCGGCTACTCTCAAAATGCTGCGCGCCCAGGACAAGCGTCAGGTGCTCGGCTCGCTTCACACCATCTTCACGCCGCAAACGCGCGCCGTTTTCGCCGCCGAGATCGTAGCTATTGCCGAGGGGCGCGAAACCTTCGAAGCGGAATCCACAATCCGCGCCCTCGATGGGTCCGCCGTTTATGCCGTCGTTTCCATCGCTTTTCCGCCCTCGGAACCCAACCTCTCCCGCGTCCCGGTCACCCTCGTTGACATCACCGCCAGTAAGCAAGCCGAAGAAGAACGCGCCCAGTTGCTCAAGATCGCCCAACTGCTCAACCGCGTCGGCCCGATGATCAACAGCGACCTCGACGATCAGAAACTTACGCAAAACGTTACAGATCTCGCCACCGAAGCCACCGGAGCTCAATTCGGCGCTTTCTTTCACAACTCCATCGGCGAGGATGGCGAAAAGTACCTCCTGTACACGCTCTCCGGCGTCCCGCGCGAGGCCTTCGCCAACTTCCCCATGCCTCGCAATACCGCTGTCTTTGGTCCGACCTTCGGGGGTCATGGCGTCGTCCGCTCGGACGACATCACAAAAGATCCTCGCTACGGCAAGAGCGCTCCCTACCACGGCATGCCGGAGGGCCATCTACCCGTTCATAGCTACCTTGCAGTCCCCGTGATTTCCCGCTCCGGAGAAGTTCTCGGCGGCTTATTCTTCGGCCACGAAAAGCCGGGCGTCTTCACCGCTCAGCATGAACAGATGGTCGCCGGTATCGCCGCCCAAGCCGCCGTCGCCATGGACAACGCCCGCTTGCTGGCCGCAACTCGCCGCAGCGAATACCAACTCGCCCGGTCCAACGCTGAGCTCTCCCGCGCCAACACCGACCTCGAACAGTTCGCCTTCTCCGCCAGCCACGATCTCCAGGAACCCATCCGCAATATTTCCATTTTTAGCGAAATCCTTTCCCGCCGCTATGCCGGCGCGCTTGACGAAAAAGGCCGCGAAAGCCTGGAATTTATCGCCGCCGGCGCCCAACGCCTTCACCTCCTCGTGCGCTCCCTGCTCACCTATGCGCAAAGCGGCGAAAACACAGTGGAGCAGGAAGAAATCGAATCCTCGGATGCCCTCGAAGCCGCGCTCGACGCCCTGTCCTCGGCCATCGCCGAATCGCAAACCCTGGTCACCCACGACAATCTGCCGCGAATCCGTTACGCTCCCATTCATCTCCAACAAATTTTCCAAAATCTGGTGGGCAATGCGATTAAATACCGGCGCGAAGGAACTCCTCCCGCCATCCACATTTCATGCAGCCGCGCCGGCCGTCTCTGGCGATTCTCCGTGGGCGACAACGGCCTCGGAATCGATCCCCAATTCCAAGACAGAATTTTTGGAATCTTCAAGCGCCTTCACAGCGGTGCGCGATACTCCGGCTCCGGCATCGGACTGGCCATCTGCAAACGCATCGTTGATAGAAACGGCGGAAGCATCTGGGTCGAGTCCCCGGGTGAAGGCTGGGGCTCCACGTTCTTTTTCACTATTCCTGGTTCACAAGAATCGACGCCATAATGCACATCGAACTTCCCCCCTCAGGTCCGGCCGTTTGGCCCCTTGCGATGCTCGCACCAGGGCCGTTCCCGGTTCATCAACCCGACTCGCGTTCCGGCGGGCCAAAGCGAGCCGTTGTCCTCGCCATCGAGGACAACCGCGCCGACGTGATCATGATTCAGGAAGCCATCGCCCGGCACAAACTCGAGATCGATCTCCACGTCATCGACGACGGCGGCAAAGCTTTCGACTTTATCCGCGACGCCGAAGCCGGTACTTCGCATCTTCCGCAGCCTGACCTCATCATGCTGGATCTGAATCTTCCCAAACGCTCTGGCAGAGAGATCATCGAGCGCCTCCGCAAGAGCGAAAAGTTTGCCGATGTTCCCGTGCTGGTGGTATCTTCCTCCAACTCGGAAGCCGATAAGCGCGATCTTGCCGCCGCCGGAGCCAACCGCTACTTTCATAAGCCGCCCAGCTACGACGACTATCTCAAACTCGGCGATGTCCTTCGCGACCTGCTTCGCAAGAACGAAAACTTCGCCCCGGACTCACTTGCGGAATGAGTAGCCGTTGATCTCCTCCACTCCCCGGAAGAGTTTGATCTGATAATCGCCCGCCGCCAGCGTGGCGGTATCGAAAGGCATTTCAAACTTGATATCGGTGGTCTTCACGGGAGCCGAGTATTTAAAGACTTCCTTTCCCTTCGCGTCGAAAACCTTAGCCGTGTAGACGCCTTCCTCCACCGGCGGGTCCATAGCCAATTGAAAGACCAATTCCTTCGCCGACACCCGCTGGGCATCCGCATCCCGTGTGCCCGGCGTGAGCAACATCTCCTCCCGCGGCGCCTGCGCCACAGTGGGCGCCGGTTCCGGCTTGTCGCCCATCGTCTGAAGACCCACCACCGCGATCGCCAGTCCCGCCGCCAGCGCGAGCGTTGCCCGCCACGGAAATTGGATCACCTTCGCCTTCGGCTTCCCCGCCATGGCTCGGGCCGCCGCCAACCGGTACTCCTGCTGCGTCTCCTTCAGATAAAGATCGAGCTTCCGCGAATCGCCGTCGTTCAGCTCTCCCCGCGCCCGCGCATCCAGCAAATCAAATTCAAAATCGCGAAGCTCGTCCATCAACTCCGGATTCGCCGTCAGTTCGTTGACGAAGCTGTCCTTTTCCACGGGTAATAACTCGCGGAACAGGTAGCGGCGGAACTGTTCCCCCCGCGGCGGATTAGCGCTCATCGTAACTCCGGCAGCCATTCACCCATAAGTGAGCGTTTGCCGGAAGTATCACGCATCGTTTTTTAAACATTGCTTCAGGCACCCTTCCAGCTTGTCGCGCAGCCGCAACGCCCGGTTTCTCAATGCGTTAAGCGCAATTCCCGACGCGTCGGCCATGCGCTTCCGCTGCTCGATCCGGCCCCGGCTGTCCCCTGTGTAATACTCCAGAACGAACTTTCGCTGCTCCTCGTCCAACGCGCCGAGACAGCGCTTCAAGCAGGTGGCGCCCGAACCATCCTCCGGACCCTCCTGTCCCGGCTGCAACTTCTCTTCCTTCCAACGCCCGTGCGCCCGGTCGCGGCGAATGTTCTCTACCGCCGCTTCCTTCACCATCAGCCGGGCCACTCCATAGGCGTAACTCTCCGGATTCTGCACCGCCTCTCCCTGTTCCACACGTCGCGCCAGCCGGTTGAGCGCCTCATCGGCACGCTCCTCCGGAAACGAGCAGCGCTCCCAGGAAAAGAAACGCGTCAACCGGCCGCGAATGCTCTCATACCGCACCGCCGCTTCTTCGCGGTTCGACCCCAAAACGGAAAGAAGGCGCTCGAATGCCTCTGCTGTGAGGCGCCAGGGACCGGGTTGTGCTTCCTGCGGCGTCATCCTGCTTCAGCGCCCGTCCCCGTGCACGGCGAAGGACGCCCAAAAATAAGGATGAGCCCAGCGAGGCTCCCTTCGCAAGCTGAGCTGTGCACGCCGCAACGCCGCCGCCGGACCCAGCCCGCCCTTCAGATACCCCTCGTAAAACCTGCGCATCAGTTCCGCCGATGCCCGGTCTTGAATTGTCCACAGCGTTGCCGCCACCGAATTTGCTCCGGCGTAAAGAAACGCACGTGTCAAGCCAACCGGCCCTTCGCCCATAGTTTCACGCCCTAAAGCCGTCTCGCAGGCGCTCAAGATCACGAGCGACCCCGGCAACTTCTGCGCGTAAATATCGTGAACCCGCAGCATTTCGCCGTTTGCCAGCGCGATGGCGGAAAGCGCCGCGTTGCTTGCGTCTACGTGCGCGTGAGTGGAAAAATGTAAGATTCCGGCGTCTTGAAACGCCGCAGATTGAACTCGTGCGCGCGTCGCCTCAACCCCCGACAGCGTCCTCGCGGGCGCCAGCGCCGCAATCGCTTCCGCCTCCGCCAAAGAAAAAGGCAAAGGGGCCCACTCCGTCGAAAAAGCCGGATTGGCGACGACTGAAATCTTGTGGCCGGGCTTGGCGAGCCTTCGAGACCGCAAGTGCGCGCCCAGCGAACCGGAAGGAAGAATCGCAATCTCCGCCCGTACCGCCAATGGAGCCCCGCGCAATGGCAAAGCCGCGAAGGGAACCAGATGCAGCGAGCCATCCGGCACAATCAGAATTTTTTTCACCGCCAGTTGCGCCGCGAAAGGCTCAATTAGCAGCCGTGCCAATGTCCGTGACTCGGTCTCCGAACGTGCATCATTCAAGGAAATGCGGCGGCTCCGCGCCTCCACAGACTCTCCTTCGCTCCGGTCGGACCGTGCCGTCAGCGCTTTGCGGCAGGCCCGAACCATTCCGTCCAGCTCCGCGCGCCCGGGGAGTGGCGAATGCCACAATCCCGCCTTCGTCAGCAGAAACGCATGGCCATTCTTCTCTCCGCTGAAATATTCGAGAAGCGCTGTCTCGCCCTTGAGCAGTCCCTCGCGAAGCTCGCGCGTCTTCATCGGATCGGGAGACAAATCCGCGTCCGCCCTCCGCGCTTGTGCCTCCATCGCCGCCCACTCATGCAGCCTCTCGTCCAGTTCCTTTAACGCGCGCCGCTGCGAGAGCGCGTGTATCCGCCGTTGAAGCTCGCGCTGCTCTGTGGACGGCGAGCCGCGTCCCGCGGTCAGCACATCCAGCAACACACGCGCCCGGCTCCGCTCGCTCGTCTCAAGCGCTCCTTCAAGATTCTTACCTTCTACTTGAAGATTGATAAGCGTCGAATACAGATCCCGCTGGGTGGCGAAATAATTTACGCGCAGTTCATCGTTCGAAATCGCCGCACGCGTCCGCTCCGAAAGATCCACCGCCTGCGCCGCCAAATCGGCGTCGCGCTCCACGCGCGCCAGCGCCGCGAGCGTCGCCGCTTCGCCCGTCCGGTTTCCCGTCGCTTTCTGAAGTGCAAGGCCCCGCCTTAAATACGCCGCCTCCTCCTCGCGTCTGCCCATCCCGGCATGCACCTCTCCTAAACGGGTGAGCGTAACGGCCATTCCGTAGCGGTCGTCCAGCTTCGTCTTTCTGGCCAGAGAGTCCTCATAAGCCTCAACAGCCTGAACGAAACCTCCGCGCGCTTGATGAAGATCGCCCACATTATGCCGCACGTAGGCAATTCCGCGTTCGTCGCCCGCCTCCCGCAAAAGTGCGGCCGCGGCTTCATATTCCGCTTGTGCCGCGCCATGCCGTCGCGCGGCCGCGTGCAGCATCCCCATGTTGTTCCGCGTATACGCCTCGCCCGTTTTGTTGCCCAGCTTCACCCAAAGCTCAAGCGAGCGCTGGTAGCGGTCCAACGCCCGCACGGGCTCGCCGAGCGCGACAAGCGCCAGCCCCGTACTGTTCAAAACATCGGCCTCGCCAGCCGCGTTCTTCAATTCCCGCCAAAACCCCAGCGCCCGGTCGTAGCTTTCCAGCGCCGACTCCGCATCGCCCCAAGTCCAATGCACCAGCGCAATCCCGTAATGCGTGTACGCGAGGCCCGGCTTGTCCCCTATCCGCTCCCGTATCGCTAATGCCCGCGCATAGTACTCGAGCGCCGGCGCATTGTCGCCCACGCTCCAATACGAAGAGCCTATGTTGTGCAGAATGATCGCTTCTTCGAACGCCTCGCCGAGAGCTTCGTGTATCGCTAACGCCTTTCGGTAACTCTCGACTGCCGCTCGATGGTCGCCGCGCGCCGCTTCGGCCTTCGCTTGCTTATTAAAGGCGGCGGCGTCTTCGCGCCGAGGCCCGGCGGACAAGAGCGCAGCGCAAAGCAGGAGTGGAAGACATCGCCGCACTCCCGAATCTTATCAGCGCCCCCGCTCAACGCATGGCGGTACGAATCGCGTCCACCACATCGGACGCCGCCACATCCGGAGCCATGAAATTGAAATTCCGCCCGCCGCGAATCTTGATCTGAAACGTACGCCGCCCATTCATCTGCCGGAATACGCTGTTCACTTCCACCTTCTCAATCGTCGACACGTTAACCCGAAACGCGTCGTCGGGATTCTGCCGTGTACTGTAGGAAAGCGCCCCGCCGGAAAGCGACAGCACGCCCTGGCAAACGTTGATCACGTTCGTACCCATCGTCTTTACGCCATGGTCGTGAAGCACCGACCAGCGCATCCCGGTCACCACCGGCGGCGTGTCACCGCCCGGTCCAGGTCCGGGGCCGGGTCCAGGTCCGGGTCCCGGTCCAGGGCCCGGTCCAGGTCCCGGCCCGGCGCCCTGCCCCACCGAAACAGTCGCTGTGGCAGTCGTCGAGCCTCCCGGTCCGGTCGCCGTGAGCTTGGCAAATGTGGCCCGCGAGATCCGCACTTGCGACTCACCCGTCGCCGCCACAACGCCCATTCCGTCAATAGAAACCGTCGTCGCCCCTGTCACTTGCCACTTCAATGTTGCCGTTCCACCGGGAGGTACCGTGGGCGGATCGAACAGAAAATACACCACCTGTACACTCCCGCGCGGCGGACCCACGCCGCCTCCGCCACCACCTCCGCCGCCCCCGCCACCACCGGCGACTTCAATCGGCAGCGTCTTGGTATCGGTGGAACTATCCGCCCCCACCGCGAGCAACGTCACGTTGCCCGATTTTTGCGGCGAAAACTCCACACTCCCCGAAGGCTGTACTTCCTGCTCGGCCAGCAGCACTTTCGCGGCATTGCTCGTCGCCCAAGTCACCCGCACCTTCTGCCCAGCCGTAATCCGATTCGGCTCCACGCGGAAATCCGTGATCGCCACCTGCGGCCCGGGCTTCGGAACGTCGCCGCCGCCCCCGCCGCCGGTTTCTTTCTTCTTCCAAGGCTGCCAAATCGCCAGCGCCAAAAACAGCGCGGCTGCAACCCCCGCCGGTAGCACCCACTTTGGCCACTTAACGGGCGTTGGCACGGGAGTCGGAGTCGGATTCGGCCCCGGTATCGGCCACGGCGGCGGCGCCGTCCGGTCTCCGCGCAACGCGGATTGAAACGCCTCGATGTTCTGAAATCGATGCTCCGGCTCAATCGCCAACGCCTGCAACAGGGCCTGCTCCTGCGCCTGCGGAATATCCGAACCCATCGCACGCGGCGGAGCCATCTCCACCTTCGCCAGCCGGTCCGGAGCCGGCGGCGGCATCTGACCGGTCAACGCCCGGTAAATCGTGCTCCCCGTCGCATAAATGTCGGTCCACGGCCCCTGCCGTCCACGCTCCTGGTATTGCTCCGGCGGCGTGTATCCGCCCTTGAACACCATGCTCATGTTTTGGCTCGCGTGGCCAAGCGCCTGCCGCGCAGCTCCGAAGTCGATCAGCTTCACCATCCCGGAGCGCAGCAAATAAATGTTGTCCGGGCTGATGTCGCGGTGCAAAAAGCTGTTCTTGTGCACCTCGCGCAAGGCGTCCATCACCGGCATCATGATCCGCAGCGTCGTGCCCCAGTCCGTCTTCCCGCCGCGCCGCTCCAAAAATTTCAGAAACGTGATGCCATCCAGATACTCGAGCACCATATACGCGGTGCCGTTCTCCGGAAAGAAGTTCTCCACGCGAACGATGTTGGCGTGCTCGCGAAATTTCCGCACCGCCCGCGCTTCATCCAGGAACCGCTCCAACCCCAGTTCGTAATGGGTTTTCATCGTCCCGGAATAGGCAAACACCGCCGGGTCCGACCCCGTTCGTATCGCCACTCCCGACGGAAAGTACTCCTTGATCGCAACCTTCGAATCGAGCAGCGTATCGTAGCCGATATAGGTAATGCCAAACCCGCCATGCCCGAGCACCTTGCCCACGATGTATTGGTTCTTCAATACCGTCCCCGGCGCAAGATAAAGCGGCGATTCCGGCGTCGCCCCCGCCGTCCAGCCGCATTTCGGGCAAACAGGCTCTCCACCCGTTTGCTCCATGCAGCCCATGCAAAGTGACGTAACATCCATCCCGACTTTGCTCCTCCTAAAACCGCGCGCCGCTGTACTCAAATACCATCATCGCCAGAACCAGTATCGCCGCAACCGCCGCTGGCAACGCCCACTTCGGCACGCCTGACGCCGCGGCAGTGGCCGAAACCGCCGGCGTCCCCGCGGCGGATTTCGCTTCCACCCGCAATGCGTTCTGAAACGCTCCCACCGTTTGAAACCGGCGCGGAGCCTCCACGCGTAGAGCCTGCATCAAAGCCTGCTCATGCACCGGCTCCATCGACGCTCCCAAATCCCGCGGCGCCTTCAGCGCCGTCCCCAGCATCCTGTCTGGAGCCGATGGCGGCATAACGCCCGTCAATGCCCGGTACATCGTGGCCGCCGCTGCGTATATGTCCGTCCAAGGCCCTTGATGCCCCCGCTCCTGATACTGCTCCGGCGGCGTATAGCCCCCCTTGAAAACCGCGCTCACGTTCTTGCTCGCATGACCCAACGACTGCCGCGCCGCGCCAAAATCGATCACCTTCACGATCCCGGACCTAAGCAAATAGATATTGTCCGGGCTGATGTCGCGATGCAAAAACGCATGATGATGAACCTCGCGTAGCGCATCGAGCACCGGCATCATCACTCGCATCAGCGTCGCCCAATCCGTCTTTCCGCCGCGCTTCTTTAAGTAATCGAGAAACGTGACCCCATCCAAATGCTCCATCACCAGGTACGCAGTCCCGTTCGCGGGAAACAGATTCTCCACACGCACGATGTTCACGTGGTTGCGCAGCTTCCGTACCGTTCGCGCTTCCTCCAGGAACCGCTCCAGGCCCGACGCATAATGCGGTTGCACGCCCTTCGATAGCGGCCGCACCGTGGCTACGCTTCCGTCCCGGATGGCCACGCCCGATGGAAAATACTCCTTGATCGCCACTTTTTTTCGCAGGTTCGGATCGTAGCCCAAATACGTAATTCCGAACCCTCCATGCCCCAGCACCTTCCCCACCAGGTACTGATCCTGTCCCGAATGCAGAATGCTTCCCGGCGGCAAATAAATGGGCGAAGAGGCCCGGTCTCCGCGCCGCCATCCGCACTTTGGGCAATACGGCCCCGTGCTCGGCTCAATGCAGTTCGTGCATAACGTGCGCGGATCCACAGTGTGCTCCGGAACCGGTTCCAGCGCGGTCATGGCGTCCGCCTCGGCAACGGCCGCTCCGTCTTGGGCAACTCGATCGACGACGACGTCGCCGTGCTCAGCGGCCGCGGCAACGACTGCGTCCGGGGAGCCTCCGCTAAAGGCTTCCCATTGCGCTTCCAAATCGCGATGGCCGAGTAATTGTCATGCCCGGAAAAAGCCCGCTGCCGCAATCGCACTTCCATCCCATCCAGCCATTCCCGCGCCGAGCCCGCTCTCGCCAATTCCGCCTCCATCTCAATCTCGGTCACCAACTCCCAAAATCCGTCCGTCGCAAGCAGGAAAGCGTCGCCCGGCTGAACCTCCACCGCGTGCTCTTCGATCGAAGCGTCCAACTCGCTCCCCCCGCCCAGCGTCTTCAGCAGCTTGTTCCGGTCTTCATGAAACCGGATCTGCCGCTCCTCGATCCGGCCCGCGTCGACCAACGTTTGCGGCACGCTATGGTCCCGCGTCCTCCAAGCCACCCTTCCATCCCGGAACCGGTACAACCTCGAATCTCCCACATGCGCCCAAAGCGCGCGTTTCGCGTCGGCCACCATCAGGACTGCCGTCGTGTTCATCTGCGCCAGGTACGGATTCTGGCCTCGCGCCGCCAGCAATGCTTTCCGTCCCGCTTCCAGGTACGTCCGCGCCGCCGCCGGCGAACATTCGCTGTGCTGCTCAAACCATTCGACGATCGTGTTCGCCACCGTCCGCGAAGCCGTCTCTCCTCCACCCTGCGCGCCCAATCCGTCGCAAAGGATCCAGCACCAGCATCCGCCCGTCTGCGCCTGCAGCGCCTCGTCCTGGTTGCTGTCCTTTCCGCCCGCGCTCGCCACGATCGCCGTCTCCCAGCTCACAGGGTTAGCTCTCCAACCGGAACAGCAGCGCTCGCTCGCCTAGATAAAACTCATCGCTTGCCTTTAACTCATACGGGCTGCCCGCCTTCAAACGCATCCCGTTGCCGAGAAAAGTCCCGTTCGAAGAGTACAGATCCTCCAGCATGTACTTGCCCTGCCCATCGCGCCACAGCTTGCAATGCCGCTTCGATACGTTCGTGTTCTTGAACACAATGTTCGCCACCGCCGAGTCGCGCCCGAAAATCATTTCCTTCTCGCCCACTGGCAGGCGCTTGTCTAGATACTCACCCGAAACCCCGCGCAGCATGCCCGAGGGCCGCACCACCGGACCGGGAATCGCCATATGGCCCATCGCCACCGGCCCGCCCGCCCCCGCCACCGCCACACGCTGCCGCGATTGCGTGATCACCGGCAACACCTTCTTCTTCACCAACACGAAACTCACGATGCCGATCGATCCCAGAATTCCCACCTGCGCCAGCAATACCCAGCTCAGCAGACTCGACGTGCTGCATCCGCCGCTATCGACACCGACTTCGATGTTATGGCGCTTCAACTCCGGAATCACCTCATCCATTAAGAGGCTCCAGTTGATGTCGTCGCCCATCGTGACCCGTTCCTCGGTAAGCCCACCCTTGCCGTCTCTCACGATCACGTTCTTCAAGCTCTTCTGAGAATTGACGCCGATCACCCGCCCGCATTCATCGAATAGCGGCCCGCCGGAGTTTCCCGGATTAGTGGCCGCCGTGTGCTGAATCATCCCCGCCTCGGCCAGCCCGCCGATCATTCGCGTGGTCTTGAATTTGCTGATACTGCCCGTCGTTACCGTGGGTTTGAAAAAATCCGCTTCGCTCGCGTTGTTGTTGTTCGACGCTCCCGGAAAGCCGATCGCGATCACATTCTGAAGCTCTCGCAAGTCGTCCTTCAGCACGAACCGCACCGGCTCCACATCGACCTCTTGATCGAGAACCAGAACCCCCAAATCTTTCGAAGGCATGTTCGCCAGGATCTTGGCGGGGTAGACGCGGTTTTCATCGCGGCCCACCATGATCTTGACGCTGATCACGCCCTTTTCCCACGAGCAGCAAACGTGGTTATTCGTGAGAATATGCTTCTTCGTAATGAAGAAACCCGTCCCGTTGCTGCGGGCCACACCCTGCGGATAAACCTCGGTAACGTCGATGCGCACCGTCTGACTTTTCATCTTTTCAAGGTCCGGGGCCGCCACCAGCGCCGCGCCGGTAAGCGCCGCCAAGGCCAATGTCTGAGTAATCGTCTTCATTTCGCTTCTCCTCCAACACATGCGCCGGATACGGTCTGGAAGGAAATTTTCGATTTCCTCAACTCCTTGACCACCTCGCCGATCAGCAGGCTCCGGCTTTCACTGGATAGTGATCCGCCGGCCGTATTCATCACGCGATTCATTCCCGCCGCCGCCCCGCAGGCGTCCACCAACGGCCCCCCATCCGCCGCCGCCTCCACCGGAGCCGTATGTTCCAACTGGTTCGCGGGTGGCTCCAACAATACCGCCTTCGCTTGGCCCCCCGCCAGCGACCCATCCGCCTTCACCGTCCAAACCGCCTCTCCGGGCTTCGGAGCCGCCGCCGCCAATGGCAACGCTACAGCTTCCGGGCTATCCGGCACCTCCAGTACGGCAAAGCCCCGCTTCCGGTCCACTAGCACCGGTTTGCCAAAAAGCACCGTCCCCGAGCTCGTGCGCACCTGGTAATTGTCCTTCGGAGCGTCCGGCAGGCAGCACACGCTCGCGCTCGTTAACACATGCTTACGACTCAGGAAAAAGCCAAGCCCGCTCGACGTTCCCCGCTTCACATGCGCGATCGATTTGGCGATCTGGTCCTGCGCCGAAGGCCCCGCCGGAATCGGCGGAATTTGCGGAGTGCCCTTTCCACGGTCTCCCGGCGGAGCTTCCTCAAATGCGGACGGTCTCTTGCCCGGATCGAAATCCGCTGGCGCCGGCAACTCGGTACCCCCCTTTTTTCCCCGGAAATCCGGCGGCTGCGAGCAACAAGTCCGCCAAGCGAAAAAGCCGGCCCCAGCCAAAGCCAGCGCGCACATCAAGATAATCGCGTTTCGCCCCCCCTTCCCCTTTTGCGGAGGTGGCGGCGCGCTGACCTGCGCTCCTTCTCCAACCCGTTCCTGCTGTGCCGTTTCAAACGCCGTGCGAGCTTCC
>Ga0187894_10004702_pt1 | contig 14462 bp, 9 predicted proteins | sample GBC1701081metaG_FD_136650 | JGI IMG/M metagenome (GOLD analysis project Ga0187894, IMG submission 136650) | White microbial mat communities from a lava cave in the Kipuka Kanohina Cave System on the Island of Hawaii, USA - GBC170108-1 metaG ...
ACGCCGGTCTCGCTCCCCTCCCTGACCGAAAAAGATCAGACCGATCTCGAGTGGGCGGTGGAGAATGGCGTCGATTACGTCGCGCTCTCCTTCGTTCGCCGGGCGCGCGACCTCGACGAGCTGCGCGAGCGGATGGACAGCCTGGGGCGGCGCGTGCCGGTCGTGGCGAAGATCGAGCGGCCGGAAGCGATCGAAAACATCGTCGAGATCATCGACGCGTGCGACGTGCTGCTGCTGGCGCGGGGAGACCTTGGCGTCGAAATGGACGTGGCGCAGGTTCCGCTGCTTCAGAAGCGCATCGCGCGGCAGTGCCTCTACGCCGGGCGGCCGATCATCATCGCCACACAGATGCTTCAATCGATGGTCGGCCAGCCGACACCGACCCGAGCGGAGGTCAGCGACGTCGCCAACGCGATCCTCGATTCGGCGGACGCGATCATGCTCTCGGCCGAGACGGCGGTGGGGCGATACCCGGTCGAGTCGGTGCAGATGGCCGCGCGGATCGCCGAGCAGACCGAGCCGCTGATGCACCGCATGAGCCAGTCCGCCAATCTCGAAGTCTTCGCCACGGCGATGCGAGTCACCTCGGCGGTGGCGCGCGGCGCGGCGCTGCTGGCGCGCGATCTCTCGGCGAAACTCGTCGCCGTCTGGACCCAGACGGGCAACACGCCGCGCCTGCTCAGCAAGCATCGACTGAACATGCCGATCGTGGGAGTTGCCACGGACGAGGCGGTGGCACGGCGGCTGTCGATGTTCTACGGCGTCGTGTCGATCGTGCTGGAGCCGGACCCGTCCGACGCGGTGATGACCGGGCGGCTGGATGCGGCGCTGCGGGCGCGCGCACTGGCGAGGCCGGGGGAGATGGCGATCCTCATCATGGGCACGCAACTCACGCGGCCGGGCAGCACCAACTCGCTGCTGATCCACCTGGTCAGCGACGGCTGAACTTCCGCCGGGTTGATCATTTCTGACTTCGTGGGGCCGGCGTTTCGCCGGTCGCGTTGTCGTTGCGGACGCCGCCCTGAAATCCACGGAGCCGCGTAATCAAGAATCGTTGCGCGAATCGATTCGGTCAGCGAACGGCAACGTCGCGGCGCCGCCGAGCCATCCCGCAAACGATTCCGATCAGCAGCAGTCCGGTCGCCGGTTCCGGCAGGCGCGTGGAGATCATCGGGATCATTCCACCGTTGACCCACGCGAGCGGCTGCATCACCAGGCCGTTCGGCTGGAGACCGACCGGCACCTGCCCGCCCGACCAGTTCCAGCTCAGCCCGGGGGCGCTGAGGGCGGTTGGACTCATGTAGGGATTCGCGCCGTTCAGCGACAGATCGGTGAGCTGAATGTCATTGATGACGGGATTGAAGCCCAGTGCGTTCAGGTAGTCGTTGCCATTGTTGGTCCAGGTGGGTTCGTGATCCGTGCCGACCCAGAGGCCGCCGTTGTTGTCCAGGAAATTCTTGACCACGTTGCTGATGTAGTCGTCCTCGAAGCCGTTGCCCCCCTGGAAGTACTGGCCATAGGAACGGCCGTCGATGACGGCGGAGCGGCTGTTGGCATACCAGGCATCGAGCGCGGCCTGATCGGCGGCGTTGGTGAGACCAGGGGTGGCGGTGATGTCCCAGACGAATACCTGGTTGTAATTCCCGGCGGTCAGGTCCGCGGCCATGCTGCCGGGGTTCGCTCCTTCGACCCAGGTCACCGCTCCCGCGCCATGGGCGATCGCGGCGGCAATGAGATTGTTCTTGAGTCCCAGGAGCAGGGGATCGCCGCAGATGCCGTCGCAATAGACTTCGGCGAGGATGTCAGCCCGCGCCGCCGGCGGCGCGGCGAGCGCCAGAACACCCAGAGTCAGAATTGAGAGCAACCAAGGACGCGCAGGGCGAACCTGTGGGGACGGGTTCATTTTTCTTCCTCTCCGCGAATCGATGAACTGTGAAACGAAACGTGCGCTGTGGAATCCACATTAACAAAAACTTAGCGCCGTGTCAACAATCTGTTTGCTTCAGTTTTTCGCCATTGCTGTGCGGGGATGGAAAAAGAAAGCACCCAGCCGCACTCGGCGACTCGGTGCTTTCCGGAGGGGAAAGAAGCCACTGCGAGGATCAACGCCAGCGGTCGGCGCGTTCGCGCTTCAGCAGGCAGCATACCCGCAGGATGGGCACTTGACGCATCCTTCGCTCATATAGAGCACGCCATCGCAGTCCTCTTCCGGGCACTTGACCTTGAAGGCGGACTTCGACGACAGCGCCGAACCCGGGGCGTTCGAGTCATCCTCGTCCGCCCGGGCCGTCGCCGCCGAAACTTCGTGCATCTCGCCGCCGTGCGTCGAACCGTCTGAGAGTGCTTTGCCGTTGGTGCGGTCCAAATACTCGCGGTCCAGCGCGGCCGGATCAACCTCGCCCAGCAGCAGGGCCTTTAAACCGTGGCGCTCCCTGGCCCGCTGATAGCGCTTCAGCGCGACGGCCAGGCCGTCGCCCAAAGACATGATCCGACCATTCCGAGTGGCGATCTGCAACGAAGAACCGATCGAAGAAAGCTGCTTGATCACATGGCCGAGCGCGCCGCCCGCCCGCAGCCAGAGACTGACCATCCGGCAGATGGCCTCCAGGTCGCTGTTGGCGAGGTCGCCCCCCTTGCCGAGCTGCGCGAACACTTCCAGTTCGCGCTCGGTGCGGGGATCGACCGTGATTTTGACGTGCATGTTGCCGAAGGGGGTGGTCTGGCGGATTCTCAGGCCGCTGAGCATCCAGGGCAGGTCGCGCGGTTCGAGCTTCTCGACCGGACGCTGCACGCGCGTGATCTGCTCGCCGAAGAGGTTTCTCTCCGTGGAGCGCTGCGGGGGCTGAGCGAGCGCCGACGATCCATTGCCGCCATGAGCGCCGTTGCCGCCGTTGTGCGGCGCGGGGGGCATATCCGACCCGGCGGGCGCGATCGGCGCGGCGGCCGGCATCGTTGCCGGCGCGGGGGCCGACTGCTGGGCGTGTCGGTTATCTGATTCCTTCAACGCCATGGGCTGACACGAGCGACATCCGTCGCGGTAGACCGTCACTCCCTTGCAGTCGAGGTCATAGGCCATCCGGTAGATGGTCTCGACATCCTCGGCTGACGCGTTGTTGGGGAAGTTGATGGTCTTGCTGATGGACGCGTCACAATGCGGCTGGAATGCAGCCTGCATGCGAACGTGCTGTTCCGGCGTGATGTCATGCGCGCAGACGAAGACGCGCCGGATGTCGCTCGGCAGCTCCGAAAAATGAGCGAGGGTGCCGTCCGTGGCGCAGCGCTCCATCAAACCCTCGCTGTAGAACCCGCGATCCACCGCGGTGCGGCGGAAAATATCGTTGACCTCCAGCAGCGGCTTGCGCCCCTGATCCTGTCCCTTCAGCACGTTTCGCAGGAAAACCAGACTGAAGAGCGGTTCGATGCCGCCGGAACAGTTGGCGATGATGCTGATCGTGCCGGTCGGCGCGACGGTGGTGACCGCGGCATTCCGCATCGGCCGGCCATGCACCCTGTCCCAGGTGCTGCCGGGCCAGTTGGGGAAGCTGCCGCGCTCCTCGGCCAGCCGCTCGCTATAGGCATGCGATTCGTCGTTCAGGAACTTCATGAAGCGGCCGCCCCACTCGATTCCCTCGGGCGTGTTGTAGCCGACGTTGAGCTGGAAGAGCGCGTCCGCGAAACCCATTACGCCCAGGCCGATCTTGCGGTTGGCCTTGCAGATCGCCTCGATCTGTTCGAGCGGGTAGCGGTTGGCGTCGATCACGTTGTCCAGGAAGCGCGTGGAGACGTGCACTGCGTCGCGCAGGCCGTCCCAGTCGACCTCGGCCTGCGGCGTGCAGGGATGACGCACGAACGCGGCGAGATTCACGCTGCCGAGGTTGCAGGCTTCGTAGGGCAGCAGCGGCTGCTCGCCGCAGGGGTTGGTGGCCTCGATGCGGCCGACATGGGGGGTCGGATTGGCGGCGTTGATGCGGTCGATGAAGACCACGCCGGGCTCACCTGTGCGCCACGCGTTGCGGATGATGATGTTCCAGACCTCGCGCCGCGTGTAATACCTGCCCGGCTCCGCCGTCAGACCGGCGAGCCGTCCGCCCGCGGTCGATTCAACCGGAACGAGGGAGTGAATGTCATATCCCTTGATGTCCAGATCGCGCGGAAGATAGAAGCGCTTCTTGTTTCGCGGGTTGATGACTTCGTGCGGCGAATCGGGATCGGTCCGCAGGGCGTTCATCCACTCATCCGTCACCTTGACGGAGATGTTGTAGTTGGTGAACTGGGTCAGATCCTCCTTGGCGAAGAGGAACTTCAGGATGTCGGGATGGTGGATGTACATCATCCCCATGTTCGCGCCGCGGCGGAAGGCACCCTGCTGGATGGCGTTGGTTGCCTCGCTGAAGGCGCGCCAGAAACTGATCGGCCCGCTGGTGGTGCCGCCGCTGGACTGGATGTAGTCGCCCGTGGGGCGCAGCTCGTCGAAGGCGAAGCCCGTGCCGCCGCCCGCCTTCTGAATCAGCGCGGTGTGCTTGATCGAGTCGAAGATACCGTCGACGCTGTCGGGAACCGGCAGTACGAAGCAGGCGCTGAGCATGCCCATCTCGCGCCCGGCGTTCATCATCGTGGGGCTGTTAGGCATGAAGCGCAGCGACCACATGAGGTCGAAGAAGCGCTCCTCCCATTCCGCGACGTCCGAATCGTCGCCGCGGTAGTTCCGTTCCACTTCGGCGATGGCCCGCGCCACCCGGCGAAAGAGCGCCGCCGGCGTTTCGATGCAGCGGCCCTGCTCATCCTTCTTCAAATAGCGCGCTTCCAGCACGCGCAGCGCGTTCTCCGACAGCAATCCCTGCTCGGGGTCGATCTGCGCCAGCTCCGGCGTACCGGCAAAATCCGTTTTGGCGGCCACCATAAGGTCACTGCTCCATCGAACAGGCTGCACCGCGGCAGCCTGAGGCCCTTCGTTGAACCACGTCGAAACAGCACGAACCCGGCGTAGCCACCTCAAGGACGGTCACGCCGGCTGCTGAAGCCCCTCAATTGAGACTATTTTAGTCCAATATGCTGTGCCGTCACTGAAGAAGTGGCGACAACCACCATCGCATGTTGGAAATAGCTTAGATACCACAACATATAGCGGTATTCAATGCTAAAATCGTCCAACATTTTTGGAAGTCGCAACCCTATGAGGCAATTTCACTTATGACAACATGATCGGATGTGAATCGAGTCTTAACAATTCCTCCGTTCGTGGATAGGCCGGTTGGGAGATTGAGGCGAGAGCGGTCTGTTTCCGGCAGGCCTGGACGACTAAGTTCCAGCGGGTCGGAACGTTATCCCGGTGCGGAGGTCCGCCGGAGTTCGTGAAATATGAGCGAGAGAGCGGCTGGGACGGAAAATGGCACGCGTGCGAACCCTGCGCACCATTCTTCCGGCCAGTCGAAGGGAACTTCTGCCGCCGGCGAGAAGGCCGATGCACGTGCGATGGATGCATTCGCGATTGCAGACAACGAGGCATGCGGCGACGAAAAAAGGCAGGAACGCTCAATCGTCCGCAATCCACTAGACTATTGGTGAAGGATCGATGGAATCGCTCCAAGGATCTTTTTGATATGCTCGCCGGATCACTGCTCGCCGCCGCTCCCGCCGCCGACTACGCCCCCATCGTGCTCCTGATCGCGCTGGTGGTCGGAACGGCGGGCACGATCATGTTTCTCACGCATGGCCTGCCGAAGCCGCATCGCCACGGTCCGGTGAAGGACAGTGCCTATGAGAGCGGCGTGGAGGCGATCGGCGACGCGCGGCGGCGATTCAACATCCGCTTCTACATGGTGGCGATGCTCTTCCTGCTGTTCGACGTGGAGCTGGTCTTCATGTATCCGTGGGCGCTGCTCTTCCATCGCAGCGCCGGCGGCGATGCATCGCTCGAAACTCTGGGTGTATCCTCGATCTCGCCTGCGTTTTTTCTCGGCGAGATGGCGATCTTTCTCGTGATTCTGCTGGTCGGCTACGTCTATGCGTGGCGCAAGCGGATTTTCATGACCTGACGGAGAGGCGCAGGCCGTGAGCGACAAACCCACAACCGGCGGCCCGCTGCAACATGCGGGCGCCAAGCATCTCGTCGATCCCCATACGGCCGGCGCGGATGACATCCTGACCACGCGGCTCGACCAGCTCGTAAACTTTTTCCGCCGCAACGGCATCAACTGGGGGCGTAAGAATTCGATCTGGCCGCTGCCTTTTGCGACGGCCTGCTGCGGCATCGAGTTCATGGCGACGGCGGCGAGCCGCTACGACCTGGCGCGGTTCGGGGCCGAGGTGGTGCGTTTCAGTCCGCGGCAGAGCGATCTGCTCGTATGCGCCGGGCGCGTCGCCATCAAGATGATGCCGGTGCTGCAGCGCATCTATCAGCAGATCAGCGAGCCGAAGTGGGTGATCTCGATGGGAGCGTGCGCCAGCACGGGCGGCGTCTTCGACACCTATGCGGTGGTGCAGGGGATCGACCAGTTTCTGCCGGTGGATGTATATGTGCCCGGCTGTCCGCCGCGGCCGGAGACGCTGATCGAGGGGATCATGGCGATTCAGCGGATCATCGAGCGCGACGGCATCCGCCGCAGCGCGGAGCGCGGACGCGGCCTGGGGCTGGTGGTCGAGCCGACCGTGCAACTGGGAATGGATGTCGGGGATCGCGCCGCCGCGGCGGGGAGCGGGTCATGACCGCCGCCCTATCCGCAGGCATCAATCCCGCAGCGAGCGTCTGGCAGTGCATCGCCGAGCGGTTTCCCGATCTCGGATTGACGCCGCGGCCGCTGCTGGATCGCGGCGCGAAGTTTTCGGCGGGCGCGGCCGCTGCGGTGGATCAGTTTTTCATCGCGGTTCCGGCGGGGCGACTGGTCGAGGTGATGACCTTCCTGCGCGACGACGCGCGCTGTCGATTCGAGCAGCTCTGCGACGTGACCTGCGTCGATTATCTGAACTTTCCCGACGCGCGCGACCGCTACGGCGTCAACTATTCGCTGCTGTCGCTGACCTACGGCCATCGGCTGTGGGTCAAGTGTTACGCGAACGATCCGAAGCCGGCCGTGCCGTCGGTTCAACCGATCTGGCCGGGGGCGGACTGGATGGAGCGCGAGGTCTTCGACATGTTCGGCGTCACCTTCGCGGGGCATCCCGACCTGAGGCGCATTCTGACGTGGGATGGCTTCGAGGCGTATCCGCTGCGGAAGGATTATCCGCTGCGCGGCCGGGGCGAGCGGGAAGATTACGAGCAGATCACGCGCGAGAGCGCGTAGCAGTTCAAGAACAAACCCCCTTGGTCGCCCCTTGAAAGGGGGGAAAAATGTCGCGTCAGTCGAACCGCAGGTGCGTGACGCTCTCACCCTTGTCGCGCAGCTCGATCAACGCGTCGATCCCGATGTTCAGATGAATGTTCACATGCCGGCCTGAGACGTCGCGGTCGCTCACGGCCGTCTTGACCCCCTCCGGCGCCATCGGATTATCCGACACCAGCAACAGCGCCCCCTTCGGAATGCGATTGACGAATCCCACCAGGAAGATCGTGGCCGTTTCCATGTCGATCGCGATCGCGCGGATGCGGCGGAGATATTCCTTGAATGGCTCGTCATGCTCCCAGACGCGGCGGTTGGTCGTATAGACCGTGCCGGTCCAGTAGTCGCGGTCATGCTTGACGATCATCGCGGAGACGGCCCGCTGGAGGCGGAAACTCGGCAGCGCCGGAACCTCTGGGGGCAGGTAGTCGTTGCCGGTTCCCTCGCCGCGGATGGCGGCGATGGGCAGGACGAAGTCGCCGACGCGGGCCTTCTTCAGGCCGCCGCACTTGCCGAGAAAGAGCACCGACTTGGGCTCGACGGCCGACAGCAGGTCCATCGTCGTCGCAGCCATGGCCGAGCCCATGCCGAAATTGAGCATGGTGATGTTCTCGGCGGTGGCGGACTGCATCGGCTTGTCGCGGCCGACGACGGGAACGCCGAAGCGCTCGGCGAAGCGTTCGACGTACTCGGCGAAGTTGGAGAGCAGCAGGTGTTCGCCGAACTCGCGCAGCGGCCGGCCGGTGTAGCGCGGCAGCCAGTTGCGGACGATCTGGGCCTTGGTGCGCATGGCGGCATGTTAATCGTCGGATGGGCGGAAGAGGGACTGGTGCAGGACGCGCGTCGGATGTGCGTCGTCGTGCCGGCGTCGACGCAGCCCTCACCCCGACCCTCTCCCAAGGAGAGGGGGAGAATTTGCGTGCAGCGGGGCGACATAATCTTCGCTCCGATCCACTCGCAAGGGGAGAGGGGGCGGTCACGCGCGGAGCGGGGCGGCGGGAGGCGCTCCCACGGGTGGTTCCGGATCGCCGCGCCGGAAGGAGGCGGTCAGGAAATCCCAGTCGATCACGAGTCGTCCGCCCGTCGCTTCGTGCTGCTTTTCCCAGTTGATCAGCAGGTCGAGGCAGGCATGATCGATGTAGTCCAGCCGTTCGAGCTGCACATGCAGTTCGGTGCTCGGCCGCACGCCTTCGAGCGCCGCGGCGAGCTTGGGCAGCGCGAGGAAGGTGGCCGTGCCGCGCAGATAGAGAATCGTCTGGTTGCGATGGGGTCGGTCCTCGATGCGGATTACCAGGTGCGACATCGTGTAAAGCAGCTTGATCGCCGCCAGCGCGATGCCGGTGACCACCCCCTTGAGCAGGTCGGTCGAGACGATCGCGACGATTGTCACCAGCGCGATCGCCACTTCGCCGCGGCCGAACTTCGCCAGCCCCATGATCGCCTTCACATCGACCAGCTTGAAGCCGGTATAGACCAGCACCGCCGCCAGCGCCGCCGTGGGCACGCGCTCCAGCACCGTCGGGATCGCCGCCACGGCCGCCAGCACCCAGACACCGTGCAGAATCGCCGAGAGCCGCGTCTTCGCCCCGGCGTCGAGGTTGGCGGCGCTGCGGACGATGACGCCCGTGATCGGCAGCGCGCCCATCAGGCCGCAGAGTCCGTTGCCGAATCCCTGTGCGAAGAGTTCGCGGTCATATCGGGTGCGCGGGCCGGAGTGGCGCTGATCCAGCGCCGTCGCGCAGAGCAACGTCTCGGCGCTGGCCACCAGCGCCATCGCAATTCCCTCCAGCCAGAGGTGGCCATTGGTCAGGTTGGCCCGCAGGAAATCCCAGGGCAGCCATTCGACCGCTTCGGTCAATTGGTGCGGCACGTCGACGCGCTTGATCGGCGAACCGAAGGCCCACGCCGCGCACGACGAAATGAGCACGGCCGCGAGCGGAGGCGGAATGATCTTCAGGGGTCCGCGGGCCGCCGCTTTCCACGCCATGATGATGATGATCGTCGCCATTCCGATCTGCGCGGCCTGATGGTGGACCGATTCATCCAGCGGGAAGATGCCCTTGTAGATCGCGTCGGGGATGGCGGTGATGTTCTCGATTCCGTTGGCGCGGGGCGGGTCGTCCACCATGACGTGAAACTGACTCGCGAAGATGAGCACGCCGATGCCGGCGAGCATGCCGTGGATCACCGCCGGCGACACCGCGCGGAACCAGATGCCCCAGCGCAGCAGACCGGTGGCCATCTGCACGAGGCCCGCGACGAGCACGGTGAAGGCCAGACCCGCCGCGCCGGATTCCCTTCCGACTTCGTAGACGATCACGGCAAGGCCCGCCGCCGGTCCGCTGACCTGGAGCGGTGAGCCGCCCAGCAGGCCGACCACGATGCCGCCGATCATGGCGCTGATCAGGCCCGAGGCGGCCGAACGGCCGGAGGCGATGGCGATACCCATCGAGAGCGGCAGGGCGACGAGAAAAACCACGAGCGATGCGGTGATGTCCGATCGCAGCGTTGCGGCGAGGCCGGGGGAGCCGGCGCTCGCCGAATGGGACGGCTTGGCGGATTCGATGGTTGTCATGATTTATGCGGGGGTCAGCGGGGCCGGGGAGGTTCGCGCCGCCATGCCGGAACCGTCCGGGGCGGTCGTTGCCAGCACCGAGGTGAATTGATCGCGCGCCTCGTCGTAGACGAAGAGATCGCCCAGATCAAAGTGATAGACCATGCCGTGAAGACTGACGCGCTGCTCCGCGAGCGCCTTCTGCACGCTCGGATGGGAGCGGATCTGCTGCATCTGGACGAGCACGTTCTCGCGGATGGCGGCGTCGAGCATCTCCGCGTCCGGCAGTTGTGCATGTTTTTCGTCAACGCGGCGGCGCGTCTGCTCGGCGTGCACCAGCCAGCCGCGGACGCTGGGCAGCGTCCCCAGCGTTTCGGGATTCAGCAGCCCCTTCATCGCCCCGCAGTGCGCGTGGCCGCAGACGACGATCACCTTCACCTTCAGCACGTTGAGCGCGTATTCGATCGACGCGGCTTCTCCGGTGTAGCCGGCGCGATGATCCGGCACGATGTTGCCGGCGTTGCGGATCGTGAAGATTTCGCCCGGGTCGAGCTGGGTGAATTGCGCGGGCGTGATGCGCGAGTCGGAACAGGTGATCAGCAGATAGCGCGGCTGCTGCCCGGAGGCCAGCCGCTCGAAATCGCCGCGCCGCGGGACATAGATGTTGTCACGGAATCGGCGGAATCCTTCGATCAGTCGCTGCATCCGATGATCCTCCCGGGTCGTTCGGGCTCCGGCATCGTCCGAGTGGTTCGGGTCCAGGCGCCGCGGTCGGCCTGCCGGTCCCAGTCTGCAACAGGCGATCTTATTGCACCATCTCCGCGTCGGCCGATCCGGTCAACCGGCGGCATCATTCTCTGTTTCAGGCCGACGAACCATTCGTTCGGCGTTGAACGCTCTTTCCACCCAACCAAACTCAGGATCAGACTGTCACTTTGGGTTAGTGACCACGGCGCGGGCTTGGATACAAACAGAAGTCGCGGCACAGTTTACGCATTTTGCGTCAGTCCGGTAATTATTTCTTCATGCAAGCGAGGGAATTACGTCGTACACACGCCCCTGGTTCCGAGAATACTGCGGGTTTCTGTGATGATTCTGCAACCGGTTATTGGAGCTAGCTCTATATGTTACAATGAGTTATCAGAATCAGTCGGGATCTGCGTCGGGCTGCGGCCGATATTCTTCGCGGTGGACGTCGGCGGCGGATGTTATAGAATCTGTCTGTTGCCCCAGCGATGATCCCCCCGACCGATGGCGCGGTCACCCAATGATTGCGGGGAAAATCAAACCCAGCATGATCTTAAAGGGAAAGATGCGAACCGAATTTCAGGCAGCATTTGTATTGGGTCGAATCGCGGGGCTGGCGCTGCCGGTCCTGCTGGCGGGTTGCGCCGTACCGCAGCCTGCCGGATACGGCATGGAGTCGGTGATGAAAGAGCCGCGCACCGGCGCGGAGTACTACCAGTATCTGCCGGAAGCCTACGTCAAGAACAACGGCATCCATCCTCAGAATCCCAACCGCCGCTGGCCGCTGGTCATCACCTTCCACGGCATGAAACCCTACGACTCGTGGGATCGGCAGATTCACGAGTGGCAGGAGCAGGCGGACGCCTATGGCTTCGTCGTTGTTGCTCCGTGGTTGCAGACCTGCGACAGCTTCATGGAGTTCCCGCTGACGAAGGAGCACAACTACGTGCTGCGGGACAAGGAAGCGGTCATGGCGATTCTGGATCACGTGCTGGCGACGACGCGCTGCGATCCGAACGCCGTTCTTTCCACGAGCTGGTCGAGCGGCGGCTTCATGGCGCATTACTTCCCGAACCGATTCCCGCACCGCTTTTCCTGCGTCGCCACGCGGCTGTCGAACTTCTCGCGCGAGATCATGATCGAGCAAACGGTACCGCTCTACCGCGACATGCCGGTGGCGGTCTTCATCGGTGAGTCCGATTTCCCGGCCTGCATCACGCAATCGCAGGAAGCGGTGGCGTGGTACAAGTCGCGCGGCTTCGGCAACGTTGAAGGCAAGATGATCGATTCGATGAATCATCGCCGCATTCCGCAGACGGCGGCGGCGTTCTTCGCGCGGCAGCTCGGGATCGAGCCGCTGAACGCGGAGGTCGCGGCCCGCACGCTGGCGGAGATCCGGATGCATGACTGGCAGGCGCCGCCGGAGCTGGTGACGGCGATGGTGCCGCGTTCGATCCTGCCGACGCAGACGCTGCTCGCGGCGCAGACCCAACCGCCGGCGCCGCAGGGCGCGCCGAACCCCGCGCCGATTTCCAACCTGCCGAAGAAGACTCACCCGGCCGTCGCGAGCAATCCGCCGACGGCCGTCGTCGCCCAGGGGCCGGTGATCCGGCCGGGCCCGCAGCAGAGCGGATTGCAGTGGACGCCGCTGGCCGGCACGTCGGGTAACAAGCCGGCAGCGCGGCCGACGCACCCGGCCACGCCGCAGCGCTCCGCCCATCAGCCGCTGCCGATCTACGCTTCCAATTCCGGCGCGCCGGTTGCGGCGTCGCCCGCGCCCGTGCAGGCCGTCGATGTCTCCGCCGCGAACGGAGAGAATCGAAACGGGACGTCTGACGGCGCCTTCAAGCGATACAACCTGGCTCGCCCGTCGGGCAACACGACCACGCCGATGCGCAGCCGTCCCACGCCGCCGCCCGCGCCGAAGGTCGTCTCCGCGACGCCCGACAGCGCGAAGAGCAGCGGCAGCGCGACCGCTCGAGGCGGGCGCACGTCGCAGCCGGTGCACATTCGCGTGACCGCGCCGCCGGACGGCACACGGCCGCTCTATGTGGCGTTCTCCACCGATCTCGCGCCGGAGAAGATTCGCGACGCGACCTTCCTCTGGACGCACAACGGCACGCCGGTCTGCGACACGTCGCGCGGGGCGCGCATCCTCGACACGGCCGGCGCTCACACGCTGTCGGTGCTGATCATGACGCGCGACGGGCAGGAGTTCCGAGGCTCGACCACGATCCACGTCCGCGATGCGGCACTCTCAAGCGGCCGCACCCGCGGTCCCCGCCAGATCGCCTCCTGAGCGGCGAATCGCCGCAATCCGGTTGGCCCCGATCGTCATCGTTCGCGGGTTTCCGGCGGCGGCTGCCAGCGCACCACGACCCGCGCCGTGCGACGCGTCGGACTCTCCTGCCGCGACGCCACGCTGATCTCGTCGATGCGGCGCCCCAGCGCGATGAGCGGCCGGAGCAATCCCGGCGGATTGAATGACGTGTCGATTCGCCCCGGCCGCGTCGGCAGCGGAATCACCGCGGTGCTGCGCGTTCCGTCGCGCAAAAACTCCACGCTGAAATGATCCTCGGCCGCGCGCGTGCGGAAGCGCTCCACCACTTCGCGCGCCGGCCGGTCCGTCACCAGCGCTTCGCCGTCGACCGCCACGATGAGATCCCCTGCGCGCAGCGCCTGGGCCGCGGGGGTGCCGGGTTCGACCTCCGTCACCGCGGCCTGCGACTGCGGATCGGTCGAGCCGCGCAGCGTCACGCCGAACTGCTGCTTGGCGCGGGCGCGGCGGCGTGCCCGGTCGGTCCACCAGCTTCGTCGCAGCATGCGCGCGTCGAGGTCGCGGGCGTAGTTCAGCCAGCCCTGCAGCATCTCCGCCGCGGCCGCCCCGCGCAGGTCGAGCCGCTGGTCATATTCCTCCAGCTCGACGTCGGCGGCGAGCCGCGGAATGGCGAAGGTCGCGCCGGCCGCTCCATGCGCCGCGCCGGCGGCCCGGTCTGCCAGCATGCTCTCGATCATCGCCGCCGAGGTGGAGACGATCAGCCGTTCGTCGGTCTGGGCCCAGGCAATTTCCAGCCCGCGGAGGAAGGGACATTCGGTATAGACCGCCAGAGCCGGCCCGATGGTGAGGACGCGCATCGGCCGTCCGCCGGCGGAGCGCTCCTCGACCGCCAGCGGCGCCGCGCCGGTCTGGGCGCGGGCGAGCTGCGTGTTCACGTAGGCCGCGAGCACGCCGAAGACTCGCGTCAGATCGTCGGCCACTTTCGGCGGATCGCGCGCCTCCACGGCCAGCGAAAGCAGCGGCCGCGGATAGGGGGCGGGCGGATCGAAGGGATCAACATGAACGATCATCGCTGCGCCGGATCCGAGCCGCGTCGCGCTGGCCGCACCGGGCGCGGATGAGCCGAGCACGGCCTGCATCACGCGGAAGAGATCCATCCAGAAGGATCGCTCGTTGCCGACCGCCGGCGCGAACCAGCTCGACACATCGATATGCCCGTACCAGAAGGCCAGCGGCCGTGCGGGAAATCCATGCAGCAGCCGGTCGCGATCGACGTGCAGGGTCGGGTGCATCGGTTCGGGCGCGTCGTGCAGTACGAGGTCCGCTTCGATGTAACGCTCGGTGAATCGCGCCGCGGCGGCGAAGAGCAGGCTTCCGGGAGCGGAGGGCTCGGCATCGGCAGGCGCGGAGGCCGCGGCCGGGCGCGACGACGCCGGAGGCGCGGGGGGCGGCCGCATCACGACTGCGTAGCAGGAGCGATTGCCGCCCAGCCGTTCGACATCCTCGCGCAGCGCGGGATGGTTCGCTAGGGACGGGCCGCCGCGTTCTTCCATCAGGGCGACGGCAT
>Ga0187894_10004703_pt1 | contig 14460 bp, 16 predicted proteins | sample GBC1701081metaG_FD_136650 | JGI IMG/M metagenome (GOLD analysis project Ga0187894, IMG submission 136650) | White microbial mat communities from a lava cave in the Kipuka Kanohina Cave System on the Island of Hawaii, USA - GBC170108-1 metaG ...
CGCGACTTTGATCAACTCCTCGCGATTGAGTACGCCGGTAACCATCGCGAGATCCGTTCGGTTCAAACCGGAACGATGGGCCAACAGATCGCGAATCGTGATCCTGGCCGCGGCGTCCGGATCGCGCAGTGTGAAGTAAGGCAGAAACTTCTTCGGTGAATCGTCGAGCGAGAGCTTGCCGTCGTCGGCGCTCATCACTGCGAGCATCGCCGTGAACGCTTTTGAGGCCGAGCCAATTGCGAAACGCGTATCGGGCGTGACGGGAAGTTTCTTGTCGAGATTCTTGTAACCGATTCCCTTGACGTAAATGATCTGGTCGTCTTTGACGATGGCCAGCGAGATCCCCGGAATGCCCAACTCTTTGCGCTTGTCGTCGAGAGCTTTCTCGATCGCGGCGAGCGCTGTGCTGTAATCAGCGGCGCTGTAATTAGCCGGACCGGCAGGCTTAGCGGCTGTTGCCTGTTGCGCAAGTAACGGCCGCGGCAACAGGGCCGCGGTAATGAAAAGCGACAGTAAAAAAGCTGCGATAAGGCGGGCTGCTGGCTTAACAGGGGTCATTTGTACTCCAGGTTTGGAATCTCGGCGTATTACGTACGCGAGCGGAAGAATGTTTTCCCGCAAAGGCGCAAAGACGCAAGGAAAGAAGGGCTCAGAATAAGTCTTTCTTTCCTTGCGTCTTTGCGCCTTTGCGGGAAACTACAAACCTTACTCAACTACCCAGGTGTCGCCGCTATTGATCAGTTTCTCGAGGTTACCCGGGCCTGATTTTGCGATCGCGGCTTCAATCTGATCTTCCATCATCTCTTCGTACGTCGGCCGCTCGATCGCGCGGAAGATACCGACGGGTTGCGGAAACTCCGGCTGCTCCATGCGTGCGAGCATGAAAGCGACTGACGGATCTTTCAGATAGATATCGTGGACCAGCAGATCGTTTTCGGTGATGCCGTTTTCGCCAATCGTCACGATCTCCGGATGAGCGCCGTTCATGCGAATGCCCTTGTTGCGCTCCTTGCCGAAGACCATCGGCTTGCCGTGCTCGAGATAGAGCACGCGGTCGGAACGAACGGTGCGTTCGGCGAAGTACTCGAAGGCGTGGTCGTTGAAGATGTTGCAGTTCTGGTAGACCTCGATGAAAGAGATGCCCTTGTGCTTTGCGGCGGCTTCCACCATCGCGCCGAGATGTTTGACGTCGATATCGATCGAGCGTGCGACAAACGTCGACTCGCTGGCGATCGCCAATGACAATGGATTGATCGGATAGTCGATCGTGCCTGACGGCGTCGACTTGGTCTTCTTGCCAAACTCGGAAGTGGGACTGTACTGGCCTTTCGTCAAACCGTAGATGCGGTTGTTGAAAAGAATGTAGTTGATGTCGAGATTGCGGCGGATAGCGTGAATGAAATGATTGCCGCCGATCGAGAGCGCATCGCCGTCGCCGGTGATCACCCAAACGCTGAGATCCGGATTCGCACACTTGATGCCGGTGGCGATTGCGGGCGCGCGGCCGTGAATGCTGTGGAAGCCGTAGGTATTCATGTAGTAGGGGAAACGCGAAGAACAGCCGATGCCGGACACGAACACAACCTTCTCGCGCGGAATGCCGAGCTCGGGCATCACTTTTTGCACGTTGTTGAGAATGGCGTAATCGCCGCAACCCGGACACCAGCGCACTTCCTGGTCGGAAACGAAGTCCGCCTTCTTTAGTTGTCCCGGCGGCGGCGCAATTCTGCCCGCCACCGCAGACCCGCCCTCGCTTTCAGCCGAAACCACTTCGCCGAGCGGCTTGTTTCCATTTCCATTCCCACCGTGACCGTTACTCTGTGTACTCATCATTTCTCCTGAATTGACTTGCTGTTCCTAACGGCGGCTTCTAACTCGCGATACTTCTCTCTCACGTAAGGGTCGAGTTTGGACGCAAAGTCCGCGTCGAGTTTGCGGATTTTTATTAACTCCTGAACGTCAGCGAGATCCTTCAACCGATCGGGCGCCGACATTCCTGACGCCAGCTTCAACTCAATCAGTTTCTCGAGCGTTACGAATCTGATTCCGTCTATCTCGGTCGAGGCTGCTGTAGGTTCGGGCATGCTCACGGGCTTGGGCTTTCCGTCGCCAGGGTATTCGCCGGTCGTCATAACTTCGATGCTGACGCCGTCCACTGTCGACTTAAGCCGTTTCCTCGCGCCAGGAAATGCAGGCGCATAACCTAAACCGACAAGCTCCTCGTGAAACTTCTCCAAACCTTCGGCAGTCATGACGAGATCTATATCCTCAGTGAAACGAGGATAGCCATGCGCCAACAGTGCTACTGCCCCAATCACCGCATAGTTGATTCCATGCTCCTCGAGATCGTTTGAGAGGCGTGCGAGAGTTTTATTGAGGGTTCCCTCACCCATAAAGTAGCGCAAACCTTCAGCGTAGATCTCAGCAACATGTCCTACGCTAATGCTGGTCATCACAAATACTCTTCAACCTTCCTGATGATCTCCTGGATCTGGAACGGGCGGCCTTTCACTTTCGAGAAGGGCACCGCGTCCACCAGATACTTCGCGCGGATCATGGTGCACAACTGGCCAAGGTTCATCTCTGGAACGATCACCGTTTCGAATCCCGCCAGCACTTCACCCAGATTGCGCGGGAACGGGTTCAAGTAACGCAGGTGCGCGGCTGAAACACTCTTGCCCTCACTCTGCATCTTCTCAACCGCCGAACTGATCGAACCATAAGTCGAACCCCAACCAAGCACGAGCACCTTGCCGGTCTGCTGGCCCATCACTTCAATCAGCGGAATGTCGCTCATCGCCCGATCAACTTTTTCCTGCCGCAACTTCACCATCAAGTGATGGTTCTCCGGATCGTAATTAACGTTGCCGGTGATGTGCTGCTTCTCGATACCACCGATGCGGTGTTCCAACCCCGGCGTACCCGGCAACGCGTATGGACGCGCCAACGTTTCCGGGTCGCGCGCGTAAGGCATGAACGTCGCCGGATCTTTCGCAAACTTCACTTCGATCTTCGGCAACGCATCCATCTCCGGCACCGCCCACGGCTCCGCGCCGTTCGCAAGATAACCATCGGAGAGATAAAACACCGGCGACATGTACTTGAACGCCAGACGCACTGATTCAATCGCCATGTGGAAACAATCGGCCGGCGTGGCGGGCGCAACTACAATCGCGGGACACTCACCGTTTCGCCCCCAAACTGCCTGAAACAGATCCGCCTGTTCGGTTTTGGTCGGCAGCCCTGTCGACGGTCCGCCGCGCTGAACGTTAACAATCACCAGCGGCAACTCGGTCATCACCGCGAGCCCGATCGCTTCCTGCTTCAGCGCCACACCTGGACCAGACGTTCCAGTCAAACCGATCTGGCCTGCGAAACTCGCGCCGATCGCCGCGCAAACGGCCGCAATCTCGTCTTCAGCCTGAAATGTTCGTACACCGAAAGTCTTGTGACGCGAGAGCTCGTGCAGAATGTCAGAAGCGGGCGTGATCGGATAGGAACCGTAGAACAAAGGCCGCCCTGACAACTGCGATGCAGTAATGAAACCGATCGCGGTCGCTTCGTTTCCGGTGATCTTGCGATATTTGCCGGGCGCGATCTTTGCCTTCTTAACCGTGTAGTGCGTCGTGAAAACTTCAGTCGTGTCGGCGAAGTTGTAACCAGTCTTCAGCGCAATCTCGTTCGCTTTCGCCAACTCCGGTTGTTTCGCAAACTTGTGGTGGATCCAGTTGAGCGTGTTTTCCATCGGCCGGTCGTAGAGCCAGTAGAGCACGCCGAGCGCGAAGAAGTTCTTCGAACGATCGATCTCCTTGCGCGACAGTTCCACGTTGCCTTTCAACGCGTTCATGTTAAGCGTCGTGATCGGCAGCTTGTGCACGCGATAGCCGGCCAGCGAATTGTCGTCCAAAGGATTGGTCGCGTAGTTCGCGTACTTCAAGTTTTCCGGCGTGAAGCTGTCGGTATTGACGATGAGCGTACCGCCGTCTTCGAGGTCGGGCAGGTTCACTTTCAAGGCCGCCGGATTCATTGCCACCAGCACGTTTGGCTGATCGCCCGGGGTCTTGATGTCCTGACTCGAAAAGTTCAACTGAAATCCGCTGACACCCGGCAAGCTGCCCGCAGGGGCGCGAATCTCGGCCGGGAAGTCGGGCAGCGTTGAGATGTCGTTGCCGACCACAGCGGAGGTGTTGGTGAATTGAGTGCCGGTCAATTGCATACCGTCACCAGAGTCACCGGCGAAGCGGATGGTGACGGTTTCCAGTTCTTCCAGATGTTTTTCAGCCTGCGTGACAGGGGGTTCAATAACAGTGCTCATTCGTATTTGTAAAACCCTTTCCGAGGTTATGGCCGTTACGCGGCAAACATAGTATAGGACATCAACGCGTATAAGTCTTATGAGATGTATGGCGACATCGCGGCGAGCTTCTCGATGATTTCCGGAAGTACGCGCAACGTGGTTTCGATGTCCGCTTCGGTGTTGTATCTGCCGAGGGAGAAGCGGATTGAACCTTGCGCGGCAGTGTAGGGCACGTTCATCGCCTTCAAGGTTGCGGATGATTCGTGGGTGGTTGAGTGACAGGCCGAACCGGTCGAAACGCAGATACCCGCCTGATCGAGATGCGCCAGAATGTTCTGGCCTTCAACATATTCGAACGAGATGTTCGACGTGTTTGGCAGACGTTTCGAACGCTCGCGAGTCCCGTTCACCCGCGCATTCGGGATCTGTTCGAGAATGCCGTCTTCGAGCTGATTGCGCAGCTTTTCTATCGTCGCGTGACCGCTGTCTTGCTGAGCGAGTTGGCACGCAGCACCGAGTCCGACGATGTTTGGCACCGCCAACGTTCCCGCGCGGCGTCGTTGCTCCTGAGCGCCGCCGACTAAATATGGCGGCAGCGAAATATCGTTGCGCAGGTAGAGCGCACCGACACCTTGCGGCGCGTGTAGCTTGTGGCCGGAGAGTGCGAATAGGTCGACCTCGGTTGTTTTCAAGTCGATTGGGATCTTGCCGACTGCTTGAACGCCGTCAACGTGAAACAACGCTTCCGAACGCTCGCGCACGATGTGTCCGATCTCGTCAATCGGAAACAACACACCCGTTTCATTGTTCGCCAGCATCGTCGACACCAGCGCCGTGTCAGGCCGCAGCGCGGCGCGCAAAACTTCGAGATCGATCTCGCCAGTTTCACTGACGCCCAGCCACGTCACTTCATAACCATCGTTCTCCAGCAAGCGGCAGAGATTACGCACCGCTTCGTGCTCCACCTGCGTGGTCACGATGTGCCGCTTCGAAGGCTGCATGGCGAGCGCGCCGCGAATCGCCCAGTTGTCTGACTCGGAACCGCACGAAGTGAACACGATCTCGCTCGGATCGGCGGCGCCCAGCAAACCGCCGACCTGCTCGCGCGCATTTTCTACCGCCCGCTTCATTTCGCGGCCGAGCATGTGTGGCGACGAAGGATTGCCGAAAAACTTGCTGAGATACGGTTGCATCGCGTCGAACACTTCCGGCGCGACCTGCGTGGTGGCGTTGTTATCGAGGTAGATCACTTTGTTTCCTGTAGGACAGGCATTCCTGCCTGTCTTTGTCTTCGGGACAGACAGGAATGTCTGTCTTACTGGGTGTCTAAAATTTCCTGGATTAATTGATGACACGAACCGCAGCCACCGCCCGCGTTGCAGGCGCGCGTGACTTCGGCGACGGTTCGCAGTTCTCGGCTCGCGATCTCGCGCTCGATAGTGCGTTCGGAAACAAAAAAGCACGTGCAGATCAGCGCTTCGTCACCGGCCCAATCGTCGCGCGCGGCGTCGCTGTACTCCCGAATCGCAGCCAGCAACGCGTCACAGGCCAGTTTCGAACAGTGCTCTCTGCCGGGTTCCAAACTGTCAAAACTGTCGTCCACATCGGCAGTCGCAGCTTCGGCCGTGCTTTTGCCCGTAACTCGTTCAGTGAGCAAAGACGCTGACGCAACGAGCACACTACAACCCGCCGCCTTAAACTTCGCCTGCGACACCACTTGCCGCTCATCAACCCGTACGGAAAACCGCACGTGCGCACCACAGATTACTGATGCCGCGCGACCAACAAATTTGGGTTCATCCGCGTCACCCACGTTTCGCGGGTTGAAGAAATGATCTGTGGCTACTTCCGGCAAGACTGACACTGACTTCTGAAACTACTCGCGCCGTTGCCGTTTGTCAAAAACTCCCGAAATCAGCTACGCTTTCTGACACAACTTCTAATCAATTCGACTTATGACTCAATTGAACGAACAGCTAATTCTCGACAGTTTGCGCCAGATCAAAGATCCCGATCTACATAAGGACATCGTCACGCTCGGCTTCGTCCGCGACCTCAAAATCGACGGCGGTAACGTGTCGTTTCGCATCGTGCTGACCACGCCCGCGTGCCCGGTGAAGGCCGAAATGGAGAACGCCGCGAAAGAGATCGTCGGCGGTTTACCGGGAGTGACTTCCGTTTCCGTAACGATGGACGCCGAAGTGCCGAAAGGACGCGGCCTCGGCGAGAAGGTTTCGATTCCCGGCGTTAAAAACATCGTCGCCGTTTCTTCGGGCAAAGGCGGCGTAGGCAAATCGACCGTCGCGGTGAACCTCGCGGTTTCGCTGGCGCTCAACGGCGCGCGCGTCGGACTGCTGGATGCTGACGTTTACGGTCCAAACGTACCGATCATGCTCGGCGCCAGCGAAGCGCGGCCGGAAGTCGACGTAAACAAGCTCATCCCGATCGAAGCTTTCGGCGTGAAGTTTATGTCGATGGCGCTGCTGCAACCGGGCGATAAACCGATGATTGTGCGGGGTCCGATCCTGCACGGTTTGGTCAAACAATTCCTGTCCGACGTGAAGTGGGGCGAGCTCGACTACCTGATCGTCGACATGCCTCCGGGAACAGGCGACGTGCAGTTGTCACTCGCCCAGTTGGTTCCGGTTCAGGGCGCAGTGCTGGTGACTACGCCTCAGCAAGTGGCGGTGGCCGATGTGCGACGCGCGCTGCGAATGTTTGAAACAGTCGCGATTCCGGTCCTCGGCATCGTCGAGAACATGAGCTACTTCGTCGCGCCGGACACCGGTACGCGTTACAACATCTTCGGCGAAGGCGGCGGCCAGGCACTCGCGCAGCGTTATAGCGTTCCGTTTCTGGGTGCGGTCCCGCTGGGCATCGAAGTGCGCGAAGGCGGCGACAAGGGCGTGCCCGTAGTCGTCAGCCATCCCGAGTCGCCACAGGCGCAGGCGTTCCGCAAAGTGTCGGAAGAGGTGGCCCGGCAGGTCTCAATCGAGGCGATGAAACCCGAACTTGTCGTTTTGGGAAAAGGGCAATAAGATAGACGCCGCAGTAATTATAGAAAGAGGATAGATCATGTCAGCAACCACAGCGCCAACCGTAACACTCAACGTCACCGACTCAGCCGCAACTGAGATCAAGAAGTTTGTGGCCGGCGAAGAAGATTTACCCGCGACCGCAGGACTCCGCGTACGGGTCGTGCCGGGCGGCTGCTCCGGCTTCCAATACAGCCTCAACATCGAAGAGCAGTCACGCGAAGGCGATTTCATTCTCGACGAGAAGGGCGTGCGCATGTTTGTCGACATGTTCAGCGCACAGTACCTGAACGGCGTGGAAATTGACTACGTAACCGGCGTGATGGGTTCGGGCTTTACGTTTAAGAACCCGAACGCGACCGGTAGCTGCGGCTGCGGCTCTTCGTTTACCGCGTAGCGCACATAACGGCGAGAAAGTTTTACGGGAGACGGGAGCTATCCTGTCTCCCGTTTTCTATTGGGCTTTTATCCGTGTTCTTAATCACTCAAGCCACAACCACCCACGATATCGAGCAGGCGCGCGAGCTCTTCAAAGACTACGAAGCGAGCTTGGGAATCAGCTTGTGCTTTCAAAACTTCGCCCAGGAACTCGCTAACCTGCCGGGTGATTACGCATCGCCGCGTGGGCGTCTGCTGCTCGCACGAGAATTCGATCAACTCGTGGGCTGCGTCGCTTTGCGCCCGGTTGGCCCGACGACCTGCGAAATGAAGCGGCTGTTTCTGCGACCCGCGTATCGCAACCGCGGCCTGGGACGAGTTTTAGCCGAAGCGATCATCGAAGAAGCGCGAAAGATTGGTTACACTCACATGCGTCTCGACACGATACAGGACCGAATGGACCGTGCGGTCGAGCTTTATAGGTCTATGGGGTTTGTCGAAATTGAGCCGTACTATCACAGCCCAGTTGACAGCACGAAATTTATGGAGCTTGATCTAGTTTCCACGAAGCACTAGAAACCATCATCTCGGGAGCAAACATACATGCCGAAGGTCCAAGCGGAAACTGCTACTGGTCTGGTTGAAACTGAAGCGCCGGCCGGAAAAAAACTGGTCTTGGTGATTGAAGACGCGGGTATCGACATTCTTCACCGTTGCGGCGGCAACGCCCGTTGCACCACCTGCCGGGTCGAAATGCTCGAAGGCGATCCAGGCGAAATGGGCGAACTCGAACGAAACCGCCTCGCCGTCGAAGCGGAGCTCGCGCCTAACATTCGCTTGTCTTGTCAGATTCACGTGCAGAACGATCTGAAAGTGCGGGTTGTGAACCAGGCCAGCGTCCGCGGCATGGATCCAGGCCCAAGGCCGTTAGACGAATAGTGTCCACAGATAACACAGACCTATAAATCAATCTGTGTAATCTGTGGATAGAAGAAACCACCGATTGCAGTCGCGGTTGGTCTGGGTGTAATCTTCACGCGTAATTCCAGGCTTACATCACGGAGGACTTATGCTACTTGAGTCAACTGCTCATCTCCCCATCAGTCTGGCTTTGCTTGACCTGCCTTTCAATGCCCCTGACGGCGCCGCGCTGGCCCGGATCGTCCTGCGCTGGGGACATTTCGTCGCGGGCATCACCTGGATCGGCCTGCTCTACTTTTTTAATCTCGTAAACGTTCCGGTCCAAAAGTCACTTGACGCCGACACGAAGAAAAAAGTGAATCCGGACCTGCTGGGCCGTGCGCTTTGGTATTTCCGCTGGGGCGCCGTTCTAACCGTGTTGGTAGGTCTGATGTACTACGCGATGTATATCCTGCCGCCAGACGTCAGAAACGCGAACACGCTCGGCGGCGGCAACATCAACGTCTGGTACGTGCTGCTCATCTGGATTCTCTACCCAATCGTCCTTTTCGGCATCGAGTTTCTGATCATCAAGAAAGTTCCGGCGCTAATCAAAGACGGACGTATCTTCGCGATCGTGATGTTTGTGCTGGTAGCCCTGTTTACTTACGGACTTATTGCTTTCTTCACGTCGGCAATGACTGTCGGCACCGAAAGCTTTGCCAGTAACAAAACCTATTCGATCGGCATCGGCGGCGCTTACGGCATTTTGATGATGCTGAACGTTTGGGGAATCATCTGGCCCAACAACAAACGGATTCTCGCGGCCACCGCGGGCACCGGTCCCGCCGCGCCACCCGAGCTCGCACGCCAGGCATTCATCGCCTCGCGAACAAACGCCTGGCTCTCGTTACCGATGCTGCTCTTCATGGGAACATCGCACGGCGATTGGGTGATCCTCGGCAAGTAAAGTGGTTTAATAGGTCCTGTAGGTCGGTGTGATCTACAGGACCTTTTTCTTTTCAATGGGTAACGAGCTAACAATGGGAGGGTAACCAGATGACTTCAAGCGGCGCTTATAAAGCGAGACAGTTCAACCTCAGCGGCCTCAAGGGAATCTCCGACAAGACCCTGGAAATGCACTTCAAACTCTACGAGGGCTACGTCAAAGAAACCAACAACCTAACCGAACGCATCAGCGAATTCATTGCCGACGGAAACGTCGATCAGGACGAACTACCAGCCTACTCCGAGATCACTCGCAGGCTCGGCTTCGAATACAACGGCATGGTGCTGCACGAATATTATTTCGACAACCTGATTAAAGGCGGTGGCACCGGCGATCCGGCAAAGACGTCGCAGTTTGTGAAAGCAGCGGAAGCGTCGTTTGGCAGTTACGACATTTGGAAGACTGACTTCGTAGGCATCGGAAAGATGCGCGGCGTGGGCTGGGCCATCTGCTACCAGAATCCATCGAATGGCCGGCTCTCAAACCACTGGATCACGCTGCATGAAATCGGCAACGTGGCCGGGTTCACACCGATTCTGGTGATGGACGTGTGGGAGCACGCGTTTCTGCTCGATTACAAACCGGCAGAACGGCCGAAGTACATCGAGGCATTCTTCTCAAACGTCGCCTGGGGCGAGGTCGAGAAACGATTAAAGAAGATCACCGGCGTCCAAAGCGCACGTGCTTAGTAAGCAATCCACAGATTACACAGAAATCTGCGTAATCTGTGGATGGTTTTACTTTTGCGGTAGTGGTGGCTTGGTCAGGTTGCAGTCCTCAACCGACAGCGCCCGCAGGAAGTTGAGCAGATCCTCACGCTGCTCAGGCAGCAGTTTGTGTGGCTGAAGGTTCTTCTTGTCGAGATGCTCATTCGGCTTCCCGCCGGCCAGCATGATGTCCACCGCTTCTTCCAGCGACTTCGCACTGCCGTCGTGGAAATAAGGCGCTGACTTCGCGATGTCCCGCAAGGTCGGCGTCTTGAACGCGCCCGTGTCTTCCGGTTTGTTCGTCACTTTGAAACGGCCGACGTCGGGCTCTTTCTGGTCCATGCCGATGCCGACGTTGTGATACTGCTGGTCCGTGAACAGCACGCCGTCGTGGCAGTTGTTGCACTTGATCGACTGGAAAATATTCCAACCGCGCCACGCGCTCTGGCTGAGCGCGTTATTGTCACCCGCTTTCCAACGATCCCACGCCGTGTTGCCGCTGATGATCGTGCGCTCATACGCTGAGATCGCTTTCACAACGTTGTCGGGTGTGGCGTCGCTCTGAAATACCTTTTGAAACTGCGACTTGTACCCTTCTAGCGCATTCAACTTCGCAACGATCTCGTCGGCTTTTGCGCCCATGTTCGCGCCGGTCCAGGCAGCCAATGCCTGCTTCTCGAGTGAAGGACTGCGTCCGTCCCAGTAGAACTCTTTTTGGTAGCCGATGTTCCACAACGTCGGGCTGCTGCGCGGCAACTGCTTGTTGCCGGCGCCGATCGCCTTGGGTAGACCATCAGTCAGACCCTTGTCGCACACGTGACACGAGTAGCACGACCTTGAACCGTCGACGCTGAGCCGTTCGTCGAAAAACAGTTGCCGCCCGAGGGCCACTTTTTCCGGTGTCATGGGATTGTCGGCCGGAATCGTCATCGCTTCGTAAGTGGCGAGTGGCGGCGGCAGCGGCTGGATTTCGGGCGTAAAAGTGCCGCTGGTGTCTTTGACGTTCGAGTTGCAACCGATAATCAGAACAACAGCGACCAGGGCCAGGCATGGCCCAGGAAGGAAGGACAATTTGCGGGTCTTCATAATGGGCGGATTCTGCCATCTATCTTTGCGAAATGTCTAGAGAGATTTGTATGCTGCGAGGTAATGCTGAAGATTCGGAAAGCGCTGTTGATGACGGTCCTTTGTTCTCTGGTGGCTTGTTCAGGCAATAACGATAACCGGAACACGACGGCGACGACTGTAGTCCCGCCACCGGCTCGACAAGTGCTGCGGGTCGAGACCAGGCCGTCGGCGAAGACTGCGGCCAGGCCGGACGATCCGAAGTTGAAAGTGGAGGAGGGGAAACCGCTGCTGATTCTCAACTTGCCGAATGGGAAGACGTTTCGTGAAGGCGAAGAGGTCGCGATCGATTTCTCGCTCGCGAATGCGAAATTGAAAGGCGACGGTGGCGAGTATCGCGTACGTTACATCGTCGACGACGAGGAGCTGCAATGGATCGATCGTTGGGAGCAGGTCGTGTTGTCAGGCTGGCTGCCGGGAAAGCACACGATCCGCCTCGAATTGGTTGATCCTGACGGCTGGCCCTATCGCAATGGAGATTACAATATCATCACGCGCGAGCTAACGGTTGTTAAATGAAACGATCGAAGGAACAGTTGTTCGAGGATCTCGCTGACGAAGCCTCTAGTTGTACGCGGTGTCCCGCGATGTGTGGGCGGAGTGCGGTATTGAGCAAGCTCAACGGTTCCCCGCGAGCGCGAATCATGTTCATTGGCGAGGCGCCGGGACGAAAAGGCGCCGATCGCACGCGCGTGCCGTTTTCGGGAGATCAGTCAGGGGCGAACTTCGATCGTTTCCTCGGCTCGATCGGGCTTAAGCGCGATCAGATTTTCATCACCAGCGCCGCGCTGTGTAATCCTCGTACGGAGTCGGGCGCCAACCGCAAGCCAACACGACAAGAACTGACGAACTGTTCCGATTTTCTGCGCAGGACGATCGAGTTGATCGATCCGCGCGTGATCGTCACGCTCGGGTCAGTTGCACTTGAGGCGCTAAAGCGCATTCAATATCACGAGTTGAGCTTGAAGGAGTCAGGGGCCGTAATTCACGCCTGGCAAGACCGCGTGCTGGTGCCGATTTATCATCCGAGCCCGCAGGTGCTCGCGTCGCACCGGCGCGAGGCGCAACAGTTGCAGGATTATCAAGTGGTGGCGCAGGCGGTGCGTGCAGTTTCATGAAAGAAACTTCTTCTCTGTGTTCTCTGCGCCTCTGTGGTTCAATAATCTTGAAAAACAACCACAGAGCACAGAAGTACAGAGAGGTTGCATTCAGACTTGAAGGTTAAAAACGACGTGATGACCGAGTACGCGGCGGTTCGTGACGGCGGCGTGGGAGCGATCGATCTTTCGGCGCGCGGGCGCATCAGTGTGAGCGGATCGGAAGCTGTGATGTTTCTCAACGGTCTGATCACCAACGACATGAAAACGCTCGGCGAGAATCGCTGGATGCCGGCGGCCTTTCCGAATGTGCAAGGCCGTTTGCTGGCGGTGGTTCGGGTGATTCGCAGAGCGCACGATTTCGTGCTCGACACAGAAGCTGCGACGCGCGAAAAGGTATTGAAGTTAATTGAGCGCTTTACGCTGGCGGGAGATTTCAAGGTCGCGGATGTGACCGATGAGACCCGTCAAATCTCCTTACAGGGGCGAGGCGCTCGCGAGCTTGTTGAAAAGATCTTTGGCGTGAAGGATTTGCCGCGCGACGGTGTTTGGCAAGATGGTAACGTGACGATCATTCGTGCAACACACACGAGTGAAGATGGCTTTGACGTGATCAGCAACGAGCCGCTTGCTTACTTCGGGGCGACTCCCGTGAGCGAGCGGGTCCAGGAAATTTTACGGATCGAAGCAGGGATCGGTCGCTATGGGCGCGATATGGATGAAAGCAATGTCGTGACCGAAACGAACCTGGATGATGCGGTTAGTTACACGAAAGGGTGTTATCTCGGGCAGGAGATCATCGTGCGCATCAAGCATCGCGGGCACGTTGCGAAGAAACTTACCGGCCTGCGCTTCGAGACCGAACGAGAGATCGAACCCAACACGATCATCAAATCAACCGGCGACAAAGAGATCGGCCGCGTTACGTCCACAACGTTTTCTCCCAAACTGCAAACAACCGTCGGTCTCGGCTATGTTCGTTACGAACATCTCACGCCCGGTACACCACTCGTCGTGAATGGTCTTCCCGCAACGACCCAGGAATTACCGTTAATTCGCGGTAGCTGGTACAAGGATTAAATGGCCGACGAAATCGAACAACCGCGAGAACTGGAGGTCGAACAACCGCGCGATCTCGACTTCGAGCAGGCGCAACTCGCTTACTCGATTATCGACGACCTCGTGGAGCACACGCGCATCGTCAGCGATTTGATCGCTCTCATGGCCCAGGTGCTCGACGAAGACACGACCAAAGCCCTGACACAAACACCAACCTGGACCGCATATCTCGACAGCCGGCGTTCGATGGAGAGGACCAAGAGCGATATCGATCGGTTCGCCGAAATCCTGAACCGATTAAGACCTGACGACTGAGCCTACCGCGAAATTCCTTCGGCAAACGACCGTACGCTATCGCGCAACTCCTCGCTAAACTCAAACGTCACGCCACCCATCTTTATTGCCAACTTCTCCGCCGCCGCAAGCTTCACAAACTCTTCGCGCGGAATCAGGAACACCATCTGCTCGCCAATCCACGGCCGCCCCGGCGCCGGATTGCGAATCGCCGAACGATTCGAACTGAAGTGACCAGGTTTTCCATCAACAATGAACACAACATACAGGTCAGGGTTCAGGCGGCGCGCTTTCACGATCGAAGTCAGTTCAAAGTTCACGCGCTCGGGAGGCGTTGGTGTCTCGCCCGGATAGGAGTAGTCGATAGAAAAAGAAAGACTGTGATAGCGGTCTTTCGGGCCGGATAGTTTTTTGGAAGGTAAGCGAACCGTCGTGAGATTCTTCTGCTGATCGTAGACGGTCTCTATGAACGGTTGTTGATTACAAACGAAACAGGCGATGAGAGCGATTACGACGGCCTTCAGCATATAGCGTCAACGCACCATCATGATCTTCACGC
>Ga0187894_10004705_pt1 | contig 14454 bp, 9 predicted proteins | sample GBC1701081metaG_FD_136650 | JGI IMG/M metagenome (GOLD analysis project Ga0187894, IMG submission 136650) | White microbial mat communities from a lava cave in the Kipuka Kanohina Cave System on the Island of Hawaii, USA - GBC170108-1 metaG ...
CGAAGTCGTGATAGGTGAAGCCGGCCTGGCCCTGGCGGTACTGGCGGCGGATGACGAGGGGGAGGGTGTCGGGCAGGACGAGGTCGGTCTTGTCGAGGGTGAAGACGCCGGTGGCGAGGTCGATGGGATCGCCGCCCTTGAGGCCGTCCAGGATGGCGGCGAAGAAGTTCTGCAGGGGCCCGAGGGTCATGGTGCAGGTGAAGCGATGCATCTCGACCCCGGGGTCGGGGACGATCTGGCGGCCGTCGGCGGAGACGGTGCCCTGGCCGAAGATGGACCACTGGCCGTAGTCGTAGCCGACGAGGTCGACGCGGGTGCCGGGGGCGTGGCGATCGGGGTTGGGCAGGACCATGCGGATACCGTGAGGATGCGGCGAGCCATCGGGCCGTCGCACCCGCGCCCCATGCCCCTGCGGGGTGAAGAAGAACGTGGTGCCGGGGGGCAAGGGGAAGGGCGGGCGATCGACGGGGATCTGCGTGAGGGAGATCGTGGTCAACGGCCCGGCATAGGTCTGCAACACCGCGTGGGCTGGCACGTGGACTTCGAGGCCAGGGATCAGCGGACTGGTCGCGACGACGGCCTGGCGCGTGGGCACGGGCAGCGTGGTGGCGTGCCGCATGTCGAGCAAGGGCATCCAGATGGTGAAGGGCAGGACCGTCGTCCGATCGGCGGCGATGTCGACGCGGTAGCTGAAGGTGCCGTAGGTGCGGCCGGGGCGATTGGCGGTGGAGCCGTCCATCTCGAGATCGTGTGGGCCGCTGGGGAGGCCCGTCAACAGGAAGCGGCCGGTGCGATCGCTGCGGACCGAGTGCGAGCCGATCTCGAGTGTGACATTGGCGAGCGGCTGACCGTTGAGGCGGAGCACCTGACCGGCGAGGGCGGTGACGCCCGGTGGCGCCTGCAGCGGCGGCAGCTCCTGCCAGCGGGAGTGCGGCTGGCCGTTGCGGCGCTCGCCGGTCCACTCAGCGGCATCGAGCTCGGACATCGTGCCCGCGGCCGGCATGCGGCCTGCCGGATGATGCTGATGGGCCGCCGCGTCACCACCCGGCGCAACGCCAGCTCCACCGCTCCCCGCGGTTTCGAGGGCTGCTGTAGTGAAGCGGACCTCGGTCACGGGCAGCAGGGCGCCGTGTTCGTCCTCGACGCCGGTGAGGGAGACCACGTAGGCGGTGCCGGGCACGAGCGGCGCCACCGGCGTGAGGAACACGAGGCGGCCGCCCTCGGCGAGGACGACGTGCGCGGCTTCTGCTCCAGCCGGCCCGCTGAGGATGACTCGGTTGGCTGTCCCGGCATCGACTCGCAGTGCCACGTGGAAGCGCAGCGCGATCACGCCATCGAGCGGCACGTCGGTCGCGCCCTCGGTGGGCACCGACCCCGCGAGCCCGGTCTCGCTCGACGCGTCGCGGTCCTCCGGGAGCGGCCCCGCCGCCGTGAACGTCCTGGTCGCCGGATCGAACCGATCATCGCCAGACACGGCCCCGCCGCTTGCATCGACGCCGCCGGACAGCCGGACGGCGCCATCGGCCTCGAGCGCAGCGCGATGGCCCGCCCGCGCGCTGCTCATGTGCGCGGAATGGACGTGTCCCGAGGGCGGGTGCCAGAGTTCGGCGGTATCGAGCGCGGCACCGGCGGCATCGCGCCCGCCGGCGATGAGCACGCGCCCATCGGTGAGCACGGTTGCCGTGTGGTCGCGGCGCGGCTCGAGGAGCGGCGCGGCGTCGACCACCAGGGGGAGGCCATCGGGCCGGCGAAACTCCGGCGCCGCGATGACGCGTCCGCCGCCGCCCAGGCCACCGAGGACGAGCACGGAGCCGTCCGGCAAGACGGTCGCGGTGTGCCAGGCGCGCGCCCGCGCGAGGGCCGGCAGCGGCGTGGTGGCGCCCGTGTCGGGATCGACGAGGAGCGCGCGATCGACCGGGCCGGCTGGGCCGTGTCCCCCGAGGACCAGGAGGCGCCCGTCCGGCAACGCGGTCACGGTCTGGCCGGGCAGGGTCCAGCCGCCAAGACTGGCATCGTGCGGCCCACCCGCCGAGGGACACAGCGCGAGGGTGACGAGGAGCAGCAGCATCCCGACGGACGGCAGACGCGTGCAATGCCTCATGCGATGTCTCCGCTCCCTCACGGGCTCGTCACGCTCACGTCGAGGCTGCCGGCATAGGCCCCGTACGGATCGAGGCGGAACGTGTAGGTGCCCGTCTGGCTCACGTAGGTGACCTGCTGCCAGGTCGCGCCGCAGGCGCCGCTCACCCACCCACCAGTCGGCAGGTAGAAGGCGAACTCGAGGCAGCCGATCGTGCTGTTAGTCCCACGCAAGGTGATCCATTGCCCTGCGGTCGCCGCCACCGTCAGGAACGCCTTCTGCCCGACGCTCAGCGTCACGGGCAGCGCGGCGCCGTTGATGGTGAGCGAGCCGGTGATGTCCGGCGGGACGTCGTAGACGATGACCGTCCCGCTGCCGGTATAGGCTTGATAGGGATCGAGCAGGACGGCGTACACGTCCGTGCTCGGCAGGGTCTGCGGCTCGAGGAACTGCTGGCCCCCGGTGTTGGCGAGCGTCGAGCCGTTGGGGTTCAGGAGCAGGACGTTGTACGACGTGAACGTCGCCCCAATGACATTGATGCTGACCCGCTGGCCCGCGGTGCCGTTGAAGAAGAGACGCGCTCGCTGGCCGGCCCGGGCGATCGTCACGGGGACGCTCGCGCCGCCCGGGGTGATCCAGCCCAGCACCTCCTCGGACAGGGTCAGGGTGACCGCGCCGGTCGTGTCCCAGTTGGGATCGACGAGGATCGTGTACGTCCCGCTCACGGGCAGGTAGGGATCGAGCGCGGCCGGCGTCGTGCCGAACGGCAGCGCGGCCAGCGTGCTGCCGTCGGGCGGCAGGACCGAGACCCAGGCGCTGGAGAGCGTGCTGGCCGTGAGCCCCAGATCCAGCAACTGCCGGCGGTGCCGCTGAACGTGAGGCGCGCCCGCTGCCCCGGCCGGCTGATCGTCACAGGGACCGCGGCGCCGCCGATGGTGATCTCGCCGGCGATGTCCTCGGACAGCGTGGTGGTCATGCTGCCGGTGCCGGCGTCCTGCGGGTCGATCAGGATCGTGTACGTGCCGGTGACGGGTAGCGGGGCCAGGTCCAGGAAGGCGGCGCCGTATCCGGTCTGGGTCAGCACCGAGCCATCCGGCTTCAGGATCGTGACCTTGACGCTGACCGTCGCCGCGGTGAGGGCCAGGCTCAGCCGTTGCCCTGTCGTTCCGCTGAACGTGAGCGGAGCTCGCTGGGCCGGGCGCGTGATGCTCACCGGCACCGCGGCGCCATTGATGGCGATGGGCACCGGGGTCAGGTCCTGCGACAGCGTCAGCGTCATGTTGCCGGTCCAGTACGTCCACGGGTCGAGCAGGATCGTGTAGGTTCCGGTGACCGGCAGGGCGCCGGGATGGATGTCCCGACCGCCGTTGCCGTCCTGCGGTTGCGCGATGAGGGTCGTGCCGTCCGGCCGGAAGATCGTGACCGTGGCCTGGTTGATGCTCACGCCGGTGGTGCCGAGGCTGACGATCTGACCGGCGGTGCCGTCGAAGACCACGAGGCCGATCTTGTAGGCGGGCGCGATCGTGGTATTGAGACTGCTCCCGCCCACGGTGATGCGGCCGGTGACGATGACATCGGCGGTCGTGAAGCCCGGGGGCGGCACGAAGAAGTCGGCGGTGCTCTGCGCCGTGCCGGCCGGATTGGCGACGGTGAGACGGCCGGATGTGGCCCAGAGGGGAACGGTGGCGCCCAACGTCGAGGTGGTGGCCGAACTCACGACGCCGCGCGCGACGTTGACGAGCAGCCGGTTGCGCGAGGGGACGGCCTCGAAGTTGGTGCCGGAGATGGAGACCGCGGTGCCGGACGTCCCGATCGACGGCGTGAAGCCGGTGATCGTCGGCGCAGTCGAGCCGGTGACCGTGAAGGGGCTCGGACTCGTGGCCGACCCGCCAGGCGCGGTGACGGCGACCGGGCCGGTCGTCGCGGCAACGGGGACGGTGACCGTCAGCTGGGTGGCGCTCGGGCCGTCACCGTCGCGCTCGATCCATTGAAGGTGACCGTGTTCTGAGCGGGCGTGGCGCTGAAGCCGGTGCCGGAGATGGTGACGACGGTGCCGACAGGTCCGCTGCCCGGAGACACGTCGATGATGCTGACGGTGGACGAGCCGTAGCGCGCGATGCCAAGGAGATTGCCGACGGCGTCGTACCGGTAGACGCCGGTCTCCCGCAGGATCGACGACGCCGACGAGCCGGCCGAGCGCGTCGTAGATGTAGGTGATGTCGGCGTGGGCTGGCGGGTACGCGATCGAAGGGCCGCTCACCCACGTCACCGTCGGGCCTACCATCGCCCCGGCGACCGCGATGATCGCGAAGACGAGGAGGCCTCTCGGCGCGCCGCCGCAGCCCCCGACGCGCCATCGCGCTCGCACCGCGGCCATCATCTCGACGCCGCACCCGGGCTCGGATGATCCCCGCGCTCCCTCCCGTCGTCGATGACCCGCGACCGACGACCACCGCGTGGCGTGCGACAAGTCCGACGGTGACGGTACGAATGCAGACGCGTCTATGTCAAGGGCTCATGTTTGTCACAGTGTCAAGAATGACTGTCGACAGTTGGACACGGCCCCCTGCAGTCGGACGCTTTCTCAAAAGTGAGAACGTACGCAGTAAGCACAGCGACGGTGCGGCATCGACACCCGATCCGCCGGCGACGTCTGATCTGCCGGCGACATCGAGGAAGGAGGTCGGGAGCGTCTCAGAAAGGACCGATGAGGAAGCGGGCGACCTCCGGCTGACGAGGCGAGCCAGCCGGAGGCGCTCAGCGGAAGCTCGGCAGCACCTCGCGGCCGAACAGCTCGATCGCCTCCCGCATCTCGGCGACCGAGCGCGCCACGAACAACATGCCCGACAGCGTGGTGACGCCCGCGCGCTCGTAGACGCGGATCCGCTCGGCGATCTCCTCTGGGCTGCCGATCAGGTTGCGCTGCTCGAACCCGCCCGTCTGCTCGCGCAGCGTGGAGCGCTTGAGCGACTCGAGGTGCTTGTAGAGCTGCGAGGCCTCGAAGCGCCGCACGGCCTCCTCGTGGGTCCGCCCGATCGAGACGGCGAACTGCGGCGCGATGTCGATCGCGGAGCCGTCGCGCCCCGCCGCCGCGGCGGCGCGATGAATGTCCTCGACACCCCGGCGGATCTCCTCCGGCGAAAGCACCGCCGGCATCCAGCCCTGCGCGTACTGACCGGCCCGCCGCCGGACCTCGGGGTGATTCCCACCGGCGTAGATGGGCATCGGATCCTGCACCGGCTTCGGGAAGCACTCCACGTCCTCGAAGTGCACCGTGCTGCCGCGGAACGTCGCGCGGCGCTCGGTGAACAGCAGGCGCAGTGCCTGCATCCCCTCGTCGACGATGGTGCCGCGCCGGACCCCGCGCGCGTCGGGGAACAGCGCCTCGTACTCCTCGCGGTACGCGCCGGTGCCGACGCCGAGGATCACGCGGCCGCCCGAGAGCTGATCGAGGGTGGTCACCTGCTTCGCGAGCACCGGCATGTTGCGCATCGGCAGCACGATGATGCCCGTGGCGAACCGGAGGCGGGTCGTGCGGGCCGCGCAGTAGCTGAACGTGATCAGCGGCTCGAAGAAGTTCGGCGGGTCGGCGAACTCGCGCTGCACGTAGCGCTGGGTCGTCATGTGGTCGTTGCCCCACACGGAGTCGAACCCGAGTGCCTCGCAGAGCAGCGCGGTCGGCAGGATGTCCGCGGGCGTGGCGAACGGGACCGGGTACATCATCCCTTCGATGCAGGTCGGGATGTGGACGCCGAATCTCACCGCGGCTTCTCCTGCGCCGTGCGAACGGGGCGTGTCGACAGTGCGCCGGGCGGCCGAGGGCCGGGGGCCTCCCCGCAGGACACGCTGCGTTGCATCGCCGCTCCGGCACTCGATGGGGCCACGAGATCGATCGCGGATGGCTTCGACGTGCCCCAGAAGCAACGGTCCTGCGGGGAGGCCCCCGGCTCTCGGCCGCCCGGCGCCGCGCGGCGATCTCCAGATCGGGGCACTCCGGCGGTTCCCGACATCGCGCAGGCGAGCGACACCGCGCAGTAGGGCGGCGCTACGGCAGCCTTTTCAGCCATGGTCCCAGCTCTTCTGCGATCTTCTTGATTTGCTGCATTGGGTCGCCTTCGCCCACTGGCAGCGCGATCGGCGTGTCCAGGCCGGCTTCCGTCCACGCTCGCAGTCGTTCTCTTGCCTGGTCCGGCGTGCCGGCCAGCGCGAACGTGTCGATGTGATCTTCAGTGACGAGCTTCGCTGCCGAGTCTCCGTGGGCTCTCGCGTCTCGGATCGCCTGTGTCTCCGCCTCCCTGACGCCGGCTTCGATCAGGATCGTCTGGCCGTGGAGGTGTGCCAGGTAGCGGGCCAGCAGTGGCCGCACCGCTTGGCGCGCTGCGGCGCTGTCCCGGTGGAGGGCGACGGGCACGTAAGCGAGGATCGGAAACGGGCTCGTTCGCCCTGCGCGCCGGCGCGCGGCCTCCGTCGTCTCCCGGGCGCGGCGGACGTGGGCTGGCGACGACATGACCGAGCACACGACGCCGTCGGCGATCTGACCGGCGAGCGCGAGCGCTCTCGGCCCCTTCACGCCGAGGAAGATCGGCAGCTCCGGCTGCGCCGGCTTGTACTCGAGCGCCACGTTGTCGAGCGCGAAGCCCGGACCGATGTGGCTCACGCGCTCGCCGTGCCACAGTCGGCGGACGACATCGACGCAGTCGCGAAGCGTCGCGAGCCCCATCGCGGCGGGGATCTTCATCTGATCCTCCACCCAGCGGCGCACGCCCGTGCCGAGTCCGAGCGTCACGCGCCCGGGCGCGACGGCGGCGAGCGTCGCCGTTTCCATCGCGAGCAGCGCCGGGTGACGCGTGTACGGATTCACCACGCCGATGCCGAGCCCGATGCGCGCGGTCGCCGCGGCGGCGGCGCCGGCCAGCGAGAACGCGCCTCGCTGGAAGTAGTCCTCGATGAACCAGAGGCTGTCGACGCCGGCGCGCTCCGCGGCGCGGGCGCGCTCGACGACCTGCGCCGCGGCGTCCTCGCCGGCCAGGGCGAGGCCGAGACCGTGCGTGCCCCGCGACGAGGTCTCCGTCGCTCTAGTCGAGCCGGACGCCATAGCTGTCCTCGAGGATGCGGATCGTGCTCGGGAGATCGGGCCCCGCGCTCGGCACCGCGGGCAGCCACGCGCGGCTGGCGCCGTAGTCCTTGAGCCCGCCCGACGTCAGCACCACGACGACCGTCTGGTCCGGCTCGATCGCCTTCTGACGCGCGAGGTGCATCACCGCGGTCAATCCGACGATGGCCGAGGGCTCGGCGTAGAGGCCCTCCTCGCCGGCCAGCTCGCGCTGCGCCTCGAAGATGCCTTCGTCGGTGATGGGCACGCCGCGCCCGCCCGATTGCTTGAGCGCGGCGAGCCCCTGATACGTCCCGTAGGGCGAGGCGATGGAGAACGCGACCGACGGGCCCGCCGCGACCTTCTCCGGCGTCTCGAGCCCTCGCGCGAGCGCGTGCGCCAGCGGCCCGTGAGGCTCGGCCGCGAGCATGCGCGGGCGCGTCTTCACGAGGCCCAGCGCGTGCAGCTCTCGCCAGCCCTTCCAGATGCCGTAGAGCCCGTCGCTGTAGCAGCTCGGCACCGCGACGACGTCGGGCGCCGTCCAGTCGAGGTCCTCGGCGATCTCGCACGCGATGGTCTTGTAGCCCTCGATGCCGAACGGATTCGAGCCGATCGGCGGCACCGACCAGCCGCTCGTCGGATACCAGCCGTGTCGCTCGATGCCCTCGCGCATCAGCGCCCAGCGCTCCTCCGACGTGCCGCACGCGACGACGAGGGCGCCGTACGCCTGCATCAGCGTCTTCATCGTGTCGGGCACCGACGCGACGGTGAAGATCACGCACGGGAGGCCGGCGCGCGCCGCGTACGCCGCCGTGGAGGCGCCGTGATTGCCGGTGGACGAGATCGTGACCACGCGCGCGCCGGTGGCGGCGGCGTGGGTCACGGCGAGCGAGCAGAGCCGGTCCTTGTACGACCACGTGGGATTCTGGCTCTCGTCCTTCGCGTAGAGGCGCGACAGCCCGAGGCGTCGCCCGAGACGCTCGAGGTGGACGAGAGGCGTGGCGCCCTCGCCGAGCGACACCGGCGCCACGTCGGGAAAGGGAAGGAGACGGCGGAATCGCCAGAGGCTCCTCGGCGCCTGCGGAAAGCTCGCCGAGGTGATCGGCGCGAGCGCGCCCGCCTCCAATCGAACGCTCAGGTTGACGTTGATCGAATCGCGCGCACAGCGGGGACAGCCGGTGAAGAGCCGCTGATCGTCGTACACCGTGCCGCATCGAAGACATTCGAGCGCGGCCACCATCGCGGCGGGCGACATGGGTCGTGAGCGTAGCAATGGGCCCGGGAGGTGTCAACCAAGCGACCCGCCACGACTGAGTGGGCGCGGATGTCGTTGGCTCTACGAGGTCCGCGGGGCGTCGGCGTATGCGACGCCGTCGGTGCGCGACGCGCCGAAGTGCCGGTACACGCGCGCGGCGATGGCCCTCGCGTCGGTCGTGACCGTCGCGGTGCGGAGGCCCTGATCGCGCAGCCAGGCGAGCGAGGCCGAGAGCAGCGCCGTGCCAAGCCCTCGACCTTGATGCTCTGGCAGCACGCAGATCCCTGTGATCAGATTCTGTGCGGTTGGATGATCGAGCGCGACTCCGTTGAGGCCGACGATGTCCGGCCCGCGTTCCGCGACCACGAAATGCGCGCCCGGGTCGCCCAGGCTTTCGCGGATGCGCGCGGCGACGCGGCGCTCGATGTCCGCGCCGAGATCACGCCATACGGGATCCGAGGCGTACGCGGCGCGGACGACGTCGAGCATGGCGTCGACGTCGCCGGGGCCGGCCGGCCGGAGCCGATAGCCGGGCACGTCGGGCAAGGGAAACGCGCACCCGGAGAGTGGCCAGTCGAACCGCACCCACTGCGACTCGGTCATCGGCGCCTACCGCGGCATTTGAGGCAGCAACCCATGGCTTCCCCAGTCGTCGTTCCTGTCAGTCAAGGCGGTAGACGTCGATGAACTCGAGGCCTCCATGCGTCGGGAAGCGACGGGTCAGCCGGGCCGCCTGGCTCCTCCCGCGCACGTCTGCCGGGTATGGTAGTTGGTGTCGGTGACGTAGTACAGCCGCGCAAGCGACGAAACATCGATCTCACCAGCATCGATGCCGGACACGCGCACTCCGGGCTCGTTCGAGATGGTGATCGAACCGCCAGCCAATCCTCGGTGATCACCGCCGCCATCGTCGGCCTGAACGCCCCGCGTGCCCCTTGACCGACTTCGCGGGCGGTGGCGACAATCGGCGCGGCCACGCCGCCGAGGTGCCGCTGTCGCGGCGGACGCGGAGCCGCTTTCCCGCGTCGGACGCGGCCTCCGTCGCAACCGACCGGATCGACGGATTGCCCCGACCATAACCGACCATTCCCGACCCCCCGGGGCCAGGGCGACCCTCACGCCGACCGGAAGGCCCGCTGTAACCCCGTGCCGAGGTCGGCGCGCGACGGAAAAGGCCTCACGTCAGGCGCCCGGGCGGCCGATGACATGCTGGGGGCGTGCCCTCGTCCGGAGGCCTCTGCGCGGGCGGGGCGACGGATCGGGCACGAAAAGCGACGAGATGGGACTGATCGGGTTGACCGAAGTCCACGCCGGCATGATCTTGCGCGCGGACGTCGTGGCACAGGGAGATCGGCTCCTGCTGGGGGCTGGCGCCGAGCTCTCCGAGGGACATCTCCGGATCTTCTCGATGTGGGGGGTGACCGCGGTGGACGTCGAGGGCGGCTCGGCCGCCGACGTCACGGCGAAGGCCGCGGCCGAGCTGAGCCCGGCGGAGCGCGCTGCCGTCGAGGCGCGCATGGACGCCTTGTGGCGGCACAACGACCGGCGGGATCCGATCGTGGCGGCGCTGGTCGGGCTCACGACGCTCCGCGCGGCCCGGCGGGCGGCCGGGGGTAGATATGGTCCGTAGCGCGCAGGCGCTGGTGAACGACGCGACGGCGACGCCCTCGCTGCCCCGGATCTACCAGCGCCTCACCGCGGCGCTCGACAATCCCCGGGCGTCGACGGGGCACATCGCCGACGTCATCGGCGACGACTCCGGGCTGTCCGCGCGGCTGCTCCGCCTGGTCAACAGCGCGTTCTACAGCTTCCCGACGAAGGTGGAGAGCATCGCGCACGCCGTGCTCCTGGTCGGGACCGAGCAGATCCGCGATCTCGCGCTCGCCACGTCGGTGATCCGCACGTTCAAGGGTATCTCCGCCGACCTCGTCGACATGGAGTCGTTCTGGCTCCACAGCATCGCGACCGGGGTGACGGCGCGGATCCTCGCCACCCACCGCCGGGAGGCGAACACCGAGCGCTTCTTCGTCGCCGGGATGCTCCACGACGTGGGACGCCTCCTCATGTACGCGAAGCTCCCGGGCGAGGCCGCCGAAGCGCTCCGGCAAGCGCGGCAGCACGGCGGCCCGCTGCTCGCGGCCGAGCGCGAGGTGTTCGGCTTCGATCACAGCGCGGCGGGCGCGCTCCTCCTCGACGCGTGGGGACTTCCGCCGGGCCTGGTGGAGGCGGTGCGGTGCCACCACGCGCCCCAGGAGGCCCGGCGTCATCCCGTCGACGCGGCGGTGGTCCACGTGGCCGACGTCATCGCGACGGCGCTCGAGCTGGGCAGCAGCGGCGACGACGCCGTGCCGCGCCTGTGCGGGCCGGCGTGGGAGCGTCTCGGGCTCCCGGCGAGCGCGCTCGACGCGATCGCCGAGCAGACGGAGCTCCAAGTCGGGGACGTGCGCGGGTCCATCCTCGCCGGAGTCAGCGGAGCCTAGCGCGTGGCGCGGACCACGGGGAAGGCGCCCCTCGCCCGGCCGGGCCACGATCGCGGCCCGCGCCTCGAGGAGGTCACGCGCTTCCTGCTCGAGGCGCTCGACTCCGTCGTCGCGTTCGGCCACGCGCAGGGACAGGTTCGCGCCGATCGCGATCCGATCGCCATCTTCCCCGAGGCGCGCGCCCAGATCCGCCGGCTGGCGAGCTTCTCCGCGACGGCCTTCCTGACGGTCACCGACAGCGCCGAGTTCACCGTCGTCGATTGCGAGCCCGAGAGCGAGCGCGCGAGCCTGCTCGAGGACGTCGAGGCGGCCATCGGGCGCCGCGCGTTCGGCTGGGCGGTGATCGGCAATCGCGTCGTCACGGCCTCGTCGGCGCGCGCCGGGCAGACGCTGGTCCTGCATCCCCTCAAGTCGGGCGCGCACGTCGTGGGGATGTTCGCCGGCCGGCTGTCCGAGGACGATGCGCTGGGCCTGGCCCCGGCCGGGTCGAGCCTCCTGTCGCTCATCCTGTTCAGCGCGGCCCAGGCGTTCGACAACGCGACGCTGTACCGGCACGTCGAGGGCCACGCGCAGCACCTCGAGCAGCGTGTCGAGGCGCGCACCGAGGAGCTCGAGCGCGCCTACGAGGAGCTGTCGAAGACCAAGGACCAGCTCGTGCAATCGCAGAAGATCGAGGCGATCGGTCGCCTTGCGGGCGGCATCGCGCACGACTTCAACAACCTCCTGATCGTGATCACGGGCCACGCCCAGATGCTGCACGAGGCCCTGCCCGCGGGCGACGCACGGCGGCGCCACGTCGACATGATCGGCCAGACCGCCGGGCGCGCCGCCGCGCTGACCCAGCAGCTCCTCGCGTTCAGCCGCAAGCAAGCGCTGCAGCCGAGCCTGCTCGACCTGAACGCGGTCGTCCTGAACCTCGAGCAGATGCTGCGCCGGCTCATCGGCGAGCACATCGAGCTGGTGAGCGCGTGCGGTTCGGCCGCCGGCCACGTGCGCGTCGATCGGAGCCAGCTCGAGCAGGTGATCGTGAACCTCGCGGTCAACGCTCGCGACGCGATGCCCGGCGGCGGCCGCCTGACGCTCCGGACGGCGAATGCCGACCTCGACGCGGACTTCGTGCGCCTCCATCCGGGCGCGCGCCCCGGCCCGTTCGTGACGCTCGAGGTGAGCGACACGGGCGAGGGCATGGACGCCGACGTGCGCGCCCACCTGTTCGAGCCCTTCTTCACGACCAAGGGGGTCGGCAAGGGCACCGGGCTCGGCCTGGCCACGGTGTACGGCATCGTCAAGCAGAGCGACGGCTACATCGACGTCGAGAGCGAGCCGGGGCAGGGGGCGCGCTTCACGATCTATCTGCCCCGGGTGCCGGCGCCGGACGCCCCGCGGCTGCCGGTGATGTCGGACGGCGCTCCCGGTACGTCTGTCGGCGCTCGAACGATCCTCGTCGTCGAGGACGAGGAAGCCGTCCGCTCGCTCGTGTGCGACATGCTCTCGATGCACGGCTACGACGTGCTGGAGGCGGCGCACGGTCTCGAGGCTCTCGAGACATTCGAGCGGCGCGCGGGACCGATCGACCTGGTCGTGACCGACGTCGTGATGCCGCAGATGGGCGGACGACAGCTCGCCGACCGCCTGGCCGCGATGCGCCCGGGGACGCGCGTGCTCTTCGTCTCGGGCTACCCGGCCGACGCGGTCAGCGCCGAGGGCGTCTCGGTGCCGGGCACCGCGTTTCTGCAGAAGCCGTTCACCGCCGGTGCGCTCCTCGGAGAGGTCAAGAGACTGCTCGAGCACACGTAGGTCCGCCCCGCTCGCCTTGACGCTCTCGCTCGGGCCCGATTAAGATCGGCGCGCAGAGAGCCCACACGTGAGCGAGCACGCGGCGTCCCCGTCGTCGTCCACCAGCGCGAGCTGGATCGGGCACCCCGTCAAGCGCGTCGAGGACGCCCGCCTCCTCGCGGGCCGCGGCGCCTTCATCGACGACCACGCGCCGTGCGCGGGCGTGCGCGCCGCGGCCATCGTGCGCTCGCCGCATCCGCACGCGCGCATCGTCGGCTACGACGCGTCGGCCGCGCTCGCGATGGACGGCGTCGTGGGCGTCGTCACCGGCGCCGACGTCGCCCGCCACACGAAGCCGTTCTCCGTCGGCGTCACGGCGCCGGTCCGCTACTACTGCGCGGCCACCGACAAGGCGCGCTTCGTGGGGGAGCCGGTCGCGGTGGTCGTGGCGAGGGATCGCTACGTCGCGGAGGACGCGGCCGAGGCGATGGTGGTCCACTACGAGCCGCTCGCGGCCGTGGTGGACGTCGAGCGGGCGCTCGACGCCGACGCGCCCGTGCTCCACGAGGCGGTGGGGTCGAACCTGGCGGGCCACCGCCGGCTCGTGTACGGCGATCCCGATCGGGCGTTCGCCGACGCCGACGTGGTCATCCGCGAGCGCTTCCGGTATCCGAAGTACTCCTCGACGCCCATCGAGACGTACGGCGTCGTCGCGCGCTGGGACCCGATCGACGGCGTGTACACGATCTGGTCGAACTTCATGGGGCCGTTCATCATGCACCCGCTCGTGGCGCGCGCGCTGGGTGTGCCCGAGAACCGGTTGCGCTTCATCGTGCCGCCCGACATCGGCGGCAGCTTCGGCATCAAGTCGACGCTCTATCCGTACATGGCCCTGATCGCCCTCGCCGCGCGGCTCACCGGCGTGCCGGTGAAGTGGATCGAGGACCGGCGCGAGCACCTGCTCGCGTCGTCGAGCGGGACCGACCGCGTCGCGTACCGGGAGCTGGCGGCGCAAAAGGATGGACGCGTGCTCGCCATGCGGTGCCGCTGGCTCGACAACGTCGGCGGCTACATCCGGAGTCCCGAACCCGGCTGCAGCTTTCGCCCCGTCGGGAATTTCGTGGGTCCGTATCGCTTCCAGCACCTCGAGGTGGATGCCTCGGTCGTCATGACCAACAAGAGCTTGACGGGGCCGAACCGCGGCTACGCGTGCGGCCATCTCTACTTCGAGACCGAGGGCATGATGGATCGCCTCGCCGAGCGGCTCGGGCTCGACCCGGTCGAGGTGCGGCGGCGCAACCTGATCCCCGCGGGGGCCTTCCCGTTCCGGACGCCGACGGGCGGCCTCTACGACAGCGGCGACTATCCCGCCGTGCTCGACAAGGCGCTCGAGCTCGCGCGATACGCCGAGCTGCGGAAGGAGCAGCAGACGGCGCGCGCCGCCGGGCGGTGGTTCGGCATCGGCGTGGCGCTGGCCGTCGATCCGTCGGTGTCCAACATGGGGTACGTCGCGATCGCGCTCGACCCGCAGTTCCGCGCGAAGCCCGAGTACCTGCCGAAGTCGGGCGCCGTCGACGCGGCGACGGTGCGCGTCGACCCGATGGGACGCGTCATCGCGATCCTCGGCACGGCGCCGCAGGGTCAGGGTCATCAGACCGTGGTGGCCCAGATCGTGGCGGCCGAGCTTGGCCTCACGCCCGCGGACGTCACCGTCGTCGACGAGATGGACACGTTCACCCGCTTCTGGTCGATCTCCTCCGGCACGTACTCG
>Ga0187894_10004706_pt1 | contig 14452 bp, 15 predicted proteins | sample GBC1701081metaG_FD_136650 | JGI IMG/M metagenome (GOLD analysis project Ga0187894, IMG submission 136650) | White microbial mat communities from a lava cave in the Kipuka Kanohina Cave System on the Island of Hawaii, USA - GBC170108-1 metaG ...
CGCGCAGCGTGTCGATGTGCTTGCTCGATTCGACGTGCACGACCGTCGCTCCGTAGTCGGCGAGCACGCGCGACGAGCCCGGGCCCGCGAGCACCCAGAACAGATCGAGCACCTTGAGGCCCGCGAACGGGAGCGAGCCGCCGTCTCCGCCGCGCGCGCGCTCGCCGCTCGCCCGCTCGGCGAGCGAGAGCGGAGTGCGCCGCACATCCCCTAACACTTCAGCGCTGTGCTCGCCGATCCGCGGCGCGCGGCGCGAGATGCAGAGCGGCGTCTCGTGAAACTTCGCCCAGGCGCCTGGATGCGCGACCGGCGTCCCATCGAGCGGGCTCGGAAGTGTTACGGCGAACTCGCGCGCTGCGAGCTGGGGGCTGCTGATGATCTGAGCGAGGTCGAAGACCGGCGCGATCAACAGGCGCCGCTTGACGGATTGCTCCATCAGCTCGGCGCCAGTCCGGGTCGCGAAGAATGCGGTGAGCGCGCGATCGACGGGTTCGTATGCGCTCTCGGGCAGCGCGCCGCCCGCCATCCGCAGCGCGAACGTGCCCCAGTCCTCGTCGAGGAGCCTCGCGTCGCAGCGGCCCTCCTCGACGAGCCAGCCGAGCAGGCGCTTCATGAAGTGACCCGTCGACGGCAGAAAACCGGGGCCCAGCGTCACCCAGCCGTCGGCGGTGCGATGGCGCGTGCGCAGGAACGCGCCCTTGACGAAGACGCCGCCGGAGACGCGCCGCGCGGGCACCTCGCCGAGCGCGGCGTCGAGCGCGCGGAACTGCGTGGCGAGCGTGGTCGAGTGCTGCATCGAGACGTCGATGTGCTGTCCGCGCCCGCTGCTCTGCCGCGCGAAGTGAGCGAGCAGCGCAGCGACCGCGCCGTCCGTCGCCGCGTGCAGGCCGGCCTGCGGAATCGCGACGCGCACGGGCCGGCCGTCGGCCTCGCCCGAGAGGAAGAGCGAGGAGCCGGCCGCCAGCCCGATCAGATCGGTCGCGGCGTAGTGAGCCTTCGGGCCGCTCTGGCCGAACGCGCTGATCGAGACGTAGATCAGCGCGGGATTCAGCGCGTCGAGCTCGGCGTAGCCGAGGCCGAGCTCCGCCATCTGGCCGGGCGCGAAGCTCTCGATCAGGAAGTCGGCGCCGAGTGCGAGCCGCCGCAGCGCGGCGCGACCTTCCTGGCGCGCGAGATCGAGCACCGCGCTGCGCTTGCCGCGCGCCCACGCCCACCAAGTGAGCGAGCGCTCGGGGTCGCGCACGTCGCCGGCGAACGGCCCGCGCCGGCGTGCGCTGCTCCCGCCCGGCGGCTCGATCGCGATCACGTCGCAGCCGAGATCCGCGAGCAGCTGCCCGCACAGGATGCCGTCTTCGTTTGCGAGATCGAGCACGCGGAACGGGCGCAGCATGAAGCGGGATTCAATCACATCTCGGTGGCCCTTTGGGGTCTGACCCCAAAGGGCCAACCCCAGCGGCGTTTCGCGGCGCGAGCGATCTGACTACCGTGCCCCGCCATGTCGACCACGTTTCCCGCAGCGCGGCGCATCCGTCTCCCCGAAGTCACGCTCGAAGTGCACGAAGCCGGCAGCGGGCCCGCAGTCGTGATGTGCCACGGCTTCCCGGAGCTCGCCTATTCGTGGCGTTATCAGGTGAACGCGCTCGCGGCGGCAGGCTTCCGCGCGATCGCACCCGATCAGCGCGGCTACGGCTGGAGCGATGCGCCTCCGCGCGTCGACGATTACTCGCTCGACCATCTCTGCGACGACATGGCGCACTTGCTCGACGCGCTAGGCATCGAGCGCGCCGTCTTCGCGGGCCACGACTGGGGCGGCTTCGTTTCATGGGGCATGCCCGTCCGGCACCCGGACCGCTGCGCCGGGGCGATCGGCGTGAACACGCCGTACATGGCGTTCCCCACCACCGAGCAGCTGCGCGCCGTCTTCAAGGACGACGAGAAGCTCTACATCCTCTGGTTCCAGCAGCGCGGCATCGCCGAGGGCGTGCTCGACAAGAACCCGCGCCTCGTGTTCGAGAAGCTGATGCGGCGCGCGACCGGCCCGGCGCCCGGCTTGTTATTCCGCGGCGACCTGCCGGGCGACGCGAATCCGTTCCGTCGGCTCGAAAGCATGGAGCCGCCCGGAGCTCCGCTGCTCACGCCGGAAGAGCTCGACGTCTACACGGCCGCCTTCGCGCACTCCGGATTCTTCGGTCCGATCAGCTGGTACCGAAATGCCGACAAAGACAAGCGCGTGATGCCGGAGCTCGGCGTGAAGCCGCTGACGCTGCCGTGCCTGATGGTGACCGCTGCCTGGGACGCGGCGCTCCCGCCGCAGGCGGCGCTGCCGATGCGCGCGCTGTGCAGCGATCTCGAAGTCGAAGAGCTGGCCTGCGGGCACTGGACCCAACAAGAGCAGCCCGCCGCGCTCGCGCGCGTGATGCTCGATTGGCTCCGGCGCAAGGTCGCGACGTAGGTGCCCGGCAGGCTGCTGATCTACGGCGCCACCGGCTACTCGGGCAAGCTGCTCGCGAGCCACGCCGCCGAGCGCGGCCTCGCACCGATCGTCGCGGGCCGCAGTGCAGAGAAGGTGAACGCGCTCGCCGCGCAGCTCGGGCTCGAGGCGCGCACGGCCGCGCTCGACGACGCGCCCGCGCTGCGCGCGATGCTCGCCGGAGTCGGCTGCGTGCTGCACGCCGCGGGCCCGTTCTCCGCGACGGCGCGCCAGATGCTGGAAGCCTGCCTCGCCGAGCGCGCGCACTATCTCGACATCACCGGCGAGATTCCGGTGTTCGAGCTGTGCGAATCGCTCGCCGTGCGCGCGCGCGAGCTCGGCGTGATGCTGATGCCCGGCGTCGGCTTCGACGTGGTGCCGAGCGACTGCCTCGCCGCGCACGTCGCTGCGCGCGTGCCCGAGCCGCAGACGCTGCGGATCGCGATCGACGCGCTCGGAACGCCGACGCGCGGCACCGCGAAGACGAGCGTCGAGATGTTAGGCGCTGGCTGCCTGGTGCGGCGTGCGGGCCGCATCGTGAAGTTGCCAGCGGGCAGCTTGCAGCGCGATTTCGATTTCGGCTTCGGTCCGGCGCGCTGCGCGGGCGCGCCGCTCGCGGATCTCGTTTCCGCGTGGCACTCGACGCGAGCCGAGAACATCGAGGTCTACTTGCGCGCCGGCGCCGGCATGCGCGCGATGCTGCGCGCGAGCGGGCCACTCTCGCCGCTGCTCGGGCTGCGCGGTGTGCAGCGCGGTCTGCAGCGACTGATCGACGCGCTGCCCGAAGGGCCCGACGCCGCGGAGCGAGCGGAGCTGCGCGGGCATCTCGTCGCGGAGGCAACCTCTGCACGCGGCGAGCTGGCGCGCGCGCGGCTCGACACGCCGAGCGGCTACCAGCTGACGATGCTCGCCGGCGTCGAGATCGCGCGCCGAGTGCTCGAAGGCGGCGCGAAGCCGGGCTACCAGACACCCGCGACCGCGTTCGGCGCAGATCTCGTGCTCGCTCTCGATTGTGTGCGAACGGACGATTGACTCGCTCCCAGTAGCTGGCCAATTGGGCTCAGGCACGAATTGGCCACGAGCCGAGCGAAGATCGAACCGGAGGACCCGATGCTCGACGCAAAGGCGATCTCGCTGGCCGGCAAGGTGGCAGTTGTTACGGGCGCGGGCGCCGGCATCGGGCGCGCGATCGCGGAGACGTTCGCCGCGTGCGGCGCCTGCGTGGTCGTCGCCGAGCGCGACGTAGTGCGCGCGCAGGACGCCACCAGCGCGATTTCGGCGCGCGGCGGGCGGGCGCTCGCATGTGTCGGAGATGTCGCGCAGCAGGCCGCGGTGGACGCGCTCGCGCGCGAGACGCTCGCGGCGTTCGGGCGCGTCGACGTGCTCGTCAACAACGTCGGAGACTGGCTCGGCTTCTCGAACCCGTTCGTCGAGAGCAGCGACGAGCAGTGGCGCGCGCTGTTCGACGCGAACCTCGGCGCCGCGCTGCGCTGCACGCGCGCGCTCGCGCCCGAGATGATCCGCCGCGGTGAGGGCGGCAGCATCGTCAACGTCACGTCGATCGAGGCGCATCGCGGCATTCCGGGCAACGTGGTCTACTCGGCGTTCAAGTCGGCGACCGAAGGCTTCTCGCGCAGCCTCGCGCTCGAGCTCGCGCCGAAGCGCATCCGCGTGAACTGCATCGCGCCCGAGACCACCGACACGCCGCAAGTCCCCGTAATGACTTGGCTTCCCGACGAGCTGAAGGCGCGCATCCCGTACTGGATTCCGCTCGGGCGCTTCGGCACGCCCGACGATCTCGCGGGCGCCGCGCTGTTCCTCGCCTCCGATCTCTCGGCGTGGGTGACGGGCACGACGCTCCAGGTGAACGGCGGCGCGCTCGCAGCCGCGGGCTGGTACCGCACGCCGAAGGGCGGCTGGACGAACACGCCGATCGTGACGGGCGGCGGACTCGGCGGCTGATCGAAGCGGGGCCGATCGAAGCGAAGGCGGAACCGCCGACGGCGCGAAGCCCACGACATTGACGTTCCAGCAAGCGATCCAACGGCGCGAAGCGCCGTAGATCGCGCGCAGCGAGCCGTCAGGCGAGCGGAGCTCGGGAAGGACTGGCGATCCAACGGCGCGAAGCGCCGTAGATCGCGCGCAGCGAGCCGTCAGGCGAGCGGAGCTCGTAAAGGACTGGCCGGCCGGACGACGCAGATCGCGGAGAACCCGCCGCCGGGGCTGCGCAGGTTCGTCACCTGGCCCTCGTAGACGCGCGCGCCGAGCAGCAGCACGCGCTCGCGGTAGGCGTACGCGCGCACGTCGAACTTCATCTCGCGCGGGCCTTCGCTCGTTTCGACGTGCACGAGCCCGGGCGGCGCGTTGCGCTGCGCCACATAGCCGACCTCGGGCGCGATCTCGGCGAACTTCTTGCGCGAGATCTTGTCGCCGCGATAGACGGCGCGGCTGCCGAACGCGGCGGCCGGCTTGAACACCCAGCTCGCGCGCTCGCGCCACGCGGATTCGGCATCGAGCTCGGCGAGCAGGCGCGTCTCCGGAATCACCTCGCTGAGGAAGCGCGCGTCATCGTCCGCGACGCCGAGCGCGATGAGCCGCTCGCGCGACGAGAAGCACGCGAGCCGGCGCTTGTCTGCGAGCAGGAAGTGCTCGCGCGGAGACGGCGTCACGACGACTTCGCGCGCGAGGTATGCCGCGCGCAGCGCCGTTGCGCGTTCGCTCGCGAGCGCGAAGTCCGTGTCGCGCAGGTAGACGAGCTGCGGGCGGAAGCCGCCGAGCGCGACGCCGCCGCCGGGCGCGCGTAGGAGCTCGCGCGTATCCGCGATGCGCGCCTCGATGCCGGCGCTCGCGAACAACCGGCGGAACAGCTCGAACTCGAGAGCGAGGAACTGCTGCGCCGGCGCGTCGTCGACGATCGCGATGCGCGCGAGCTCAGCGCCAGGTCGCCCGGTCGCCGCTTCGTACTCCGCGCGAAATGTGTCCACGATCTCGCGCTCGAGGTCGTTCACCGAAAGCAGATCGCAGCACATGCACGCCAGCTTCTGCGGATCGCACAGCGAAGCCGTGTGCAGTCCGTTCAGCAGCGCGCCGCCGGCGTTCGTGTTGACCTCGATCAGCCGCGGTCCGGCGGGCGTGACGTGGAAGTCGTATCCCATGAACACGCCGAAGTTCCCAGGCTCGTGCTCGGTCACTGGGTCGGCTGAATCGGCGAGCGAGGCTTGGTAGCCGGGCGAACGCGCGAGCGAGAACAGCACGCGAACGGTGCGCTGGATCGCGGCAAAGTGCGCGGCCTCGAGGCCGATCACTGTCGAGCCGGCGTACGGAATCGCAGCTTGCTCAGCCATCGCCGGCTCTTTTCGACTTTGTCCGCGCCGATCCGCGGCGATCAGGGGCCCCACGTCACGAGTAGGTCGTCGTAGACGGTATCGCCCAGCGTCACGATGCGGACGAAGTCGAGGCCCGGCGTCGTGAGATCGTAGGGGGCCGGCGCCGAGCGGAACGCACGCAGCAACGTCCCGAGCGGGTAGATGTCCTTGCCGTCGTCGTAGAGATAGAAGTCCGCTTCTCCGAACGCGTCATAGAAGGTTTCGTCGTCGCTCGTGTCGGTCGTGCCCTTGGTGTCCACGCGCGCGCCGGCGTTGATCACGGTGAACGCGTCGAAGCGAGCGCCCTGTGCCTTTCGGATGCGGATGTCGAGATACCTCAGCGGCTGGATCTTCCCCTTCTTGCCGACGCCGACGATCGCGGTCGTCGTCATCGGGGTCGTGCCGTCCATCCACGTCTTGGTTACCAGTGCGGCGTACTTCGCTCCGTTGCGCGTGCGGAACGTGATCTTCCCGCCGCCCGCGAGCGCCACCTCCTTGATCCGCGCGGAGGAAGGCACCTTCACCTCGGGCTCGTACGGGATCGGGGTGCCGATGCCCTCGAACGTGATCGTCTGCGGCGGCGGGACGGTCTGCGCCAACGCGGGCATGGCCAGCGCGATCGAGAGCGCGAGGAGCGGGATTCGCACGCGGGGGTCCTCCGGGAAACGCAGGTGTTAGCGGGCTGCTTTGCCCAGTGACAACCCGGCGGGTCCAAGGCTGGTTGCGCGATCCATCTGTTGCACACTGCGCGCTCTCGGAGGATCCGGCTCATGCTCACGATCAAGCAGGATGTCCCGAACGGACGGATCGAGGGGACGTGCGACGAGCGCTTTGCCGAGATCGCCCGCGAGTTCGCGCGCAACTTCGAGGAGCGCGGCGAGGTGGGAGCGAGCGTGAGCCTCACGCTGCACGGCGAGAGCCTCGTCGACCTGTGGGGCGGCGTCGCCGACCCCGCGAGCGGCCTCGCCTGGGAGCGCGACACGGTCGGCATCGTTTTTTCCTGCACGAAGGGCGCGACGGCGCTGTGCGCGCATCTGCTCGTCTCGCGCGGGCTGCTCGACGTCGACGCGCCGGTCGCCGAGTACTGGCCCGAGTTCGCGGTGCGCGGCAAGGAGCACGCGACGGTGCGCATGATGCTCGACCACTCGGTCGGCGTGCCGGTGATCTCGGCGCCGGTCCGCGCCGGCGGCTCGTGCGACTGGGAGTACATGATCTCGCTGCTCGAGGCGCAGGAGCCGTTCTGGAAGCCGGGCACGCGCAATGGCTACCACATGATCAACTTCGGCTGGACGGTCGGCGAGCTCGTACGCCGCGTCAGTAACAAGTCGCTCGGAACGTTCTTCCGAGACGAGCTCGCACTGCCGCTCGGCATCGACTTCTGGATCGGCACGCCCGAGGAGATCGAGCCGCGCGTCGCGCCGATGATCTACTACGTGCCGGCGCCGGGCGAAGCGCCCGGCGAGTTCTTGCTGAAGGTGCTGAGCGAGCGCGACTCGATCCAGTCGCTGTCGCTGCTGAACACCGGCGGCTTCGATGCGAACGCGCGCGCTTGTCACGCGGCCGAGATCGGCGGCGGCGGCGGCATCTCGAACGCGCGCGGGCTCGCGCGCCTGTACGCGCCGTTCGCGTGCGGAGGAAAGCTCGGCAGCAAGACGTGGGTCGACGCCGCGACGCTCGCGCGCATGAGCGAGACCTCGATCGCGACGCACGAGGACGCCACGCTGCTGATTCCGACCCGCTTCGCGCTCGGCTTCATGAAGTCGATGGACAACCGCCGGCGTGCGCGCGGGGATCGCGACAGCGCGATCCTCTCTTCCGCCGCGTTCGGCCACGTCGGCGCCGGCGGCTCGATCGGCTTCGCCGATCCGCGCGAGGAGCTCTCGTTCGGCTACTCGATGAACCGCATGGGCAAGGGCATCCTGCTGAACGAACGCGGCCAATCCCTGATCGACGCCGCTTATCAGGCGCTCGGCTACGCCTCGAATTCCTCCGGCGTCTGGGCGCGCGCCTGATGGCTCTCGAAGTGATCGGCACCGGCTTCGGGCGCACCGGCACGCTCTCGCTGAAGCTCGCGCTCGAGCAGCTCGGCTTCGGGCGCTGTTACCACATGATGGAGGTCTCGCAGAACCCCGGGCACGCGGCGCTTTGGAGCGTCGCGCACGACGGCGTCGAAATCGACTGGGATGCGCTCTACGCGGGCTACCGCGCGACAGTGGATTGGCCGTCGACGCAGTTCTGGCGCCGGCTCGCCGACCACTATCCGAACGCGAAGGTGATCCACACCGAGCGCCCTTCGGCGGCTTGGTACAAGAGCGCGTCGAGCACGATTTTTCAGACGATGACGCGCGGCGCTCCGCCCGACCTGCCGCCCGCGTTCCACGAGCAGCTCGAGATGGCGCGCAAAGTGATCCTGCACGGCGTGTTCGACGGCCGCCTCGACGACGAGGCCCACGCGATCGCGATCTACGAGGCGCACAACGCACGCGTGAGGCGCGAGATCCCGCGCGAGCGCATGCTCGTTTTCGAGCCCGGCGAGGGCTGGGAGCCGCTCTGCAAGTTCCTCGGGGTCGCGACCCCGGCCACGCCGTATCCGAAGCTGAACACGACCGAGGATTTCCTCGCGCGCTTTCGTCGCCCTAACAATCCCTGAGCCGGGAGGCCGCCATGCCGCGCCGCTTCAACCACATGGAGCTCACGCTGCCGAAGGGCGCGCTCGAGAAGACGCGCGGCGAGATCGCGAGCTTCTACGCCGATCTGTTCGGCTGGGACGCGCTCGACGTGCCGATCCTGAAGCAGACGGGCCTGCTGCTGCGGACCGACCCGGAAACCAGCCAGTTCATCCTGGTCACCGAGCAGCGCGCGCACATGAGCTCGCCCGGCTTCGATCATCTCGGCCTGCTCTGCGACTCGCGCGGCGAGGTCGATGCGCTGCTCGCGAAGGCGAAGGACTGGCAGCGCCGCGATGCGCGCGTCGAGATCAAGGAGTACGAGGACTTGGTGACTGGCTCCGTCACGACGCACGCGTTCTACGTGCGGTACCTGCTGCCGATCTGGTTCGACGTACAGGTGCTCGATTATCAGGAGGGTGCAGAGCCGCGGCGGCGCTGGAGCTACGGCGCGGCCTGAGCGGCGTCCGCCTCGCCCGCGCTCTCGGCAGGCGGCGGCTCGGGGCCGGCGGGCAGCGCGGGCGGACGGTTCGAGTTCCAGATGTCGCGATGCAGACGCCACGCGCCGTCCACCTGCTTCCACAGCACGACGTACTTCGACTCGTCGGCGACGGAGCCGTCCTTCGCGCTCAGCACCGCGCTGCCGACCTCGGTGGCCGTATCTCCGCTCGTGTAGGCCACCTCCTCCGTCGTCAGCAGCACGTTCGCGGTGCCGGCCGCGATCGCAGCGCCCCAGAACTCGGCGATCGCCGCACGGCTACTCACCTTCGCGCCGTTCGGCGGCAGCACCGCGGCGTCCTCCGTGTAGAGCGCACCGATCGCCGCCGTGTCACCGGCGCGCACCGCCTCCCCGAACTTCGCGTTCTGCTCCTCGATCGCCGCGCGCACATCGTCGGGCGAAGGCGCCAGCGGCTCGGACGGCGTGCAGGCGAGAGGCGCCAGAACCGCCAGAACCGCGAGAACCGCGAGAACCGGTAGGGGAGCCAGCGTGGGGCGCATCACGATTCCTCCAGAAGGGCCGCACTCTATACCCGTAATACCCCGCTTGGGTGAGAGACGCGCGTCCGGCGCGTATGGGACAATCGCAGTCATCGAGTGGAGGGGGCGTGCTCAGGCTCATCATTCTGCTTGTGCCGATCGCGATCGCGATCGGGCTGACCGCAGGCCCGGGGGCGCAAGCAGCCGAATGCCCGCCGCCCTCTGGCTCCGTGCGCGCGATGTTCCACGAGCCCGACGTGATCGCGAATCGGCTCGCGTTCTATGCGCGCGCCCGCGACCGAGCGGATCGAGTGGGCGTGCTGCGCAAGCTCTTCGAGGCGGCAGGTTGCGACTCGGTCGCCGAGCAGGGCGAGGGCGATCGGCGCAACGTCGAATGCACAGTGCCCGGCTCCGGAGCGGGCACGATCGTCGTTGGGACGAGTCAGGAGTTCGACAGCCCGGGCTCTGCCGCGCTGCTGGCATCCCTCGCCGAATCGCTAGAGGCCGCGCCCCGGCTGCACACCTTCCGATGGATCGCTTTCTCCGCCCACGAGACCTGGCAAGACAAATCCCAGCGTTCACAGAAACCCAAGGGCGCCTCGCGCTGGATCGACGCGGCGCCGCCGGCGGAACGCGCACGCGTGCGAATCATGATTCACCTCGGCCCGATCGGGTTCGGGCCGGTGTGGATCCACCCGCCGAGCGCGGACGACCGGCTGCGCTGCCCGCTCGAGCACGCGATTGCGGGTGCCGGCCTGCAGTTCGGTACGCCCGATCAGCTCCGCCGAGAGTGCAGTAGCCACCCCGGAACGGTGGAGTGCGTGCGAATCGTCAACGAACTGGTCCGGCGGGAACGATTGGCAAGCTTTCCGGCGCATCGGGATGCCGGTCTTCGGGATTCATACTGGCACGCAGCGCAAGCTCGGCGGCAACCCAGACAGCTACTTCGCGAGCTACCGAATGCTCACGGTCTTCTTGGCAATGGCGGATGAGACGCTCGCGCGCGAACAAGCCGCCGCGTCGCCGTGAGGATCCGTCCGGCGGTGGCCGCGCTCTGAGCGCGGTGCATCGATTCGCGACGGCTGCCTACTACCTGAACTACCGGGTGCTCACGGTCGCGCTCGCGCTCGCCGACGAGACGCTCGCGGGTGAGACCGGCACAGGCGCCGCTACTTCGACCCGCTGACCGCCTTGTAAGCGACGCCGGCAGCCGCAGCGCCCGCGATCGGCGCGATCCAGAACAGCCAGAGCTGCGCGATCGCCCAGCCGCCGACGAACAGCGCAGGGCCCGTCGAGCGCGCCGGGTTTACCGACGTGTTGGTCACCGGAATGCTGATCAGGTGGATCAGCGTCAGCCCGAGCCCGATCGCGAGCGGCGCGAAGCCGGCCGGCGCGCGCGCGTCGGTCGCGCCGAGGATGATCATCAGGAACATGAACGTGAGGACCGCCTCGGCGACGAAGCCGGCCAGCATCGAGTAGCCGCCGGGCGAGTGCTCGCCGAATCCGTTCGACGCGAAGCCCGCCGAAACGTCGAAGCCCGCTGCTCCCGTGGCGATCACGCAGAGCACGCCGGCGCCCGCGACCGCGCCGAGCACCTGCGCGATCACATACGGCGCCACCTGCGCAGCCGGGTGTCGACCTCCGACCCACAGGCCGACCGTGACCGCCGGGTTCAGGTGACAGCCGGAGATGTGCCCGATCGCGTAGGCCATCGTGAGGACGGTCAGCCCGAACGCGAGCGACACGCCGAGCAAGCCGATGCCGACTCCGGGAAATGCAGCCGAGATCACCGCGCTGCCGCAGCCGCCGAGCACCAGCCAGAAAGTGCCGAGCAGCTCTGCTGCAAGCTTGTTGCGAAGCGTCATTCGAAGTCTCCGATTCCGCACCCTCAAGCATCCTAAAGTGGGGCCGAAGAGAATCGGGACCCGAAGTTGCCTGCTGCCGCAGATTTCGAAGAAGGCGCGGCGAAGTCCCCGCGGCCGCGAGTGCTCGGGCATACTGTTCGCACCTCAGGCGGGATCGACTTTGTCTCAGCAAGACGACCTCACTCGCGAGATCCGCGAAGGACCGTCAGGCCCCGAGGTCGGCGCACTCTTCGATCTGGATCAGACGCTGGTCGCGGGCTTTTCGGCGACCGCGTTCTTGCGCGAGCGCGTCACCTCCGGGCGCATCTCGCCCAAAGAGCTCTCCGACACGCTCGCCGGCGCGCTCTCGTTCGCGCTCGGTCGCATCGGCTTTTCGGGGATGCTCGCGGGCGTAGTGGCGACCTACCGCGGCCTCAGCGAAGCGGCGATGCGCGAGCAAGCCGAGCAGGTGTTCGAGAAGCGGCTCGCGAAGGACATCTACCCGGAAGCGCGCGTGCTCGTCGAGGCGCATCGCGCGAAGGGGCACACGCTGGGGATCGTGTCGTCGGCGCTCACTTATCAGGTGGAGCCGTTCGCGCGCGCGCTCGACATCCCGCACGCGATGTGCTCGCGGCTCGAGGTCGAGGACGGAGTGTTCACGGGCGAGGTCGTGAAGCCCACCTGCTGGCAGGAGGGCAAGCTTCACTACGCGCGCGTGCTCGCCGAGCGCGAGGGCTTCGATCTCGCGCAGTCGTATTTCTACACCGACAGCGCCGACGATCTCGCGCTGCTCGAAGGCGTCGGCTTGCCGCGGCCGCTGAATCCGGGCTCGCGGCTCGCGGGCATCGCGCGCAACCGCGGCTGGCCGATTCGCCGCTTCACGAGCCGCGGCCGCCCGGACGCCGAGGCCGTCGCGCGCACCGTGCTGGCCTACGGGAGCATCGTGCCCTCGGTGCTGGTGGGGCTCGGCGTCGGCTTCGCGAACCGCTCGCAGCGCGAGGGGCTCAACGTCGCCGCCTCGGCTTGGTCCGAGCTCGCGACCGCGTTCGCCGGCATCACGCTCGAGGTGCGCGGCGAAGAGCACCTGTGGTCGCACCGGCCGGCGGTATTCGTGTTCAACCACCAGAGCGGCGTCGACGCGATGCTGCTCGCGAAGTTGTTACGGAAGGATTACGCCGGCATCGCGAAGAAGGAGATCCGCGACCTGCCGGTGCTCGGCGCCGCGTTCGAGATCGCGGGCACCGTGTTCATCGATCGCGCCAATTCGCAGCAGGCGATCGAGGCGATGGCGCCGGCGGTCGAGGCGCTGAAGCAGGGCCGCTCGATCGCGATCGCGCCGGAGGGCACGCGCTCGCGCACGCCTCGGCTCGGGCGCTTCAAGAAGGGCGCCTTCCATCTGGCGATGCAGGGCGGCGTGCCGATCGTCCCGATCGTGTTCAAGAACACGCTCGACGTGCTGCCGCGCGGCGCGTTCGTGCTGCGGCCCGCGAACGTCGAGGCGGTGATTCTGCCGCCGATCGATACCTCGCACTGGACGCGCGAGACGCTCGACGCCGAAATCGAGGCGGTGCGCAAGAAGTTCCTGGAAGTGCTCGGGCAGTGAGCACGCCTCGCGCGCGCTGTCGCGCAGCGGGCGCGGCGCCGAGCTGACGGTGCATGCGGCGCTGCGCAGCCTGCTCGCGATCGTGGCGGGCTTCCTGACCGCGAACGTCGCGAACATCGCGGGCTCGATTCTGAATGGCGCGCTGTTCCCTGCGCTCGCGAGCGCCGTCGTCCAGAACGACCCCGCAGCTCTCGCGCGCGCGATCGAGACGACGCCCGGCGCTGGGGCCGCGTTCGCGATCGTGCTCGTCGCGTGGGTGCTCGGCAGCTTCGCGGGCGGCTACGTCGCCGCACGCATCGCCGCGCGCGCTCCGCTCGCTCACGCGCTCGTCGTCGGCGCGCTGTTCATGGCGGGCGGCGTAGTGAACAACCTCGCATTTCCGCCGCCCGTTTGGTTCTGGGCGGCGACGTTCGTCGTGTTCCTGCCGCCGGCATGGCTCGGCGGCCGCATCGCGGCACGCGAACCAGGCGCTGGCTAGCAGGGGCGCATGAACATCAAGCTCATCGCAGGCTTCGCACCGATCGTCGCCGACCCGGCTAGCGCTCAGCGCTTCTACCGCGATGTGCTAGGGCTGCCGCTTCGCACGAACGCGAACAACCCCGACTACGTCGCGATGGATGATTTCGGCGGCGCAAAGCACTTCGGGGTGTGGCCGCTGGCCGATGCTGCGGAATCCTGCTTCGGGTCTCGCAGCTGGCCTGCTCACGTGCCGATTCCGCAGGCGACGATCGAGTTCGAGCTCGAGAGCGAGAGCGCCGTCGAGAGCGGCGCACGCGAGCTCGAAGCGCGCGGCTACGAGCTCATCCACGGACGCCGTACGGAGCCGTGGGGTCAGGTGCTCGCGCGTCTGCTGGGTCCTGAGGGGTTGCTGATCGGGCTCAGCTACGCGCCGTGGCTGCACCCGAAGGCGTGAGCCGACAGCAAAAGGTCACGCGGCAGCTCGCTTCAGGCGGTAGCGAATCGGCAGGTGCTTCAGCCCCGGCACGAGATTCGACGCCGTGCGCTCCGGCTTGCCGGCGAGCTCGACGTGCTCGAGCCGCGGCAACAGCTCGCGGTAGAGCGCCGACGTCGTCTTACGCGCGAGATGCGAGCCGATGCAGAAGTGCTCGCCGATCCCGAACGCGAGGTGCGGGTTCGGGTCGCGGTCCAGCTGCAGCTCGTCCGGCGCAGCGAAGACCTCTTCGTCGCGGTTCGCGGAGCCATAGAACAGCACGAGCCGCTCGCCGGGCTGGATGCGCTGGCCGCGCAGCGTGTACTCCTGCGCCGCCGTGCGCTGCATGTGATTCACCGGCGTCACGTAGCGGATGATCTCGTCGATCGCGGTGTCCGCGAGGCCGGGGCTTCGCGTCCAGCGCGCCAGCTCGCCCGGATTCTCGAGCAGCGCGAGCATGCCGCCGCCGATGCCGCCGCGCGTGGTCTCGTGGCCGGCCGTGAAAATGATTAGGCAGTAGCCCATCGTCTCGATCACGCCCATCGGCTGGCCATCGACGCGCGCGTTCGCGATCACGCTCGCGAGATCGTCGGCC
>Ga0187894_10004708_pt1 | contig 14449 bp, 11 predicted proteins | sample GBC1701081metaG_FD_136650 | JGI IMG/M metagenome (GOLD analysis project Ga0187894, IMG submission 136650) | White microbial mat communities from a lava cave in the Kipuka Kanohina Cave System on the Island of Hawaii, USA - GBC170108-1 metaG ...
GATTACAACATCATCCCCGAAGCCGACAGGATCATCGACCAGTTCAACACCGTCCATTTCCCGACGCACATCGTGATTGACCGGAATGGGCAGATCGAGTCGCTGATGATCGGCGCGGGCGAACGCCGGCCGGAAGAGCTGCGGCGCGTGCTTTTGCGGGTGGTGGGGCAATGAAGAGCGAGGTCAAATCAGATAAACATAAAGGAGCCTCTGATGAATTCAACATGGATGAAGTTACGCAATGTTGTTTCGGTCGCCGCCGCCGTCGCGCTTTCGCTTTCCGTCTCGGCGCAGGCGGTTGATCCGGCCGCTCTCGACGCGCTGATGAACGAGGCGATGAAGTATTGGCAGGCGCCCGGATCAGCCGTCGTCGTCGTTCGCGGCGACGAGGTCGTTTATCTCAAAGGCTTCGGCGTCAAGGACGCAGGCGCGAAGCAGCCGGTCACGCCCGATACGGTCTTCGCAATCGGTTCGACCACGAAAGCGTTCGTCACCGCCGCGATGGCGATTCTGGCCGACGAAGGCAAGATGAGTTGGGACGATCCGGTGCGAAAACATCTGTCGTATTTTCGATTGAGCGATCTGTTGGCCAATGAAAACGTCACGCTGCGCGACATCGTCACGCACCGCACGGGGCTGATCCGCCACGACATGCTCTGGTACGGATCGCCGTGGGGTCGCGAAGAGATCATCAAACGCATCGGATTTGTCCCGTTGACTTATGGCTTTCGCACGACGTTTCAGTACCAGAACATAATGTTTCTGACTGCGGGCCAGGCCGTCGGCGCGGCGTCGAAGAGTTCCTGGGAGGAGTTCACACAGAAACGCCTCTTCGATCCGCTCGGAATGAAATCGGCCAACTTCAGCGCGCTCAAGGCGGAGAAATCTCCCGACCACGCCAGCCCGCACTCGAAGCAGGGGAGCAAGATCGAAGTCATCAAATGGCGCAACCTCGACAACGTGGGCCCGGCGGGTTCGATCAACGCCAGCGCGCGCGACCTGTCGAACTGGATTCGGTTGCACCTGAACGACGGCGTGGTCGATGGCAAACGGTTGATCTCGCCGGAAAACCTGCGCGAGATGCACACGCCGCAGATGGTCATCCGCAACGAAGGCCGCTGGAAATTGTTCTTTCCCGAATCCGAGACCTCTCAGTTGAGCTACGGTCTGGGATGGTTCCTCAACGATTATCGCGGCCACAAGCTGGTGATGCACGGCGGGACGATCGACGGGTTTCGCGCGAGCGTCATGCTCGTTCCGAAATCGAAGATCGGCGTCGCGGTAGTGGCGAATCTGGCAGGGACGCAGATGCCCGAAGCGACCTGCTACAACATCGTTGATCTGTTGCTCGGCTTGCCGAAGAAGGACTGGAACGCCTACATCGGCGAAGAGGCCAAGAAGTTCGACGCCGCGCAAACGAAGTCCATGCTGGCGCGCTTCGACAAACGTCACTCGAACACGAAACCTTCGCGCGATCTGGCGGCCTATTCGGGAGTTTACGAGGATGCGGCCTATGGGCAAGCGCAGGTTCTGCTGGATGAAAACAGGCTCGTCATTCAGTGGAGCAACTTCAAAAGCAAACTCGATCATTTCCACTACGACACATTCACCGCGATGGAAGACGCGTTGAAGACCGAGCAGACGATCTTCGCGCTGGGAGTGGATGGGGAAGTGAGCGGGGTGAATTTCCTCGGCGTGAATTTCAAGAAAGTCAAAGCCAAAGCCGCGGCTCAGTACTCGGGACAATGAGCCCGTACCGCTCGCGGTACTGACTCAAGTCCCGGCTTGTGATATGTTCCCGGCCGAACGAAAAATCAACCAGGAGAAAATTCGATGAAATCACTAAAAGCATCAGTTCGATTGTTACTCGTATTATGCGTCGGCTTCACCTGTCACGCGTCACTGGCGTCATCACCGGCGACTGAAGACCCGAATATGACCGCGGAAGACCGCGCCAAAATAATCAAGTTGCTCAATGAATCGCAGAAACAGACGCTCGATTTGATGGAAGGGTTGAGCGAGGAGCAACTGAAGTTCAAATCCGCGCCCGAAAAATGGTCCGTGCTTGAAACCGCCGAACACATCTGGATGGCCGAAAGCTTGCTCTTCGGCGCGGTCGAGGGAGCGTTGGCAGACAAGCAAAAACCGGATTGGGAGACCAAGACCAAAGGGAAGACGGAATTTCTGGAGCGCGTGATGGTCAGCCGCGACCGCAAAGCCTCGGCGCCCGAAAGCATCGTGCCGTCCGGGAAACTCACGCGCGACGAGGTGATCGCCAAGTTGAAAGAGTCCCGCGCGAAGACACTGAAGTTTGCCGAAGAGACCAAACTGCCGTTGAAAGCGCATACGTTGGATCATCCTTTCCCGGTCTTCGGCACGCTCAACGCCTACCAGTGGCTGATCTACATCCCGCTGCACAACGTCCGCCACAACAAACAGATCGAAGAGGTGAAAGCGGATCCGAAATTCCCGAAAAAAGTAAGGCCGAGAAATTGACAATGAAAAAGAGCATGGAGTTCAGGCTTTAGCCCAATGGCATCAAGTTCAGCCCTGGGAGCGCACGCGGCCTCGCGTGCGGGCTGATGTAAGGATCTGTTTCTTTTGAAAGGGCCGTCTCCGCAAGCCCCGCACGCGAGGCCGCGTGCGCTCCCAGGGCTGAACCCCATGCTCTTTTGTCGAGGAGGACAGGCGATGTCATTCACACGCATGGATCAAGGTCGTATCGAAGATTGGATGGCCATCGGCAGCCAGTGCGCCGAGCGTCAATCTCGGATGCCCGCGACAATCAAATCAATGTTGCGGCGATTGGAAGAGCAGGTTGATGGGTTCGCGATCAATCAACTGCAACACGGGCTGCAGACGGCCACGCGGGCTCTGCGTGAAGGAGCCTCGGAAGAACTAGTCGTCGCCGCGCTCTGCCACGACATCGGCAAAGTGATCTCGCTCGAAAATCACCCGGCGATTGGAGCGGAGATTCTGAAACCTTATGTGTCGCAGGAAACCTACGACATCATTCGCACGCATCAGGATTTTCAGGGAAAGCATTATTACGCGCTGATGGGCCGCGACCCTGATGCGAGGCGGAAACACGAGAACGAGCCGTGGTATGAACTGGCCAGGAAATTCACAGACGAATGGGATCAGACTTCGTTCGATCCCGCGTACGACACGCTGCCGTTCGAGCATTTCGAGCCGATGATCGATCGCGTGTTTTCGAAGAAATTGTTTGAGATTTCGGCGAGCGCCGTAATGTGAGTTGTTTGTAGTACCGCCTTCAGGCGGAAGCGGCTTGTACACAAGCCGCTTCCGCCTGAAGGCGGTACTACAAACTCTATTTGATCTTTCCCAGCATCTGGTAAATCCACACCAACGCCGTATTCATCATCTGCTCACCCGCTCCCACCGCCGCCGGAGCGACCTGATTGTCCGCGCCGTATCCGCCTTCCGCCACGGCTTCAATCGTCGGAAAGTACTGATGGTAGCCGTTGCAATAGCCTAGGAAGAATAGTTGTTTGACCCGCGCGCGTTCCTTCAGCCGGATCGAATGGTTGCTGAAGAATTCGCCGGACGCGCCGACCAGCGCGATCTCGCCATTCAGCAACGCCACTGTCAACCGCGGCCGCACTCCGTCAACATATTCATCAACGTAATTCGGGATCAGTTCGGGGAAGAAGGCTTTCTCGTATAGCCCCCGCACAACGGGATTGCTCAGGTCGGTGCGCGAAGCGAATTTGAAACGCTCCTCTTTGACTTCAAGTGACGGCGCTGTGACTTCCTGCGCGGTCAAACTCGCCGCCAGTTTGACGACCTCTTTGCCCAGCGCTTGTCCGAACGCCTGATAGTCGCGGTTCGGAGCGTTGACGGATTGATCGCCCGACGCGCCCTGCATAAAGATCGCGCGCGCGCCGGTCTGCTTCTCGATCTCGGCCTTCATTGCGCCCACGTAATCGGCTGAAAACTTCAGCGTCGCCGAAGAGATCGTCGTCGGATGCGCCGTAAAGTTGACCAGTATCGCAATCGGCTTTCCGCCCCCATCGTCGAATCGCATCACGGCCAATTCGCGGTCGCTCGGTTTTACAGACTGTTTCGTGTGGCGATTGCGATTGAATCCTTCAAGCTGAATCGAGCCGACGGCCATTTTGGCGGGCGCGAGCTTTGAGTTCGCTTCGATGACCGCGGCGGCGATCGCATCCTCCATCTCGCGGTAATAGCGCAGCGCGGCGTCGAAACGGCCTTTGCCTTTGCCAGGCTCGTCGGTCAATTCCAGCACGGGCGCGTGGTGCGTGTGAGAGCCGGCGATGAAGGAATATTCAATGCCCGCTTCGGATTTAATCCGCTGGCGGATGCGTTGCAGCGAGGCTTCGGCGGGCGAGCGTCCTAAATCCAACCCGACTATCGCGAGCTTTTTGTCGCCCGCCTGAATGACCAGCGCGTCGGCGTGGAGCGGATCGAGCGTTCCCTGCGACAACGCGTCGTGGCGCGCGCCGTAACCCCACATCGGCACGGGCTCGCGCGGGGTGACATCGCGGCGCGCGGCGCCGGCTTTGAAAACAGGCGCGGGCGTTTGGGCGGTCGCAGTGATTGCAAACGCGAGCAGCGGGAAGACGAGGATCGAGAATTTACGCAGAGTCCGTTTTGACATAAGTTGATTTGAGATTTGAGATTCACGATTTGAGATGGTGTCGAAATCTAACACCAACGGGCGCCGATGGGCGAATCTTAGCACGGCGCGCCAATCGGCGCCCGTTGGTGTTAGATTTCGCCGTCAAATTCACATCCGGAGATCGAAGCATGCGAAAAATCTTCTCGTTGATTTTGTTATTGGTCTGGGCTCCGATCAACAGTCAGAGCTTGTCGAATCCCTCGTTGTCCGCGCAAAGCAAAACGCAGGTCGTATTGCTGGGGACGGGCACGCCGAACGCCGACCCTGAACGTTCAGGCCCGGCGGTCGCCATCGTCGTCAACGACACTCCGTACGTGATCGATTGCGGCCCCGGAGTCGTTCGCCGCGCCGCAACCGCCGCGCGCAAGGGCGTTAAGGGATTGGCCGTCGAAAAGCTGCGCCGGCTCTTCATCACGCATCTGCATTCCGATCACACCGCGGGGCTGCCCGATTTCATCTTCACCCCAGCGGTGTTAGAACGCGACGCGCCATTGGAAATTTACGGCCCGCCCGGAGTCAAGAAGATGACCGACCACATTCTGAAAGCTTACGCCGAGGACATCAACATCCGTCTGCGCGGATTGGAGCCGAGCAAGCCGCGCGGGTACGTCGTCAACGTTCACGAGATCAAAACGGGCGTGATCTATCGCGACGAGAACGTGACGGTCAAAGTCTTCCCGGTCAAACACGGTTCGTGGAAACACGCGCTCGGATTCCGGTTTGAAACTCCCGACCGCACAATCGTTATTTCGGGCGATTGCGCGCTGAGCGAAAGCGTTATTGAAGCTTGCAACGGCTGCGACGTGTTAATCCACGAGGTCTATTCGACCGCCGGGTTCGCGCGCCGCCCGCCCGAATGGCGTCGATACCATTCAAACTTCCATACTTCGTCGAAAGAGCTGGCCGGGATCGCCGCGAAGGCGCAACCCAAATTGCTGGTCCTGTATCACCAGTTGTTGTGGGGAACCACGCCTGATCAGTTGTTGGCCGAGATCAAAGAGGGCTATTCGGGCGTGGTGGTCAGCGGTAATGACCTTGATATTTATTGAAGATAGTTTTTGAAGTGTTCAAGAAATAGTTATTTCTTGAACACGCTGGCAAGCGGGTAAATCCGATCACCCCGGCATCACGTACTCAGCCAGTAGAAACATCCCCATAACTTTGAGGCAACCTTACGCTGATGCGCAAAGGTGTCTTCTTATCACGAAAGGAAAAATTAAAGATGCGTAGATTGAGAGACATAACGGTCGCACTGTGTCTGTTGGCGGGCCTAATGGTTAACGCTGCGGCTCAGAATAAGTCGCTCTATGAGCGCCTGGGCAAGAAAGAAGCTATCAAGGCGGTCGTTGACGAGTTTGTGGCGCGCGTCGCCGCCGATTCCCGTGTCAACAAGAAATTCGCCAAAAGCGATATCGACCGCGTGAAATTCAATCTGGTCGAGCAAATTTGCATGGCGACGGGCGGCCCTTGCAAGTATAAGGGACTTGATATGAAGACCTCGCACAAGAACATGGGAGTGACCGAAGGCGAATTTGGCGCGTTGGTCGAGGATTTGGTCGGGGCGCTTAACAAATTCAACGTGCCTGAGAAGGAGAAGAATGAGTTGCTCGGCCTTCTCGGCCCGATGAAGTCCGATATCGTCGAGGTTAAATCTCAGGAGACCGGAACGGCCTTGCCGGCCAATTTCAAGCCCGCGCCACCGTTGAAGGCAGGCAAGACGAAGGCCGATAAGGGGAAGTCCGCTAAGACGAGCAAGGGCAAGTGACAAAAGCAGGTTGATGAACGCTCCCCGCTTCATCGTCCGATTTGTTTATTGCCGACGGCAAGGGCCGGCGGCGGGCTGGGGGCTAACGGTCAGCAACCGCGGAGCGCGCCCTGTTCTTCGCCGGCCCTTTTCTTTTGAGGCGGATCGTTGAACGGAGTTTCAGTCCACCTTTAGATCAGCCATTCTCTCGAAAATCCGCAATAAAGCTTGCGTCCCGTCGGCGCCGCGCCCTTCAGCCTCAACGGCGGCGAGTAATTGATGAGCGAGCGACGCCGCGGGCAACGGAGTGTGATTGGCGTTCGCCGCGTCCAGCACGAGCCGCAAATCTTTCTGCTGAAGCTTGACCATGAAGGCCGGCTTGAAATCGCGCTCGATCATCTTCTTGCCGAGCACTTCGAGCGCCCACGAATTGGCCGCGCCTCCGGTCAAGGCTTGATGCAGCGTCGCCAGGTCGAGACCCGCCTTCGCGCCGAAGGTCAGCGCTTCGCATACGGCCAGCAGGTTGACCGCGGTCATAATCTGATTGCAGAGCTTGGCCGATTGGCCATTGCCCGCCGGGCCGAAATGCGTGACGCGTTTGCCCATTGCGTTGAGCGCGGGCCGCGCGCGTTCCAACGCCTCAGCGTCTCCGCCGATCATAATCGTCAACGTGCCTTCGATTGCGCCTTTTTCGCCGCCAGAGACCGGAGCGTCGAGCCAGAACAGACCTTTTGAACTGGCCTCTTCAGCCAGCTCGCGCGTGACCTGCGGCGAGATCGTACTCATATCAATGATGATCGAGCCGGGTTTGGCCGCGGCGAAGATGCCGTCGGCGCCTCGCGCCACGGCCACGACATCGGGCGAATCGGTGACCATTGTGATGATGATCTCGCTCGCGGCCGCGACCTCGGCAGGAGTATTCGCGGCCCTCACCTCGCCGGGCGATGAATTTTCGGCGGCGAACTTTTCAGCTTTGCCCGGCGTGCGCGTGGCGACGGTTAAGTTGAATCCGGCTTTGAGCAGATTGCGAGCCATCGGCGCGCCCATAATGCCGAGGCCGATCAGACCAACGTTCATGAATTTTTCTCCTGTTGAATTGAGAATGAAAACCATGTGTCGGCAGGCGGCGCCGTCTAAATCAGACCAAAAAACATCGGCGCACAAGTTCAACCACGGGGGGCACGGGGAACACGTGGATAGCTATGGTTATTGTCTTTCCCCGTGATCCCCGTGGTTGAACTGTCCCAATGGTTGTTGGTCTGATTTAGCCTACCGACACGACGAATCGAGCGGCAAAGATGCCACACGCCGAAACATTACATCAAGAGAGCGACTGTGTTAGAGTTTCGCCGCTGCAATTCTCGAAACTCAAACTCAAAACAAAAATCAGCGGTTCAGAGCGGGCGCGAAGGCTCTTTCAGCCCGAAGGAGAAGATCGAATGCAACGTCGTCAGTTACTCAAAGCTGCCGCGAGCGCCGGGCTCGGGGTGGTCTGCGCGCCGATGATTCACAAGGGGTGGCGTGGGCGCTATCGGTTATTCGCCGGTTCAAACGCCGAATACTCCGGGCGGGCGATCGAATTGGTTGGCCGTTCAACGGTGATCGACATGCTCAGCCCGTTCAAACTCGGCTCGACCACCTGGTTCACCAATCCCGACAGTTTCAAGCAGGCCGATTTCCAGCGTTTCAAGGATTCGGGCATCAACGCGTTTCACATCGCGGTCGGCACGGGAGGAACTGAAGCCTACCTGAACACGCTGCGTTTCATATCGTCCTGGAACGGCTTTCTGGCCAATCACGATCAGTGGTTGATGCGTGTGGACAGCGTGGCTGACCTCGATCGCATGAAAGGTTCCGGTAAAGTCGGCGTGATCCTGGGTGTGCAGAATTCCGAGCATTTCCGCAACCCGGCGGACGTCGATTATTTTCACAGTCTCGGCCAGCGCGTGTCGCAACTGACTTACAACACGCGCAACCTGATCGGCAACGGCGCCACTGAACGGCGCGATGAAGGCGTCAGCGATTTCGGCGCCGCGATCATCGAGCGTATGAACAAGGTCGGGATGGCCGTGGACGTTTCGCATTGCGGCGACCGCACCACGCTCGACGCTTTTGAAATCTCGAAGAAGCCCGCGCTGATCACTCATTCAAACTGCCGCGCGCTCGCCCCCGGCCACCCGCGTTGCAAGACCGACGAGGCGATCAAGAAGATGGGCGCGTCGGGCGGAGTGATGGGCATTACGAACGTGCGGATGTTCGTCAAAAACGACGAGCCCACGACCATCGAGCATTTCCTGGATCATTTCGATCACGTGAAGAAACTTGCGGGCGTCGAGCACCTGGGCGTCGGCAGCGACATCGATCTGGATGGGTATGACGACATGCCGGCGGAAGAGAACAAGCGGCTGCGAGCCGGATACAAAGGCAGCTACGGCTTCCGCGACAAGATAGACATTGAGGGCGTTGACCATCCGAAACGGATGTTCGATCTGGCCGAAGGATTGATCCGGCGCAAATACACCGACCGCGAGATCGAGATGGTGTTGGGGGGAAACTTCAAACGCGTGCTGGCGCAAATCTGGTCGGTTTAACCAGTGTGAGGTTGGCTATGAGTCGGAGTTGGCGTTTGAGTCTGTTTGCAATGTTCTTCGCGGCGGCGATCACCGCCGCGCGCGCGAGCCAGGACCCCATCGCGGCTTTGACCGCCGATGACCTGTCGCAGGGGAAACGCCTGTACGTGGGCCATTGCGCGCTGTGTCACGGTATTGAAGGAACCGGCGGCAGAGGTCCCGCGCTCAATCAGCCCGCGCTGCGCCGTGGCAAGGATAACTGGGCGCTCTACGGCGTGATCAAAAACGGCGTTGAGGGAACCGAGATGCCAGGGGCGTGGCAGATGACCGAACGCGAGGTCTGGCGAGTGGCCGGCTACGTCCGTTCGCTGGGCCGCGTCGAAACCGCGGCGCTGACCGGCGACGCCGGCCGTGGCCGAGAGCTTTATCGCGCGAAAGGCTGCGCCGGCTGCCACATCGTTCGCGGAGCAGGCGGCGCGTCAGGCCCCGAATTGACCGAGATCGGCGCGCGCCGCAGCGCGGCTTATCTGCGCGAGGCTTTGATCGATCCGGCCGCGTCCGTGCCCGAAAAATTCCTGACCGTCAGCGTGACGACGCGCGCCGGACGCAGCCTTCGCGGCGTGCGAGTCAACGAGGATTCCTTCACCGTCCAACTGCGGGATGACAACGATCGTTTTCATTCCTTCCGCAAATCCGAACTCAAAGATTTGAAAAAAGAGTTCGGCGTTTCAACTATGCCGAGTTACAAGACGCTTGCGGCCGCGGAGCTTGATGATCTGGTCGCCTATCTGGCCAGCCTGGGAGGCGCCAAATGAAGACCAATATAAACGTCCTCTTGGGAGAGGTTCATTCACCGCAGAGGCGCAGAGAGCGCAGAGGCTACGCAGAGAGTCATCCGAGAGGTCTTGCAGGTTCTTCCTCTGCGTTTCCTCAGTGTACTCCGCGCCTCTGCGGTGAACGGGAGTTTTACAAGCTGTTTCTTTTTGCTGTGTTTTGCCTCTCGATCGCGACATTGGCGCCGGCGCAAGTCCCATACAAGCGCATCGCCGACGCCAACGCCGAACCGGGCAATTGGTTGACCTATTCCGGCGATTACCAATCGCATCGTTTCTCGCGCCTTGCGCAAATCACCCCGGCGAACGCCGGCAGGTTGAAGACGGCCTGGGTCTATCAATTCAAACAACCCGGCAGGCAGGAGACGTCGCCCGTGGTCGTTGACGGCGTAATGTACGTCAGCGAATCGCCGACCATCGTCACCGCGCTCGACGCGCATACGGGGCGAACGCTCTGGAGTTGGCGGCGCAACATCTCGCGCTTCGTCAAAACAATCGGCTTCGGCCAGTCGAACCGCGGCGTGGCGATTCTGGACGATACCGTCTATGTCGGCACGCTCGATTGTTCGCTGGTCGCGCTCGACGCCAAGACGGGCGCGGTCAAGTGGGAGACGAAGGTCGAAGACAATGCGACAGGACATGCGATTACCGCCGCGCCGCTCGCGATTGACGGAAAGATTATCGTGGGCATTGCGGGCGGCGAAACGGGCATTCGCGGCTTCCTCGACGCTTATGACGCGAAGACCGGGAAACTGGCTTGGCGTTGTTGGACGATTCCGGGACCGGGTGAACCGGGGCGCGAAACCTGGGGCGGCGACAGTTGGAAGACAGGCGCGGGCGCTACGTGGTTGACGGGATCGTATGACCCCGAGCTGAATCTGCTCTATTGGGGCACGGGCAATCCTGGGCCCGATTGGAACGGCGACGTGCGGCCCGGCGACAATCTTTACACCTGTTCGCTGCTGGCGATTGACGCCGCGACGGGAAAAATGAAGTGGCATTTTCAATTCACGCCGCACGACGTTCACGATTGGGACGCCAACCAGATTCCGGTCTTGATCGACGCCAACTGGCAGGGCCGTCCGCGCAAGCTCGTGGCAATGGCCAATCGCAACGCGTTCTATTACCTGCTCGATCGCGTGACGGGCGAATTTCTGCTCGGCGAATCCTACGCGAAGCAGACCTGGGCGAAAGGGCTGGACGCGAAAGGCCGCCCCATCGTATTGCCCAACACCGAGCCGACAGTCGAAGGCAATCTGGTCTGGCCGAGCCTGCAAGGCGCGACCAATTGGCACAGCCCTTCGTACAGTCCGCTGACGAAGATGTTTTACGTAGCCGCGCGCGAGATGGGCGCGTATTACTACAAGGGCGAGGCCGAATACAAACCCGGAACATTTTTCGCGGGTGGCGGCGAACGCGCGCTGGAAGGCGACAAGGCTTATGGCGCGGTTCGCGCGCTCGATGCCGCAACAGGAAAGATGAAATGGGAGTTTCGTCTGCAATCGCCTCCCTGGGCGGGTGTGTTGGCCACCGCGGGCGGAGTTGTTTTCGGCGGATCGAACGAAGGTAATTTCTTCGCGCTCGACGCGTTGACGGGGAAACCGCTGTGGGATTTTCAGACCGGCGGTTACATCACAGCCAATCCGATCAGTTTTCTGATCGACGGCAAGCAACACGTGGCTATCGCCGCGGGGCAGGCGTTATTCGTCTTTGGTTTGTCTTGAAGGGATGAGGTCAAATCAAACGGATTGTCAATTGGCTATCGCGCATTGTCCATTGTTTGGCGGGGATGACGGTCATAATCAATACGGCCTTTTCACTGCGATTCAATGGGCAATGCGCAATAGCCAATTGACAATCCGAGTTGATGGAACGCGTCGTTGATTTCGTGAGTTACCGATTGTAGAAACTGAAAAAGCAGACAATGAGCCACGTCTTCCCACGTTTCGCGAATATCGAGTTCCCCGTCGCCGTCAAAGGCGATGGCCCGTACGTCATTGACCGCGAAGGCAAGCGTTATCTTGACGCCTGCGGCGGCGCGGGCATCTCCTGTCTGGGCCACAGCGAGCCCGCGGTGATCAAAGCCATCCAGGATCAGGTTGCCAAGCTGGAATTCGCTTACACGATGTTTTATACCAACGAGCCTGCCGAGGCGCTGGCCGACGATTTGATCAGCGACGCGCCTGCCGGGTTGACGCGCGTCTTTTACGGCTGCGGCGGATCGGAGCAGATAGACGGCACATTGAAGATGGCCAGGCAATATTTCGTGGACATCGGCCAACCGCAACGGACTCGGTTCATCGCGCGGCGTCAGAGTTATCACGGCGGAACGTTTGGCGGTTTGAGCGTGGGCGGCCATCTCAAGCGCCGCGAAATCTACCTGCCGCTGCTTGCCGACGCCCGGCATATCTCGCCCTGTTACGCCTATCGCGGACGGCGCGAAGACGAGACCGAGGAAGAATATGGACTGCGCGTCGCCGATGAATTGGAAGAGGCGTTGATCAGCGCCGGTACGGAGACCGTGATCGGCTTTGTCGCCGAAACCATCGTCGGCGCGGCCGCGGGCTGTGTTCCGCCCGCGCCCGGCTATTTCAAACGCATCCGCGAAATCTGCGACAGATACGGCGTCTTGTTGATTCTGGATGAAGTGATGTGCGGGCTTGGGCGCACGGGCGCGCGGTGGGCCTGCGATCAGGAAGGCGTCGCGCCCGATTTGCTGGTCGTGGCCAAGGGCTTGGGCGCGGGTTATCAACCGATCAGTGCGACGCTTGTCGCCGACAAAATTTTCGCGGCGATCAGAGACTCGCGCGGAACGTTCATGCACGGCCATTCGTATCAGGCGCACGCCGTGGCCTGCGCCGCCGCGCTGGCCGTTCAGAAAGTCATCCGCGAACAGGATTTGATCGCGAACGCGCGAACGCAGGGCGAATTGTTGAAGCGGGCGCTCGATGAAAGATTCGGCGATCACCCGCATGTCGGCGACATTCGCGGGCGCGGATTGTTCATCGCCCTGGAACTGGTGAAAGACCGCGAGACCAAAGAGCCGTTCGATCCCGGGTTGAATCTGTGGCTGACGGTGATGTTGAAAGGCATGGAATTCGGGTTGATGTGCTATCCGGGCGGCGGAACCGCTGACGGGACAAAAGGCGACCACGTGTTGCTCGCGCCGCCGTTCAACATCAATTCATCGCACGTCGAAGAGATCGTCGAAAAACTGGCCCGCATATTCGATTCAGTTTTGTAACTGCTGCGGTCACGGCGCCATATGGGTAGCGTATGCGCAATGGCAATAAGTTAAGCGAGTCAAGACAGCGAAGAGAGAGTACGGAAAAGACGGAAATAACGGAACAAACGGAAATTTTCAGGCTATTTCCTGGTCTTCTTCCGTTTGTTCCGTTTGTTCCGTCTTTTCCGTACTCTCTCCTGCCCGTTCCACTGCGAGTCACCTTCAAGGAGAAAAGGGTATGAACAAATTGGCTTTCAATTTCCGGTTGTGCGTGTTGCTGTTGGCGGCGTTGTTCGCGTCTGTTTCGGCGCAATCGACGCAAAACAAGTTGACCATTCAAGACATCTTCAATCTCGAAACAGTCGCTGATCCGCAGATTTCGCCTGACGGCAAACGGATCATCTACGTGCGGCAGTTCGCGGACATAATGAATGACAAACGATGCTCCAACCTCTGGATCATCAATTTCGACGGAACCGATCACCGCCCATTGACCACGGGCAATTTCAACGACACCAGCCCGCGCTGGTCGGCGGACGGCAAACAGATCGTCTACATTTCAAATCGCGACCAGACGCCCGGCAGCCCGCCGCAGATCTATCGACGGTGGATGGACGCGGGCGAAACGGCGAAGCTGACCAACCTAACTCAGGCGCCTGGGGGCATCGCGCTCTCGCCCGACGGCAAGTGGATTTCGTTCACGATGCACGTGCCTGATGCTCCGGCTTCGATCATCAAGATGCCCGCACCGCCGGAAGGCGCCAAATGGGCTGAACCGGCGAAGGTGATTGACAAACTGGTCTATCGCTTCAACGGCGCGGGTTATTTGAAACCCGGCTACACGCACCTGTTCGTTTTGCCGAGCGAAGGCGGAACGCCGCGTCAAATTTCATCGGGAAAGTTCCAACACGGCGGCGTAGCGTTCGGCGCCAGCGAAGCTGTATGGACTCCCGACGGCAAGAGCCTGTTGATGTCGGTGAATCGAAATCAGGACTACGAACGCGAAGCGCGCGATACGAACGTCTATGAATTCTCCGTGGCCGACGGATCGGTCAGGGCGTTGACCAGCCGCAAAGGGCCGGATAATTCGCCGCAGATTTCGCCCGATGGAAAGCTGATCGCATACGTCGGCTTCGAAGACAAATATCAGGGTTATCAGGTGTCTCAGCTTGAGGTGATGAACCGCGATGGCTCCAACCAGCGCGTGGTCTCGTCGAAATGGGATCGCGACGTGGCGGGCGTCCGTTGGGCCGGCGACGGCAGCGGGCTCTATTTCACTTCCGACGATCAGGGCAACACCGGGCTTTACTTCATCACGCTCGGCGGCGATGTGAAGAAGCTGCTCAACGATGTCGGCAGCACGACGAGCGCCTATGGCAGCGGCGGCGCGTTCTCGATTGCGAAGAACGGCGC